>Ga0335398_10009705_pt1 | contig 11070 bp, 9 predicted proteins | sample BON03_FD_205742 | JGI IMG/M metagenome (GOLD analysis project Ga0335398, IMG submission 205742) | Freshwater microbial communities from Lake Bonney liftoff mats and glacier meltwater in Antarctica - BON-03 (spades assembly) (version 2) | ecosystem: Environmental > Aquatic > Freshwater > Ice >...
CCCCGCGGCTGTTTTGTTCTTTTTTTTTTTTTTTTTTTTTTTTTAAGTCTCCTAACAAAATTTCGTAGTTACCCGCCCGAGCACGTGACATGTTCACCCGCAGCCGTCTTCGCCCCGCCCCGCTCGCTGCTAGCGCCAGCTGCGCCCGCGCCGGACATGGCCTTCCAGCCGCAGCCGGCACCAGCCCCGGCCATTGGAGCGAGCGCTCTGCCTGCTTCCGATCCGGCGGGTTCGCCTCCTCCTCCAGCAGCTCTGCCGGCGCAGGCGCAGGCTGCGCAAGGTGCGCACGCGCCCCGCCGCGCGACCCTGCCACATTGGGCCTCCTCTGACACACATCTTGCATGCCTACTCAGACGGCGAAACGCCAGAGGAGCCAGCGGCTGCCGTGGCCGCAGCCGTCTTGGCGGCCAAAGAGATGCTCCGGGAGGCCCTGGACGCTGGGCGGATGAACGAGTACCTCGTTGAGCTCAGACGGCTCAGACACAGCGTCCAGAACGGCCTTCCTCTGCCGGCGCAAGCGCAGGCTGCGCAAGGTGCGCACGCGCCCCGCCGCGCGCCTGCTACACTGTGTGCCTCCTCTGGCACACATCTTGCATGCCTACGCAGACGGCGAAACGCCAGAGGAGCCAGCAGCTGCCATGGCCGCAGCCGTCTTCGCCCCGACTGCCAGCGCGCCAGCTGCGCCCGCGCCGGACTTCCAGCCGCAGCCGGCACCAGCCCCGGCCATTGGAGCAAGCGCTCTGCCTACTTCCGATCCGGCGGGGTCGCCTCCTTCTCCAGCAGCTCTGCCGGCGCAGGCGCAGGCTGCGCAAAGTGCGCACGCGCCCCGCCGCGTGCCTGCTACACTGTGTGCCTCTGCTGACACACATCACCTCGCGTGCCTGCGCAGACGGCGGGGCGCAAGAGGAGCCAGCGGCTGCCGTGGCTGCGGCCAACAGTCATGTTGTGCCGGCTCTCACCCATGTGAAGTTTGACACCCTCGGCGCCGACGAAATGGAGGGCATCATGCGCTACCTCTCGACGCGCGACGTGGCCCGCCTACCGTGCGTGTGCAAGGCGCTGAAGGCGGTTGCGACGCCGCGGCTGGACGACTGGGCGTGGCTACGGAAGCAGATCGAGACGAACGGCGACTGGAACCGCGCACGCAGGCTGGCGAAACAGTCGGGCCGCACGCAGGTGGTGCGCTGGGTGGGCGAGTTGCGCCCTGTGTATCACTATTTTGTGGAAGCGAAAAGAGATTCCGACTTCACGCCTGCATGGAGATGCGGCGTTTGTGACCAGAAGGAGAAATCGTCTTACGCCTGCTACATGTGCAAGGTGTTCACCTGCGGTCAGGGTTGCCTAAATCTCCACCAACGCTCAGGTGAGGGTATACCTATCAAGGAGTCCCACAGGTATTTCCACTACTTTCAACACCTTGCCGATCAGGGATCAGGTTGAACTCTAACCGGCCTTCACCCCCAATCCAGGTCCTTTTTTTGAGGAGGGGGGTTGCGGCTGCCGTGGGCTGTGTGCGAGTTTTTCTCCTGACTTTGAAACTTTGTTTCAACGCCGTGTGGACGGGCTCAAACCAGCATCCACGTGTCTTTGGACTTTCCCCCGGGCCTAGGCCCTCCTTCGGGGGGCGAGCTTGGGTGGCCCAATCATGGGCCAAATCGGTTGGGGGCGGTCCGTCTATACTTATACGGACCCGCCGACCCTTCTTTTTGGTGCAGCAGGGGTGTCTCCGTGTCGCGCGGGCCGAATGCTGTGGGTTAACCCGTAAGCCCAAACCAGAACTGGCAAACCCTTCAATACGCAAAGCAGGCGGGATTGCTTCCGAAAATCAAGGGAAGGGGGGGGCGCTCGGGCGCGTGACCCGCCGGTGCTGGGGTCGGGTAATTTGTGGCTGACCCGAGAACTCTGATTCCGACATTCGAGGCAAGCACACACAGATATATGCATACCTCTCCTATTCTATACTGTACTTACTGTGGGCAGATACCAAGTCTCTTTTGTAGAGATTCGCGCTTCTATACTGAAGCACGACAGGTCGCGCCCCTGCCTGGCAGGAGCGCGTATTCTTCTTTTCCCTTTGTCACGTCACACTCCCACGCAGACAACACGTCAGCAGGGGGAGTGTTGAGAGATGGCTCGCTCATGCATATCGCAGCTTTCTGTGTAGTCCAGTCGTGTGTGTGATTGTGCCCCCCCATCCCTTGGCACGGAGCACGGAAGGGGGGAGGTCTGGATAATCTTGTGATTCCCCAGAGTTGTGTCGGTGTCGGTTACTGTAAGTTATTCCGCGCAACGGCGTTTCAACGCTGGCGCGCGGAATAAGCGACAGCGAATACCATTGTGAGAGAGGCGTTGCTTGCCAAGCGCGAGGTGTGTCCTGTGTTTTCTGTCGTAGCATTAGCGTCTTCGTTGCGTGTTGCGTTTCATTTGTGATAAGATACATATGCATTATATACAGTTACAGTATACATACATTTATACGCCCACGACTCTACTACTACTACTGCTGCTGCTGCAGCTGCTACTACTACTGCTGCTGCAACTACTACTGCTACTGCTACTACTACTACATCGTCTACTACTAAATGGCTACTTCTACTACAACTGCTGCTACTACTACTTCTCTGACCAACTTAGAACTTAGAACTAATAACTAGAACTAGTTAGCCAGGTAAAGGGGGCACGACGTCATTGGCATTGGTCATGCACAACGGTCAACGGCGCCGGTGCGTTCAAGAATCTATATACTATATAGTTGCGTAAACGCAGGGCCTAGCAGAGCCCACGTCTATTTGTTTCAACAACTACGATGTAATGTATATAGAGCGCATAGACTTCTACACCCCACACCACCCGGATGGCCTGGCCCGGCGGGGCGCGTTCGGTAGACAAATATAATGAGTACTACTGGCACTGGGGGGGGGGGGGGGGCGCCGGCTTGGCGCTTGGCGCAACGAGAGAGCGAGGATGCGAGGATTGTATAGAAAAGGGCATATTTATATTTATATTAATCAATCAATCAAAGGTCCTCACAAAGCCACACACGGGCAAGGATGAGCCACATCCCAGCACCACCACAGGGGGCAGCAAACCCTGCATCACGAAGTGACACAGGCTTGGGGGGCTGTGAATGAGTCGCAACAGCACATCTAGCATGAGCAACTCGTTCGTTTAGCACGCCTTATTACAGTGGCTTGCAACAAAACTGTAAAAATACATCTCCCACATGAAGGTGCGGGGGCAGGGCGGGACACACACACATGGTTGAGAGCGAGAGCGAGAGGTGGAAGGTGAGGCCGCGTTCTCCGCCCAGGCGGAGAACAGGGCGAAGCCCTTCCCTTAAGTGTATTTTTGGTCATATTAATATTATCCCGTTTTCGAGGCGGTGAGATACAATGAGATACAGCGGGATACAGCAGATAGATACAGCTGGATGTAGCTAGATGCGTACGGATACAGCTAGATGCAGTGGGATACAGCAGGATACAGTGGATCTGCTGCAACATGGCTAGATACAGATATGGATCGATACAGCGATACAGCAGGATACCCAAATTACGGTGAGATGCATTCGGATACACAGGCACAGGTGAAATACAAACGAGATAGCCCAAAAATACACGCCAGGGGCCACAGGGGAGGGCTTGCATCCGATCACTCATCCCTCGATCTCGATCGTTTCTTCTACGTTCTCTTATCTCCCCTGGTTGTCCTCATCGTCTACACACAGGCCTCGCTCTATGTGCCCGGGCCGGTAGGATTATAGACATATATATACATATACATGATCAGATAGATTCGTGTTTATTATATACTATATAGGAGGGAGTAGGGTACAGTGGAAACCTGCACATGTATAGGGATCAACAGAAAATATTGCTGCCCGTGTGGTGATGCTGGGATGTGGCTTCTCTTGTGCTCGCGTGTGGCGCTTTGATCTTTGAGGATTTTGGTTGATTGATTGATTGAAGGAAGGAAGGACGAGGAAGGGGGCAAGAGAGCAGGCTCCAGCCCCCAAGGAGTAACAATACGTCCCAGATGAAGCAGGCGCGCGCACACGTGCGCACCTACAACCATGCGCGCCCTGCACCCTGCGCCTTCAAACAACTCTATTATCTATTACACATGCCTGACTTTTGTTGTGCGGTGCGGGACAACACATCACCGCGTCGTTCGTCCCGTTCCCTTGGTTTGTGTACACATACTACACAGCTGCTGATGTTGAAGTACTATCTGTATTTAGTCAATCAAATCCATCAATCAAAGGTCCCCACAATAAGGCCACACACGGGCAAAGGAGAAGCCACATTCCAGCACCACCACACGCAGAGGACAGCAAACCCTGCATCACGAAGTGACGCAGGCTTGGGGGAGTGTGAACGAGTCGCAACAAAACTAGACTGCGAAACTCGTTTGTTTAGCACGACTTTTATTTCAGTGATATACGCATAATAACAATGATAATGGTATGGTACATTGTTCATTCTTTTACAATTTGTTTATTAGCTGGTGTCCTCTTCCTTGACCTCTCAATCACAATTTGTTGTTGCATATATCTTTGTTTATGTGTTGTGTGTTGTATGTTAGTTTAATAGCTTGGTAGGTTTAAGTCTACTCGAGACTTTTCTCTAATAATGCACAACTATCGCAGCCGCTTGCGGCACAGGCAGGTCGACGGCGCGCCGCAGTTGCAGCGGTACACTCGACTTTCTGGTGTCTTTGTGTTGTGCGGCCCGCCGAGTGCCCCCCCCCCCCCCCCCCCTTGGCCCTTGACCGTACACACTGTTGGTCCTGCTTTGCGGACAAGTCGTGGGATATGGTCTGCGACACGCCAGGCTCTGGCGTGGCGCCGCGTGCCTGTGTGCGCGTGTACGCACGTGTGCTGGTGCCGCCGCCGAATCTTTATATACATACATACATACATAATACAAAAAAATATGTGTTGTACGTTTTCGCGTTTCATTATATTATTAGTAGATATTAGCTTATGACAACACCGCTTCCCCCCCTGTCCCTGTGTTTACTAGCTAGTACATTACTAGCGCAGTCACTTCTTGCTATATATGCGGGGAAAAGTGACTCGTAAGTTCAGCTATATACCTATAAGTTACCTAAAGTTAGTCTCTCCATATCCACTTTGCATGTTGCCTAAGTCGAGTATTATTCAATATACAATGTGTGTATGTAAGCAGTATTCAAAATGGCACCAGCAGACGCCACACTCACACGCGCGTACAAGTGCACACAGCGCACAGCACACAGCACAGGCCTGCGCGGTGCCACTCAGTAATTCACATATATGTGCAGGCACACCGGCGGCGGCGCATACAACGAATACTCAGAAGATGTGAAATATAAGACCAGAGTTGCCAGCCGGAGTCAGGGTCGGTCAAAGAGTTTGAGAGAGTGAATCATCGAGCAGCTACTTGCCGCGCGACGGCGAGGAATTTTCACTTGAGAGCGTTTCATATTAGAGCTGAAGTGAGGCCCACACATTTCACACATTCACGCGTATCGAAGCCCAGGGCCGGGCCTCCCCACGGCCCACTAACACTTTCTTTTACTGTTACTGTGTGACTGCAGTTTGCAGTCGTGTCATTGTATGTTCTTTGTTCTTTTATATTGTATATATAAACTGGTTAAACAGCAGATGCGACATCGATTTGTACTACTCATCATGTGTTGAGTACCTCATAATCTTATGACTTCTCAAAAGGAGAGTTATAAAAAATCGGTAATAAGGTCAACCCGACGATGCGTTTTTTGTAGTGTAGCCAAACTTGTGCGACAGATCGGCGCGCCACCACACATTAAAGCGGCACTTGAGCTCGTCGTTAGGACCCGACCGGCCGTGTCCCCACGACTGGGCCGTCTCCTTGATCAATCAATCAATCAATCAAAGGTCCTCACAAAGCCGCACACGGGCAAAGGATAATATAACTGAAGACCAGAAACAATAATTTTTTGAATATATATATATATACATAGCCCGCTAGCTCTCGGGTTTACCCTTCAGCTTCAGCGCAGCCACTTGCGACAGGTCGGTGCTCCGCCACAGCGGCACTCGATATTTCGGCCGCCGGGGCCGTGTACTGCCTGGTGCCTGGTGCCTGATGCCTGGTCGTCTCCTCGATGGTAGAAGTAGACACAAAAATAAACTAAAAATACAACTTTTCAAATTGCCCCCAACCCCACACATGCTATCTTAGTTTGTTTACTACTAGCGCAGCCATTTGCGACCGACAGGGTCGGTGCTCCACAGTGGCACTCGATCTTTCGGCCGGCCGTGTACCGCCTGGTCGTCTCCATGATGATGATATAAGTAATAAGTAAACACAAAACTAAAATCAACCTTTCAAATAGCCCTAAAAGTTCACATACTGCCTTCTAGTTCGTCTACTTTTAGCGCAGCCACTTGCGACAGGCCGTTGTAACGGTGATGGGTACGCTGTGAGCAAAACTTGCAAAACTGAGGCCATGGGCTATATAGTCACCAACTACTAGGCTTGAAACAAGCTCAACCATTATTAACTATGCCTCTTATTGAGGCTAAGGTCTTCTGCGGAAGTCAAGGCTTGGTTCCCACGGGGTACCCGCACACCCGCGCGGCCCAACACGGGTGGTCGGCTCCGCGTTGGCGGTTTGATTAAGAGAACGTAGCTGTGAACGGCTGTTCACAGCCATTTCCCCAATCAACCGGCGGCCGGAGCGGGGGTCAGATAACCGTTTCCTTTTAACGGCTGGCTCATAGCCAAACCTTGAGCTTTGGAGGGTCCATATAGCAATGCTCACAAGAAGGAAGCCATAGCCAACGTTGTATGAACTATCTCTGAGACCTTGATGCATACGGGTGAGATGGCATGGTCCTCGAGCCCGTCCGGAGGCCCGGAAGAGCGCGAGCCGACCATGACACTCAAGTTTTTTTATCATAGAAATCCTGGCATCTCAGCTTACAACTCCGGGGTTAAGCTCCTCTCGTCATAAGCTTTCATATGAGCCTATAGGGAGTCATAGGTCCAGAGCAAGCTGGCGTTAGATGGAAAAGGTTATGGCTCATGTCTTTGCAAAACAGGTACCCATCACCGTTACAACACCCGACAAATCGGTGCGCCACAGCGGCACTCGATATTTCGGCTGGCCGTGCCCTACACTGGCTGTCTTCTTAATGATATTAGTAGACACGAAACTAAGAACAACCTTTCAAACACCCCTCAACCCCATGCTATTCTAGTTGGTCTACTACTAGCGCAGCCACTTGCGACACGTCGGTGCGCCACAGCGGCACTCCATATTTCAGCCGGCCGTGTACCACCTGGCCATCTTTTTGGTGATATTAGTAGACACACAACAAAAAATAACCTTTCACATAGCCCTCCCAACCCCGTGCTATTCTAGTTCATCGCTCTTTTAGCGCAGCCACTTGCGACAAATCGGTACGCCACAGCGGCACTCGATCTTTCGGCCGGCCCTGCCCTACATTGGCTGTCTACTTGATGATATTAGTAGACACGAAACTGAAAACAACCTTTCAAATAGCCCCAACCCCACATGCTATTCTAGTTCGTCTACTCGTAGCGCAGCCACTTGTGACACGTCGGTGCGCCACAGCGGCACTCGATATTTCGGCCGGCCGTGTACCGCCTGGTCGTCTTTTTGATGATATAAGTAGACACACAACAAAAAATAACCTTTCACATCATAGCCCTCCCAACCCCATGCTATTCTAGTTCATCATTCTTTTAGCGCAGCCACTTGCGACAAATCGGTGCGCCACAGCGGCACTCGATCTTACGGCCGGCCCTGCCCTACACTGGCTGTCTACTTGATGATATTAGTAGACACGAAACTAAAAACAACCTTTCAAAAAAAGCCCCCAACCCCATGCTATTCTCTATTCTATTTCTAGTTCGTCTGCTTTTAGCGCAGCCATTTGCGACAGGTTGGTGCGCCACATCGGCATTCAATCTTACGGCGGCCGTATATCCCCTGGTCGTACATACGTATACACACACTACACCCCTGTCGTTCCTGTCGCCTTCAACCCAGTAATACTACGACCGCGTTCGTCTGTGGTGGAGAGGGCGGATGTGCCTCCTTGCCCGTGTGTGTGGCTCTGTGAGGATTTTTGATTGATTGATTGATGGGCGGCGGTGTGCCGCTGGGGGCTGTGCCCGCGCTGTCCTGGTGTGGGGAGGTGTCTCTCGAAGGTAAACAGATCATCATCGTTCTTCTAGCGCAGCCACTTGCGACAGGTCGGGGCGCCACAGCGGCACTCGATCTTTCGGCCGGCCGTGTCCCCCTGGGCGTCTACTTGATAAAATAAGCAGACGCACAACACACACAATCACCGTTTAAATAGCCCCCAGCCATGCTATTCTAGTTCATCTACTACTAGCGCAGCCACTTGCGACAAATCGGTGCGCCACAGCGGCACTCGATCTTCCGGCCGGCCGTTAGCCAGCCGTGCAGGCAGGGCGTCTACTTGATGATAGCAGTAGACACAACACACACAATAATATTCACAGACGGTTTATAATACAAAGGAGACATGAGCACACACGCAGAGAAAAACTGATCTAGGGGGGGGGCTAGTCGAGCGAGTAAGGATCAGGGGAAACTGTGGCCTGTGGCCCCCTGTGCTCAAAGCTCGTCTATATTCAAAGGGACAATAACCTTTCAAATAGCCTCACACCCACAACCCTATACACTTCTAGTTCGTCTACTTTTAGCGCAGCCATTTGCGACAGGTCGGTGCTCCACATCGGCATTCAATCTTTCGGCCGGCCGTGTCGCCCTGGTCGTACTTGTAGTCGAACGTGAGCTCCTCGTACGCCTGTGAATGGAAAGGCGGTGTGAATGGAAAGGCGGGGTGCATATGTGGAGATATCAACCGTTCCGGGCTAACCCGATATCTATATATCTATTTATCTATCTATCTATCTATTTATGAATATATCTCATTATATATATGTATGCATATATATATATATGTATGCATATATTTATATATATATATATATATATATATATATATATATATATATATATATATATATATATATATATATATAAATACATATAAATGAATATATATATATATATGTATATAGATATGTAAATATAAATAAATACACACACACACACATATATATATATACATGTATGCTGTAGCTCACCTCGATCTGTCGTGTTGCGAAGAATGCGATTCGAGGTTGACCTTTACAAGATATTGGTTTACTTCTAGTTGTTTGTGCACTAGTCAATCGTCCTTGCATTCTTCTGGCCCACCTGCATTGCCCACACTGATGCAATACTATTGCACGGCTATCGGGCAATATACGATCCCCCCTCGACCTCTCTCTAGTATGCCATACACCATACAATATTCGTTATAACAATATCGTGTAAAGGCCAAGATGCGAGGTAGCGCGGCAGATGGGTTATCGACCCAGAGCGAGTGTGGCTTTATGTTGATATAGGATACACTCATGCCACAATATACGTACATATATACATGCATGCTATATATATACACATCTATATCTATATCTATATCTATATCTATCTCTATCTATCTATCTACACACACACACACACATATAATATATACATATACATGTATACTAGAGCATACCTCGATTTGTCGCGTGGCGAAGAATGCGATTCGAGGTAGGGCGGCCGACGGATTGTCGACCCAGAGCGAGTGTGGCTTGAGATTTGGCTCGCAAGAGTGGTTGAGGAACCGAGCCACACCGCACCTGCAACCGAGTTATGGGTTGGGTTAAAGGTTGGCCTTTGCAAGATATTGTTTTATTTCAAGGCTTTTGTCCACGAATCAATCATCCGTTTATTGTCCCCTCCCACCACCTGCATTGCTCGCACTATTGCAATTCGATTGCACGTCTATGTCGAAATATACGACGCCCCCCGGCCCCCCTTTTGTATGCCATACACCATACAATATTGGTAATGGCAATATCGTGTAAAGGCAAAGTTAAGGGTGCTCTGTGCGCCTAAGTGATTCGACTTCGAGTCTCCTATACTGAAAACAATGACACTTTTTGTCGAAACTCGCTCTTGTACATGAGCACAGCGAATTCACCCATGGCGGTTAAGAGTAGCTGCAGGGCACCTTCAAGATGATATGCTTACCGGGTTAATCCGAGGAACCAAGCCGCGCCGCACCTGCAACCGAGTCACGGTTTGGGTTAACCCGTGAAATGAGGTCCCCGGGCACGGCTCGTGTAAAAAGATCAACAGGTCACACACACACACACCGACAGAGAACAACACCTCCGACACCGACACACACACACTTGTGTGAACAATCGTTTGCGCGTGCGCCAGTGTAAGGGCTTTGTTTCTTTGTTTCCGTGAATACAGAAAGATACGAGAAAGGAGGATTGCGTGAATTATGCGGAGAGTTCAACTTTAACTTTAGTTAGTTTACAACGAAAATGCACGGAGAAAACGGAGAGCTGTTTCGAAACGGCAGACGCCGCGTGAAATGAGGTCGCCGGCCACAGCCTGTGTTCATAAAGGTGCCCTGTGCGCCTGAGTAATTCTCGGGACGTTTCTCTTATTCAACGTGTACTAATTACTTTGGTGCTGCGACTCATAATGAACGACCGGGTTATAACCGAGCCACGCCGCACCTGCAACAAAGTTACAGGTTGGGTCAATCATATGTATATACAATTATGTATCTATATATCTATATGTCTATATATCTGTATATCTATATGTCTATATATCTGTATATATATATATATACCTATATAGCTATCTATATGTATTTGTGTAAATATATGTATATATGTATATATACACATATATATACACATATATGTATATATATCTATATGTAACCCGCACCTGCAACCAAGTCACGGTTTGGGTTAAAGGGGTTAACCCTCAATTAGACATATATACAATTATATATATATGCATATCTATATATCCATATATCCATATATCTGAATATCTTTCCATATATCTATCTATCTATATCTATATCTATATATGTACATATCTATATCTATATATACATACATCTATATATACATATATATA
>Ga0335398_10009709_pt1 | contig 11067 bp, 10 predicted proteins | sample BON03_FD_205742 | JGI IMG/M metagenome (GOLD analysis project Ga0335398, IMG submission 205742) | Freshwater microbial communities from Lake Bonney liftoff mats and glacier meltwater in Antarctica - BON-03 (spades assembly) (version 2) | ecosystem: Environmental > Aquatic > Freshwater > Ice >...
TCCGCGCCCGTTGCCAAGCGCGGAGTCCGAATAATGCTGTTGGATATCTCGAACGAAATTAGTTTCCGGAGGCAGTTGAGGCTGCTGGCCGTGTAAATCCCCCTTGGGCGGTAAAGCTGGTCCTCACCCCTTCAAACTTGAACTTTACGCCAGGAAGCAATGCAGGTGTGTCAGTTCCTGGAGTTGTCAAGCCTTCGCTACCGGGAATGACGACGGACTCAGTTCTAATCGCGACACCCTCACTGATACCAATGAATGTTACCGTTTCTTCCCCTGCTCCGATAATTTCACCATTTCCGCTGAAGTAAGACATACGGTCTTCAAGGTCCATTTTCCCCGTGAATTTTCCCGATGCGCGGTTACCTCGAATGACAAAAAGCGCTGGTAAAATTACAGTGCCCTCATCATCTGTCGGAATAGTGAAATCCTGTCCTCCCAAAATTCCCGCCAATTCCTTCCCATTGATCGCGACCGTGGATGAACCTGTGGTCACAACGCCATTGACAAAAAAAACATACGCATTGGCGGCGGCGATTGGCGATTGCACGCCGTTTTGATAAGCGAAACGAATGATTCCTGTGAGGTTCGTGCCCCGTGCGATGGCTTGGTAGCTGCCGTCATTCCCACTCTCGAGGGGCGAGAGGTTTGTAAACGGAGGCGGCCCGCCGAATGAGCCGGCGACGGCTGAGGACGCGATACCGAAAGCGAGGAGGGAGCACAAGAGTGAAATCTTCATAGCGATACTGTTGTTTTTCATGCTCTGAGCAGTTGGGTCAAGCGAATTTTGGAAATACCGTGCAAATTTGTCAGAGTTTCGAGGCCATATCCGCTAAGCGCTTTGCGGCAAAGGCAGTCAGGGCAGGACGTGCAAGAGGGAGGATCAGCTTAAAGATTCCCAAGAGAAAGCCCCATGCCGTGATCGACTTGGCAGACTTGTTGACTACTTCAGAGTCTGAAGACTCCAGTTTTTTTCCGAGCTGTTTAGCCCGGCGGCGTTTGGGGCGGACGAGTGCGGCGATGAACCCGACTACGGCAGCCCCGCCGAGCCAAAGTGCGGGGCGTGCGCGAATCGCGTCTCGGGCGCGCGATGGGAGGTCGATCTGAAACTTGAAAGCCGTGACGTCGCGATGAATCGCACGGCGGCTAGCCTCAACTTCCTTTAGCAGGTTGTCCGGAATCATAATACGTCACGAGCTGAATCACTACCGCGCAGGGCGGCTAGATCTTTTTTTATTTCTTCGCCAGTGAGTGAAAATACGGGCGTGCGGAAATGCGCACGCACATGGGTTGCACACCAGACGGCGATCACGAGATGGAATACCGCTAACCCGAGGGTGATCCAGATCCACGCCACGCCGAAAAGAGCAGCAATCGCAAAGGCGATGAAAAAGAGGAGTGAAAAGTAAGCCACCCCAACGAAGAGTAGGGCAGCAAGCAGCATCACGCCGAGGCGCACGTAAAGAGCGAGTGCATCACGCCCCTCAGCGCCGGCGAGCGCTCCGAGCGCTTGAAAATGTCGGACAAGCGAGCCAAACATCCGCAATCCGCCGGCCGCAATTCCCCCTGAACCGGGGGGCGCTTGCCCCGCGCCTTTTCCAGATGTCATGATACTAGTGCGAAAACACCCTCGTTGCGGGTAACTTTAGCGACGGATGATGAGGCCAAAGATAAATCCGACGCCCGCAGCGATCCCGATGGATTGCAGGGGTTTTTCGCGGATGAATAACTCAGCTTCCGTCTGGAAAGATTGGGCTTTATTGGACGCCTGGCCAAAGGCTTCTTGAGCACGACCTTTCACTTCTCCAGCCTTGTTGGTGGCCTGTGTTTTGAGTTCCGTGTATTTTGCGGTGGCGGCATCGGAAAGATCCTTGGCTGCAAGGCCGAGATGTTCTTTGCTGGTGGAGATTGCGGCTCCGGCGTGCTTGCGACTGGTTTCGATCACTTCTTTCGCAGCTGCAGTGGTCGCATCTAAAGCCGCCTTAGCGTGAGCAGTCCCGCTCTCAAGTTTCTGATCTGCCAATTTGGAGGATTCGAGTGTGGATTCGGACATAGGGTGCCTTTCAAGGTTAGGATTCGGTGCCAGTGTTGATCAATCCGGTCTGATCATCAAGGAAAGAACCACCGCGCGCATGAATTTATCGAAAATCGCAATGGCGGTGCGTGTGAAAATTTTCTAAGAATGCCGTATGATGTATCAAGTTTTTGCTCCGGGCCGTGTTGAGTTATTGGGAAACCATACCGATTATAATGCGGGCGTGGTGATGTCCGCGGCGCTGGATCTGGGGACGACGGTGACCGGAGAGGCATCCGCGGGATCCAGAATTCGGCTGCGAAGCGCAGGATTTCCCGAAGTGATTGTTGATGCCTCGGAGCCGCTGCATCCGTCAGGCGGTTGGAGCGATTACCCGGTGGGTGTGATCGCAAAATTTATCGAGGCTGGCTACGAGGTCGGCGGATTTGAGGCCGAGTTCTCGACTAATCTCCCGGTCGGTGCGGGATTGTCGAGTTCGGCGTCGATTGAGGTGGCCACGGCCGTCCTGCTGTGTCGGATGTTTGACTGGGAAATCTCACCGATGGATTTGGCGAGGTTGTGCAAAAAGGCGGAGAATGAATTTGCTGGTGTGAACTGCGGGATTTTGGATCAGGTGTCGTGTATTTTCGGAAAACGGCAGCACGCGATCTTTTTGGACTGCCGGAAGGAATCCGTCCAGCGCGTGCCATTTCCCGAGGGTGTCGAGCTCTTGATTGTCCACTCGGGCGTCAAGCATGCTCTCACAGGCGGGGAATATAACGAACGCCGGGACCAGTGCTTCGAAGCTGCCCGGACCCTCGGCGTGCCTGCGCTCCGGGACGCTTCGACTGCCGATCTCTCGCACGCGGGCTTATCGGATGTTGTCCGGCGCCGCGCTGCCCATATCACTGGAGAAAACGAGCGGGTTTTTGCTGGGCTCTCGGCATTGGAATTGGGGGACCTGGAGACGTTTGGACGCCTCCTCACAGCTTCTCATATGAGCTCCATGGAGAATTTCGAGAACAGCACCCCGGAGTTGGATTCACTCGTAAGAATCGCCACCAGCCAGCCCGGAGTGCTCGGCGCCCGGCTGACCGGCGGCGGATTTGGTGGCGCCATCATTGCCCTCGTGATGGCAGAAAATATTGAAACCGCAAAGGTCGAAATTCTTTCTAAGTATTTAACCGATATGGAGATCGATACCGATGCATACCATTGCCGTATGGGCGATGGCGCAATTCCAGACGCCTAATCTGTGCTGGAACTGGACAATCCGGCCTGTCCGTCGATACTAGCTTGCTAAATCATGGAAGCGATACTCCGCACCGTCACCCGCGACATCCTCGCCTCGTACGCCTCCGTCGGGGGCCTGAATAACACGGACGGATTAAATTTGCCGTCTAAAGGCGCCGTGGACACGATTTGCACGGACCTGCTGCAGGTGCTCTTCCCGGGGTTTCACGACGACGAGGCGGTGCATGGCGAGTTTTTGTCTGAGCTGACGTATCACCGGATTATGAGCATCGCGGACCGTCTGGAAGATCAAATCTGCCGCAGTCTGCGGATTGGCGACCCGACCTGCCCGGAAGCGCGTGCCCACGCGCTGCTCACGGATTTTTTGAAGTCTCTGCCGCACATCCGTGAGCTATTACAGACAGATATTCAGGCGGCCTACGAGGGCGACCCGGCAGCCATAAGCAATGAGGAGATCATCCTATCGTACCCGTGTGTCGAAACCATCGCGATCCAGCGTTGCGCGCACACCCTCTACCTTGCGGGGATTCCCATTATTCCGCGCATGATGACCGAGTGGGCGCACGCGCGCACGGGAATCGATATCCACCCTGGTGCCACGCTGGGGACACATTTTTTTATTGATCATGGCACGGGAGTTGTCATCGGTGAGACGTGCGTGATTGGAGATCATGTGAAGCTTTATCATGGCGTCACATTGGGTGCGCGAAGTTTTCAAAAAGATGAGGAGGGGCAATTGGTCAAAGGGGGCAAGCGCCATCCCGATGTCGAAGATTGGGTGACGATTTACCCTAACTCGACCGTACTGGGCGGCGAGACAGTCATCGGGCGCGAGTCCACGATCGGAGCCAATGTTTTTCTCATGCACAGCGTGCCGGCGCGGTCACTCGTCACGCATGAGGAGACGCAGCTCCGCGTGATATCGAAACGGCAATCTCAACCCGCGGGATTGGAATGGCATATCTAGAATACAACGCAACCACCCCGCTGGCACCCTGTGCCCTCGCTGCGATGCTGCCGGTGCTGGAGCGTGATTATGGAAACCCGTCGGGTATTCATGGCTTCGGCAGGCGGGCGCGCGCGGTTCTCGATGATTCGTGGAACACGATGGCGGGCAGGGTTGCCGCAGCGGAATGGGTCACAGACGGACTCGACACGGAGCAGTTGCGCCTGCAACTCCTGACGGAGCGGTTATGGGACGGGGTCGAGCGGATTTTCCCCGCAGCGACGCGAAATGGACAACCCGATCTGACGCTTTCCAACACGCTCAATGTGAGCTTTCCCGGCGCTGATGGAGAAATGCTTCTGATCGGGCTGGATTTGGAGGAAATTGCAGTGTCGAGCGGATCGGCATGCATGGTCGGCTCGGTCCAACCCTCACACGACCTGATCACGACCGGTGTCGAACCCGCGCCGGAGAAGTCCACCGAGCAGTTTTCTTCGGAGAAACCCACGAGCCGGGAAGAAATTGATGCCGCTATTGAGGGCTTGAGCCCGGTGATTGACCGGCAATTTCCACAGCTTCAACCCGAGGCAGCCGTATGAGCCGGGCGGTGCGCCAACTTGCATTTGATTTCGGCATGAGCCTGCTCCGTCGTATCAAACCGGCGGAAAAGCCGCCTCAGACGCGCCGAGCCCGCACCCACCGGCACCTGCGGCAGGACCCGATCCTCGAAGAAGTTGCACGTGTTCTACTCAAACAGGTGGGATGCAAAGAACTGGCCAAGGAGGTTTCTGTTTCTTGGAATCCCCGGCTTCGGACGACGGCTGGGTTGGCTTGCTATCGCACTCGCAGCGTCATTTTAAATCCGAAGCTCATTGAAGTATCGTCCGAGGAGGTGCAAATCACCTTGCGCCATGAATTGGCGCACCTCGCAGCCCAGGCGCGCGCGGGTCGGCGCCGGGTTTCACCCCATGGCGCGGAGTGGCAGAAAGCCTGCTCGGATCTGGGAATTCCAAATGAAGCGCGCTGCCATAACCTTCCATTTAAGCAGCGCCGGGTCACGCGACGGCATTTTTATCAATGCCCCGAATGCGCAGAAACCCTAGCCCGGGTGCGCCCTATTAAAAGACGCGTCGCATGCGTGAAGTGCTGCCGAAAATTCACCGGCGGAAAATATTCCGAGCGATTCCGGTTCCGGCTCATCGAGGTGCCGGATCGCGCTGCGGCGTAGCTACTTTCCATCCATGGCGCGGGCCACAGATTCATTGATGATGTGATCTGCGGTAACTCCCTCCGCCTCGCCCTCGAAATTCAATATCAAGCGGTGCCGCAGCGCGGGAGCCGCCACGGCGCGGATATCGTCTGAGGCCACATGCAGACGTCCCGCAAGCAGGGCCTCGATTTTTGCGCAAAGCAGGATCGCCTGCGCCCCACGGGGACTTGCTCCGTAACGCACGTATTTTGACGCAAGCGGAATAGAATCAGGGCGCGAGGGATGCGTCGCCATCACTACCTGAACTACCTTCTCCTGCACCTCACGCGCAACGGGCACTTCACGGACAAATTGCTGAAAACTCAGAAACCCCTCAATTGCTCCAAGCACGCGGTCGGGCTCCGCGTTGGAACCTGCGGTGGTCCGATCCAGGATTTCGTGCAACTCGGAAGCACTGGGGTATTCGACCAGCAGCTTAACTAAAAATCGATCCAACTGCGCTTCGGGCAACGGATAAGTTCCCTCCATTTCCAGGGGATTCTGGGTCGCAAGGACAAAAAACGGATTAGGAAGCACATGCGATGTGCCGGAGATCGTGGCATGGCGCTCCTGCATCGCCTCCAGCAGCGCGCTCTGGGTCTTGGGAGTGGCGCGGTTGATTTCGTCGGCAAGCAGGATGTTCGTAAACACCGGGCCTTTTTGAAACTGAAACACTTTTTTGCCTGAATCCTCGGCGATGAGATTAGTCCCAACAATGTCCGCGGGCATGAGATCGGGCGTGAACTGGATGCGCGAAAACTCCAATCCTGTTGCGGTTCCGAGTGAGCGCACAAGTAGTGTTTTTCCTAGTCCGGGGGCACCCTCGAGGAGCACATGGCCATTGGCAAAAAGCGCCGTCAATAATCGCCTCACGATGTCTGATTGCCCGACGATGGCTTTGCCAATCTCCGCTTCGAGTCGTGCAAACAAATCGGTAAATTCCTGCGCCCGGGCTGCGATGTCGGTAGTCATGACTGGTAATTCGTATATTGCTTTTTGCCGTCATGGCAGGAGAAAAACCGAGCTACGGCGACTCGGCTTTCCCAAGGCTTTCAAAATACCGGCGCACCAGCTCGCGGGCTCCGGGTGGAATGTCCTCCATGACCAGCGATCGCTCGCGAAATTCGATGGATCTGGCTACGCCGATTTGTTGCTCCCGCGCCGACGTATCTGTGCTTTCCCGCGACACCATGGAAAAGCCGCGTCCCGCTCCGTCGTCACCCTCGGATACCTGAGTGGACAGGTCCGGCCCAGCCGTATCGTTTAACGGATCGGAAGACTGCCCGCCGTTCGCGCGGCCGAAGTCTTGATCGCTACCCGGGCCGGGCGCTGCGGCGGTGGATTCCTGCAGTCCCGCTGCAGTCGGGTTTTTCCCCGCAGCGAGACTGTCGAGCAGGGATTTAGCTGCATCGGGGTCAGTGTCCGCGCCTTCTCCCGAGGTGGAATCCGCAGAATCAGACATCCCGGAGGCGGTCTGTTTTTTATCCTCAAGACGCGATGCCAAGCGCTCCAACCGCCGCGAGAATTCATTATCGGACTCCTTGCCTGAGGCAGGAATCGATGGATCGGCTGTGACCGCAACGCCCGGCATTGGACCCTGCGGGCTCGCCTTGGGCGCAGTGGCGGATCGTTCGCCGACGGCACCTTCCGGCCCAGGGTTGCTGCGCGCACCCGAGTCGTTGACTGCGCTCGCGAGGGCTCGAATTCCTGCGAGGGCGGATGCCAGCGCACGAACTCCGACTTCCTGAGACTGGTGGGATTGATTCTCTAACAACCGTTCCGCGTCATTCTTCAACTCCTGCGAGATCTCTGCGAGCTCCGGGGCGGAGGCATCGACATCCATTGCTGCCTCCGTAAGCAAGGCCGAAACCCTCTCCCGCTCAGGTGCCGTAGCGGTCAGTCCGAGATGATAAGCAACCTGGAGGCCTCCTGTCGCAGCAAGAAATATAAATATAATGCCAATCTTCGCACGAGGAGTTTTCATGGGCGGCCTTGGCAGAATTGCGTGTGACACAAACCCCCGCATTTCCTGTCTCAACGCATCGTTCCACTCGGCGGAAGCGCTTGGCATGGGCAATGCCACCCAAGTAGTGAACCGATCCGCAGCGCCGGGAACAATGCGATCCAATACCGTCGCAGCCTCGTTCAGCGACACATGGACGATGAAATACGTGAGCAGCAGAAGCGATGCGCCAGCCAAGCCGAGCAATCCTGTTAGCGTCAATGAAACTGGTGGCACCCCAAGCGAAAACCGTATGGATCCAATGATAAAGAATAGCCCGGATACGCCCACCCAGCTCCAGGCGCAGAGGCGCACCCATCGACGTAACTTCAGGTCCCATCGCATGTGCGTCAGGATCCGATCCGGGGCGGGTGCGAGCGCAGTCTGGTTCACCCCATCACGCATCCACCACCCACCCCTTAAGCGCAAGGAAGAATCGCCACCTACTGCTGATATCCGCTTTCAGTCGACGACTTCGTCTGCTATAAAATCGCCCTATAATGCTTACCTCCGGCCTTACCCGTGCTTGGGAATCTCCCGAACTAACGTCTCTAAATAAGCTCCCTCCCAGGGCCACGTTTTTGCCGTTTGCCTCATTCAAACAAGCGGTCAAAGGAGTCATGGATCGTTCCCCGAAGGTTCTTCCACTCATTGGTGAATGGCAGTTTCGCTGCGAAACTTCACCTAAGGCCGCGCTGGCGACGCTCGCGTCGAAATACCGCCCCAAGGACTGGGGAACGATCACCGTGCCGGGAAACCTGCAGACGCAGGGGCACGGCATCCCGCACTACACGAATGTCCAGATGCCGTGGAGCCATCAGCCACCGTTGGTTCCAGGTGAAAACCCCACTGCGGTATACCGACGTGTATTTTCTACTCCCGCGGATTGGGATGGGGATCGTGTGGTGATCCATTTTGGAGGAGCGACGAGCCTGCTTGCGGTTTATCTCAACGGAATCGCCATCGGGATGAGCAAAGACAGTTGTCTTCCGGCCGAGTTTGACATCACACCTGCGCTGCGACAGGGGGAGGAAAATGTGCTCATGGTGCTCGTGATCCAGTGGTCCGACGCGTGTTTCATTGAAGACCAGGATCAATGGTGGCTCTCGGGCTTGCATCGCGAAGTATTTTTATACTCCACACCACATGTTTTCATGCGCGATGTGCGTGTGAATGCCACACTGGCAGACGATTTCAAATCGGGAAAACTTTCCGTCGAGGTCCATGTGGGCATCGACCATGCGGGGCCGCTGCCAAAGGACGTCAAGGCCGAGATTCAGATGCTCGATCCAGCAGGAAAACCCGTTTTCAGCGCGCCGCTTTCTGCTGCGCTTGAGGTCCCGAAAAAACGATGGTGCAATCAGCCGAATCATCTCCGAATCGACCTCTCCGCGGAGGTGATTAAGCCACAGTTATGGTCTCACGAGGAGCCGCGCTTATATACTGTCGTGGTCACGCTGAAGTCTCCATCGGGAGTCTCGCACACGAGCGTCCGTGTCGGATTTCGCAGCCTCGAAATCCGGGGTCGAAACCTGCTCATCAACGGCAAGCGCGTCTTGATCAAAGGCGTCAACCGACACGACCATCATCCCGATTTTGGAAAGGCCGTGCCCTACGAGACGATGCTTGCCGACGTGCGGTTGATGAAGCAGTTCAACATCAACGCGGTCCGGACGTCGCATTACCCCAATGACACGCGCTGGCTCGACCTTTGCGACGAATACGGGCTTTATGTGGTGGATGAGGCGAACATCGAATCCCACGATTTCCATAATTTCCTCTGCCAGGATCCGACTTACGCGACCGCGTGGTTGGACCGGGCGATGCGGATGGTCATTCGGGACAAAAACCACCCCTGCGTGATTTTTTGGTCACTTGGGAACGAATCCGGTCACGGCCCGAATCATGACGCTGCAGCAGCCTGGATTCGGCACTACGACCCATCGCGTCCCCTCCACTATGAGGGTGCCATTTCAACAGGTCAGACTTTTACCACCTGGGCGCACGGCTCGACGGCGACGGACGTGATATGTCCGATGTATACATCTATCGAGAAACTAATCGAATGGAGCGACAGGTGTTCGGCATACCTTACGGACGTGCGTGAGCAACCGCTGCACGGGCTGGCGCTGGAATCCGTAGGCTGGGAGCACGCGGGCAAAACCACCTCCAAAGACAACCGGCGTCCGATCCCGCGGCCCATACATCCTCTCGAGCGTCCGGTGATCTTGTGTGAATTCTCCCATGCCATGGGGAACTCAAATGGATCCCTGCACGATTATTTTGAGGTCTTCAAAACGAAGCCTGGAATCCAGGGAGGATTCATCTGGGAATGGCTGGATCATGGCATCCGGCAACAGACTCCAGACGGGACCGCCTATTTTGCCTATGGCGGAGATTTTGGTGATGTGCCAAATGATGCCAATTTCGTCTGCGATGGAATGGTCTCAGCAGATCGCGAACCGCATCCCGCCATGTGGGAATTGAAGCACCTCGCCCAGCCTGTGCGGGTGGCTTTGCTCACGATCGATCCACACCGGGTTCACATTCGGATCACCAGCGACTACGATTTTGTTCGCACCAAGCATATCACCTGCTTGTGGGAGATGTCGGCAGGCGGTTACCTATTTCGTCGAGGGCGATTGACAAAGTTCGATATCGCTCCGGGCGAAAGTCAGGATTTCACCATTGCATCCGGCGCATTTCCCCCGGACGGTGAGGTTCACCTCACGCTGCGGTTTATCTTAGCTGCGGCAACCGCATATGCTCCGAAAGGGCACGAAATCGCATGGCAGCAACTCACGCTGCGCGACAGAGGGACGCGAATTGCGAATCCTCCGGTTAAAGGTAACGCTTTCGTTCAGGTGACCGACACGGCAAACGCACTCACCCTGGAAGCGGGCGGAGTTAGTGTCGTGTTCGACAAGACAGCAGGCACGATGGTTCAATTCAACCGGGGCAAGCAGAACGTGATCGCAGTCGGCCCCCGGCTGCAATTGTCGCGTGCGGCTACCGACAACGACGGATTGAAACTCTGGACAGGCCAGGAAGACAAGGCGCTTGGACGATGGATGGCGCTGGGACTGCAAGATCACCCGCTCCGGTTTCAGCTCACCAAGTTCCGGCATTCCCGCTCGGTTGATGGCAGCGTGAGTGTCACGATTTCCCATCGGGCAAGTGCACGAGACAATTGGGATGATGCCCGCCATCTTCAGCACATCACATTCCTGCCCGATGGACGGCTCGTTTTTGAAAACACGATTCGGTTTGGATCGCCGGATATGGTGGACCTGCCGCGCATCGGAGTGCGGATCGATTTAGTCGATGGCCTTGAGAATCTCCAATATTTCGGGCGCGGGCCATGGGAAAACTACACCGATCGCAAGGCATCCTCTCTACTTGGAATTTTTGGCTCCACGGTCGCCGATCAATACGTCGATTACGTGATGCCGCAGGAGCATGGCCACCACACGGATGTCCGGTGGCTCGAATTGTTTGGAGTGGGCAAAGACCCACTCCGGTTGAGAGTCGACGGATTGCCGACCTTCGAATTCAATGCAACGCACTATCCGGTGGAGGCGTTATTCGCCGCGAAGCACACCACC
>Ga0335398_10009712_pt1 | contig 11066 bp, 7 predicted proteins | sample BON03_FD_205742 | JGI IMG/M metagenome (GOLD analysis project Ga0335398, IMG submission 205742) | Freshwater microbial communities from Lake Bonney liftoff mats and glacier meltwater in Antarctica - BON-03 (spades assembly) (version 2) | ecosystem: Environmental > Aquatic > Freshwater > Ice >...
GCGCTCTCAACACACGCATCGGCCGCAGCAGAGTCAAAAGCGCAGCGAGCTCAACACACGCATCGGCCGCAGCAGAGTCCAGAGCGCAGCGAGCTCAACACACGCATCGACCGCAGCAGAGTCCAGCGCTCTCAACACACGCATCGACCGCAGCAGAGTCCAGCGCGCAGCGAGCTCAGCACACGCAGGTGTGTCGTGAGTTCCCCCTCCAGGTGCACCTCGGCACAGCACCCACCCGGAAGGGGGCACCTCCTGGAGCGACTTGGCCCCCTGGAGCAGCGACGGGGGACACCCTCGATTGCCTATGCCAACAGCTGGCCCAGGCGAGCGGCGGTGGCGCCACCGGGTTCGCCCCCCGGGGCCTCGCGCACGCTCGCCTGTGCCGCCCGCAGCGCGTTGCCGGTGTCTCGGGCCAAGGCTGCGATGGCCAGCAGGGCGCCCCCCGCGACCTTCTTTGCCGCAATGGCAGCCGACCGGGGGGTGCCACTCGGCGCGGCCTCCGCGGTTCCCAGCCCAGGCGGCAGGGACCGGTCGTCGGGTGCGTTGAAGGGGGTCTGGGGGAAGGTCGCAGCCCTGGCCCGGCGACCGAGGTCGCTTCACCCCGCGGTGCACACCGTCCGACCGACGCGCCTCGTCGGCCGCCGCTTGCTCCCCCCCCTTGGCCACCGCCGCTGGGGCCCGGGCGGCGAGCTCGCTGCGCAGCGACCGAACCACCGCCCTGGCGGCCGCCAGGGCCTTGGCGGCCGCCGCTTCCTCCTTCCCCTTGGCGGCCGCCGCTTGGGCCCCGGCGGCGAGCTCGCTGTGCAGCGACCGAACCACCGCTCTGGCGGCCGCCAGGTCCTCCGCGGCCGCCGCTTCCTCGCCCTCCTTGGCGGCCGCCGCCTGGGCCCCGGCGGCGAGCTCGCTGCGCAGCGACCGCACCACCGCGCTGGCGGCCGCCAGGTCCTCCGCGGCCGCCGCTCGCTCGCCCTCCTTGGCGGCCGCCGCCTGGGCCCCGGCGGCGAGCTCGCTGCGCAGCGACCGCACCACCGCTCTGGCGGCCGCCAGGTCCTCCGCGGCCGCCGCTCGCTCGCCCTCCTTGGCGGCCGCCGCCTGGGCCCCGGCGGCGAGCTCGCTGCGCAGCGACCGCACCACCGCTCTGGCGGCCGCCAGGTCCTCCGCGGCCGCCGCTTGCGCCGCCGCCGTCGCCTTGGCGGCCGCCGCCCGGGCGGCGAGCTCGTCGCGCAGCGCCCCCTGGGCAGCCTCCGCCAACGCCCCCGCGATGCGTTGCTGCAGCGCCCGGAGCTCCCCCGCGGCGACCGCCGCTCGGGCGGCCCCCCGCGCCACCTCCGCCGCGAGCTCGCTGCGCAGCGACTGTGTCTCTGCCCTGGCGGCCACGAGGCCCCTCGCGGCGTCCTCCGCCCGAGCGGCGCACTGCGCCGCATTCGTGAGCATCGACTGCCTCTCCGCCTTCACCCGCTCCTCGTTGGCGACCGCCGCGGAGAGCTTCTCCAGGTTCCCGGCGATCTCGTGCCGAGCCCGACAGAGCACATTCCAAGTCGCGGTCGCCTTTGCCAGGGTCGCCCCGTGCTCGGTCCGAGCCGCCTCCAGCTCCGTCCGAGTCTGGCCGAGTTGAGTCCGAGCCTGCCCAAGTTCCGCACGGAGGTGGAACAGCTCCGCCCGAGTCGCACCGAGCTCCGCCACAGTTGTGTCAAGCTGCCCCTGGGCTACGCGGACCAGCCTCTGCTGAGCCGCGAGATCGAGGCGCAGGGATTCGTTCGACTCGCCCAGGCCCCTGCCTTCCGCCTGCGCGAAGGCCAGCGCCGCGTGCAGCGACGCGTTCCGAGCCAAGCCGCGGGACAACTCGAGCTGCAGCTCGTGGGTGGCATGCGACCAGTACGCCGAGACGATGCCAGCGAGCGCCGAGCCCAACTCGGCGACGGGGCTTGGCACGGCCGCCCCGGTCGACTGCACTGGCCCACCTAGGGCGCCTTGGGCGCCGGCGCGTTGGGCGGGGGCAGGTGCGTTGGCCAGGCAACGCGCCGGCGCTTGCCACTGGCACAGCGGGGCAGGTGCAGGCGCGCCCGGCTGGCGGTCGGTGTGCGTCCAGGTGTGATCGAGCAACAGAGCGAGCACGTCAACCATCAGCTGGCGCGGGGCCGCCACGCCACCACCGCCGACGCCGCCTCCGGCAACCTCGAGAACGTTGACGACGCCGGCAGCGGCGGCAAGCTGGTTCAGATTCGAGGATTCGTCGATGGGTACACGCGCAAACGCGCTGGGCGCTGGTCGGTGTGCTGCCCATGCATGGGCGGCAGTGGCCGCATGCGGTGGCGGCACGCCCAGGGCGAGCGCACCCGAGCCCGACCGCCCGGGTCCAGGCCCAGGCCCAGGCCCAACCCCAGGCCCAAGCCCAAGCCCAGGCCCGAGCCCAGGCCCAAGCGGGGGGCAGGCAGTTGGCCCCGTAGAGCTTCGCGCGGCGCCTTCCATGCCCGGTCTGGAAACGGGCCAATCAAAGTACACCGAGAATTAAAAAGAAGCCCTTCTATTAACCATTTATAAGAAAAGCAGCGCGAAGTTTCTCCAGTGACAACACTACTCCTTCGACATTCCTTCCCGGGATGCGCGAAGGGTTTCTCCAATCTATTTGTAAACTTGGTTGTGCAATTTTTTTGTGTCTGCTGCACAAGGGGGCGCTCGCCAGTTTCGCGCACATGCCTGTGATGCCTGGTGCTGGGTGCCTTGGTGTGCCGTGGATGAAGCGGCTCGCCTTTGCGGTCAGGGTAACGACGGCACTGGGGCAAAGTCACGCCTTGGACCTGGGAACAGCGGCAACCTTCACCATTCTCTCAAAGGCGGGCATCACAAACGTCCCGACGTCCGTCATCACTGGCGACATCGGTGTGTCGCCAATTGCGGCGGGCGCCATGACGGGCTTCGACCTCGTCGCCGATGGCAGCAACGCACTCTCCACCTCGACCCAAGTGGACGGCCGCGTTTACGCAGCCAGCTACGCGGCGCCCACGGCAGCCATGCTGACAGTCGCGATCCTCGACATGGAGGCAGCGTACGATGATGCGGCGTCACGAGTCTCCCCGCCGGAGAATACAGACCGCAAAGGGAGCTCACCCTGGAACCAGGCGTCCCGGGCTGGCTCCCCATTGTGTTATACGTCGGTGGCGCCTTGTCGCTGGTGAGCGCGGCGGTGCTGTTTGCGCTCCGCGACAGCACATGGTTCCGGCGGGCGCAGGGCGTGAGTATGGGGTTGAGCCTGGCCGGGAGGTGAACAAGGGGAACCGGTCCATTCGCCGTGTGTGCGAGTTTCCCTTTCCTTGTGCTATATCGGTGGCGCCTTGTCGTTGGTGAGCGCGGCGGTTCTGCGCTCCGCGACCGCACGTGGTTCCGGCGGGCGCGGGGCGTGAGTATGGGGTTGAGCCTGGCCTCCACTCCCGGGGCTCAGCGGGGGCCCCCCCCGGGGCCCCCCCCCCCCCCCACTCGGGGCGTGTGTGCGAGTTTCCTTTTTCGCCAGACACAAGAAAGTTTACGGACAGACCCCTTCGCTCCTGGGCGCACACGCAGCCGGGACCCTGGGCCATGCATGCACACTCTTGGCCGCTGGGGCCCAGCCGCGCGCAGCCCGATGCCTTGCACCTGGCTGCGCTCGCTGCGCTCGCTGCACGGCACACCTCGTCACACCGGTCACACCACACCCCAGGCACCACACCCCCCTGAAGGGGGCACAGCCCCCTCCCGGGTCGCGCCGGACACACCTCAGACACCACACCTCGGACAGAGCCACAACCACCTCCTAAAGCGGTCGCGCCGGACACGGCGACCAGCTCGCCCCTCATATGAAAATGCGCAAGATGTCGGCCGCGCTGATGACCTGTTTGCACAGCGGGCACAGCCGCAGTGCCGCGACGCATCGGTGGCAGTAGAGGTGGCCGCAGCCGAGCGCGCGGTCCACCCGCTCGTCTTTGCACACGATGCACTCCGCGGCTTCGGCCGCGGCTCGATCCACTGCCTGCGTGAGCTCGAACTTGTGAATGGCCAAAGTCGCCTGTGCAAGTGCCACGCAGAACTCGTCCAGCTGCGGCTGCGTGAGGGTGCTGAGCTCGCTCGAGGTGCACCGGGCGCGCAGCCAGTCGGTGTGGTTGGGTCGGTCCTCTGCGTCGCGCCTACTCGCCAGTTCCTGGTAGTCCGACGCGTGGTACTCTTCCCAAGTGGCCTCGTCTAGCACCGCCGCTGGCTCAGCCGCCGCCTGCGCCGCCTGGGCCGCCTGGGCCGCCTGGGCCGCCTGGGCCGCCTGGGCCACCTGCGCCGCCTGGGCCACCTGCGCCGCCTGGGCCGCCTGCGCCACCTGCGCCGCCTGCGCCGCCCGCGCCGCCCGCGCCGCCGCCTGCGCCGCCCGCGCCGCCGCCTGCGCCGCCTGCGCCGCCTGCGCCGCCTGCGCCCCCTGCGCCGCCTGCGCCTGCGCCGCCGCCTGCGCCGCCGCCTCGCCCCCTGCGCCGCCTGCGCCTGCGCCGCCGCCTGCGCCGCCGCCTGCGCCGCCTGCTCCTCCAGCTGCGCCGCCTGATCCGCCGCATGCACCGCCGCCCACACCGCCACCCGCGCCGCCTCCAGTTGCGCCGCCCGCCGTGCCGCTTCCCGCACCGCAGCCAGAGCCCGCGCCGCCTCCTGCGACGCCGCCCCCAGCGGGCGCGAGCGCGATCCACCGCCCGCGCTCGAGCTCGCAGACGAGCGATGGCGGCGCTGTCGCTTGCGTTGGTGATAATCCGGATCGGCGGCATCCTCTCGGGCCGCTTGCGCGCGATCCCAGGTGTCGTCGGCCAACTCGGCTTCCAGGGGCACCCCGAACGCTGCCGCGCGCTGCGCGCGTTCGGAAGTCGCCATGGCGCGGACCCCAAAAAAACTCTAGTTCTGTTGTATTTCCGTACCAACTTCACGGCGCCGTTTTCACAGGGAACCCCACCCTGGGCGCCTGGGGGCTCACTCGCACCGAGTCTGGGCTCCGCGCCGAGCCGCCCCCCCAGGCCGCCCCGTTGGGCAAGCATGAACGTGGCTTCGCGCGGCCTTGTCCTGTACAGCGCGACGGCCAGCGCCAGCGCCACGAGCGCCAGCAACTTTCGGCCGGACAGGATCAAGATCGCCGAGCCCGCGACGGCGAGGAGGGGCGGGTTCATCGACCCCCGCCGCGGGTTGTGGCAGCGGAGTCCGACCGGCCGGCTCCAGCCGGTGCTGTACCGGAACCCGTCGACGCAGGGGCTGGCGATGCCACACCCGCCGAACCCGCGGAAGACGAGCTCGAGGCGCGAGTCGAGCCACTCGAAGATCGCGCCGCCCTCGACGCCGTCCAGCAGCCGCCAGTCGGGCACATCGGACTTGGGGAGGCGCGTGACGGCACACGGGAGGTCGATGAAGACGCCCGACCCGCGGACGACATAGAACCAGCGCTGCTGAACCTCAAAGTCCGAGACGCGCAGAATCTCGACCCGGCTCCCAGCGGCGAGGCTGACCTCGACCAGGCGGCGGTTCACGAAGAAGCCTCGGGTGGAGAGCACGGTCTCGGGGTTGTGGATGTTGCAGCTCGCCAAGAGGCTGCCCAGCGGGGGCTGCACCAGCACCCACGGGCCGTTGACCGGCACGTCTCCGGCGCGTGTGTACCGCCCCACCGTGCGCCCCGGGCCCGGGGGCGCCCAGTGGTAGAACCACGTGAAGGTGTTGAGGTCGACGGGCGAGGCGACCGCCTCGCCGTACACGCGCTCAAAGTAGGCGTGCCACTCCGCATGGTCGGCGCGGTTGGTCGAGGTGAGCACCGGCAGGGTCTCCATTTCTACGAGTCAGTCCAAAATGTTTTTCCGCGAGTCGACGTGTGCGAGAACTTGTGCGCAGTGGCTGCCCGTTGCCCCCTCGCGCTCCCCAGGGGCTGCTCGAGTGCGTGGCTCAGTGGCCGTGGCACCGCGGTGGCCCCTCGCGCGCGAACTTCACCGGCCACTGGTCGCCGTGTGCAGCCGCTCGCTGCGCTCTCGGCTGCCAAAGCGGTCGCGCCGTGTGCTGAGCTCGCTGCGCTCTGGACTCGGCTGCCCAAGCGGTCGCGCCGTGTGCGTTGAGGCTCGCTGCGCCCTCGGCTGCCAAAGCGGTCGCGCCGTGTGCTGAGCTCGCTGCGCTCTGGACTCGGCTACCCAAGCGGTCGCGCCGTGTGCTGAGCTCGCTGCGCTCTCGGCTGCCAACGCGGTCGCGCCGTGTGCTGAGCTCGCTGCGCTCTGGACTCCGCTGCCAAAGCGGTCACCGTGTGCTGAGCTCGCTGCGCTCTGGACCCGGTGGCCGATGTGTCCTGGCCCCTTCAGGCCACCATCGCGAGCGTGCTGTGCCAAGGCCATGGCCACTGGCAATTGTGTCAGATTGCAGGTCGGCATTCCCAGCAAAAGGATGACCTACACCGAGGAGTACAGTACCAACTTGGGCACCAGCCATGGCGACCCGACCGGCGGGTGCCCGCGGTGTCCGAAGTGTGCCATGGTTCGAGATGTGCCTTGGCCGAAGTTTCCCGTGTGCTTGGTGACTGATGGCCGATGTGTCTTGGCCAAAGTTTTCCGTGTGCTTGGTGACCGATGGCCGACGTGTCTTGGCCAAAGTTTCCCGTGTGCTTGGTGACCGATGGCCGATGTGCCTTGGCCGAAGTTTCCCGTGGGTGTGGTGACGGATGGCCGACGTGCCTTGGCCGAAGTTTCCCGTGGGTGTGGTGATGGATGGCCGACGTGCCTTGGCCGAAGTTTCCCATGGGTGTGGTGACGGATGGCCGACGTGCCTTGGCCGAAGTTTCTCATGAGTGTGGTGACGGATGGCCGATGTCTCTTGGCCGAAGTTTCCCGTGTGCTTGGTGACCGATGGCCGATGTGCCCTGGCCGAAGGTTCCCGTGGGTGTGACCGATGGCCGATGTGTATTGTCCCCTTCAGGAAATTTCCCGTGTACTTGGTGACCGATGGCCGATGTGTCCTGGCCGAAGATTCCCGTGGGTGTGGTGACGGATGACAAATGTGTCTTGGCCGAAGTTTTCCGTGTACTCGGTGACCGATGGCCGATGTGTCCTGGCCGAAGTTTCCCGTGTGCTTGGGGACCGATGGCCGATGTGTCCTGGCCGAAGATTCCCGGGGTGTGGTGACCGATGGCCGATGTGTCTTGGCCAAAGTTTCCCGTGTGTTTGGTCGCTGCGACCGATGGCCGATGTGTCCTGGCCGAAGATTCCCGTGGGTGTGGTGACCGGTGGCCGAGTCTTGGCCGAAGTTTCCCGTGTGCTTGGTGACCGATGGCCGATGTGCCTTGGCCGAAGATTCCCGTGGGTGTGTGGCGTCGGGTGGCAAACGTGTCTTGGCCGAAGTTTCCCGTGTGCTTGGTGGCCGATGGCGGATGTGTCCTGGCCGAAGTTTTCCGTGTGCTCGGTGACCGATGGCCGATGTGTCTTGGCCCCTTCAGGAAGTGTCCCGTGTGCTTGGTGACCGATGGCCGATGTGTCCTGGCCAAAGATTCCCGGGGTGTGGTGACCGATGGCCGATGTGTCTTGGCCAAAGTTTCCCGTGTGCTTGGTGACCGATGGTCGATGTGTCCTGGCCAAAGTTTCCCAGGGGCATGGTGACCGGTGGCCGATGTGTCTTAGCCAAAGTTTCCCGTGTGCTTGGTGACCGATGGCCGATGGGTCCTGGCCGAAGATTCCCGTGGGTGTGGTGACCGATGGCCGATGTGTCCTGGCCGAAGATTCCCGTGGGTGTGGTGACCGATGGCCGATGTGCATTGGCTGAGGTTTCCCGTGACCGATGGCCGATGTGCCTTGGCCGAAGTTTCCCGTGTGTGTGGTGACGGATGGCAAATGTGCCTTGGCCGAAGTTTTCCGTGTGGCCGATGTGTCTTGGCCCCTTCAGAAAATTTCCCGTGTGCTTGGTGACCGATGGCCGATGGGTCCTGGCCGAAGATTCCCGGGGTGTGGTGACCGATGGCCGATGTTGGTGACCAATGGCCGATGTGTCCTGGCCGAAGTTTTCCGTGTGCTCGGTGACCGATGGCCGATGTGTCTTGGCCGAAGTGTCCCGTGTGCTTGGTGACCGATGGCCGATGTGTCCTGGCCAAAGTTTCCCGTGTGTGTGGTGGCCGATGTCTGATGTGTCTTGGCCGAAGTTTCCCGTGTGCTTGGTGACCAATGGCCGATGGGTCCTGGCCGAAGTTTCCCGGGGGGTGGTGACCGATGGCCGAGTCTTGGCCAAAGTTTCCCGTGTGCTTGGTGACCGATGGCCGATGTGTCCTGGCCGAAGATTCCCGTGGGTGTGGTGACCGATGGCCGATGTGCCTTGGCCGAAGTTTCCCGTGACCGATGGCCGATGTGCCTTGGCCGAAGTTTCCCGTGGGGTGATGGATGGCAAATGTGTCTTGGCCGAAGTTTTCCGTGTGCTCGGTGACCGATGGCCGATGTGTCTTGGTCGAAGTTTCCCGTGTGCTTGGCCGAGGTGTGCCATGGTCATGTCGTGTGCGCCCTGAAGGGAGGTGTGCCAAGTCCGAGGTGTGCCAAGTCCGAGGTGTGCCAAGTCCGAGGTGTGCCAAGTCCGAGGTGTGCCAAGTCCGAGGTGTGCCAAGTCCGAGGTGTGCCATGGTCGTGCCGTGCGCGCCGTGGTGTGCCGAGTCCGAGGTGTGCCATGGCCGTGTCGTGCGCGCCCTGAAGGGAGGTGTGCCATGGTCGAGGTGTGCCAAGTCTGTGTGCTTGGTGACCGATGGCCGATGTGCCTTGGCCGAAGTTTCCCGTGTGTGTGGTGACCGATGGCCGATGTGCCTTGGCCCCTTCGGGAAGTTTCCCGTGTGCTTGGTGACCGATGGCCGATGTGTCTTGACCGAAGTTTCCTGTGTGTGTGGTGCAAGCAGCGACCAAGTCCAGAGCGCAGCGAGCGGGACAAGCGCGTCTGGTGTGCAGCGCACCACCCATGCACGCGGTGCGTGCCGGGTGTTAGCGTCCCGTGCACGGTATCAGATTGCACTCGGCCTTCGCGCGCGGCCGGCAAGCGGCGGTTCCACCGCATCGGTACGGACCCCAGACGCAACCAGAGATGGCCACTGCGCATCGGCTGCTTGTGGTCGCATTGCCACCCGCGCCGCCACCCGCGCCGCCACCATATTCTCCTCGCCGCCTCCCCCGCCGCGACGATGACGACGACTACGGGGACGACAACTCGCCGCCCCCCTCGCCACCGCCACCGTCCCCCTCGCCACCGCCCCCCTCGCCACCGCCACCGCCCTCGCCACCGCCACCGGCCCCCTCGCCACCCCCCCTTGGGTCCTGTGCATGAAGCAGCCCAAGAAGTGTCGCGCGCCGTTGAGGCAAGCATTCCAAGGGGGGGGGCATTCCAGGGGGGGCGGCATCGGACGGTGTCCCGTGGCCCCCCACCGCAACTCAAGGCCGAGGCGGGGTGTGCACGTGCACCTTGGCCAGGTGTGTCGTGACCCCCCCCCCACAACTGGGTGCACGTGCACACCCAACCTTGGGCGGTTGCCAACCCCGGCCAGGTCGAGTCTGGGTGCTCGAGCTTGAGTCGCTTGTTGTTTCGAGTACACGCCACACACTGGGCTGTTCGCGTTTTTTCGAAAAACTCAAGAATGTGAGCCTTGTTTCCTGTGTGTGTGGTCGCTGCGACCGTTGGCCGATGTGTCTTGGCCGAAGTTTCCCGTGTGCTGACCGATGGCCGGTGTGTCTTGGCCGAAGTGTCCCGTGTGATTGGTGTGACCGAGTCCGAGGTGTCTCGGTGGCCGATGTGTGGCCGAGGTGTCCCGTGTGCTTGGTGACTGATGGCCGATGTGCCTTGGTCGATGTGCCTTGGCCGAAGTGTCCCGTGTGTGCCGGATGGCCAATGTGTCTTGGCCGAAGTTTCCGCACACCTCGGACTTGGCACACCTTGACCATTGCACATCGGCGCGCACGACACGGCCATGGCACACCTCGGACTCGGCACACCTCGGACTTGGCACACCTCGACCGTGGCACACCTCGACCATGGCACACCTCGACCATGGCACACCTCGACCATGGCACCTCGGCGCGCACGACACCACCATGGCACATCTCGGACCTGGCACCCCTCGACCATGGCGAACCTCGGCGCGCACGACGCGACCATGGCACACACCTCGACCATGGCACACACCTCGGACTTGGCACACCTCGACCATGGCACACACCTCGACCATGGCACACCGCGACCATGGCACACCTCGACCATGGCACACCTCGACCATGGCACACCTCGACCGCGGCGCGCACGCCCCCCCCCCCCACAACTCGAGACTGGGGCGGGGTGTGCACGTGCACCTTGGCCGGGTGTATCGTGACCCCCCCCCACAACTGGGTGCACGTGCACACCCAACCTTGGGCGGTTGCCAACCAAGGCCAGGTCGAGTATGGGTGCTCGAGCTCGAGTCGCTTGTTGTTTCGATTACACGCCAGACACTGGGCGTTTCGTGTTTTTTCAAAAAACTCGAGAATGTGAGCCTTGGTGGTGATAAAGGTTCACGTGCACACCCCGCCTCGCCCTCGAGTTGTGTGTGTGTGGGGGGGGGGGGTCATGACACATCTGGCCACGACCATGGCACACCTCGGCGCGCACGACACGACCATGGCACACCTCGACCATGGCACACCTCGACCATGGCACACCTCGACCATGGCACACCTCGACCATGGCACACCTCGACGTGCATGACACGGCCACGGCACACCTCGGACTTGGCACACCTTGACCGCGGCGCGCACGCCCCCCCTCCCACAACTCGAGACTGGGGCGGGGTGTGCACGTGCACCTTGGCTGGGTGTATCGTGACCCCCCCACAACTGGGTGCACGTGCACACCCAACCTTGGGCGGTTGCCAACCAAGGCCAGGTCGAGTGTGGGTGCTCGAGCTCGAGTCGCTTGTTGTTTTGATTACACGCCACACACTGGGCGTTTCGTGTTTTTTCAAAAAACTCGAGAATGTGAGCCTTGGTGGTGATGAAGGTGCACGTGCACACCCCGCCTCGCCCTCGAGTTGTGGGGGGGGGGGGGGGCAGGCCCCCTCT
>Ga0335398_10009718_pt1 | contig 11061 bp, 11 predicted proteins | sample BON03_FD_205742 | JGI IMG/M metagenome (GOLD analysis project Ga0335398, IMG submission 205742) | Freshwater microbial communities from Lake Bonney liftoff mats and glacier meltwater in Antarctica - BON-03 (spades assembly) (version 2) | ecosystem: Environmental > Aquatic > Freshwater > Ice >...
TCCGAGCCAGTACTTTTTGCGCTGCTGCAAGATTTGTTCACCAATCACTGGCATGAGATCGAGTTTGGTCCCTCATTTCCTGGTTCTACCTGGGAAATCAAAGCACCGAATGCGCCTACGGAAATCACTTTAAAGCATGGCGAACTGACAGTGGACTTTGGCGTTTGGCATTTTCATTTGTGGCTTGGTCAGCCTCCAGAGAATCCACAACGGCTCGTGGATGCAGCCTTTGCTCAACAACAGCAGACGACACGTGCCGAACTCTATCGACGCATTAATGCCGCCGGCACACCGAGTGCTTGGCTGTTGCGACTCTTCAATGGCAGAGGCGAAACTCAATTTGGCGCTTTCTTGCCCAGCCCCTTCTTTTCTGATGACTTTAGCAAACGACTTGATCCGCCTAACTGGGAGCGGCTGGCGCTATGGGATAAGCTGCGCAAAACGTATTTGGGCCTGGCACCTGACCCACGCGACCGCAGCGGAAAAGGATTTTAAGCATTTCGCCTTCTTCAATTGCAACCTAATTTATTAAGGTAGAAGTTACGCAGTTGCGATCACCGCCATCTCTGGCGGACGTTCGGCGAGCTCAGACTTCGGCGAGCTCAGACTTCGGCGAGCTCAGACTTCGGCGAGCTCAGACTTCGGCGAGCTCAGTCGAGTCGTCGAGTCGTCGAGCCGTCGAGTCGTCGCGCCGCTGCCGGCAGGATGCCAGCGTTCCCGGGGCAACTGCGTAACTTCTATAAGGAACAAAGCAATGAAATATCAATCACATCGTTTGATCACCCTAATCCTGCTCGTCTGTCTGATGACGCTGACCGCTTGTGTGCCTGCAACTCCTGCCGCAGAACCATCGGTTGCTGTGCCCATCGCGACGGCTGTCACTCCTGAAGCCGCTACTACGGATGCGGCAGTGGATTTGAGCAATTTCCCTGTAACTATCGAGAATTGTGACCGTACTATCACCTTTGAAGCACCACCAGAACGCGTCGTGGTCAATGATGTCAACATTCTGGAGCTATTCCTAGCACTTGATCTGCAAGATCGGTTGGTGGGCTATAGTGGTGTACGCGAGGCAAAGAATGTTGCCCCAGCGTATCAAGCCAAGCTTGAAGGTATTCCTTCCCTAGCTGAACGTTACCCCAGCCTGGAAGTCTTGGTCGGTGCCGACCCCGATTTCTATCTAGCGGGTTGGTATTATGGTCTTTCGGAAGAGAGTGGCCTCACCCCTGATACTCTCAATCCCCTGGGTATCGAAACTTATGCCATTACTGAGTCATGTGCACAGATCATGCCGCGCGCGCAATTCACCCTGGAAGACACCTTTACGGATCTGATCAATCTGGGCAAAATTGTTGGGGCAGAAGCTCGTGCACAGACTTTGGTTGAACAATATCGGGCTGAACTGGCCGAGATCCAAGTCATGATCGGGGATGTGGCTGAACCGTTGCGCGTCTTTGTCTATGCGTGTTGTGGCGGCCCATCCATGCTGATCAAAGCCGCGGGTGGCGAGAACATCTTTGGCGATTTGCTTGGGAACTGGGCCAATGTTACCTGGGAAGAAGTGGTCGAGCGCGATCCACAGGTCATTGTGTTGGCCGATGCGGTTTGGTCTACGGCACAGGAGAAGCAGGATTTTCTGCTCAATACACCGACCTATGCTTCGATTGATGCCGTCCAGCAGCAACGGTTTATCGTGATTCCCTTTGGCGCGACCACCTTTGGCGTCCGCAATGTGGAAGGCGCACTAACACTGGCGCGTGGTCTGTATCCCGATAAATTCCAATAAGCGCTTTACGAATGCTGACTGGCTCGCCCTGACGATAGCTCAGTCAGCATTCAATAAATTTTGTAAGTTCATACAGTTTGAAAGGATCCATCATGCAGTTTTGTACCCGTTTTCGCTGGATGTTCGCCCTGCTTGTCATGGCTAGCATAACGTTAGCTGCCTGTACACCAGCCGCAGATAGCATACCAGCAACGACTATTGCTGTGCCCGCGGCAGATAGCACGGTAGCTACGAGTACAGTGGCTGATAGCAGCACTTTCCCTGTGGCTATTGATAGTTGTGGAATAATTACCACCTATGAACAACCACCGGAACGCCTTGTTTCTTTGAACAGCAATGCGACTTGGGTTCTGCTAGCGCTAGGTTTGCAAGACAAAATTGTGGGCATTAGTGGCATTGGGCGCAATCCGGTTCCCCCAGAATATGCCGATACCTTTGCCGGGTTGAACATTATCACCGATGGCAACCCTTCTCACGAAGTGGTATACTCGTGAAGGGTATAAATGATAAATGTGACCAGAGCGAATCGTTATCATATATGCCCTTGCTCAGTATAGTGGGTGCCAATCCCGATTTTGTCTATTCCAGTACGCGCGGCAATTTTTGCGAGGAATATGCTGGCACACGCGAGGCACTCCAGGCATTGGGCATTAACAGCTACTTGGCCCGTGAGTATTGTCTGGACGACCAAGAAGCCAAGGTCGTGGGCATTGATGATATTTATGCCGATGTTCGCAATATTGGCCAGATCTTTGGTGTTACCACTCGTGCAGAAGAAGTAGTAGCCGGTATGCAGGCCATCTTAGATGAGGTAGCGACCAAGACGGCTGCGGTTACTACACCCGTCACTCGATCTGATTGATTTGCTGCGCCGTCTCCATCTGCCAGCGCTCTTGATTGATCTGATGACGATCAGCTATCGATCAATCTTTGTCTTGTTGGACTGTATCGAACGCACCTACCTTGCCCAAGACAGTCGGTTGGGCTATCGCAACGCCGCGCGCACATGGGTTAGTGCCAGCAGTTTGGCCAGCCGGATTTTTCTTGAAACTTTTCGCCGCACACAACAATTGGGGCTAGCGTTGGACAGTCGGGGCTATTCTGGTGGCGTGTTAAACGTCTTGCCTGCTACCTATCGACGCCCATGGCAGGGCTGGTTGTTGCGCTGGTCGCAACTCTCTGGATATTGTTTATTTTACTATGATGCCAATTCTGCAATTTGAGGATCTACATTTTCGCTATCCAAGTGCGCCCCAATCCGCACTGGCTGGGGCCAATTTGACGGTCTTGCCTGGCCAAAAGATTGCCTTGCTGGGGCGCAATGGTGCGAGAAAAAGTACGCTGCTCTTACACGGCAATGGGCTCCTGCGCCCGAGTGTGGGCAGCGTGCGCGTTGCCGGTCAGCCATTGACCTATGATCGCACGAACTTGCTACGCATGCGGCAACAAGTTGGGCTGGTCTTTCAAAATCCCGATGATCAACTTTTCAGCGCTAGTGTGCGGCAGGACATCAGCTTTGGGCCGCTGAATTTAGGGCTGGATCGGCAGGCAGTAGAAGAGCGTGTCCAACAAGCGGCCAGCGAGTGTGGAGTCACGGAATTACTGGCGCGTCCAACCCATGCGCTCAGCGGCGGCCAAAAAGCGCGTGTCGCTCTGGCTGGCATATTGGCGATGAAGCCGCAAGTGCTGCTGGCCGATGAAGCGATGGCTGGATTAGATCCATGGATGAGCGCGCAGATATTGACGATCTTCGCCACACTGGCCGCGCAAGGAATGGCGATTATGCTTTCCACACACGATCTCACGGTCGCGCAGCACTGGGCAGATCAGATCGCGCTGATGGAGGCTGGTCAGGTGGTCGTTGTTGCGCCGCCGCACGAACTCTTCCGCCAACCGGAATGGCGACAACGTTGTGGCCTTGAACTGAAATGATCTAACTCTCACCCTGTGTTATCCAGCCGCGCGGCTCAGTCGGTCACGTCAGCCCAATTTCAACCGTCAGATTCACTCTGACGCAACCATTTACACAAGGAGAAGTATGTATGTTACTTACCGCTAATCTTGGTTATCCGCGCTTCGGTGCCAACCGCGAACTTAAACGGGCACTCGAAAGTTATTGGGCCGGCCAGATTACTGCCGAAGCCTTGGCCGAAACCGGACAACAATTGCGCCGCACGCACTGGCAACTGCAAAAAAGTGCTGGGATTGATGTGATTCCATCCAATGATTTTTCGTTTTACGACCAGGTACTGGATACCATCGTGATGCTGGGTGCCGTACCACAACGCTATACCTGGATCGGTAGCGATGCAGATGCGCCAGAGACCTATTTCGCGATGGCGCGCGGCCTCCAACGCGCTGACTTGGATTTACCAGCGATGGAGATGACCAAATGGTTTGATACCAATTATCATTACATTGTGCCTGAATTTGACGCTGGCCAGACATTTCACCTGGGTTCTACTAAGGTAATCGATGCGTTTATCGAGGCCAAAACGTTGGGCATTCACACGCGGCCAGTGCTGCTGGGGCCGATTTCGTTCCTGCTGCTTGGTAAAGCCCAGGATGAGACATTGGATCAGCTGACATTGTTACCCAGTCTCTTGCCTGTTTATGCTGAAATTTTGCAACGTTTGGCCGCCGCGGGCGCGGATTGGGTGCAGATCGATGAACCGTGCTTGGTGCTAGATTTAGATGAGCGGACGCACGCAGCTTATACTGCCGCTTATGCTGAGTTACGTCCGGCCAGTTCGCTCCGGCTGATGTTGACCACCTATTTTGGCGATCTGCGTGAAAATCTGGCGATGGTGCTACGGTTACCGGTCGATGGTCTACATCTCGATCTGGTGCGCGCACCCAATCAATTAGCTGAAGTCCTGGCGCAATTACCAGCACACTTGACGCTTTCGCTCGGTGTGATTGATGGCCGCAATGTCTGGCGCACCGATCTGGCACAAACTTTGAGCGTGCTTCAAGACGCAGTGGCGAGTGTGGGCACGGCGCGTCTTCAAGTGGCCCCTTCTTGTTCCTTGCTCTTTTTACCCCATGATCTTGACCTGGAAGTGGCGCTGGATGCGGAACTCCGCTCCTGGCTAGCGTTTGCCAAACAAAAGCTTACTGAACTTCGCTTGCTGAAACAGGCGATCAACGAAGGCGTCGCGGCGATTGCGCCTGAACTGGCCGCCAATCAGGCCGCGATGGTGAGTCGGCGCACGGCCACGCGCACCCAGAACCCAGCGGTGCGCCAACGGCTGCTAGAGGTGACACCAGCAATGCTGACGCGCCAGCATGCTTTTGCAAGCCGACATGTGGAGCAACAGGCGCACCTGGCCCTGCCCCTCATGCCCACGACGACGATTGGCTCCTTTCCGCAGACCCAGGATGTGCGTGCGATGCGCAATGACTGGCGCGCTGGGCGTATTGAGCTAGCCGCGTACGAACAATTTTTGCAGACGAAAATTGCCGATGCCATCCGTTGGCAAGAAGAGGTAGGACTAGATGTACTGGTCCACGGCGAATTTGAGCGGACGGATATGGTGGAATATTTTGGCGAACAGATGACGGGGATTGCATTTACCGCACACGGCTGGGTGCAAAGTTATGGCTCGCGAGGTGTCCGCCCGCCGATCATCTACGGCGATGTCGCTCGACCAGTGCCGATGACTGTCCGGTGGGCAACCTATGCCCAATCTTTAACCACGCGCCCGCTCAAAGGTATGTTGACCGGACCCGTGACTATTTTGGAATGGTCATTTGTGCGCGATGACCAGCCGCGCGCCCAGACTTGTTACCAAATTGCTCTGGCCCTGCGCGACGAAGTGTTAGACCTGGAGGTGGCCGGGATCAAGGTGATTCAGGTTGATGAACCAGCGTTACGCGAAGGCTTGCCCTTACGCCGCGCCGATTGGGAAATTTATCTGCGCTGGGCTATCGATAGCTTTCGGCTGGCCACTGCCGGAGTGAACGATGCCACCCAGATTCACACCCACATGTGTTATGCCGAGTTCAATGACATTATTGCCGCGATTGGGGAAATGGATGCGGATGTCATTTCGATTGAATCGTCACGTTCTAAGATGGAACTGCTGGGCGCATTTGCCAATTATCAATATCCCAATGCGATCGGACCTGGCGTCTATGATATTCACTCGCCACGTATTCCTGCCCAAGCAGAGATCGAAGCCTTGCTGATCACTGCATCCCAATCTGTACCCGCGGCCCAATTGTGGATCAACCCTGATTGCGGCTTAAAAACACGCCGCTGGACAGAGGTAATGCCCGCACTCCGAAACATGGTGGCGGCGGCCAACACCGTGCGGGCGCAACTCGATCCGACAGGTGGTGCCTGTGAATAACTTTAGGCCAAACGGCCGCGTGACCGGGATCGGCAGCCTGCCGCATCTAGACCCCGAAGCGGCGGTGCGCTTTGTAGCAGAGTTCAGCCCCCATATGCCGTTTTGGCCACAGTTGCCGCAACGTTCGCCGCAAGATGACATGCTACTGCAAATGCTGGCACCAGTGGCCGATCTGCTCGAATGGCGCAGCTTTGGCAAGCTCGCACTCCATCCATTACGGTTGCCGACTTTTTTGCACCAATTACAAACCGTGGATGCCCAGTTCGATCAAGCGCATGCAGCAGGCTTCTTTGCTTTCGAACGTGCCTGTGTGGACGGTGAATTTCCCCAAGCGCAGGTGCTGAAAGGCCAGTTATACGGGCCATTGACCCTGGCGCGCTGTCTCTTTGTCAATCATTACCCATTATATAAACTGCCTGGGGTCTACGCCGCCCTGACTGATTATCTATGCCGGCTTGCACGCTGGCAAATCGCTCGGTTACGCCGCTTTGGCAAGCCAGTTTTGCTCTTTGTCGATGAACCGACGCTGGCGCTGGAAACACCGAACGCTCAACCGCTTGAACATGTGCGCCGCTTGCTCCAGACGATTCGGGCGGCGGGCGCGTACAGCGGCTTGCACTGTTGTGCCGCGGCGCATCCAGCTATACTGGTTGGCGTCGCCCCTGATCTGATCTCGTTCGATGCCCATCACAGTTTAGAAATTTTTCTCAACCATGGATCGATCAAAAATTTCATCCGGGCTGGCGGCTGGTTGGCCTTTGGTATGATTCCCACCGTAGTGGATGTGCATAACCTCGCACTTGAAGATATCTTCGCGCGCTGGGTGGGCGCGGCGGTAGGCGCAGACTATGATCTGGATCAACTGGCCGCACAGTCCTTAATCACTGCTACCTGTGGATTAGGCCTGCTCCCGATTAAAACCGCCGAGCATGCCTTTGTCCATGCGCAAACATTCGCCCGTCAATTATGGCAAACGGAAGAAAGGCTCTATAGTTGATGCCATACTCAATAAGGTGGCAAAATTAACCGCTAATCCAACGGAGTAAACGATGTTAAAACGACTATTTGGACGGAACAAGCCAGTCGCGTCGCCACCATTGCCGCCTGCCTGGACTGGTCCGGCTTGGCAGGCGCCTCAGACCCACTACCAAACTTACTTCAACTTACACTTGCATAACCTCCCATTGGATGTGGCAACGACAGCACTGACGGCAAAATATTTGTATGCCGCACCGCTGGATCCGGCCATCCTTGTCCAGCCCCAGGGTGCTTGGATCACGGCTTACTTTGCTCCCGAACTGGTAGCCAAGGTTGGTTTCAACAAGCTGGCCGCTGAGATTGCGCGTGAGCACAACACCTGGCTGATCGGCTACCGCATCTATGCCGAACAAGGGATGGACGTGCACTACTTTGACCGCGCCGAGCATGTCGCCGGGCTGGCATTGGGTCAAGATGAACTGGAACGCGAGCCGCTTGCCCCCGAGATATTTGCCGAATTGGCCGATGTCCGCCACATCGTGCCGCGCGTCGCCACCCAGCATCCGTTGGACTTTCACTTTGCACTGCTTCATGCCCTGGGCATTCAGGCAGCAGATTTGACTTGGGTGGAGGCATTACGGCTCTACGAAAACGGTGCATTGGATGGGGCGCAGCTGTTGCCTGCCTGATAAATTGAGGGCAGTACATCGAAAGGAGATTTGCGGAGTCAACTGTAGTTTGTTAGAGTTTATTCCGATTTATTATTTGGATAGCAAAACAGAGCCAAATCGGTCTTGTAGGTGCGGTTTTTAACTGCACAATCTTGGTCAATCCAGACTTGTGCGGTTAAAAACCGCACCTACAAATGCACAAAATTAAATCGGAATAAGGTCTGTTATACTCTGCGGCATAACTGAATGGTTGAAGTGAAGGTGCGCCAGTCGCTCGGAAGCGCGGCGCACAATGGGGGAAGCCCGGTGAAGTCAAGTTTTGACCAGTCCGGCACTGTCCCGCAACGGTAATATTGATTTACGATTTACGATTTACGAAGGTCTACACCGAGACCCTCGTAAATCGTAAATCGTAAATTACTAGAGTCCGACTACCCGCCTTCACTATATCAATCGTTGCTTGCTCGAAAAGCAACGATTGATGTTCGAGTACCACCTTCGTGGACAGAGGGGGCCGAGCACAGAGCAAGGTTTTCCTCGTTGCTTTGTCGCTAGCCCGCCAATTGGCGGGTTTTTTGTTGGCTGCGTTCCTGTTCGTTTGGGGCGCAGCCTTTTTTATTTTTGGGGTAATCATATAAAAGGAGGAGTTTACGATGTCGAGCTTGCGTGTAACAAGGCGTTGGCCGCACCTGCGCATCGGGTTGCTTTGTATGGTAATGCTGAAACTGTCTAGCGTACAGCCAGTCTACGCCATGCACATTATGGAGGGCTTTCTGCCCTGGCAATGGTGTCTGGTTTGGTTTGCCGTCGCTTTGCCCTTTTGGTTGATCGGTTTTCGGCAAATTGCGCGCCTGGTGCGTGAAAAGCCGGAAAGCCGGCTGTTGTTGGGCGTGGTCACGGCGTTCGCCTTTGTCCTCAGCGCGCTGAAATTGCCCAGCGTTACGGGGGCGAGCAGTCATCCAACCGACACAGGGCTGGGCGCCATTCTTTTTGGCCCGGCCATTATGAGTGTGATGGGTGGCATCGTCTTACTTTTTCCGGCCCTTTTGCTGGCACATGGCGGCCTGACCACGCTGGGTGCTAACACGGTTAGCATGGCAATTGCCGGACCGCTCGTCGCCTGGCTGATCTGGCGCAGCATGCGTGGCGAACCCACTTGGTTGACCGTTTTTCTGGCTGCCGCCCTAGCTGATCTGATCGCCTATGTCGTCACATCGACGCAACTGGTCTTGGCCTAGCCGGATCCAACCGGCGGTTCGGAGCGTCCTTTGTTAAGTTTGCCACGATCTTTGCCATCACGCAGATCCCGCTGGCGATCAGTGAAGGCATCCTGACCGTGTTGATCTTCAATGCGTTGCAAGTCAACGCTCCACAAGAATTACACGCGTTGGGTATCCAGGAGGCTATGTCATGACGCAATCAACCCGCAAAAAAAGCTTGAGCATCGGGACAAGCTTTGTGCTGATGCGCTGAATTTTGTGGCCTTAACGACGCCTTTGGTCGATCTGATCGAACTTATGCGCCGTTTGCGTGTGCCAGATTTGTTGATTGATCTGATGACGATCAGCCACCGCTCGATATTTGTGCTGCTCGAATGCATTGAGCGCACCTACCTGGCCCAAGACAGCCGATTAGGTTATCGCAATGCGCTGCGAACGTGGGTGAGCGCCAGTAATTTGGGCAGTCGGCTCTTTCTCGAAACATTTCGCCGCAGTCAACAGTTGGGGCTGGCGCTGGAAAGTCGCGGTTATGTCGGTGGCGCGCTTAACGTTTTACCCGCCACCTATCGTCGACCGTGGCCGGTGTGGCTGCTACCTTTGGCAATTGCTGGCACCCTGTTGTTGTTCTACATCTGGTGGTGAACTGAATGACACCAATTCTGCAATTCGACAATATCCATTTTCGTTATCCAGGTGCGCCACACCCAGCACTGGCCGGTGCGACTTTGCACGTGTCGCCCGGTCAAAAGCTGGCTTTGTTGGGGCGCAACGGGACTGGCAAAAGCACATTGCTGCTGTACGGCAATGGAATTCTACGCCCGCTACAGGGTCTTGTCCGGGTTGCTGGCCAGCCACTCACTTATAATCGAATGGGGTTGGATGCGGTGCACCAACAAATCGGCTTTGTCTTTCAAAACTCCGATGATCAACTGTTCAGCGCCAGCGTCCGCCAAGATATCAGTTTTGGCCCGCTCAATCTGGGTCTGGATCGACAAGCCGTCCAACAGCGGGTGCAACAAGCGGCTGAACAATGCCGTGTGGCTGATCTTTTAGACCGCCCTACCCACGCCCTGAGTGGTGGCCAGAAAGCAAGGGTGGCGTTGACGGGGGTTTTGGCCATGCAGCCCCAAGTGTTGCTGGCCGATGAAGTCATTGCCGGGCTAGACCCGTGGCTGCGGGCGCAGATGTTGACCATTTTTAGCGAACTAGCCATACAAGGCGTCGCGATTGTGCTTTCCACCCATGATCTGGAACTAGCGCGTCACTGGCCGGATCAGATCGCGTTGCTGGAGGAAGGGTGGGTTGTGGTTGTCGCCCCGCCCACCGAAATATTCAGCCAGCCCGCCTGGCGCAAGCGTTGCGGGGTTGAGCTTGCTTAGGCACGCGGATTGGCGTCAGCCATACGATTGAACAGAAGCAGAATTGAGAATAATCTATGACACGTTTGAACCCGCCGCAAGCCCCTGCGGTTTTAACCGTGCGGATAGGACGTTCGGCGAGCTCAGTCGAGCCGCGAGTTTTTGCGGTTGGCTTTAGCGTTCGACTGTCGTTCGGCGAGGACGTTCGACGAGCTCAGTCGAGTCGCTCTCGAACCGCACGCCGAAGTCCAGGGTTGTAGCATTATTCGCTGGTACATCTTGTTATATTGGACAGCCAACGGTAACATAGTTTTCCCCGATTCTGTGCTATAATTACACCTGTACGGATAGGCATAAACGGAAGGCCCACGGGCAGACTAGACGTTTTCAGCGGATACGTACAATGCACTTTACCAACTGAAAATATGGCGTTGCAGACAGAAAGCATTGTCTGCGTAAAATTTTCAATATCTGAACGAAAGTTCTGCATTAAAGCATCGTAGACCGGCTGCTCTCACGGGTAAGCGGAGTATGCGTAGATGCCTGGACACAGGCCAGCCCTTCGACGACTCGACTGATCTCGCCGAAGTCTTCGCTCAGGGACCGTTTGCTGAGCCTGTCGAAGCAAGTCTGTAGCTCAGTCAGTTCGGCAAGCTCAGGGACCGTTTGCTGAGCCTGTCGAAGCAAGTCTGT
>Ga0335398_10009725_pt1 | contig 11056 bp, 12 predicted proteins | sample BON03_FD_205742 | JGI IMG/M metagenome (GOLD analysis project Ga0335398, IMG submission 205742) | Freshwater microbial communities from Lake Bonney liftoff mats and glacier meltwater in Antarctica - BON-03 (spades assembly) (version 2) | ecosystem: Environmental > Aquatic > Freshwater > Ice >...
CCGACAACTCAAATTCCCATGAATTTGAACTTCATAGACCCTCAAACAAGGGTACTAAACTACTTTTGAAAGTAATAAAAGCAATCATCATCATCACTGTGACCCGGGACCTATACCCCGGATGATTAGCCAATCCGCCCGACCCAATCAGTATGTTCCATTACAGGTAAATAGATTTGCCGAAAGTATTTTACTTATCGTTCAGTACAGATATCTAAAATCATTTTCCGGAGATTTTTATTTTCCAGAATCTGATCCTCCGCACAAGATCATATGTTACTTGTTTTATTACTCAGTCTGGTTGGGCTTTTAATTTCAATCTGACAGAATCTGTCAGTTTGAAATGATTTGTATTGGCGGTGTACCAGTTTCGAAAAGGCATTTCGGCAGGGCCGGCCCTTAAATATTTGACATGATTCATAGGGGCGGGCGGAGTGGTCTCAACCCCCTGAGTAGCTGACCTTTGGCCGATGTTGGACAGCCAGTACCAAGCTGCACTACAGCACGACAATAACATGCACACACGAATGCAACATCGCATACCCAGACTCGGGCAAGGGACTTGACTGGCACCACTGCGTACCCACCCTCAGCTACGATTGAGACTGACATCTAGTGCCCACAGTATGAAACACACTGGGCACATCTCGACCAGATGCCGTGAGTACACTGACCACCAGACCCGCAACCTGGGCTTGAAGTATGCCATTGCCTATCACCTGAAATTCAGATGCAGATGACATTATGGCCAGCAGACATCGCATGATAGCCTCCTGAACTACGCAGGGACACGACCACTGCAAGTCCACCCAGCACAGTGGCGGTCTGCCCCCTGCATGCGAAATGCCCTTTGTCGAAGGAGAGATTGATGGTGAAAAGGAAGACAAAGAAGACAGCGCAGGTTTCGCCGGTTTCTTCACTGTGGGTTTGGAAACCTGCTAGCTGCAATTTGGGCATTTTCTGAATAATTCATGATTTTCTTTGTGAAAATCTTAATTTTCTCTTTGAAAATCTTAATTTTCTGTATGGAAATCTCAAATTTTCTGTATGAGAAATCTTGTTGATTTCTTTATGATTACGATTCATAAAATATCTTAGTACAAAGGTTGAGTTTCTACGAGGAGTGTAGAAACTCGCTGGCTGGGTGGCAGTTTTTTTCATGGTTTACAGAAACAACACTGGCAGGCTGAGTTTTGGCTTCATCAGTGTGTGCTTAGAAACTCGCTGGCTGGGTAAAAATAGCGGTTTCTATACCCCGGAACAACCCTGTACTACTGAAAGCTTTCAAGACGCACGGAAACGCAGCCTCCAACCAAGAGATGGCAACGTCATTCTCACCATACTCGGACGAAAGAAAAGGAACATTGTAAACAGCAGGCCTAGGTACCTAAAAAGAATGGGCTTTCCCTCCTCTTCAGACAACGACATAGCCACCCCCAAACCAGCAGCTCAATGGGCCAGCCTTGGCAGGTTGAGGAGTCTAGCCTGGTCTCTTTCCGTATTACGTGGTGCACCTTTGAAACTGATCTGGTTAATATGGGACCGTCGAGATGCAACTGGCACGCCTGGAATCGAGCCGACGTGACCGTAGTCGCCCCTTTAGGTCCCGATACGAACACTACTACGCCACGGTGGTATCATCATCTAATTTCTTTCTTACTTTTCTCTTGGGTGGCGAAGACCCAACCCAACCACTAGACTAAACGGTTGGTGCGCACTCAATTGACCTAATGTTGGTGAACGTCTTTCTTTCTTTCTTTCTTGGGTGGAGAATATCCAATTTAATCACTGGACTAAGCGGATGGTGTGCATCCGATGAATTACGTAGGACCCAAGAAACTGTCCTGGACGGTTGCCAACCGATCGGACGTCTCAGACTTCCGATCTCAAATCGGACGCACGAGACGTCTGATTTCGCCAAATCGGACGTCTCAGACTTGCGTTTTCAAATCTGACATCTTCCTTGTTGGATTTGGGATCGGACGTCTGAGATGTCCGATTTGGTGAAAATGGGCAAATTATGGGGGTTTTTGAGTTACAATCAAAACGGCGGAAAAATGGCGAAAATGTGGAAAATGGCAAATTTACGGGGGGTTTTGAGTTACCATCAAAACGGCGGGAAAATGGCGAAAAACGGCGGGAAAATGGCGAAAATGTGAATCCTATGTCCGAGCATCGACTCGTGAGCTCGCAGCTTGGGCGGGTCATGAACTGGGTGGATAGGCTCCGCACCAGTGCAAATGCGTGGGTGTTGTCTGGGCGCCGCGCTGTCGTGATTGTGTAGGTCGTCGCGATTTCATGTGTCATATATGAGTCGTGAGCGCCACCGGCTCATTCACGGTGGCGGGCCGTGTTGTGAGTGAGAAAGTGTACACACAGTGCAGTGCTCTTGACAACTAAGGTGAACGATGATGATTGATAGCAATAGTTTATTTATTGGGGCCTTGTGTTAGCTTATAACAAAGTTCAGAGGTACCCTTAATGAGCAAGCACAAAATCACGAGGTTCAGAAATGTGGTAAATGTGCAGGGCAGGACAAAGTGTATGGCAGGACAAAACAACGTAAATCAGGAGCATGTAGACCGCCAAAGTGAAGACGAGGAGCATGAACACGGGGACAACAGTGAGCATTGGACTTGTTTTCTTTCTTTCTTTCTTGGGTGGCGAATACCCAACTTAATCACTGGATTAAGTGGGTATTGAACACCCAATTATTCGCGTTGGACCCAAGCGACTGTCTCAGACCGTTGCAGACCTTTTTTGTGTCTGACCTTTCGGGTAAACCCTCCTAAAACAATCACTGTGGCAGCAGATCATAGACCAGCCCACTAAAAGGATAGAGACCTAGACTACGCACTGGCAAATACAGACCAAAGACTCAAGACAGCATGTACACACGGAAAACACTACTTGGGTACTTGATGTGAGCGCAGGTGTGGGACAGACACCTGGAGAGCCAGAAGAATCCAGATCGACTTCAGCGCATTATACCTGTAGACCGTATAGGTGTACACAGTACATTTGTCTATATATATGCTGTGCTGCGGGTTTTGATGATCTAGGGTAACTGCTTTTTTCTTTTAACATGTCTTTTCTTTTGAGAAAAGTAGAAGATGTGACGACAATCAGCAAATCACAGCCTGAGTCTCTCACTTCAGTGAGCATAAAAGACTGCACCTTGAGAGTTTCAAACAAAACTACTACATCATTTCTTTACAAGCAATAATAAAAGCAATCTTCACTTCACTATGAACTCTGGTTCAACCCCTATCGGGAGCGGCGGCTCTGGGGCCCCCGGAGATGCTCTTCTGGCAATGCGCATGCGGGCTAAGCCCTCGAAGACCCCTTAGTAGCAGATCACAGACCAACCCACTAAAAGGACAGAGACCAAAACCTCACATGTGCAGAAGAGACAAGCAAGACAGATGGGCACGCAGTAAACATGGTAAGAGGTGACCAGGGGCGCCGCACCTAAGTTCGGGCCAAAATTGATTTTTTGGGAAGCGCGTCAGACAGTGTCTACCCGTGGGTGGAGGCGGAGTATAAGACGCAGACGTGTATAGTACGTTTAAACAAACATGAACCGAAACAGGTGGAGTATAACAGGGAGACATGTATACTAATATTAGACAAGGCATGAGCACGACAACAGACAAGGGGTAGGTCCACCGCACCTGCATCAGGTAAAGAGCGTTGTAATACTAGGTGAAGTAATAACAACAATGACACATGATAAGGCAAACATGATGGCGTACCTTGGGAGCGCTGAAAACATGGCTGTCCGAAAGAGACAGATACACAAGACTCTTAGACAGATATACTAAGTTTCTTAGACATTATACACTATGTATGAAAGATCCGTACAACATAAGTCAAGCGCAACCAGGCAAGTACAAGATCTGTGCCATGCACTCTCCTCAAAAAGAGATGAGTTTCAGACCTTTGGATCTTGTACCCCCACCTCTGATTGTGCACGCCACACTGGAGACCATCCGACTATCCCAAGAGCTACCCATGTGTGTAGCGCCGTGCACGACCCACATATGGATGCCTCCTGGCACAGTCAAACCAGCGCATATAAATGAGCTTGGCAGACAGAGCATACGCGCCCGGGCAGGTAAGACATGTCGACAACACAAACTGGCCTGCTATTGCCCCCGGCACTCTTCATGAAGAAGCGAACCCAGGATGTTGGGACCATACTATGTGACGTTGCCGACATGTTGCACCCACTGGGTTGCGTGTTCAACTACAATGCTCGGAATGCGAATGAATACCTAAGCAAGCAGACAGAACCCCTCGACGTGGCCGGATCTAGTACCCCTTTCTTTCTTTCTTTCTTTCATTCTTGTGGGGCTTTCATTTCGGGATGTATGAAAGCCCCTCAGAGCAGAATATGGAGGGTTATGGATACTCAAGAAAACAGTCAACATCTTTGATAGTACCCGCCCGACTCAATCAATCATGTATGTTCCCTTACAGGTACATATATATCAGAAAAGTATTTTGCTTATCGTTCGGTACAAATATTAAAAATCTTTGTTCCAGAAATTTTATTCTCCACAATCTGATCCTCCGCACAAGATCACGCGGTACTGTCTTCATTACTCAATCTAGTTGGGTTTTTCATTTCCGCCAGGCCACGCTGGTCTGGTGGAAATGTTTTGTACCACAGATGTACCAGGATCGAAGGGGCATCTCGGGGGGGGGGTAGACCTTAAATATTTTTACATCATTCATAGGGGCGGGCGGTATTGAGTTTGCCAGATTTGATGGCCCCATAATTTTTTGGTTTTTGGTCAACCTTTTAGTGGGAGGAGTTGAGGTTTTTAGTCAACCTTTTAGCGGGACGAATGAGAGAGTTTGGTTCACAGGCGATGTATTGCAAATGAAATTGGACAATTCGCCTCTCACCACGTATGAAATTGCGTGTTGTTTGGGGGTGTGGGTGCGGTTCATAGAACGTCCAAAAAGAAGAGACTACGACAAAATGTGTTCGTGCTCGCTTGTTGAAATCTATTTTGTTAATAGTAGGCGTGTATATATACATATATACACACATAATATATAGACGATGAGGAGTGCGGCACACAAGGTGATTTGATGGGGCTGGGCGACGAAGATCGATCGCCAGTAGACGTCGAAGGGGAGGGAAGCCAAGAAACCACATCGTATGCACAGGCGAGCGACAGTGAAGCATCGGCAACGGCACTGGCGGAAGGGGCGTCGAGCACCACACGGAGTGATGCTGGAAGATGTGCCGACACCAGAGCTTCGGCGGCACCATCGTCATCGGAATCGGACATGGAATGTGACCCCCAATACGACTGATCTGGAAACCGTCGAATTCAATTTCCAGATTCGGGCCTCACGGTCACAAAGACGAAATTTCAGTGATTTATCCGAGGATGAAATGTGTAGTTCCAATAGAAAGGACAGATCCAAGAATTTTTGAAAGGTGGAATAGAGAGGACTGTATGTCTTGGAAGATATTGTGGATGAAAAAATGGGACTATGATTGTAAAACCTACACTCAAAGATGGACCAAGTATTCATGAAGCTGGCGCACTGCACTGAAATGTGTGAAAGAGTTATGCAAAATCCCTGAATTTTTATTGAATGCGAACGACTCGACCCGTGCCCAGCGTGACAATCCACCGGATGGGCCCGATGTCAGCATGTCGCGATGCCAAATTTACGACGCGTCCGGACACAGGGCGCCAGATAGCGAATTGAAGACGACCGTGACTACCGAAATCGTGTAAACAAAAATGTCGAAGCGGACCAACACGAGAATGTAGAAGCAGAATCTCGGGAAATAGGACGCAAAATCTCACCACAGATTTTCGCAGATTTCGGGGAGATTGATCAAGGGACATCCGCAGAGGAAGGGCCACGGCTCCGAGATAAATTGCTGCCATCGCATTCAATTGCCCACTGGAAAACCGGGCAGGATGGTAAAAACAGGATTCCGAACACAGAACAAATACCAAGACTTGCCAGACAGCTGGGGTCGCGCACAGATTTTTACGACACAAGGGCGGGCAGAATCGAGATTTCGAGATAGGTCATCGATCCGGATGATCACAACACCATGAAGCAAGGGAGCATTTCATAAAACCAAAATTCCAACTCGGCAGAGTTTTGAGGATAAACATCACAGAAATTGGGCAAACTCATCAGAATCTTGGTCACTTTGGATCCAAAACAACCAAAATTCCAAGGATGGGCGGAACATAACTGCATGCCTCAAAACTGACACAATAACGCACCTGTGCAGCCGAATTGTTAATTTGTGTCATCAATTGTTGCCAATGTGACGTCTGTCATCACGTTATTATTTGCTGACTTGAGAGACTGAGCCCCGAAGCCCCAGAAAAAGAAGAAGAAAAAAAAAGAAGGAGAGCACCGCAAGAAAGAATGATTGAAAAGCAAAAAAGGAAAATCAATACCGTCTTGGTAGACAGTACTTTGTCACTTATTCAACTCGCGCACCGTCCAAGCCAAGGATCACCTCGGCAACCTCAAGACGACCACTGACGACGTCTTTGTTGCGCGCGCTAAATTCAACGGCAAACACAGCTATCCAACTACCGCACCCTTCACCAACGGTGGCGTAGGCAAGCAAAGCCGCAACATCTCTCTCTCGATATATAAACATATACATGCGTATACATATATATATATATTGTTTTTTTTTTCCCTTCTTTGGTATAAAAACCGAAAATGCTTACTTCGTGAACCCCGTGGGAGTATATATATTCGGGTAGCGTAGATCTTCCTGCGGTCCCACCAAAAGTACACCACTGCCAAGAAACACTCTACGTACCATCTGAGGTTAACACTCGACAAGTTGACGGGCTGGCTCGCATCCCTGAAATTATGCAAGCACTATACAGACTCATCTTCAGCTACACAATTTCTTCCCGCGATCCCCCTCGTCTGATCCTCTTAAAACACTACCGCTCAAGACAGTCTCGTGCCTTGAACAACAGCACTCAAGTAATTCAGGGTGAGCGAAAGGGGGAGGGGACAACCCATGAACGATTTGGTGGTTAGAAACAGCGGCCTCCCGACAACAAAGCCAAAAAAAAATATAGACAATATGGACTCACGTACCGGGTTTGGGGGAATTGTTGATACATCATCATCATATTTTCAGCAAAACAGGCACAGCATGTATATCAGCAAGTCGGGTATGGTAGCGTACCTGGATGTTGTCACACTGGCGGTGTAGGTATCGTCATCATACTTAACAGACACAGCATGTACACAGATCAAGACGGGCATGGTACATATCTCAAGCAAAACAGGCACGGTACGAACATGGACACAATGCGTGCAGTTACACATGGGCGATGTCCACACACCTTCCACGTGGATACAGTCATTAGATTTCTTCATGTCACGGATACCAGGATAATGTCACGAAAAGAACGCAAACTAGACCGTTTGAAGAGAGAATCTAAGGGTGCAGCCAAGTAGGCGCCAACCTGTGCGGTGCCAATGCACGCCCCACACTGGGCCCACAGGCGAACTCTCTTTGGCGAGGGGTGGGAGAGGTGAGCAGCTCGTGTTGAGGGAGGGTACAGGGTCCAACCAAGGCTGTTATCAGTAGAAGAAAAACTAAATCTATTATTTGTGAAGTGCCAATGTTATGGATTTAACTCCGAGGTGCTGATTCGTCCGAGTAATTCGGATGTTTTAACCAAAAATTCAGATTGAATTGGTTGAAAAAGAATCGTGTGAGAAAAAAAAATTATAGAGGGACCGAGTCGCTCATCCCTTGACGCATATGCACACACGCACGCTCGCACCGATTTTGCCACACATAGTATCGCACCCACACACACTGTGTGGGTTCCCGTCACGATTAGATGTTGGTCGTGTGTGTTGCTTTGTTTTATTAACCCGATATTGGGGAATCGTTACGGTCCCGGGGTTTCCTCGTGTCAACAGACCTCAGACAACCTTGGGTGGCCGGATCCTTACCCTTCACCTTAACTACGTCGCTGGCTATACCGGTCCCCTCCTCTTCCTCTTCGAACAAACCAATTTGGCAATTACCCCGTTGACGACCAGAGGCTCTTGCCCTGGTAGCTCCGATGTCTAGGCGAGTCCAAAGTTCGTTTGGCCCCATTGGTGAGAGTCCTAAGTGACGTTAAGATTTCTTGAGTACTGTGATCCCAAAGTCTACGAAATCCTCCACCTCCCACGACTTGAGCAAAGCTTTAAAAAAGATAAAGAAGAAAAAAAGCCCGAAGGAAAAGGACTTTCCCCAGAGAAGTCAAGACACACTGACAGTTATTTGCATTTGTAAGCTACTGAGCCTGACTATAAGAATGTTGACCCCGCAAAATGGCAGAACCACAGAGGTTCTTCTGGCCGGGATATCGACGAGTTTATACTTCTCTGGGAGTGTGTCACATAAACAAGACAATCCACTCGCTCACAGCAGTTGCAATGATAATAGATGTGTCAGAAAGAGGGGCAAGTAGTTGATACGCAAAATGTGGAGGGTGGGACAAGAACACGATGTCATCAGAATAGTTTAGAAAGCGCGGGGTCGTCAACAAAATAGGACAAGGGAAAGCACGGGGCGGGGTCGTCAACAGGAGGGGACGGCGGAGAGCACGTGTGATTAGCCCAGTTATGGGCAGGGATGTTTGTCCAGGTCGATCCAGGTCGGGAGCCAGACTGTCGGGCGCGCGGCAAGCGGAGGTGCTTTAGCCCCGGAGCTGCCGCGCGCTGCAGGAGTCGGACCACAGTGCCACTGATTTTTGTCCGTTTCCTGCTGGTTTTATTTGAGTCTGTCTGTTTTTCCTCTTCTTTTTTCCCGTTTTTATGAGATCGGACTTCATTCATTGTCCGATCTCAGATTGGGAAGGAATATGAGCATAAAACCACAATATTTGGGTTCGCGACGCCCTGGAGACGCGGAAAACTTTGTCCGATTTTCAAAAAAGTGGGGGGAAAAAAGGAAAAATGGGATGTCCGATCTCAAAAAAATGAGGGAAAAAGGGATTTACAGTCGCACAAATTGAAAAAACCCCAGAGAGACGATGACGATGCCATGCATTACATACAATAAAGCCAAAAATCCACCCGGAAAAAAAAAAATGAGAGAAAAAAACGGATGTCCAATTTCAAAAAAAAATCGGAAAAAGACACAAGATGACACGTGTGCCCTGGAAGCAAGAAAGAGGGATGAGGTGAAGGCTGTTGCATTTTTGTCAGACTTTGCTCAATCTAACCTGTTCCACGTGACTACGAAAAAAAAGAAGGGGGAAAAAGGATGTCCTGCGGGGACTGGAGTGGGAGTTAGAGATCGCATATCGTGACAATTCGAATTCACTTGGAGACAGGGCGAGGGAGGGTCGTGGGAGCAAACGCAGACACGTGGGAACAGGGGAGTGAATTGGCGCTTGCATACATGTGGCGAATTCACGTGGAGTCAGGGCCGATGAGGGTCGAAGAAGCGATCGCAGGCACAGCGCAAATTCGTTGTGGGAGAGGGATTACTCCTGCATATCAGTGGGGGCCAGCATCGTCATCGCAGGCGTCGGAGTAGGTGTGTGTCGGAGTATGTGTGTGTCGCGCACCGCAGGGGTGGAGAGCTCAGTAATAGATTGTACGGTAGGGAACAGCAAGAAACGGCAAGAGCGCAGATCAGTGGGCGCAGCTGCCCACTGAGTCACCCTAGGTCGCTACCAATAGGGATTGTGATGCCCCGTGTAATCGAGGCGGCTTCGTGCTCAGAAGAGACTAACACCCTGGCGTCACCCCGTTTGCTGAGTGTTTGTTCAGTCCCCAGTTCTCCAGGATATCTCCGAGGTCGCCGAGCGCCTCGGAGTTTTTGTTTGCGCAAAGCGAACACCAGCGGCAGATGGGGCAGACGGCGGCAGACAGCCCTGTGGCAGCACATTGGCTAGCAAGGGCTTTGCACAGGGCAGCACAAAGTGGCAAGCAGAGGCGCGTGTGGGCGGCGCCGCGTCGCGATGAGGCTTACCGGCTATGCCGCGTCGCATCCAACGTTTTTTTTTTTTTTGGGTTATTCTGTCACATAGCCAGCGCGCCAAGTACAGCAGGAAGGCACACAGGTGGTGTGCAGTAATAAGGTAGCAACGTGACACGAAGACTCGAATATTATAATCGCCGGTTACTCCTTAATTTTTTTGGTCACACCCTCAAATGAAAAAAAAATTCGACTAGAATATTTCCCCTCACTTTGAACAGGATATAGCATGGTCATACATAACGTTTGTTCGCAATCCGCATGCATGATATATGCAATCACCCTCCTCCGCATAATTATGATACGCCATGTAGTCTCGATTTCGTGTGTTTTTCGTATTTCAAATACGATTTCGTTTCAAAAACAAAACATGTTGTGTTTCATATTCCTCTTTTGATCAGGTTGTATTCACCTCGAATTCACGTCGACTTCTGCATTCATGTTGATGCATACATTCACGTAGACCTTTGCATGTTTGTGTGCTAATATCCTGTCCACATGGCAATAGACCTACGTGCTGGTTGTGGTGGCCATCGTGTTTCCGCTGCTTGCCGAGGCCTTTCATCTTCCGCTGGCCACAGGCGGACTCACGCGTTTTCGGAGCGCAGCAGCCGACGACACAACCGCCGGGGCTGGAGTTGGTGGTGGGGCCGCACGGTTTGGAGGAAAAATCAAGCACAAGGCAAAGTTCTTGTGGCCGCGCGGGCCACCCGGCGAGATTTGCATCATGGTGCCCAGGAGCCTACCATCATTCACACCCGCAGAGTTTGCTGCGCTGCATGACAACTGCGCGGCCACACCTGCCATCCTCACCAGCGTCTGGGCTCACGGCGAGCAGGGGCGCGAGGATTGGTGCCAGGATGTTGTGGCAAAACTGGGGAACACCGAGGTGAAAGGAACAGCTAAAATGCAATATACATGCGTTGTTTCTATATCCATAAAGATACACTTGAGAGAGAGAGAGAGAGAGAGAGAGAGAGAGAGAGAGAGAGAGAGAGAGAGAGAGAGAGCGAGCGAGAGAGAGAGCGAGAGAGAGAGAGA
>Ga0335398_10009727_pt1 | contig 11054 bp, 6 predicted proteins | sample BON03_FD_205742 | JGI IMG/M metagenome (GOLD analysis project Ga0335398, IMG submission 205742) | Freshwater microbial communities from Lake Bonney liftoff mats and glacier meltwater in Antarctica - BON-03 (spades assembly) (version 2) | ecosystem: Environmental > Aquatic > Freshwater > Ice >...
TTTTATTGTTGTGTTTATATGTCATTTAAAAAAAAAAGTTGTGTTTATATGTCGTATAAAAAAATTTATGTGTTTATATGTCATTTAAAATTAAACGACATATATATACAAGCGTAATTTCCTGATGATTTCCATTTCCCACCCCTCCTCGCTCCCCCTTGACACCAGGGGAGGCGATGGACCCCCCACCCCTTTCGGGGTGGGGGGTCCGTTGGAGGTCATCATTATGTGTCATCCCCTGCCAAAGAGGGGGATGACTGAGGTTTGGTGACTGGGGTGGGAGGCGTAGGCCTCGTGGTCAGTGAGTTATGTGCTTTCTTTTTCATTTTATCGAGTTCATCACAGGCCATTGTGATGAAAGTGACCTGATCGATTTGTGGTGGTAATTGTCCGTCGAATTCGTGTAGGCCGTATCGATATAAGCCCCATGACATGGAGCTGGAGGTGATTGTGAGGTCAGTCTCCCGTCCCGACATGGCTCGGAGTTCTCTGAAGAGTTGTTTCATGTCTCGTTTGTCTTCCCAACGAGCTGTGGGGGGCCTCCAGTAGGGCCAAGCCGATAGTGTGCCCTGGATTTCGAATTTGCCTAAGGCTTCCAGGGCTACGTCGCGGATAGTCTTAGTATCGGTCAGAGTTCTGTTGCTGGGTTCGTATCGTGTCATGGACCTAATGGCCGTATCGAAAAGTTTAACTGCCTGGTGTGTTTCAAGGGGCTTGTTGGACAGCCATAGTGCACTTCCCAATTGAAATTGCGCTCGAGCTGTGTCGATGTGTCGACTGCCTAATTCGTCGAGGAGGATTTGTAGCTCTAGTCTTCGGAGTTCAATTTCGCTTAGGGCCTGAGCAACAACTTTTCGGTAGAGCGTGAGGCTATCCTGGGCAGGTTCATCCCTATATCGTATATTGATGATTTGGATACTGATTTGTCGCTGTTCCCCCTGTAGTTGGATTCCAATCGTATTGTTGTTGGCCTCTCCTAGGACAGTCCCTTTTTCCCCATTCAAAGCCTGGTTGGTTAGGCCGTGGAGGTAGATTTTGCTGCCTATATGGAGGGTAGGAGTGTGGTCGTCGAGGTCTCTTCTCGCATCCATCGTGTGTTTGGTGCAAGCGGCTAATGACTGATGTAGGTGCAGTTGGCATGTGCTGTCTTCCCCTATTGCTCTGTTACCTATCGCCCGGGCCTCTGCAGTTGCCGCTTTAGATTCTGCATGAAGTTCTAAAGTCTCCAACGTATCTGCCATCGAGGTTAATGTCTCCATCAATTTGCGGCGTATCGTGCTGAGTAGGGGGCCCGGGACGGAGCGTTCTAACTGGCTAAATATTCTTACGGCTATCTGCTGTTTTCCCAGGGCAGCACGGCTGTCACTGGTCCTGTTCTGGCCGGGTGTATGGAGTTGAGCTTGTCTCTTAAGAACTTCCCCGTGGATGGTGAGGGTAACTCCAAGTAACTCTTGTTGATCCGGCGAGTCCTCAATGAGTATGAGTTCCTGGATTAAGTCATGGGCCAGTGTTAACTGTGTCGAGGCCTTGTCGAAGAGGTGTTCGTCCCGGTACAGGCAGCCTAGGCCCAGGTGTGACGCAGCCTGGTCTGTGCGTGGGTGGTAATGCAGAGATGGTCTTTCGACCAGAAATGACTGTTTCTCCAGCCTGGTTATATCTTGGAGAGCCTGGACATAATGTTCTTCCGAGCCTTGCTGGTTGGTGCCTAATCCCGAGGTACGGAGGAGATCTCCGAGTTTGACATGTGTCTCTGTGTGTACCAGTTCCAATCTTGCCACCTCCATGGTGAACTCTCCGTGGTTAGCTTTATGTGTTTGAATTTGTGGTTGCATGAGGGTGATTTCTTTAAGGATCATGTCTGTGCATACCTTCCTGTGGACCGATAGGTCTTCTCGCTGACACTTTGCATCACAGTAGTATACAGAGAGACATGTACACTTCAGTCTGGCATCCGGCCTGTGGCATCTACCGCAAACCCGATACGAGCGTTGTTGGGCCAGGTGGGTTGTTCCAGCGGTGCTGGCGTCTCCAATTGCCCCCTTCGTCATTGGAGGGGGTTTAATACGTCCCGCATCTAGGAGTAGGGAGCCGTCTGCTCTATGGCCTATTCCCCCATGGTGCCATTCGATGAGGTCTGCCTTACGGAGACCCTTGTCCCGAAAGGCCTGGTCAACTTTGAAGCGAAAATCTTGGGTGTATCCTTGCCTTTGTGGTTCTACTATGAGGCAGTTGCCAAAGGTGGCTGCCTGGATGTCCCCTCGAAGCGTCAGGTAGTCCTCCTTATCCAGTTCCACCGCGAAGACAGGCTCCTCTGAGGTTGCTCTGCGTATGGCCTTGTCGCCCACCAATTCGGATGCTCTGTACCACTTGGACTGCGTTCTCCCCCTGATAAAGTGGGATTCTGTCATCCAGTTGCCTTTGATGAAACAGAGGGGGGGGTCCGTCGCAAGTGTGTCAAATTTGTGGATCCGGATGATTGTGCGAGGGTGTGGTTGATCGGTCCAGATAGTCCTCCCGGCAGAGTGTTGGACAGGGGCGAAGGAACCGTTCGAAAGGCGGATATCTGTGTCCGCAGCCAGGCACGCTGTTGCCCAAGTTGTCGTCATGACAATTTTGGGGAGGAACATCGTTACTCGGACATTTGGGTGTATCAAGGAGTGATGCTGGAGGAGGAGCAAGCCTGTGGATTCGCTCTCCGTTGGTGCAGGTTGGGCATGTCCCCCTGATGGGGTTAAATTCGACGTGAATACCTGTATTTCATCGTTCTCAATTTGGCTGGATCCTTGTGCACTTCCTATGATCTGGAGTGTAAGGTGGATGGCTTCCATGCATGTTTGTCCTTGGTGTGAGGGAATTTGGGTATTAATGGATCTAGCGCTGGGGTTACCTAGAATGCGGAGTCTAAGTGGGGCAGTCTGTATGTTCGCGAGCCAGGGAGTGCATTGGTTCATGTAGTGGTCAATAATTGTTACGTGGAGCTTAGACGTGGCTATTGAGCCATTCATCTTTACCATTTTATGTCCCCCCAGAATCCGGTTGCCAAGTCTACCCAAGGCTTCCCCACCGTCTAGGAGCCAATTAGAGGTGTAAGCTTCACCTCCAGTCGGGATTAGGTCAGTGTTTTCCACTAGCGAGTATCTTTGTGATAGTGGTTCGAGGTCGGAGTGGCCTGATTCCCAGTCCGAGGACAGGAGGTGTATCTTTGTATGGGTCGTGGATCCCAGGGCCCGGATGGTGGTGCATAGGGGAATCCGCTTCCGGGTGTCTCCTGTCTCGTTATAGATCGTCATTCGCTGGAGGTAGGATTTCATGGCTACATACGGGTGCTTCCAGAGATGCATTCGGATCAGTTCGCTGATATTGGCGGATTTTGGCACCAGAATATTCCCGACTAGCGTGCATCCCGATGCTTTAAGACAATGCCAGTAGGTCAATTTAACGTCCACCATCACCAGGTCGGAGAGCGTATCAAAGTGTGTCCCCGAGAGAGAATGGCGCCACTGGAATTCTCGATTTTCCAATGTCCTTTCGCCCAGAAAGAATCCTCGAGGTGTGAGGCCCTCTAGAGCAGTCATTCCCAACATCTGAGTGGTATGGTGTTGCGAGGGTAGGTGTTGAAGACTCCGGATAGTGCGTTCAATCTTATGGGTGTCAGTTTCCAGTCTATGGAGGAGAGCCAGGGGGTTCCCGGTCGTCCCCGTCTGGTCACTTGGTTCCCCCTTCCGAGACGGGTATGTGTCGGGGTTGGAGAGCTGGGGGGTTGTCAGGTTCTGATAGATTGGGTCGCGCTTCTCGTTTGATATCCCACTCAGGTTAAGAAGCACTTGTAGAGTCAGACCCTTGGATGTTTCATCTCCCATCCATACCTGCAAAGTGTCAAACACCCTCAGCAGGTTGGCTCCTGTGTCTAGTCGGGGCCATTGGGGATGGTTCCCGTTAGGCCCGGTGAGGTTTCTCAAGGTGCGTAGTGTGAAGCGGAGGTTTTTGTTATGTAGCTTGATTGTGTCTTGTGGTATGGCATCCCCCCTTTTGTCTTGGAATTGAAGTGGTAATAGTGCCATAATTGTGTCGACCCCCGCAAGATCTCGGATTCTGTCCCCCGTCTCCGTGGATGAACTTAACAAACACAGGGTGTGAATGCAATGTCCAGCCGTGATGGGTTCGTCTCGCATGTGGGTCAGGATTCTGAGAAGGATTTTGGTACATAATAGGCCAATACGGTTCAGGTTGCTCATGTCGATAATGGCTAAATCTCTTATCCAATGACACCCTGTCCGGAGAAAGCTATCTCTGTCCCCTCTCTGTGGTCCCGTTAAACGGCAGACATGAGATGGGGAGTCGTGGAAACAGTATGCGTGCAGTACGTCGGAGGTGAGTGTTAGGATTCGGGCCGTTTCGTCGGGGCCGTAGTCCCCTCCCGCAACGTGTAATGCTCTCCTTTGTCGGTGGCCTTGTTCCCAGATAGTGGGGGTGAGTGTGTTTCCGTTCCATCGAGATTGGAGGACTTTAAGAATCACTCCATCTAGGGGGGAGCGTTGTGGACCCAGGTTTAAGCAGGGCAGGATGTTAAAACCTTTGACCGTACAGTCCTCGCTCTGTGTGTTGTCCTCAATTGAGTCGGCTATAACTTGTAGCATGCCCGTTAGATGTAAAGTGTCCTGGCGATATTGGATTCGGAGGAGATCTGTAATGATGTCATAGAGATAGGTGGTAAATATTTCTTGGACCGCCTTCCAGCCTGCATAGGCCCTTTTCCGCATCCATCGGCACCCTTGGGCGATAAGGTGGGTCTGGATAAAGTTTAATATGGCATCTAAGCCCCGCTTACCGAGTTTGATTAAGTCTTCGCTGACCATTCCCCTCAGGTGCATTGACAGGATGGAAGCTATTTGTCGGGTATAGATCCAGTCCTGTTTCTCCTTTTTACACGGGGCTCGGCCCGCAGTAAGTATCCGTAGGGAGTCAAGCAGTGTCAATATTGCCGAGGGGCAGCAGTGTTTGAATTTCTCCAGGGTGTTCAGGATCCATTCTCCAAGTACCCGTACTTTCGTGGCCCGGGGGGTGGCCGCGAGATGTTCCCGGATTTGGCTGGGGAAGTCTTGAGCTGAATAGGGGGTGGGCCGAAGAGTATGTCTGGAGAGAGTGGAATAGAGTGTATTAGCGAGGGTATCAGCTCCAAGGAGGTACCACCTCAGTACCTCATTCCCCGAGCTCCAAGGGGGAGTTCGTTTGTAGAGTGCGTTCATGGCTTCACCCAGGATATTGAGGGAGGCGGGATAGGTCTGAATGATGTCTAGGATGTTGGATATTGCAGGCCAGGGGTCGGTCATTGTGTCTTCCCGCTGATGTCGGATCGTTACCTGGGCATTATCCTGGTCTCGGAAGAGAGTGGTCCGCCATGCCTCCCCACCACCCTGGATCAGTTCTGGGGAGGAGTAAGTGTCGAATTCCGGATAAATGGATCGAACTACGATGTTCCAGGTGCTGTGTACTCGTCGAATCATGCTAAGGATATCGATCCATCCTTGGTCCGCATATTGTCTCGTGAGAATAGTTTCCAGGATCTCTGGGTTGAGGAGAATGGAAGTGCCAATCTCTGACGGGAATACCTCTTTCCTTTTGGGTCGGGGCATCCCATGTTGGTCCACCGAGGCTGTACCCCTGGCCCAATGGATGTATCCCGAGGAATATTCCGGGAGGTCTTGGAGGTATCTTGTGGTGTCTGCCGAATAGATAGGATCCTGCCCCGATTCCGCCATGTCAAAGCGGGCGCCCAAGGTAGCGGCGTAGACCTTATTCCCTATTTCAATCTGGCCTCCACTTTGTAACTTGATATTGTACACCATGTGGGTCAGTTTGGTTGTAGAGTCGGTGTCAAGTTTTGCAAGGGCTCCTGCAGTGGACCATTTTCCCCTGCCTTTGGCTACGTGGTGGTCAGGGGTGAGGAAATTTCCGTCCACCTCAACCATGAGTTGCCCCTCTGGGGGGCAAGCAAAGGTCATAACACACTCAACAATGCTGACTTGGCCTTGGCTGGGTTCCCGGCAATTCCTCCGGCGGCGTCGAGTCCAAGTTTCGTCTCCCTTGGCCATTTCGTCCATCCTCTTGTATTCTGGGCTCTTCCATGTTGTCCTGGCCATCCTTACTCTGGTACTTCCATCGAAGCAGGAGATTTTTATCCTTTCGGCCCCGTGGCCGTGGTCGTTGGTCTTTTTTATCTAGCTCCCCGGGAGGCATGTAGGACCATCTGTTTCTCGCCAGTAAATTATCTTCCTTGTCTTCCCACCTGAGGAGTTCCCGTCCGAGGTGTTGGAGGTCGGTCCAGTCTTGATTGGATGTGCCTTGTCCCAGGTCCTCCCTGGACATATGGTCTTCCACAAATGACCGCATATTAAAATCATGTCCACCTGAATGGAAGACATCCATATTTATCATGGATAGTCCCATCCTCCATCCAAATAAATTCACCTGCGGGATGCCTTGTGCGTCATGTGTCTTGTACTTCCAGGCTCCCCGAGGTTGGAGTCGAAGCCAGTGTGAGCCGTGTTGAGGGTGGTGCCATGGGGTTTATCCTTTTGTTGAGAGAATCGCGTGAACTCTCGGCTGCCTTCGTCGCGATTCGGGGGGAAATCGCCATGAGCTCTCCATGTCAGCTCTGCTTCGTGTCTGTGACCAATTGCCCGAGTCTATCTCACAGCCCTGGAATACGACCTTAAATTCCAAAGATCCCTCTGTGGTGGATGTGACCGTACCATCCACCCATGTGACCGCTTCATATTCGTCAATGAGTGGGATCTCAATCAAGGTGTTCTTGTCCAATACCACCTCGCTAGTCAGGCCTCTTTCTTCATCATATCCGTAGAGTTCCACCAGGTCGTCGTATCCCAGGTCTTTGTCCGGTGGTTCCCCCTGGCACATCTTGACTGTAGGTCTGAATTCGGGGTGGGTGGAGAATGGCCTCTGGCGGGGTAGTCGCCCCCCCCCGTTGTCTATCAATGGCTCGTAAGTGATAACATTTAGCGTGGTCTTCACAAAGTCAGCCGGACCTTGCTTTGTGTGTGTGATCAAGTTCTGCATGTAGGTTAGTCTTGGGAAGAGATCTCGATCAAACACCAGGACGAAAGGGACCCGCTGATGTGTGATCGGGTGCACCCCGAAATCCTGAAGTGGTTTTTCCGGGAGGTTTCCCTCGGTAACCAGGGTAAGCAATGCTATCTGTTCGCATCCCTCCAGGACGTGAAGTACCGTGGCTCGAGGGGAGTCTCTCATCAAGGTCAGAAACCCCTTTGCTTCTGTAGTGGGCAGACCATGCAGCCACGTGACAAGTTGAATGCTGTCCCGTAGACCGAGTCCTCGTATCGCCAGTGACTTTGCTGCCCTTAGTCCAATTTCAGTGGTGGTGTCTGGCAAATGTAATTTCCTAAGAGTCGGGGTTATGTCACAAAGGGTATTAATAAGTTCGTGTGCTTGAGTTTTGGTATTTATGGCTCCGTGTCCTACATCTATAGTCTGCAGTTGTGTGTAGGTTTTGTAAGAGGTTTTGATTTCCTTAAGGATCATGGTGTCGTTTTTGAGCCCTCCTTGTTCGCCCCAAAGGTAGTCACAGACCGATATAAATGAGGGATTACTCCTGCGTCGCTGTGTCACCTTGTGCCATGTTGCACAGAATGTGAATGATGCTCTCAGCGGTAAGGCCCAGTCGTTGTTTTTCTTGTCGAAGTGAGTCTGCTGTCAGTTTGGTCGATCTGTATGTGGTGGGGTGGTCGGGGTGGGAGAGGGGCCTTTTTCCCGTTCTGGACCCTATGGTTTTGGTCAGCGTCTGGAGATCTCCTAGCCTATGTTCCATAGCCGTACCTACATCTGTGAGCTGCAGATGTGGCAAAAGAGAAAGGAGTTGGCTTCTTGGTTCACTCTCGCGGCGGTGTAGTTCATCCTCGCGGAGGTGTAGATCGAGGCATGAGTCTATGATATCCGGGATCCCGCTGTTGGCGTAGCTGTCGAAATGGGGGCCCATGTTTCTGAAGATGACGTACGGCATGTGTGGATGGGGCTCCATCCAGGTATGTGTGAGTCCCGCCATTTCGCAACTTCGGAGGGTGTGTCCCGCAACTTTTTGGGGCCACTCCGTTGTCTGTGTCATGGATGACGAGTCTGGGTGGTTCCATTGAAACACCCCGGTTCGTCCAAAGTTGAGGCACAGGGAGTCTGGATTTGGAAAGAGCCTGTGCATCAGTTGGGTTCCATTTTCCGACCATGGGGTAAAAATTTGAGGGAGGCCGCTTATCCACAAAACCGTCCGACTCACTTCCAAAAGCCTATGACTTACCCACAAAACCTTCCGACTCACTTGCAGAAGCCTAGGACTGCACCACAAAACCTTCCGACTCACTTCCAGAAGCCTATGACTTACCCACAAAACCTTCCGACTCACTTCCAGAAGCCTATGACATACCCACAAAACCGACCGACCCACTTCCAAAAGCCAGAAAATCGTGTTCTTGGAATCTCATTTAGTACCAGACTCTGTACCACAAAATGCATGATCCATGTTAGGTCTCAAGATGATGTGTGATGCTCAAAAATAATTTGGCATAAAATGGTTCAAGAGTAGAGCTTTAAAATGAGCTATTTACATGCCATATTGGACAAATACCTTTTCCTTAAACCCGCCAACAAAACCCCATGTTGACACTTACACGTTACTGTTTTACTTGTTTTTAAAAAACTATTTATCACACATATGACCTATTTTCCAGGTCTAAAAGTCCATGTACTCATGTCAAATTTGTGGAAAACTGACAGCCTGCTTTTCTTTCTTTTCTTTCTTTCTTTCTTTCTGGGTTTCGAAGACCCAACCTCGCACACAAGTGGTGTGCAGTAATAATGTTGTCGTGGGTTCTGAAATAAGGAGATGCAAATTCAAAATATGGGCCAATTGCTCCCTTACTTATTATTAGTCAACCCCGTAATCAAAATCAACGCGTGAAAAACAAATTGGCGGCAAAAATTTGCCGCAAATTTCCATAGGTGTCATTGGTTCAACCAATCCAAAAAATATCTCGATTGATTATCGACGATCGACCATCAACCGTAATTCTCTGTAGGTGTAACCAAACCAATTGTCGATATCGACCGTGTTCTCCCGTAGGTGGAACCGAACCAACCGTCAATATCGACCGTGACTAACCAACCGGTCGGTTGATCAGTGGATTGGTGTCAATAATTATATGTGTGTTGAAACCATTCTTCACCACTTGTGGGACCATTGACTTCTTGGTGGATGATTATCCGGGACCAATCTTCATCACTGTTGGGACCATAGGTCAATGGTCCTTTTTTGTTTTTTTACTGGATATATCCAAAAATTATTTAAGACCAGTCAGCGGTTTAGGCCGGCCGCGGCAACGAAAGATGAGGTCAGCTGCAGCTGCGTTTGTCCTGCAGTCTCGTACAAAATCATTGGACGCGGTAACGATGAGGGTGATCACAGGTACCAGTCATTGGACCGTGTTATTGTTCTTGCACTTGTTCTTACAGTAAAGACCTGTACTTTCTCTAGTGACACCCAGAATTCCAATGTCACGGTGTCATACCCCAAGCCCAGGAAAAATGCAGACGTCGTTGGGGGTACGTCTTTGCGATTCATCTCAAAAATCAACACTTTTTTTTTGAGTTTTTTTGAGTGTATGTCCACTTCGACGGTCAATATCGACCGTAGACCGATTTTTTTTTTGTATGAACAGACCGACATGGTCGATATGGACCAATTTCTGGGTATTATGAACCAAACTGACCGTCAATATCAACCATAATTCTCCGTAGGTGTAACCAAACCGACCATCCATATCAACCATGTTGTCCCGCGCGTTTCACCACCGAGGCAAGACCCTTGCATCTGGGGTCGAGGCACAATTTCGATTTCTTGCATCAGGAGTTGACTTTTTTTAGGAATTCACGGCAGAGCGAGGGTCGGGAAAGGAAGAAGGAGGCGCACTGTGGCGCATGGTTGGGGTCCTGGGACACGTTAGTGACAGCACGCCTCTTGTGATACCATTTCAGAGCGCTGGGGTGAGAGAACTCACCCCAGGACCCAAACCCAACTGAGTTTGAACCGCTGTGCGCTGGCCGCTGTCAGGCTCCAACTGCAGACCCTTGCCTCGGGAGTTGGCAAAACGAATTTCACATTGGATATCTCAGCTGTAGCCGCGTCAGAGGAAGCGGCCGCCAGCCGTCCATGTCAGTGTTGATGTCCGGCCAGGTATTCCCCCGTACTTGGTTCTGCTGTTTCTGGTGCATGTATTTGGGTCTGTGCATGGTGTTCGAAGGTCTTACACTTACTGCTGTGTGCAGGGTGTCATCACTGCACCTCGTGTGCGCCAGCGCAGCCAGCGTGACGTCCATGGTGTGCGTCTGAGACCTCACGGTGTGGACGTTCTTGTCTGCGACATTTCTGTTAGCACGTGCTGCGGAAATTTCCGTGCGTCTGTGGCTCTCTCTCGTTGGGTGCTGTGTGGGCCCTCGCTTCTGGACTGGAGCGACGCAGAGTATGCGTTTCTTTTCTGGATGCAGGGGGGCGTGCCCGGCCAATTCCGCATGTCTCCTGGGAAGCGGTGGAACACAACAGTTGGGTTCCTTAACCTACCATACCGTGTGGTCACAATCAGGCAGGTCCTCGGCACGGGAGATTCCCATCGCGTGCGCTACTGTGTCTGTCCTGCCGGGAGCCCGGGCACGGCGGGCGGCTTCGCTGGCGTGCGCTCCTGTGCAACTGTACTTTGGTTTATTTTGTTTGGTATTGTATGATGCATCATGCAGTGTTGGGCTGCTGCACAATACATATGCAGCAGCCCTTACCCAGCCTATTTCCCTTTCCACCGCAGCCCCGCACGCCGCGGCTTTGCCAAGCTCTCAATTGAAGGGAGATAGGAAAGTTTATTATAAGACAACCACCAATGGGGGAAAAAGATGATGATGATAGTGAAAACTCCTGGATCTCAGATGGGCTCCCCAGCAGCAGCAGAAGAAGGAGGAGAGGAGGTGGGAGGTGGGAGGTG
>Ga0335398_10009728_pt1 | contig 11052 bp, 9 predicted proteins | sample BON03_FD_205742 | JGI IMG/M metagenome (GOLD analysis project Ga0335398, IMG submission 205742) | Freshwater microbial communities from Lake Bonney liftoff mats and glacier meltwater in Antarctica - BON-03 (spades assembly) (version 2) | ecosystem: Environmental > Aquatic > Freshwater > Ice >...
GTATGTACACATAAATGTCCATACATATATGTATACACATATGTGTTTACATACATACATATGTATACAGGCCTGCAACAGCGTCGGCAACAAGGCGTCCTTCTTCAATGAGTCATGGCACACATGTGACTGAAACATTTCAGTTCGCCCCGGGGGATCAGGTGCGTGTTTTCATATGTGTGCGACTATGCATTTCTATGCATGCCTAGGGTTTTTTGCACACATGTAGATATCTCTGGCGCGTATGTGAAGATTTTTTCCTCCTACATATCTGGGGTCCTTTTGCACATATGTAGATATTTCTGGTACATATGCACAGATTTTTTGCACGCATGTAGCGCTCTTTTTGGGTTTTATACAAACGAAATAGAGAGTGTAGCTGTGGGTGTGGATGTGAGTGTGGGTGTTGGTGTGGGGATGGGTTTGGGGGTGTGTGTGGGTGCGTTTCTTCGTCTATTCTTGTGTCTGTGTCTATGTCTGTGTCTATGTCTGCGTCTATGTCTGCGTCTGTGTCTATGTCTGTGTCTGTGTCTGTGTCTGTATCTTTTCCTGTCTATGTCTCTGTGTCTCTGTGTCTCTGCGTGTGTGTACATGTGTGTGTGAGTTAGGGAGTGAGTGTTTGTCTACATCTTGGTAGGGTTTTGTGTCCGCGATCGTGATTGCGTCCGTGAGCGAATATATAATATATATATATATATGATATATATATATATATAAAAACACAATATATGAATGTGCGTGTATGCATGCGTTCTCATACTGTATACAAATATTTGTATTGTATGAGTCAGTCTACTACTCTATGTATATACACATATACATATAAGTGAATACTGCTATATGTATATGTATATATACATATAAATATAAGTGAATACTGCTATATGTATATGTATGCATAAATGAATCCTATGATGCTACTCTATGTATATACACATATAAATATAAGTGAATACTGCTATATGTATATGTATATGTACATATAAATATAAGTGAATACTGCTATATGAATATGTATGCATAAATGAATACAATGATGCTACTACTATATACACATATATGTACAAACATATATATATACTTGAATATAGAATCCTAATCCCTTCAAAAAATTGCGGAAAATTACGAATGTTGAGCTGTTCGTGTTCAGCTGTGTACTAAAGTTTTCAATCCGCCAATCACCACAGGGTGGCGAAGACCTATAGGATGCCTTAATTTGCAGGACATTTTCCGCCAAAGAGCCACTAATTATAGGGCTCTTTTGCGGAAAATGATCCATAAAGATGAGGCGTCCTATGACTCTACGCCACCCTGCAGCCCCGGGGCTCGAGTCAGTGGGATGCCTTAAACTGCAGGTCGTTTTCCTCAAAAAAGCAACTAATCATAGGGCTCTGTTGCGGAAAATGACCCACAAAGATATGGATTCTACGCCACCCTGTAGCCCCGGGGCTTGAGTCACGTAGCAAAAAAAATCAAAAATTCAGGATTTTTGATATTTATTGAAGGATGTTTTAAAGGAAAAAAATTCGAAGGAAAAAAATCCTTTCAAAGATTTTTTTTCCAAAAATCCGGAAATCGTCTTGTTCCGAAGAACTAAACCGGGGGAACTAGCGACATAGTAAAAGCGGAGAGTTCTGGAGAAGATCCCAGGGCAACTGGAGGCCTCGTTTCTAATCTTCCTCACCCTCGGGTTAATAAAACAAAGCGACACACTTACTATTTCTGGTAGTTTGCCCTATCATTTTGTGGGGAATGATATTACGTATATTGAATATTAGCTTTTTGATATAGTGAAAGATGCTTGAACATATAAGGGGTGGCTACGCTTAGTAGGATCGATAAAATCGTAGGTCTCTTTTGCAGAATATCGTCTCTTTTACAGGGCTCTTTTGCAAAAGAGACCTATAATTTTGTCGATTCTACTAACCAAAGCCATCCCACAACACCCTATTGCGGCGATTTGCCGTATCATTTTTTGGACTGATCCAGGTGCCACGGTTTGCATTCGTTTTTCTCGACAGCAAAGTGTGTATACATACATACAAAACATACATATATACAAAAACATACATATATACAAAATATACATATATTTGTTGTTTACATATACGATTGCTTGTGTTTTACATCTGCGGATACTCATGTATACATATGTATGAGCACAGACGGCCCATTCTACTCTGAATAAAGAGGGGGGGGGAGCGGGTGGGGGACGAGCAGCTTCTGCAGATGCCGAAAACAGCAAAACCCACAAAAAAGCACTGGCTGTTTTTACGCCTCTTAAGCCTTATGGTCTGTTTTTTTGGGGGTCCTGTGTTCAATCTTGTGTGTTTATATGTTTCCCAAAAAGTGTAATATTCTTCGTGTCTTTTATTTGCTGTGTGCAGTTTTTGTTTTACCTTGTATTTTTGTTGCATGCTGTATTTTGTTTTGTTCTTTAGTGTCTTCTTGTTTTGCCTTATGTTGGTTTTTGTTAGATTTTTTTTCTCATGGAGTCTTGTTTTTGTTTTGTTATTGTATTGTGGTTCGTTCTACAAAGTGTGCTTTTGATTTGGATGGTGTTCTTAGTGTACTTTTTGCATTCGGATATTGCACATATATTTAAGATGTTCATGTATATTTTGATATGTATGCACGTACACATGCACACATGCATGTATAAATATGTACATATATATATACATATATATGTATATGGAATTGTACTTTATGATTGTGTGTGTGTAAGTATATAGATACACAGATATATATATATATATATGTATATATATATATTTATATATATGTATATATGCATATAAATATATGTATATATATACATATATATATATAGATATATATATATATGTGTATATATATATATATACACATATGTATATATATATATATATATATATGTATGTATGTATATATATACACACACACACACGCATGAGTAGGAGCGTTTTACTCGTCGCAGTGCCGACCTGCAACAGCAGTTCCAGCAACAAAAAGAATTCGCTCAAGTCTGACTCCCTCTCGCCTGTCCGCCTTTCGCCCAGTTGTCTTGTAGGAACATGTCCTCTTGTAGAAATGTATTCTCTTGTAGAAAACATATCAGAGTCAAACAAGCCACACGGATGAAACGAGTCTGGAAAACGATACAAGTGCTTATACTCAAAAAAACAAGGAAATTGGGTTTGGGCGGTTGCAAATATACACGGCACAACAATAAAGACATTTCTCAAATGCAGCTTGTCACTTTGACTGTGAAAATACACATCACTGTATTGTTGGCGTATTTTCTTGATGCAGTAGTGCCGAATCAGATGCTGTCACTGAAAATTTGACAATCCTTGGAGTCAAACGTGACTAGCACATCTTGAGTCACACACTGACTGATATCTGATGAGAAAACTAATACCACTACGACTGGCGGATAAGAGTATGGAAATGTGTTCAAAATGTGCTCTGAACAGGCTCAAGAATGAAGACTGGAACGACGTGTTCGTGCAAGAGGAATAGTACTCGGGTTCGCCCAGCACATGTAGTTTTTAGACAAGTCGACTGGCTGAGACGAATCGACCTTGCCACCTATCTGCGTTTGAGCAGTTGCATGATTGCTATGGAGGTTTTTGGCACGAAACTGCACTGCAGTAGTTCAAGTTATGGTGACTTGACGCCAGTGACGTGAATCGGAGGCTGCTTGCACCAAGTTGGTCGGCGAGCCTGAGGATATTATGCTGCTGTCATGTGTTTCAGTGGCAAAGTTGTCACAATTACTCTTGACAATCGGGTGTGTTTGTCGAGAGGATTGTGAAGAGCTGCGGTTGCATGATAGGTCTTTCCTGTGCATTATACAATCACTGTCAGGCCCGGTCTATGAGTTGTAACAATTCGAGTATTCAGTTGTGGCATTTTCCAGTATACAGTGGTTTAGTCACAATTCAGCACTGGCCGCGATGCCGCAGCGAGCAGCAATGCACTGTCGTGCCTGCCAGTGAGAGCACAATTGTATGCAGCATTATAGCTTTTGGAGTTGTATGTACAACAAAAGGTCGCTTACATGTTGAAGCTCACTTGCTGATTGGCCCGGGGAGCCTTGCCTTCCACGTGTGTAATTGCCAAGTCACCACGAAGACTATTGCATCGGGTTGCCTTGCAAGTAAAGCTTCGCAGAGCCTCCTCATCCTCCCAGTCTACATACTGCAGGGTTGGCTCACTAGAGGAGCACAACGGCCATTGTCCCTGTCATGTGTGAATTTAGAACAAAATAAACGCACAGGATTTGCTTTCACGTTCATGAGAGATAGGAAAGTTTATTATAAGACAACCACCAATAGGGGACAATTCATGCCTGAGGGCTTACTATTGCAGAAATAAACCTTCAAGGATTCGGCGCCCTCTTCGAAATTCCCAGTCTTCAAAATACTATGATGCGGCTCAGGTTTGGAGCTCTTGGCTGCGCCCAGTCTGGAAGAGGTTGCTTGGCCCATGGCGTCGCTGATGGCACAGTTTGTACTTTTAAGGGTTCATAGCGTCTTCCTCTTTACTACTGATTGAGTGAATAGTATGGTAACGGGACTCCCGAAAGACTTTACGAGAAGCTGTAACAGTTGTGCCCAAATGTGTCCCAACTTGAGCGCAATAGATGTGACAGTAAAAACATTCTTGGAGCGTTTGTATTTAGTTTCAGTGCTGCACAAATTTGCGCCTTGAGCCAACTGTCCGTGTGCTCCTACACCCGCACGCTTCATTTAACAACTATTTCTCATTTTTGTGGCTCTTCAATTTTTTTGTCACCACGATTCACGAGTAATCTGGCCAAGTCCCGGTACCCTCGTGGACCAACTTCTTGGTTTACTAACTTGTCACGGATTTTAAGGTTAAGAGTAAGAAATGAACTGAACTTGTCACGGCAATAAGCTCATCCTCAGTGCTCAGACCAGAGTTGTGAAGGTACCTTAGATTCTAAGGTACCTTAAAGTGTATGGTAGTGGAAATTACCAACCATATGGTACCATATGTTTTAAGATACTTTTATGGTGGCTATGATTGACAGCAAGAGACTCGATGACACACAAACTCGAGGGATGACACTCCAAAATAAAATTGTCCAATCAAACCCAAACAAACAAACAAAATCAAACTTGATTACGGTGTCCAGGTGTGAAGCGTGACTTGAACCCGAACATATTTTCAACACTATGTAGATATAGACACGTATGTAGACAACATGTATTGACACACAGACACACATGTCAAGCCTTGGATAGTGTGCGAGAGAGAAGGACATGCGACATGGTTCGAGGAAATTCTTTTGATATAAACCTCAAACAAGAAAGTTCTTCCTAGATTGTCAAACTGTTGACCCATGTAGACATGCTAGTACAGAGTCAGCGCAGCATCTCTTGCTTGGTGGCACCCAACACATATCCATACCGGGGGGTAGCTTCCTCCAGCTTTCTTGAGCTCCTCCAAAAAAAAACAGAAAGGGGCCTTCTTCGCAGTACTTTGATTGCTGCCCACTTGCTACATGCGGTCATTCCATGAGGATTGCTCAGTTGATGACAATTACCTGGTTCAAGTCTGAATAAGTTGCCACCGTGTCTTCCCTTTTCAGTTCTGAGTTTCGCCCTCTCCGCGCTGATGCTGCTCCTGCTGATTCCTTTGCTGTGAATTGTGCTGCTCCTGCTGCAGAAACATATGTGAGACCCAGAATGGTCCTGGGCGAGATTGACATTGGAGACGCGGCTGCAGCACCTCCCCCTGCTGATGACCCTGCAGCGCCCTCCGCACCCTGCAGTGCCTGACGCTGACAGCTGGCCCTCGACGTTCATGTTCGGTACCTTTGACCATATGGTACCCATAGGGCATGGTACCTTCTCGGCTAAGGTACCTTCACAACTCTGGCTCAGACTAGCTTGGAACGAGGGGTCCTTCATATGAAGGACCCCCCGTCAAATGTGCAAATGGGGTCACAGCGGGCGGTATTGGGCGTTGGCACCTCCAAATCTGACGTTGGAAGCAATAAAAACAAACATGCTATTCGATCCCGCAGTCTCACAGATGTGCTCCAACTTTTTCCAACGTCATCATAAACTTTCACACTACAGCAATTTCTCGATTCCCCATTTTGTCGATTAAAATTTTGGCTGTTTTTGATTTATTTTGCCTTACTTTTTCCACATTGATTTTTTGCATTCAGGCTGGATGGCCAAATTTCTTCCCGGCCAGTCTGAAGAGCGGGTATAATATGCGAATGTATACGTTAAATCAATATTCATATGTCCGGGGTCCATTGCGGGAGTGCCGTTCGATTCGGTCAGGCGCTTCCGGGCTTCCTTACTACTGCACACCACTTGTATGCATCTCTGTCGTAATTGGGTTGCTAGCTGTGTGGCGGCATAACAAACCAAAACCAAAACCAAGCAGGTAGGTCCTACCGGGACTCACTATCAGAGACTGCATGGTAAGCCCCAACAATTTAGCACCATGAATTACCAAGCTGAGCGCAATAGATGTGACGCAAAAGACAATCGTTTGGTTTTGATTCCAGGACCAGGACGATTTGGGCTTTTTGTCATCATGCCCTCGGTGCCCACACCCAAACCGCCCACACTGCAACTAGCAGCGTTTTGTGTTGGTTCCAGGACCAGGACGATTTGGGCTTTTTGTCATCATGCCCTCTGTGCGCACACCCCAACCGCCCAGACTGCAACCCCACCTAGTAGGACCTACCCTCCAGAGCTCTTCGAATTACCAGTCTTTTGTGAGTGTGTTTAGTTCTCCGAGTTGGTGGGTTCTTTTTTCAACAGTTGTGATGAAGGAGTGATGATGGACATGATGATTCCCTTTATTATTTTCATCAATAGACTAATACCATTGATTGAGGCCTATGTAGTTCAAATCCATGGGAATTTGAGTTCTCGGGTTTTAGACGGAATCGAACCGACGACCTCTGGTTTAAAAGTCCCTCGCTCCGACCAACTGAGCCACGCTTTCACGTGAGGTACAGAAGCAGGGCAGATTTAGCATGACAGAAGTCAGTAGTATACATGTATTGTAATCCGGGACGATGTACAACTAGCTCAGTTGGTCAGAGCGCGGGACTGTCAATCCCGAGGTCGTCGGTTCGATTCCGGCAACATCCCAAAAAATCAAGAACTCAAATCTACATGGATTTGAGCTACATAGACCCTCAAGCAAGAGTACCAAATTACTGTTTCAAGTAATAAAAGCAATCATCAAGCATGGTGGTGGCAGAAATTCCTTGCTGCGTCGTATGCATATCAAGCGCGCCATAGCGAGGAGCACATCTTTTCGAAAGTGAAGGAGGGCATCGTAGATGGCATGATTCACCGACGTTCTATGCGTTCAGAAATTTGTACAGCCTTAGAACGCACGCTCACACATCGTGTGATGTAATCTGGTCCCCTTCTGAAAGATCTGTCCTACCTCCGGTACCATCAACCGGTCGCAAGATTTGAACTACGAGGAACATATTCTACAGTGTCCTGAACTCAGGTTTGTGTTTTGGGAACAAGTGGAACTTGACAAGTCTGGCAACGAGACAAGCTGCAGGGATGATACTTCACCAGATGGAATGCGCAACGAAATGGCGTGCAACATCTCGTGCCCTCCACGCTAACGCCCCTGGTGTGGCAGTTGGCAAGTAGCTTATCAAAGACTGGTGTTTTTGTATTGAGAAGCAACTCGAGCTTCTCCTTGTATTTCATTGATGTTGATAATACGGGACAGGGCGTGTGACGTAAGCCATCCAGCAGGTCCAACCCAGACCACTGACCACACGCGGAACCATGACTTGTCAAGTTCCGCTGGTCAATCCTGAGACTTGTATTTGGTCATGTACTCGGTCTCTACCTTTACCTTCACAAGTCACAGCTGTCAAGTCTTGTCAAATCAACTTGTCAAGTCACCACCCAAAAGCACAAGTTGTTCGAAGAACTATAAGACTCAGAGAGAGGGTCCTGGGGGGGGGTCCAAGGTCACGGTCACGGCCACAAAAAAGGACAAAATAGTTAAAAAAAATATAATGATAGTGTCTTGATTCCGATTTGGATTTCGTTTTGCATTCCGATTACCAGTTTGACTCGGATCGAGGATTCTCTGTAAACGTGAAACATTCGATTGTACAAGAGTTGGGTAATACAGTATAATTTGAATTTGTGTGACCACCAATTCAGATTTGGTAGTGTGTGGGGTGAATTTCACCGAAAATCTCGTGACTCGGACTGGCTTGCAAACAAAAGGGTTTCTTCACATGAAGGATCCTCCCTCAAAAATCCGAATGGGACCGAAGCGGGTGGTAGCAGGCGGTCGCACCTCCAAAACTGGTGTTATCATCGATAAAGCTATATATGCTATCCTGTGATCCAGTGTCATACAAGTGCTCCAACTTTTGAAAACGTTATCCGAGTCATGCCCTTGACGCCCACACCCCCACCTTTCACTCTGCAGCTATTTCAAGTTCTTGATTCCCCATTTTTCCAACTCAATTTTTTTGTTTTTGGTTCATTTCTCATTACTTTTTTCAATTTCATTTTTTTCATTCCGGCCGGATGGTCAAATCCTGGCCAGAGTAATTTCTTCCAGCCAGTCTGATTTTTCCATTCTGGCCAGATGGCCAAAAATTTTCCCGGCCAGTCTGAGGTTTGGTCACTACACTTGTGTGGTTTGGTCACGAGATTTTCGGTGAAAATGAAGACTGAGAAAATGACACTCTAAATGCAACAGGATGTAAAAACTCGACTGAGCCAGAGCAGGAGAAGGAGACAGTGGAAGTGGACGACGAGGGAGAAGAGGACTCCTTTCTGAGAAGGAGACAGCGTAAGTAAAGGAGGGGTATCACCTGTAAATCAATTGCTGGAGGTGGTTCACCCCCTGACAGACAGCCTGGAGCGTAAGGAGTCTGAAAAGCAGCAGAGAGCAAGTTCCACCACGCCCCCCAATCAAACCACCCACGGTGCTGCTGATGAGGAGTAGGCCAGTTTGTCGATACAGATCAAACTTGACACAGCAGCGGCAGAAGAAACTGACAAAATAAATGCCGCTGAGTGCACTGTCTGCCCAGCTGCAGCCACTATAGGGCTGACGCAGGTGCGTGCAACACATGCATGGTCTGGACGGTCTTAATGATGCGTGTTCAGCAAGCCCACGTGCACCTGATTAGGTTGCCGTTGTTGGCCACGAAGGCATTTTGATCGAAGCTTCTGCGGCATTGTGTGTGTGTTGCTTTGTTTCACAGAAGCGCACGGGGGTCTCATGTTTCTAACATGGTATGAAATACTGCAAAACAAAGAGGGTTGCACGGACTGACTCCTGGGACCGTCTGATAAAAATTTAATTACAGTATGGACCTAGATTCAAACGTTGATGATGATTGCTTTTATTACTATAAATAGTGGTTTAGTACCCTTGATTGAGGGTCTATGCGCAAAATCTGATATATTAGATCTGAGATTATCGGTGATTTGCGTCTAATCGCGTAAGACGGTCCTAGATTCTAACGTTAAAATCTTTAGATACCTTGGCCTGAACTTTTGTAATTTCTGATTTCAAGAGGTCCAAGTGTTCGGTCGAAAATGTGTGGTACAAAATATTTGGTTCCAACATTGTGGAATATACGTATTGCGCTCATGGTGAGCGCTGAGCTAAATGTTGTATGCTCACTACGGCTCGGGCGTGGCCAGAATGGTGAACTTTTTGTACCCTGGGGGTATCAGAGTCATTCTGTTAGGGTGTAACAATGGAGGCGGAGGTGGAAATTTTTCAAATGTAAAGCGATTAGCTCGAAAGTGCCAACATGGAAACGATTATTTTCCGGGTTTTCTTGTTTTTCGCCCCATTCGTATGCGTTCCTGATGTAATTGGAGGTTCAGCGGTGTGGTGATTATAATAAACAAAAACCAAAAATCGCCCTGCCCGTGTGGAATCTTGGAAACGCATGAACTTTTTCCCAAGACTTATTTTACCCATAACACCCCATATGCATATTTGTCCCTGTGCATGGGCTGTTGGAATCTCTAAGAAAAATTTTTCAGACCTGTTTTGTGCTGGTGACGGTCGATTCTGTGCAGATTTTCTGCCATTGAGTGTGTTGGTGTCACGGGACCAGACTTGCCAAGTTTTTAAATGTACCTAAGGACTGCATTTTTTGAGGCGCATCTTTTAAGTGAACAATAATTTTGGCAACTTTGGTCCCTGAAAAAATATAAGGTTTTTATGAAGGCTTCCTATACCATTGTTACACCCTATATTCTTTGTCCGAGACCAGCGTCGCCATTCCCGATGACAAGGCGGCGACAACCATGCTGGAAAGAAGCAAAGTTATGTACGGGTTGCGACTCACCATGACACCCAGCCGCTTGAACAGCGGCTTGAGTATTGGCGGTAGAGGTGCCTGACACAACCTGCACTTTCTGACCTCACGTGCAAGCGTGGCTCAGTTGGTCAGAGCGAGGGACTGTCAATCCCTAGGTCGTCGGTTCGATTCCGTCTAAAACCCGATACCTCAAATTCCCATGAATTTGAACTTCATAGACCCTCAAACAAGGGTACTAAACTACTTTTGAAAGTAATAAAAGCAATCATCATCATCTAGCATTCAGCCTTGCTTGCGCACCAAATAAGTTTTTGGTTTTTGGTTTTTGGTTTGTTATGCCAACACACTGCTAGCCCTCCAAGTACAGCAGAAACACATACAAGTGGTGCGCAGTGATAGGGTGTCCCGGAAGCGCCTGGCTTTGAGGGCTCTCCCGCAATGGACCTTGGACTGGAAGACATAAGCATACACAAATGACAAACAAAAGTAGTAAAACAAATCGCATGTCCATAAACACTCAACATGTTTGAATATAGTGTAGCACAAATCCGAAACAGGAATTAAGTATTCATTTTATCTTTTTAGACGATTTGACATTGAAATTCCCGCCAAAAAATGGGGTGACACCGAAATTGCCGAGCGAGGTCGCTCAGTGCTTGTAATGCGCGCCCGCTATAGATCAGCTGAATTGACTCCGCACCAGCGCGGGTGGACGGATGCTGGCTGAC
>Ga0335398_10009733_pt1 | contig 11047 bp, 7 predicted proteins | sample BON03_FD_205742 | JGI IMG/M metagenome (GOLD analysis project Ga0335398, IMG submission 205742) | Freshwater microbial communities from Lake Bonney liftoff mats and glacier meltwater in Antarctica - BON-03 (spades assembly) (version 2) | ecosystem: Environmental > Aquatic > Freshwater > Ice >...
GACAGCCCCCCCCCCCCCCCGGCGCCCCCTCCCGCCCCCCCCCCCCCCTCCCCCCCCCCCCCCCTCAAAAAACAAAACAAACGCGCAGGCGCCCCGTCCAACACGTGCCAGATTGACGCCGAGTACACCGAGTGCTGCGTCTCCGGCGAGACCACCTGCGCCATCGACGACGAGGACGAGGCCGGCGCCGCGCGCGTCTGCGAGGAGGACGCGCTTGTGTGCAGCGGGCGCAGCGGCTGCGACGCGGGCGAGGGCTACGTCTGCGTCGGCGGAAAAGTGTGCTGCGAGGCCGCGGGCGAGACGCCTTGCGACCCGTCGGGCGGCAACACGCGCCTGTGCTGCGACCTGTCCGACTCGGTGTGCGGGCAGGAGGACGGCGAGTGGGACTGCTTCGACAAGGAGGAGCCGCCGGCGAGCGGCAGGCGGCGGTCGCGCCGGCTGCAGCGCGCGCCGGGGTGGGCGCTGCCGGCGCCGCCCGCCGCCGCCGGGGCGCCCGCGCGGGGCGGCGGCCCACGGCGGCGCCGGCGGGCCCTGCGGTCGACGTCGCGGGTGACGACGTGGGAGGGGTGAGGGGTTCGGGTGCTCGTACTTACATATATGACATAGAAACCCCCTCCGATTCAGCGGGGGGCGGGATGTCCTGCCAATAGCAAGATTGCGACAATTTGACGGCGACGACAACACCGCCGGCGAGTCGTCGCGAAGAACAGGCCTCTGAAAGACAACACCGCCGGCGCGACTCGCGTGCCCAACACGCCTCCCTCGTGCGGCAGGCGCGCCCGTCCTTTCCTGCCCCCCCTATATGACCAACCAATCGAACCAAACTCATTGGACTCTCCGTTGCTTCCCCCCTTTGCTCCCGCGGCGCGTCTCCCCTTCTGTCTGGTAGGCTCCTACCCCCGCGAATCCCGCCAATCCACAAGGCGCAGGCGCCCCTCCGAGTCCCCGTTGGAAGGCCAGATTCGCGCCTCGTCCTTCGCGCGGTTCTTCGCGCCTCCAGGTGGTCGAGAACGGGCCGGAGAAAGGACAGGAGGGGAAGGGCTCGGAAAGAGAGTGACCAATCAATTCTCTCTTTTCTCCTCGAGAGAGCCCACCCGTCGGACGGCCCTCCGATGGCGCGGCCAGTACAACTTTCCGCACCGTCGACGCGGCTGATGCGGCGAGGACGCGCGCCGTTGAGAGACAAAGGACGAGCTCGCGCCGCCGCCGGAGCCGCCGCGCTCGTGCTCGCCGCCGCCGCGATCGCCGCGCTGACGCCCGGCGCCGACGCTCAGGCGGCCGCCCGTCCCCGCAACCGCACCCCGAGCGCAATAGCGTCCAACCCCGTCATCGCGGCCAGCAGCAGCAGCGGCGGCGACGCCGGCGTCTCGCCCGCGCCCGCCGGCGCGCCGCCGCCCAGCGGCCAGACGATGCGCGGCCCGCGGCCCTCGGCCACGCGCGACGAGGCGTATCAGCGGGCCATGGCGGCGCGGGCCGACTTTTCCTTCTTCGGGCAGTACCTTGAGGGGGGCGCGCCCGGCGACGGCGGCGGGCAGCTGCCGACGGTGCCGCCGTCGCCCGCGGGGCAGCTGCCCGGCCTGCCGCAGATGATGATGCCGCCGCCGCCGCCGCCGCTCCCGGCGCCGCCGCTGCCGCCGCTGCCGCCGCCGCCGCCGGCGGGCACGGCGGCGGCGCCGCCCGCGTGCAAGCCAGGGGAGCTGACATGCGGCGCGCTCTGCTGCAGCGGCGCCGCGGAGCAGTGCGTGGGCGGCAAGACCTGCTCGCCCAAGCCGCCGCCGCCGCCGCCGCCGCCGCCGACGCTGGCGCCGGCGCCGCCGCCGCCGCCGCCGGCTGGGGGCACGGCCGCCAAGACGCCTCCGCCGCCGCCGACGCCGACGCCGACGCCGGGCGCGCCGTCCCCGCCGGATGGCGGCTCGCCGCCGCCGCCTCCGCCGGCGGCCGGCGCGCCGGCGGGGGGGGCCGAGGTTGCCTGCGGCACAAAGGGGACCAAGTGCAAGAAGGGCCAGCAGTGCGTGGTGTACGACGAGGAGTCGGACGACGTCGTTTGCTGTGAGTGGCGCTCTCGCTTCTTCGCGCCTCCTTTTTTGGTCCCCGCGCCCTCTTTCTTTGGTCCGCGCCCTTTTTCTTCGGTCCGCGCCCTCTTTTTTTGGTCCGCGCCCTCTTTTTTTGGTCCGCGCCCTCTTTTTTTGGTCCGCGCCCTCTTCTGCCGCGACGGCGGCGGCGGCGACGGCGACGGCGACGACAATTCCCGGCGCCGACGACGCGCGCTCGCAGCCCCCTTGTTTTTTGCCCCTCATCCCCCCTCATCCCGCCCTCCTTTCAAAACAAACCCAAACCAACCCCCAGGCGACCCCGCCAACGCGTGCAAGCTCGACGACGAGTACACCGAGTGCTGCGCCGCGGACGTCGACGCGCCCGAGGTCTGCGTCGTCGACGACTCTGACGAGGAGGGCGGGATGCGCGTGTGCGAGGAGAAGGCCGCCGTGTGCGGCGGGCGCAGCAACTGCAACCCCGCCGACGGCTTCAGCTGCGTGGGCGGGCAGGTGTGCTGCATGGACAAGGACGAGGTTCCGTGCGACCCGTCCGGCGCAAAGTCGCGCGTGTGCTGCGACCCCGCGCTGTACGTGTGCAAGCTGGTCGACGGGCAGTTTGACTGCTACGACAAGACGGACACGAAGAAGAGGAGGCGGCTGCTGGGCGGCGGCGTGCCCGCGTGGGCGCGGGCGGCCGAGGGGGCGGGAGCGGCGGCGGGCCTGGAGGCGCGGCGGCGGGAGCGCCGGTCGTGGCGCACGCCCGAGGGCTTTGCGCGCCGGCGCGCGGAGCGGCTCGCGCGGCTGCGGCGGCTCGCATGAAACTTTATCACACGATTGCCATACCTTTTGTGTCGTCGCGACACGCGCGCTGCTGCTTTCCTAATACTTCAGAATTGATCCATTGATCCATACGTACATAGACCCAGACCACTTGTGAATCTCCGCAAATCGGAAGAGGCGCCGGCGCCCGAGCGTGCGAGACGCGCTTTCGAAAACCAAAAGTGCCGGCGCCGGCGCTACGTTTCGAACGCCACTCCAAAACCGCCCTCGCCCACTCATCCACGACCGCCCACCCGGACACACGCACATACATCCTAGTCACAGACCTCTTTATAACAACCTTGCCACCACACAGCGCGCGCTGTCTGCGTCCACACCCCCAGCCCCAGAAACTCAATTCCTCTCATGTTTTTGCAGGTGCGCGCGCGCCGTCCAGCACCGCCAGCCAGCAACACGCCGAGCCGATGGATGTGAGGCGTCGCGTCACGCTCGCGGGTCGATCGTAAACGACGCAGGCTGCCGATCGCGCGCGCACGCCCAAGCGAACAAAAAGACCCCTCACTCCTCTCCTCCTCCTCCTCACCCAAAAACCACGAAACCACAAAAAAACACAGGCATCCCCTTGCGCCATGCGCGCGTCATCATCGTCACCGGCAGCAGCGCCCGGATCAGCAGCAGCAGCAGCAGCATCAGGCGCGCGGCCATCCGTCGCAGCGCGGCGGCCGCCGCCGCGGCAAGCGGGGGGCCGGCGCGCCGCGCCCGCGCCCGCGCCGCCGCGCGCGCTGCCGGCCGCCCCCCGGACGTCGGCGTCCGACCCGCTCGCCGTGCCGAGCGACGAGCTGGCGCGCGTGGCCGACATGATCAGCACGGGCGGCATGAGCGACGAGCGTTAAGTCGTCCCGGTCGTCATGTTTCTTGTGTGCGCGCGGCGGCGCTGGTCGTTGTGTTTGTTCAGCATCCGCAAATCACTCGCGCTCGCTGACGCCGTCGCGCCCTCCCCCCCGCCCACGAAACAAAACAATCAACTCCCGAAAATTCAACCCCCCAAAAAACGCAGGCCGCGCCAAGATGACCGCCCTCGCCGACATCCTCGGCGTCACCATCGGCGAGGCCAAGAGCATGGCCTTCCGCAAGAAGGCGCTCGCCGACGCCGACCCGGCCGACCTGGCCGCCCGCCTGGAGACGATATCTGCCAAGGCCGGCTTGGAGCCCGCCGACGCGCGGCGGGTGGCGGCGCTGCAGCCGGGCATGCTCTTGGGGGACGCCGAGGCCTCGCGCCAGGTCGACGCGCTGGCCGGCGCCGTGCGCGTGCTCGCGTACGAGCTGCGCGCCACCCGCGAGCAGATCGTGCGCCTGATCCTCGACAACCCGTCCGTGCTGCACGGGCGCGACGCGCGGCTCGGCGCGGCCGACGTGGCGCGGCTGGCGGCGCTGCTCGAGCCGACGGGGCGCATCGCGGTGGACTGAGCGGGGGGGGAATGGCGGATGTGAGCTGTGGGGGGTCTCGAGTCGGCGGGCGCCGCCGCTTGTGTCTATAGGAGGATCCCAGGGGGCGTTATCAGCAGCTCCTGCCCGTGGCGCGCGCAGCGGGCGCCCGACGGGGGCCGTCGCCGGACGTCGCCGAACGTCGCCGTCCGGCGTCGCCGTCCTCGCCGCGGGCCGTCGCCTGCGCGATGCGCGTGGGCTTTCTTTTTTGTACATCACGATTCGATCCGTCCGCTCTTGTCTCACTTTGTCGATCCACTCACGCACACGGTTGCACACACAAGCCCGCGCGCGCCACAAAAGAGTCCCACGTCCTCCACACCCCACCAAAACAGAGAATGATCGCGCAGGCGAGCTCGGCGCGCGCGGCGCCACGCGGCGCCTCGGTCGCGACGTCCGCCGTCTCCCGCCGCCAGGCCAGCCTCGGCGTCCTGGCAGCGGGCGCCGCGGCGCTCCTCAAGGGGCCCAGAGGGGCGCAGGCCGTGAGTTCTCTCGAATGCGACGACTGTTGCGCCGAAATCCGAGTCGAGGGCGCCGATCCAACCGGCCGCCGATCCCCCACTGCGTTTCAATTGGGCCCGAGTGCGCGCGCACCGGGTCCTGCGACCCAGTCGCACGGCCAGGAGGCTTACATTGGGGTCGGCCCCCCGCCTCGTCGTCGTCGTCGCTCGCTCGCTCGCTCGCTCGCCGTCGTCGTTGCCTCTCGAAAGGGGAAACGCCGCCGTCGGCTCACCCATTCCCGTTCAAATCGCGGTCCGCCCCGGGCCCCAACTCACGAAACATCCAGGCCCTCCTGACGCGCGAGGACGTCGCCGCCAGCCGCGAGTCGGCCCTCGAAGAGGTCAAGGGCGCGCCCGCTCCCGCCCCCGCCGCTGCAACTCCCGCCGCCACCGCCCCTGCCAGCGCCAACAAAAACGGACCCAGCGCCAACAGCACCTTGCTCGCCGCCATCGTCGGGGCCGCCGCCGCGATCGGAGGGACCGCGTTCGGCGCCAGCGCCAACGGCCGCGCCGAGGCGGCCACCACTGAGGCCGCCGCCTCGGCCGCCGCGCTGGCCGCCGCGCGCGCCGAGAGCGCCGACGCGCTGCGCCGGCTCGCCGCGGGCGAGTCGGCCGCGCGCGAGGCCCAGGCCAGGGCCAAGTCCGAGCTGCGCGCCAAGGACGCGGCGCTGGCCGAGCGCGCCAAGGACGCCGAGCGCGCCAAGCAGGCCGGGCGCGCGGCCGAGTCGCGCGCCGCGCAGGCAGAGGCGGCGCTGCGGGCGGCCGAGCAAAAGACGGCGACCGTCGCCGCGAAGGTGAGTCCTCTTTGTTTTTGATTGCTCTGCGCGCGCGCGAAAGAGCCCAGACCGGGCGGATCACTCTTTTCTTGTTGCCTCTCTCTCTCTCTCTCTCTCTCTCTTTTTGCGCCCCCCGGGCCTTTCCTCCCTGTTCTCGGAAGGCGGGATCCCTTCCTCTCTTGGCTTCCGCCGAAGGGGCGACGCGCTCGATCCCCCCGCTCCGCATTGGGCGACGACGTCCGCTCATGTCGCGCGCGCTCTTCGCGCGCTCTTGCAACACCAGCATCGGCGCCATCCCCCTCGCCGCCGCCGTCGCCGCCCGGCTCACGCTGCTGGCGCGGCCGACGCCTGCGCCGACGCCCGCCGCGCTCCGGCGCCCTCTCTGCCGGCGCCTCTCGAGGGCGGCGACGACAACGACGACGGCGGCAATGGCAATGGCAGCAGCATCCGGATCGTCGGCACCAGGGCCCGAGAGCCCGCCCGCCGACCCTCTGCTGGCCGCGGCCAAGGCCCGCGCGCGCGACGCCGCCCAGGCCCGCCTGCGCGCCCTGACGCCCGAGGCGATGGCCGACGAGAGCGCCGCCGTCGCGCGGCGCGTCGCCGCCTCGCGGCCCTTCCGCTCCGCGCAGGCCGTGGGGCTATACGCCACGTGCGCGCGCCTGCGCGAGGTCGACGCCTCGGCCCTCCTCGACGCCGCCCTGGGGCAGGGCAAGCGCGTGCACCTGCCGCTCGTGCTCGACCGCGCGGGCGGCATGGCGCTGCTGCACGTGCCGCTCGGGCGCCGCGACCTGCGCCCCGGCGCCCCGCCCTTCGGCATCGACGAGCCGCGCTCGCGGGGCTACCTGGTGCCGCCGCCGCCGCTGGCGGCGCCAGCGTGTGGAAAGGCGCTTTTGCCGGGGGCCGCCTCTGGCGGGGGCGTCCCTGGCGGCGTGGCCTCTGATGAGGGCGTTGGGAAGGAGTGGGTGGAGGGGCCCGAGCCGCGGGCCAACGCCTTGCCGGAGCTAGCGGGACCGGGGGCGCCCGCGCCCGCGCCCGCACCCGCCGCCGCTGAAGTCGCTGCCGGTGCCGCCGCCAGTGCCGCCGCCGCCGCCCCCGTGCCCGCCCCGCTGGCCCCGCTCGACCTCCTGGTCGTGCCGGGCCTCGCCTTTGACCGGTCCGGGCGTCGCCTGGGCCGCGGCGGGGGCTACTACGACCGCGCGATCGCCGCGCTGCGGGCGGCGTGGCCCGAGCCGCCGCTGCTCGTGGGGCTCGCGTTCCGGGCGCAGGTGGTGGAGGCGGCGGCAACGGAGGCGGCGGCGGCGGCGGCCTCGGGGGACGGCGAGGGCGAGCGCGAGGCTCGGGACGAGGCCGGGGGACCGCCGCCGCCGATCCTGCCGGCCGACGACGTGTCCGACGCGCGGGTCGACGTGCTGGCCACGGCCGACGGCCTGGTCGCGTGCTCCGAGCGGGGGCGCGCGGCGCTGGGCGGCGGCGAGGAGGACGGGCGTTAGGTCCTCTCCCTCTCTTGCGCTTGCGCGTTTGTGCTTTGCTTACAAGAGGGCGAGTACCCCGGGCCGCGGGGGGGAAATGGGCGCGGGCAGGAACGCGCGCCCGCCCTCACCAATCGGAGGGGGGCGCCTCGGCCGGCGGCGGCGTCCGCGGCTCGCGCGCAACCTCGCCGCCGCCGACGCCGCCGGCGCCCGGCCGCCGCCGCACGCCCCCGAGGCTGGCGCGCGCGGGGCGGGGCGCCCGCGCCGGCTGCTGCGCCTCCTGCAGCGCCTCTCGCGGCAGCGCCGCCGCCGCCGCCGCCGCCGCCGGCCCCCCGCCGCCGCCCCCTGCGGGCCCGGCGGCCGCCGCCGAGGCGGCGGCGGCGGCGGCCGAGGCCTGCCCGGGCAGCGGCAAGTGGCACGCGAGCGGCGGGCCGCCCCTCGCCAGGGGCTTGCGGCCGAGTCCCACGGCGTAGAACTCGCGCGACATGCTGCGGCTGGCCGCCACGCGCAGGCGCACGACCCGGTCGAAGTAGCCCCGGGCGTCCGCGAGCCAGGCGTCCACGCCGCTGCCCTCGTACACCTTCACGACCAGCGCGCCGCCGGGGCGCAGCAGGCCGCTGTGCCGCGCGACGCCGGCGGCGGCGGCGACGGCGGCGACGCCCTCGGCGCCCGCGCGGCGCTCGGCCTCGTCGTAGTGGTAGCCGACGGCCGCGTGCAGGGCGGTGCCGGCGAGCTCGAGGGAGCGGGCGACGTCGACGGCGCCGGCGCCGCTCGTGAAGTGCAGCATGTCGGACAGCACGGCGTCAAAGGGCGCCAGCGCCGGGTCGCCGCCGCCGCCGCCGCCGCCGCCGCGTCGCCGCCGGCCCGCGGGCCCCACCGCCCCCACCCGCTCCTGCTCCTGATCCCCGAGCGCCTCCTCGCCGCCGAGCAACCCCTCCTCGTCGTCCCCCCACCCCCCGCGCCCGCCCGCGGCCGCCGCCAGCAGCTCGGCCGGCCCGATCGCGCGGGCGTCGGCCTCGAGCACGCGCACGCGCCAGTCGCAGTACTTTGGCGGCACGGCGGGCGGCTGGATGTCGACGCCGACGACGCGGGCGCGCGGGTAGCGCTCGGGGGGGCCGACCTCCTGGCACGCGACCTGGAGCCAGGCGCCCGGGACGCAGCCGAGGTCGAGGACGCGGCCGCCTGTTTGGTTTGGTTCCGGGCGGGTGGTGGGCAGACGAGCGTGAGGGGGCGGCTCTGCTCGGGTCTGCCCCGCCGTCGGCGTCGGCGTCGGGCCGAGCGCGGTTCGTCTCGCCCCTTTCCGCTTCCTTGCCCTCTTTCCCGACACATCCACACGGCCTGCTCACCTGGCGGAATGACCTTGTGCTTGCGCTGGATCTCCATCAGCTTGTACGCCGCGCGGGACACGTACCCGTGCTTCTGTGTGGGTGTGGGTGTCGGCGGAGGCGGGGGTCGAGTCAGAGAGACGGCCCGTGTCTTCATCGTCCCACCGATGGACCTGGGCGCGCGAGAGCCGAGGCCCAGCGATCGCTTGCACGCTTGAACCACATCAGGCGGCAACACACAACCCCCCTGCGCGCGCGTGTGGTCTCCTAAACCCCTCCCTCTCCCCCCCCTTCCCCACTCCTCACCTTGGCCTCTTTGAAGAAAAAGTCGTGCGTGACCGTCTGCCGCGTCCACGCCATCGCGACCAGCAGCGACGGGCGGACGGGCATGTACGGGCGGGTTTTTTTTTCTGAGTTTGTCGTTTTTGGTGCCAGAGAGAGAGAAAGAGAGAGAGAGACAGAGAGACTTTTGTTTTTGCGTGCGCCCCCCCGCGACCCCCGAAAAAAAAAAGCTGCCGTCCGATCCGACGACACCCCCCTCTTTTCCCCCCCTCCTCAACCCCACGAAACAACACGAAAACCAAATTTGGTAAAGGCCGCTGCCGCCGAAGCCCGCGCCACCGACGGCGACGGCAAGGCCGCCGCCGCCCAGCAGGAGCTCGCGCGCGCGCGCGCCGCGTTGGCCGCCGCGCTCACGCAGCACAAGGGGGCGCTGGCCGACAGCGCAGCCAAGGCGGCGGCCGCCCAGGAGGCCGCCGCGCAGGCCGAGCGCGCGTCCGTGCGCGCGCGTACCGAGTTTGGCGCGGCAAGCGCGCGCCTGGCCAAGGCCGACGCGGAGGTGGCGGCGCTCAAGGCCGAGATGGCCGAGCGGGCGCGGCGCGCCGAGGCCGAGCGGCAGGCGCAAGCGGCGCGGCTCGCGGCCGGCGAGCGCGAGCTCGCCGAGCAGGCGCGGGCCGCGGGGCAGGCGGCCGCGCGCGCCGCCGCCGAGCTGGCCGCCGCGCGCGAGGGCGCGGACGCGGCCCGCCTGTCGCTCGAGCGCGAGCGCGACGCCGCGCGCGCCGAGCTCGGGCGCTCCGAGGCGGCGCGCGAGGAGGGCGCGCGCGAGGCGCACGCGCTCAAGTCGGAGAACGCGGCCGCTGCCGCGCGCCTGGCCGAGGCCGAGTCGGGGCTGGCCGCGCTGCGCGCCGACGGCGCGCGCCTGGAGGCTATGCGCGCCGAGGCGGCCGCCGAGGCCTGGCGCCTGGCGCAGGAGCTGGCCTCGCTCCGCGAGCGGCACGGCGCGCGCCTGCTCGAGCTCGAGCGCGAGGCGTCCGAGGCGCGCGCGCGCCAGCGCGACGAGCTCGCGCGCGCCGCGGCCGAGCACGCGGCGGCGCTGGCGGCCGGGCGCGAGGCGGCCGCCGCGCGCGAGGCCGACGCCGACGAGCAGGCCGCGCGCATGTCGGCGCACCTGGAGCGCGCCGAGGCCGAGGCGGCCGAGGCGCGCGCCGAGGCCTCGGTCGTGTCCGAGCAGGCCGCCGCCGCGCGCGGCACGCTCGGCAAGCTCGAGGGCGTGTGCAAGAAGCTGCGCAACTCGCAGGAGGCGGCCGCGCGCGAGCTCGTCGGCGCGCAGACGGCCGCGCGCGACGCGTCGGCCGAGGCCGCGCGGCAGCGCGCCAAGGCGGACAAGTGGCGCGCCGAGGCCGAGGGCTTCGAGCGGCGCGCGGCCGACGCGGCGCGCGAGGCGGCGCGCCTGTGCGACCAGCTGGCGGCGCTGGAGGTCGAGGGCGCGCAGCGGGCGGCCGAGCTCGAGGCGGCGCTCGAGCGCGCCGCGGCCGACAACGAGGCCGCGCTGGCGGCGCTCGCCGCGCCCCCGCCCGTGCCTCCGGCGGCCGCGACGGCGGGCGGCAAGCGCCGGCGCTCGGCGACCAGCGCCAAGCCGACGCTGACCGAGGAGCAGCAGCGGTGAGAGAAAGGGAACTTTTCAAGGCGGGGGTGGGGGGGTGGGGGAGGGGTGCTGCGCCTTGGTTTCGTCCTCGTTCGCGCGATTCTTCGATGGTCGCGCCCTCCCCGACGCGCTTGCTCGCCGCCCTGTTCGCTCGCCGCCCCGGCCCCTCTTCTCCCCCTCCGATAATCTTATTGTTCCCCTAATCCTTGTTGCCTCTTGGCCCAAATACACGAAATCCACCGCTCAAAAACGCAGGGCCGTCGCCGCCGTGCGCGCCGAGGCCGCGCGCCTGGTCGAGTCGGCCGAGGAGGCGGCCGCCGACGCGGCGGACCGCGCGGACTGCCTGGCGGCCGAGGTGGTCGACCTGCGCGCGCGCCTGGTCTCGTGAGGGCCCGCGGGCGCGCGGCTGCGTTGCCAACGTGGGCTTGTTGCTTCGTCGTCGCCGTCGGAGGAGGAGCGAGCGAGCGATAACCAGAGAGAGGGAGGGAGCTAGAGAGCGGCGCCGGGGTCCCGCTGCCAAAATTCTTTCTAGGAAGGCTTTCGTTTCTTCCGGTTGTCGATGGCTCGGGGGTGGTCGGTTCAACATTGTAACAACCAATCTGGCCGGCGCCGGGTCGGGCGTGAACCCAAAACAAGGAGGAAGAGTGGCGAAAAAAACAACGCGCACGCAGCTGGCATAAACGGGCCGGCCCGAGAGCCCGGTTGGGTGGCGAAGGCGGGGGGGGGGGGGGGGGGGGGGCAGGAGGAACAGGGGG
>Ga0335398_10009734_pt1 | contig 11047 bp, 18 predicted proteins | sample BON03_FD_205742 | JGI IMG/M metagenome (GOLD analysis project Ga0335398, IMG submission 205742) | Freshwater microbial communities from Lake Bonney liftoff mats and glacier meltwater in Antarctica - BON-03 (spades assembly) (version 2) | ecosystem: Environmental > Aquatic > Freshwater > Ice >...
ATGCCTGCTTCCTTTGTTTGTTCAGGTGCTGTCCTTTTTGAACTGGCTGATTCTCATGTTCATTTGCTTGACTGACTATTTTCTTCCACATTTCACACACTCACGCACGCGCGCACATCTACTCAGACGCACACGCGCATCCATCCATCTACTCATGCATTCGTTTCCTCGCTCTATTTTTCAAGTCATTTTTGCAATTGATTTCAGCTATTTTCTACGTGCTTGACAACGGGTGTCTCTTCTCATCGAAAACACACATACACACACACCGCTAGAGGGAGGGAGGGAGGGAGGTGCGCTTTCTAGTCAACTGAGCACTGGCCCCCCCACCTGTGAGCGGGCGAAGAGAGGGGACACGAGTGGGGGCGAGGGAGGGAGGGAGGGAGGGTGGGGGAGAGGGAGGGACGGAGGGTGCCAGGGTGGGTGTTTGGGAAGGGCGGGAGGGAGATTTCGTCAAGCTGAGAGGCCTGATTCGGTATACATTGAGAGGAAGAGGAGCGAGGGAGGGAGGAGGGGTTGGTGGAGAATTGGTGGTGGCCAAGGAGGAGGAAGACGACGCGAGCTCCACGGTGGGAGGGGTGGAGAGAGCGCGGGAAGGAAGGAGGGAGGGCGAAGGGGTTGCAGAGGTGATGGGGAAGGCAAGGAGAGCGGGAGGGAAGGAGAGGTAGACGGAAGGAGGGATGGGCGGGTAGTGGGAGCACGGGAAGGGGCAGCGCTCGTAGGCGACAAGGTTGGCGGGAGGGAGGGAAGAATAGACGGAGCGAGGGAAGGAGTGCAGAGGGTTTAAAGGTAAAGGAGGCAGGAAGGGAGGGAGCGCGGGAGGGAGAGGTGGTCGTGGGCACAATGGTGACTGCAACGGAAGGAGGGATGGAGGGAGCGACGGAAGGAGGGAGGGATGGTGTTCGAGAAGGAGCAGCAGTGGAGGGTGAGAAGGAGGGCGCGAGGGAGGGAAGGCTGGACGGGGCTAGAGAAGGAGGGATGGAGGGAAGGCGGGAAGGTGCAGCGGTAGTAGGTGAGAAGGAGGGCGCGAGGGATGGAGCGTTGGAGGGAGCGAGGGAAGGAGGGTGGTTGGAGCGAGGGACGGAGCACGGCTTGGAGTAGCAGAGGTAGGCGACAAGGTAGGTGCAACGGAGGGAGGGAGGGAGGGAGAGGGAGCACGAGTAGGAGAGTTGAAGGCGCAAGGGATGGAGGGATAGACGGGGCAAGAGAAGGAGGGGTGGAGGGGACAATTGACGGAGCGCGGGTGGGAGCAGCGGTGCTTGGCGATGAGGTGGGCAGGAGGGAGGGAAGGGTAGAAGGAGCGAGAGATGGAGCGATGGAAGCAGAGAGGGAGGGTGTTCGGGAAGGCGCAGCGGTGGTAGGTGACAGGGTGGGCAGGAGGGAGGGAGGGCTGGACGGAGCGAGGGATGGAGAGGTGGAGGGAGTGAGGGAAGGAGCCACCGTCGGTGCAAGCGAAGAGGAGGAAGAGAGTGAAACTGCCTGCATGGAGACGGTAGGGGGGAGGGTGGGTCGTCGAAAAAGCGATTGGATCATGACGCGGGTGACGAAGCTATCAGTGGCCCCCGTCGTGCCGCCCGAGGCAGGGACAGTCTTGCTGTCGAAAGCCACCGCACTAGAAGGGGAGCTGTAATTTCCTGCCAGATAATCATTCCCTACCCCATCCAACGCAAAGCCAGAGGTGGAAAAGCGTGCGGAGGAAGACCCGCTTCCATACACCTTGGCAAACGTGACCACGCCGTCCTGCCCATTCATTGTAGCCAGGTACATGTCCCCAGTACTGGTACTGATGGCCGGCAGCGTCCTGGTGGGTGAGAAGGCATAGCTCTGTTTGAACGTGCCCGAGACGTAGACACTATCGAGAAAATCTGCTGCCGCGTGCTGCGCATTGGGGAGGGCTTTGGCCCAGAGGACATTGCCTGTTGCTCCGTCTAGCTTCAGGAGGGTGGCAGGGCTGCCCGTGCTACCCGCGAGGGAGAGGAGGGCGGGTGCGAGGAAGGAGCCCGTGACGTAAATGGCGGGGGTGAAGGAGGAGGAGGGGGGGAAGGAAGGGTCGACGGTGAGCTTGATGGTTGTATAGGGGGAGGAGAGCGGACCGAGGGGCTTGTTCCACAGCAGCTTTCCAGCTTTGCCTTCGAATTTGGTGATAAAGCCAACGGCAGCGATGCTGGGAGTGGTGGTGGCGCTGCTGCTGCTGGTGGTGCTGCTATTTGTGCTGCTGCTGATGGCCAGACTCCTTGTGATTCTATTATTGGGCTGCATCATGTTGTAATCTTCCAGTGTGGGGAAAAAGACGGGGCTGTTGGTCGTTCCCGCCAGATACACCGCCGAGGCCCCTCTCCCCCCCTCCCTGCCATCGGGTCCTCCACGACCAAATCTGTGGGGACATCATCCCCATCCCCCGCAAAACCTCGAGTCCAGGTCTCCGAGTCATCCTTCAACGATACACACGCCAGCAACGTGTCCAAGTTCGGAGGCAGCGCCCCAGCCGGACTGCTCCTCCCATCGTCATCATCATCAAACATCATCCACTCCTCCTCTCCCACCTTATCAAAAGTACTATACGAGCCCACTATACACATCTGCACCGCATCACTTACCACTGCCACGCCCTTCCCATCCCCATAGTCACCCGCCCAAGCCACTTCCCCGCTCTTGGCATCCATCTCCACGTAGGAAAACGTGCTCCCCACCGCCTCCCCCTCCTCCCACGGCATACTCCTATATATCACCATCGTATCGTCCGACTCCACGGACCCCAAATAGAACTCCCCCGACTCATACCCTCCCACCACAAAGAGCTTTGTGCCCGTCGAATCTGTCAACAGATTTCCCGCAAACTCATTCAGCTCCCCTCCCCACCCCTGCACCTAGTCCACCGCTCCTCCCCTCCCTATCCGCGCCAGGAAAAGGTCCGTGGAGGGCTTGCTATCGGCGAGGTTGCTTGTCCCGACATTGGTGAGCTTGATACCGCCCATGGACATGGTGGGAGAGGAGAACTCCCCAAAGACGTAAGTGACCCCGTCGGCATCCACGGCAATGGAGCGAATAGTGTCATCGAAGCGGACCCCGCCCACCTTGAGAGCAAACGTTTGGGCCGGCGCGGTGGTCGTGGAAGAGCTGAGACTCTGGATGTACATGCTTTTGGCTGAAAGCTCTCGCTCCTCGTCTGGTGCATGTGAATTTGTGCGGAGAGTGATGGAGTTCCGGCGCTTTTTCGCGGGGGAGAGCCTGTGCTTGGCTGAAGTCGTGGGGGCGGTGGCGGCAGCGACGGTCGATGGAAAGGCGAAGGAGGAAAGGAGCAGGAGAAGGGGTAGAAGCAGGAGAGGCCGCAGTAGCCTTGCCGATATTCTTCTTGCTGCTGTCGTCGATGGAGGCATGGTGTGCGGGTCGCGAGCCGTCGACATGCTTGGATTAATCTTGGCGCCGGGCTTGCGCCGAGGGCGTGTGGTCTTGGAGAACCAATTTCTCCCCCCACCCGCTTCACATTCGTCGATTCCTGTGCATATGCAGGTGATGAAAGAGTAAGCTACATGAAGCAATCCATCATATCATGCCCCGGGAGAGGGCTCTGATTCACTTTCTAGGTTGCGTCGATATGATCGAATTATTGCGTCGGTTGAAGCAGCAAGCGATTCTCCTTCTCTCCTCGAGCAGTGGCGTCTTTGTTGTGTTGATTGTGAGGCGAGAGAAGGCAAATTAACGCCAGGTGCGATGCGACGAGCTTGTGTGCGAGGTTTATGCTGGCTTCTCTTGCGCATCCACGTGCTGCTGTGACCCCAAGGGTGGGCTGCAGTGCGAAGCAGGTGTGTGCGGCGGTTGTTTTTTTTTAAATTGCTTGTGACCGTTGAATAATCTGAAACCGCACTTGTCGTTCTTCAAAACACGTGCGACGAGCTAGCTAGCCCCTGGCCTCACCTACGTGCTCCCTAATCAATGTCACTTTTGACAATCCCTTTTGCGCCCACCCACACAACAATTTGTTACTACAAGTGGACGCCTGCCGTTTATCCGAATCATCCCCTCCCTCCCCGCCCACCCCCAAAAACCAATCAATGGAGGACCCAAGAAGAAATAGACCATCTATGCAGCCTCCTTGTCTCCTACCCCTTGCAATTCTCCTCCTTCCTCTCATGCCGGGCATCCCATGCACCGTCACTGCCACCACCACCGAGGAAGAAAGCAAGCACAAGCGCTTTCCCCTCCACAAAAAGCACCGGCACGCGGCCCACCGCCGCACGCTCGACGTCAACACACCTGAAGCGAAGCGAGACCTCTCTGCCAAGCGCATGTTTATTCAGAGCCTCAGCTCTGAAACGGCGACCGCGCCTTCCCAGACCTTTGCTCTCAAGGTGGGCGGGGTCCGCTTCGATGACAATATTCGCTCCATTGCCGTGGATGCGGACGGGGTCACCTACGTGCTGGGGGAAGTTTCCTCGCCCACCATGTCCATAGGCGGCATCAGGCTTACCAACGTCGGGACGACGAACCTGGCCGATAGCATACCTTTATCAGACCTCTTCCTTGCTCGGATCGGGAGGGGAGGGGTGCTGGACTGGGTGCAGGGGTGGGGAGAACCTTTAAACGAGTTTGCGGGAGACCTGGTGGTGGACTCGACGGGCACAAAGCTGTTTGTGGTGGGAGGGTATGAGTCAGGAGAGTTTTACTTGGGGCCTGCGGAGGATGAGTTTGTGAATGACGATGAGGAGGAGGAGGAAGGGGCGGAGAAAGGGGTGGGAAGCACAATGTTTTTCGCCGAGGTGGATGCAAGGACGGGGATGCTGACATGGGCATATGACTATGGGGACGGGAAGTACGTGGCGGTGGCCACCGATGAGGTGCAAGTGTGCATGGTAGGCTCGTACAGCAGCTGGGAGCTTTTGGATTACGGCGTGGATGACGACGACGTGGAGATGGAGATGGCAAGAAAAGCGCACCTAGACACGTATTTAGCATGTATGGCAAGGAGCAATGGTTCGGAGACTTGAACTCGGAGTTTTGTGGGGAATGGAGATGATGTCCCCACCGACTTGGTGGTGGAGGACCCGAGGGGAGGGAGGGGGGGAGGGAGGGCCTCGGCGCTGTATCTGGCGGGGACGACCACCAGCCCCATCTTCTTCCCAGCGCAGGAGGATTACAACATCACGCAGAGCAGCAGCAGCAGCAGCAGCAGCAGCAGTGCTGCCGTTGGCTTTGTCACCAAGTTCGAGGGCCAGGCCGGAGATTTGCTGTGGAACAAGCCCCTTGGTCAGCTCTCCTCCCCCTTCACGACCCTCAAACTCGCCGTCGACCCTTCCTCCTCCCCTTCCTCCTCCTCCACCCCCGCCATCTACGTCACGGGCTCCTTTATCGCTCCCGCCCTCCTCTCCCTCACGGGTAGCACGAACGCAAGGACCGCGCCCGCTACCCTCCTCAAGCTAGACGGAGCAACAGGGAATGTCCTCTGGGCCAAGGCCCTCCCCAACACGCAGCACGTGGCAGCGGATTACCTCAACAGCGTCTACGTCACGGGCACTTTCAGACAGAGCTACGCCTTCTCCCCCACCAGGACGCTGCCGGCCTCGAGTACCAGCACTGGAGACATGTACCTCACGAGAATGAATGGGGAGGACGGCGTGGTGACATACGCCAAGGTGTACGGAAGCGGCTCCTCCTCCGCACGATTTACTACTGCTGGCCTTGCCTTGGATGGACAAGGAAATATTTATTTTGCGGGCAATTATACTTTCCCTTACAGTGCGGTGGCCTTGGACTCCAAGACGCTTTCTGCCTCGGGCGGCACGACGGGGGCCACTGACAGCTTCGTAACGCGCGTCATGGTCCAGTCATTTACCCGACGACCCACCCCCCGCCCTACCACCCCTCCTACCCTTGCTCCCTCCACCGCTCCCACGCAGGCACCTTCTCGCACCCCCTCTGCGTCTCCTACCATTGCACCAACCTTGTCGCCTACCACCGCTGCTCCTACACTTCCTCCCTCCCTCGCACCTTTACTCGCTCCCATCCGCCTTCCCTCTTCCCCTCCCTCCCTCCCTCCTTCCCCCACCCCCACTCGTGCCCCTACTCAGCAACCGAGCACCTTTGTAGCAAATGCTCAGCAGCAGACGGCAAACACTCGGGCTCCTACGCGTCGCCCCTTTACTGGGCTTCGTCGCTTAGCCACGAAGTCTCCCACCAAGCTCCCGGCAAAGAGGTCGAGGTGGGGTTCGTAAGGAAAGGAGGAAGGAGCAGAGGAAGAGAGGGGGAGGGAATATTGAGAAGGAGGGTATGGTAGTTCTGCGTATCACTTGATCGGCATATTAGAAGGATGAACGGAGAGCATGAAAGGGAGATAGTAGTAGTTACTTGGTAGTTTAGTTTTGGATCATTTCTCTCGATAAAGCGCTGTATGTGTAGGTGTGTAGATATGCGCGTGAAAGCAATGTAGGATAATTCACACAAAAAGGGTTGGAGCGGAAGAATGAAAGAAGAGGCTCGGCTGCTCTGCCACTTATATATCAAGGCTACCCCACCGGCTGTTTGTAGATATGCTGCGTGTATTTGATTGTCGCGTGTGAATTTAGAGGGCCCACGCGTGTAAGTGTGAAAAGGTGGAGGAAGAAATGGCCAAATTACATCAAGTATGTTTCTAGTGTCCTTTCTTTTTCTCTTCGTTGGATTCTTTTTTGTAGCTTTCATACACCCCATCAAACCTGCGCGGATACAATTCGCAGGGCTAAAAACAAATCTCTTCCCGTACTCGATACCCGAAACATCGCGCGTCTCATCCCAACCCCATAATTTCCCTCCACTTCCTCCTCCTCCTCTCACGCCGCTCGAAAGGCGCCTTGCCTAACCATGGCCATAAACATGAAGGCCAGACGATCCGTGCTCTGGATCGTGCGACCCGCCCCTTCCAAAAAACGTCGAGCATTAGGATGGTCCTGTGCATGGGTTTGGGTGGAATTGAAAGGAGCGATGAGTGCATGCGCGGCTATGAGAAAAGATAAGGATCGGAAGAAGGTGTAAAGGCACCCAGACACAGAGACATATATGTAAAGCCAGATACACAACGTCATGCGAAGAAATGTACCTGCAACAACAACGTGACCGCCTCGGCATACGCAGCCTCGTTCGCCACCTCCTGTCCTTCCTCACTCCCCCACTTCTTCATGAGGACAGCCAGCACTTTCGCCACGATATCGTTGACAGGAGCAGTGGCGCGGACGATAGCCCCTGCAGCAGCCGGCCGCCGCGAGGGGGTCGGAGAAGGGGTGGTCAGCGCAGGAGAGGGACGCGCGCTGCCACCTCCCTTCCCTCCCCCCACAGAGCTTCGAGGTGCGGACGCGATCACTGCCCTAGACGAGGCGGCAGCGGCAGGCGGGGACGAGCTCTTGGCGCACTTCTTCGCGCCTTGCGCGTTGTTGCATCCCTCCAGCTCTTCTTGGCCCTCTTCCCCGTCTTTCTCTTCGTCGCTACTGTCGTCCCACCCACCCTCCTCGCTGCTGCTGCTGTCGCTGTCATCGTCCCCTCCTCGTCCTCCTCCTCTTCGTCCCCGTCGCTGATGGTGTCGTCATGGGTGCGGGAGATGCGCTTGCGCGGCGCCGTGTGTCGCAGCCTCTCAAGAACCTATGCAGGAGCCGGATCCCGAGCCCTGTGTGCGTGGAGGTAAAGTGTTTGTTTGTGAGTTTCAAGTTGTTTAGAGCGAGGAAAACAGAGAAAGCTACCCAAATAGATTCATTTCGTCTAAGCATCTGCACTCACCGGTGCTGCCTTCTCGTCACCGCCATGCGGTCGGGGTTCAGGCTTCCATCGAACAAGTCAGTTACAGCCTTGTCATATTCGGTCGCAGCCGCGACGGCGGATGGATAGCTGCCGAGGACAAACTTTCTTAAGTCATAGCAGATAGTGACACCCCAAGATTCACCTTTGTTCTTCCGAACACCTAATGATTATAGGTAGAAGCAGAAGGCTTGAATTTTCAAAGTTACTTGATCGCATGCACATTACCACCCACAGTCCTGGTCCTTGTCATTCGCACTCACCCCGGTACACCACAGTGGTGGCATCCATGACGTCGACGACGCCCGATTAGGAGACTGCTTGTCTTGTTGCTTACGCGCAGCTTCGCAGTTCGCGTGTAACTCGCCTGGTCAGAGAGAAATGGGGAAACGAGAAGGGATGAGATCTATGTGTAAAGTCAGACAGGGTTTTGCGCCCAGCGCGAAGCAAGAGATTCAAGTCTGCTTGTGCGAATTATTAATTCTATTCTATTTCATTTAAAAGCACAATCAGACGGTGTCTTGCTTTCCATAATCTAGTCAAGGCCATCGCGTAATACAAAAGGCGCCAAATACATTTATCTCTCTCTCGGCTGTCACTATCTTTTCTGTCACTTTCTCTGCGCGATGAGACCGCTTTATAAACTACAAATATCAAGATAGTTTCTGATCGTATCTATCCCAGCCCCCTTCTCCTCTCCTAAACTAGTCCATCGTCCCCACTCTTTGCAATCCTCGCCGTCCACCTCACGTCGCCCGAAAGGCGCCTTGCCTGACCAAAGCCATGAACATGGAGGCCAGTCGATCTGCTTTTTGGACCGTGCGGCTTGCCTCCTCCAAGAATCGTTGAGCGTAAGGGTGCTCCTGTGTGTGAGAGGTTGAAAGCGAAAAGAAGCGAATAAGTGAGTTTCATGTGTATGCAACAAGAAAAGAGATAATCACGCCACACAACCACGCAAGTCGTACCTGCAACAAGACCATGACCGCCTCGGCGTAGGCCGCCTCATTCTCCGCCTGCTGTCCTTCCTCGCTCCCCCACTTCTCCACAAGAAAAGCTTGCACTGCCGCCACGATATCGCTGACCGGAGCAGAGGCACGAGACACTCCGCTATTCCTGTGCCCTCCTTCTCCGCTGCTTTGCGATGGCGCACGTGCGGGTGGGCTCATTGCCTGGGACGAGGCATCGGCCACAGACGGTGACGGGCACTTGGCGCCCTTCGCTTCCTGCCTGCCTTCCCACCGCGCTTCCACCCCGTCTTCTTCCTCTTCCCCGTTGCTGCCACTATCGTCGTCGCTGCTACTGCTGTCGTCGCTGCTGCTGCTGCTGCTGCTCTTGGGGGGGCAGATTGTTTGCACCTTCTCGAGCAGCCACGCAGGAAGAGGGTCCCGGATCCTGCGTGAGAAAGAAAGGGGAGGCGGGGAGATGTTATGCCATCTAGCGCGCAGAAAGATGTAGCAGCAAATGACAATCAAGCGAGTGGAATATTTTGTCTCGGATGCGGGCAGAAAATTGTGAGGCACTCACCGGTACCGATTTCTTCTGGCTTTACGCTCTGGGTTCAGGCCCCCATCATCCCCAAAATTGAAAATGGGGTTCTCGTACAATTCCGCGCCCGCCACATCATAAGCCTGGGCGGCTTCGAGCGCAGAGTCAAAGCTCCCAACCCCTACTGTCCGGCCCTGATAGCAGATCTCGGTATACCTGCGCAGGAAAAAGCAAGAGCACTTTAGCTTTTCCAAAGTTTATTAATTGCTCACACACACACCAAGCCATGCCCTTAATCGCCATGCAAGAAACAGCAACGCAAGCAACGACTCGGCCCTGCACAATCACCCCTAGCCCTCGCCCTCACCACACAAAAACTTCCATTCATTCCACTTACCCCTGTACACCACATTGGTGTCGTCCATCGCGCCGCGTCAATGATGCCCCAAGCCGACCAGCACGTTGCTTGCCAGAGACCAAGCCGACCAACAGGGGTGCTTGCTAGAGACCAAGCTGTGTGTGTGCGCCTGTGTGTGTGTTGATGTAGAGAGAGGAGAGAAGGGACGGAGATGAGAAAAATAATAAGAACGATTGATCAAATTCAAGTTGGCCTGCGCTGTGTGTCGCTCGTTATTCACTTTCCCTACGCGCGGAGAACACTTTGGCAATCACAATAAAAGGCCTTTTTGCCATAAAATGGGGAGGGAAAGCCCGAGGCCAGCAGCTCTCACGAGTGCTTATCGTCGCCGTTGTGGAAGGCGTGAAGTCCCACCAGGGTCAGGGCCTCTCAGCACTCCTGCTGCCGCTGCCACCGCCGTCTGCTGGTGCTGCTTTTGCTGTCGCTGCTCAGGGTTGTAACGGCCGCCCAGCGATGGCAGCTTCGAGCAGCTTCATGCACTGCCGCCGTTCCGGCGTCGTGCCTGTCCGAGCAAAATCGAGGGCCATCCGGCCGCCCCGCGAAAGACATTGTGAAATCGGCCCCCGCCTCCAAGAGTAGTCGCACGACGGCGGGTTGACCTTTCATGATAGCGCAATGCAAGGCCGTTAGGCCGTCCATATCCTTTGCATCCAGCTCCAGCTTTAGTGCGTTGCCGCTGCCACCGCTACGGGCCAGCAGCACCTCCACGCACAGCGAGGCATCCTTTTTAACCGCCACAATCAGAGGCGTAGTCCATTGCCATACCACGCATGGAGCGACGCCCCGGCATCCAGCAGCAGGGCGAGGGTTGATGGACTCTGGAAGCTGCAGGCCCAATGCGCCGCCGAGGAACCATTGCGATTCCGACGGTCTACGTCCGCCCCGAGGCTCAGCAGCCGCAACACCACCGCATCATGCCCCATGCAGGCTCCATACATGAGCGGCGTGACCTTGAATCCCGACAGGCAGAAGCAACCCCGCGTCCCTGCATTGAGGCGCTGGCCATCCTTCTGCACCAGCCGCGCCACCTTTGCCGCGTCCCCGTCGTACGCCGCCTGGTGAATGGGGTCCATGCTCACGCGAAGAAGGGGCCTGTGGTTGCGCCTGTGATGATGCAGAGCGAGAGGGGGAGAGGGGAGGGTCAAAAGTGAGTTTTCTTCGCTCTCTCGCCCTACTCTTAACCCCATCAACCGCGTCCATTATTCCACCACAGCAGCACCAACTCAGGACATGCACGTAAGGCCCACGTCGAAGCAAGCCAGTAAAGACATCAAGATAAAAACAAAAACAATCCTTTAAAGGAAAAACAACAGGTGCCTTCCCGCCGACCATACCCAAATCCCTCCAGGTGACCAGGTGCCCACGGCCGCGGCCCCTGCCCCGGGG
>Ga0335398_10009740_pt1 | contig 11040 bp, 10 predicted proteins | sample BON03_FD_205742 | JGI IMG/M metagenome (GOLD analysis project Ga0335398, IMG submission 205742) | Freshwater microbial communities from Lake Bonney liftoff mats and glacier meltwater in Antarctica - BON-03 (spades assembly) (version 2) | ecosystem: Environmental > Aquatic > Freshwater > Ice >...
TGATCGCATCATCAAAATGAGCGGCACAGTTGACATCTTCCATCGCGATCCTGATTTCGACATCGAGTGCTATGCAAAGTTCGCCTTTGGCTCGTTCTTTTCCGAAGCAGAACATGGCCTCGTGCGCTGGCGCTTCACGCCCCGAGCCGCGCCCGTGGCGCGAGAGTTCGTGTTCCATCCGCTCCAGGTCATGAGCGACATGCCGGATGGCAGCTTGCTGGTCGAATTCACGGCCAGCGGCTGGGTCGAAATGGCCTGGCACCTAGTGTCCTGGGGTAAAGCCGTCGAGGTCATGGAACCGCCGCAACTGATCAATATCCTCGAACAGGTGCGGCGTGGCGAAATCAAGGTGCTGCCGTGATCAGTGCAGCAGAGAGCAGTGAACGGTCGTTCCCAGCGCAACACACAAATGTTTGGATTGCGCAGAGAGCTGCCGGAGCAGAGTTGGAAACCGTGATCGCACTTCTGATCGCGAAGTCTCCCCGACAGGCGGTACGGAGCGCAGTCGGGCGCGCGCAGGTCATCGAATGGTTGAAGCTCCTCGAAAACCGCAGCGCTAGGCAAGATGACGGACCGATTGCTGAGTATGATTGTGGCTGGATGTGGGCTGAACTCGGGCTTCAGGAGTATCGAAAGTGAAGGATTGCGATGTAGATCTTCCGGCACACGCAAAACTCCTACATCAACGCCACATCAACCCGCGAATGCACGTTTCGCACCGGGTTTACGGCCGAATGAGCGTGAATGTCGGCGAATGCGGGGTGGAAGAATTTGAGGAATCAAAGGCTTATCGCCTAAGTGGTTGTTTTGCTTAGCTTATTGGAATCTTTGAAATATAGGCTCATAACCTGAAGGTCGTAGGTTCAAATCCTACTCCCGCAACCAAAAACTTCGACTTAACAGTCGCTTAGAAGCCGCCTTAACAGGCGGTTTTTTGCGTTAAAACATTTCGGAAGCACTGCGGAAGCAAGAGGGCGCGCAACACAGCGAAAGAATGCGCAGTGGTAATCCACGCACCCGGACCATTTCCGTTAGGTACTCAGCGCTGTCTCGTAGTTTTACCGAAGCTTCTTTTTCAATATGCGGGAGCATCTGTCCTCGTTTCGATCTGCCCCTAGGAGATATGTTGATCGAATATTGTCCGATAGGGGTGACAATTGAACGGAAGGATCTCCTGACTTCATTTTCACTTTTGTGTCCATTGTCGGTAAGCGTCCGTTGAACCCGCCCTTGAAGATTACTGTGGCTTCCAGTTCCAGGGCATGAGCTCATCGATACGATTGATTTTGTGATCAGCGACGTGCGTGAGGACCCAAGTGAGCCATGCTTCGGGATCAACGTTGTTCATCTTTGCAGTCTCGATGAGGGTGTATGCAATGGCCGCGGCTTTGCCGCCACCGATTGATCCCATGAATAGGTAGTTTTTGCGGCCAAGTGCAATGGGGCGGATAGAGCGCTCACAGATGTTGTTATCGAGCTCCAACATTCCGTTGCTGAGATAAGCGCGCGCCTTTGGCATGCGGCCCAAGGCGTAGCGGATGGCCTGCGCCAGCGGCGTTTTGCCTGATACTTTGGGCAACTGCGCCTGAAGCCAGACGCTCAGATCATCGAAGATGGGTTTGGCATTGGCTTGCCGAAGGGCCACGCGCACTTCAGCAGTCTTTCCCCGGGCTTCCTTTTCCACGCCGTAAAGGTCTGCGATCCGTTTGATCACCTCCTTGGCGATGGCGGAGCCTTCGCGTTCAAAGACGTCCACAAACTTGCGGCGCACATGCACCATGCAGGCCTGCTCATCCGCTTTGTTCTCGCCGAACAGCCCATTGAACCCTGCATAGCCGTCCGCATGCACGGTGCCGCAATAACCCGACAGGTGATTGACGGGGTGTTCCCCCTTGCGGTCCACGCTGAACTGATACCACGCGCAGGGCGGGGCCTGCCCCTGCCACGGACGTTCATCACGAACATAACTCCAGAGCCGCGCGGTCTTGGCCTTGCTTGTCTTGGTCTTGGTTTGCAGCTTTACGGTCGTGTCGTCTGCAAAGAGCGCGGGGCCTGCGCGGACCAGCTTGCCGATATGATCTACCAGTGGTTCCATCAGTGCCGTAGAACGGCCCACCCAATCTGTGAGGGTGGAGCGGTGTAGATCCACCCGTTCTCGCGCGTAGATGTTTGATTGCCGCGCCAGTGGCAGGTGATCGCAATATTTGCTGACCAGCACATGGGATATAAGGGCTGGACCAGGACGACCTCGCTCAATCGGGCGCGATGGCAGCGGCGCTTGGCAGAACGCCTCGCAGCAAGTGCAGGTCATACGCGGGCGCACGATCCGGCGCACCACGAAGCGGCCTGGGACGTATTCAAGCTCTTCGGTGACATCCTCACCAAGCTGGCGCAGGTTGCCGCCGCAATCTGTACATGCATCTCCTGCGGACAGCACCTCATCCATCCGTTCGAGATGATCTGGCAGTGGTTTGCGGCTGTGCTTGCGCTTGGCAGGCTTCGCGTCAGGACGTTGCTCTGCCTTCTGCGCGTCAGCGGCGGCCTCGATCTCTGCATCTTCCGCGAGGTCGAAGGCCAATTGATCAAGAGTCTCCGACTTGGAACCGAAGCGCGCTTTTTGATGCCCTGCCAGTTGGCCCTTCAGCTTCTCGATTTGGTAGGTCAGGGATTGGATCTCGGTTGCCATCAGCTTACTAACTGCGCGCAGTTCGATGGGATCTTCGGGCAATGATTTGAGCGTGTCCAACATGACTGAACTATAGCATCAACACGCCCAAAAGAGAACGAAAAACAGCGCATAACCCCATGTTTTATGGGCTAGCCAACCTTCAACGGTCGCCATGTCTTTTGCGGCATACGCCAGTCAATCCCTTCCAAAAGCATTGAGAGTTGGGATGGGCTCAGGCTGACTTTGCCGTCCTTCGCCGCGGGCCACACAAAGCGACCACGCTCAAGGCGCTTGGTAAACAAACAGGCACCTTGTGTATCCCACCAGATAATCTTGATCAGGTCGCCCCGTCGGCCACGGAACACAAACATATGTCCGGAGTACGGATCTTCAGCCAAAACCTGCGCAGCTTGCGCCGCTAACGTGTTGAACCCGCGCCGCATGTCCGTCACCCCAGCGGCCAGCCACACCTGCGTATTGCTCGGCACCGGGATCATGCCATCAGCCCCTGCACCAGACCAAAAACTGCAGTGAGTGCCGTTGGGCCCTCGACCAGAACGCGACGGCCGTCCGACAGAGTGATGTCAACGCGGGTGGTCGAAAGCGGTGTGCTGCACTGGGGCACATCGGTCTCCATCAAGGGAGCAAAAGCCAATGCTGAGGCTTCAACCTCGATAGGGAGAAAGTCGCATTTACCACCCTCTACATCTGAAGCGTCAGTAGCTGGGCCAAACCGTGGATCACGCAACCATTTATGGATCAGGTTCGCATTCATTGAATAGCGCCGTGCAACCAGCGCTACGGACACACCTGCCGTCGTCGTTTGTTCACAAATTGAACGCTTCTCGTCGTCAGACCAAAACCGCTTCTTCTGTCCCGCCTTGCCCGCCATAATGTGCCCTCATGATGTCCACCATCGATAGTGGACACTTAGCAAACACTCCTTCAAACCGTCAGGGCAGGCACACCGGACGCTTACCATTGTCGAACAGTCTCTGCATGAGCACCGGTCGATTTGTGCGAAGCCTCCGGAAGGCAGGAACCACGGCAGCCCTCTATAGGTCCTTCACTCTTGATCTGAGAAATCAGCCGTTTGCAACGAGCACATGGCGCGTAGAAATTGCGCTCCTCTAACTGTCGTGGCGAGGCGGCATTACTTCTCGTGTCGAAGTAGCTTGGCTTCCATCTGTCAACGAGGTCGCCAGGCACGTATTTCCAAAGGTCACCGGTATTTGCATTGCGGTCGTCTAATCGGGCGACGTTAGTTCTCTGATAGAGATTGCTGTTTTCCAATTGCCCAACTTCGCCAATGGGGCCAGTTGACCCGCGACGACCATGTTCGTCTTGCGGACCGTCCGATGGGGCGACGTTTGGCAGCGACAGCCCAAACTCCAGATCATGAAACTCTGCAGAGGACTCTGCCCCGCGTCCGGTCGACCTCAAGGTAACGCGTGCAATATAATCGTGGTCGATTTGCAAATTACATTCGATTCGCTCAAGCAGTGGGGCTGCATTCGCATCGAGTTTGGCTTTAACAACACAGAGAGAGTGTCGTGGATCTCTTGGTGAGACCTTTCCAAGTTTTGCAGGTTTGGCCACCTCGACAACCGCGTAACCCTCTCGCGGGTCCACGCAGAAAAGGCGGGTATTTGCGACGTTCTGTGTCTCGTTCTCTATCGGCAGGGTCCAGCCGGCATCGACGAGTGAATGATATGTTCCTCGCCCACTCGTATCTGCGACAAGGATCTCGATTGGTTTCGAGAGTTGCAGTCTCAAGCCATCATTCGCGATCCAGGCCGCGCCTTCCGCGATGATGCGGTCTCCGTTTTCAAGCTTGGGAACTCGACCGATGAACCTTTCTGTGAGGCCGTAACGGATAGCAGGCATGTTCACCATACCGCCGGTAGCCAGGCAAAGTTCTATGTCCTGATACGTGAGGTTTGCCTGATCGAGAGTTTCATCGATCCGGGCCAGCCCGCGGGAGACAATCCCAGCGCTCAAGTCTTCGAGTTCGGAACGGGTAACGGATGCAGTCAGGTTCTTACCAGAACCGTCTACCTTGAGGTAATTCCTTACGATCACATCCTCAATGTCGGTCTTTGGATCCGACAGGTGAATTTTCAGTATTTCGCACTGGTGCAGCAGCTTTGCAGCCATGCCTGGCTGTTCCAGAGCGGTGATGTCCTCAATGTCATGCTTGGCAGAGTGCTTTTCTCTCAAGTGGTTTCTAAGACGCTCATCAAACTTGTCGCCACCTATCTCGTTGTCGCCGAGGTTCTTGATCTGCATGATAGCGCCACCAGCGATGCGACAGAGTGTCAGGTCAAGCGTGCCGCCGCCCCAGTCGAAGACGAGGATCGACCTTCCCTCCAAGCGTGCCAGTTCACGCGAGAGATCGGGCAAAGATCTGAGATACGCATAAAGTGCAGCTACGGGTTCGTGAACGAACTGGATGACCCCGATGCCAGCTTTTCGTGCCGCCTCGCGCAAGGAACGCCGTTCAGGACCTCCGAAATCAACCGGTATAGTAAAAACTGCTCTCGCAAGCTCATGTCCAGATGCGCTCCCACGGGCTTTCGCGGCATCGGCTTTCAGATGCCGGAGGACTTCGGCAACAGCGTCCGTAGGCTCGATTGGGCGACCATCAACGAAGACGGGACCATTTCGGCGGAGGGACATCTTGGGAGAGCGGACGAAGCCCGGAGGAGCGCCAATATCAGTGATGTCCATGTTCTGCCGAGCTTCGCGACCGACCACGACATCCGATCCCCTATACCAGATGACGGAAGGATGCGGGCGCTGGTTGACTTGATCTACCAAGGGCAACACCCTGTCTCCCACGGCAACCGCCGCAAGACTGTTTGTCGTTCCGAAGTCGATGCCAAAAATCATTTCGCTCATTCCTTTGCCCCTTCAATCACGGAAGCGGCTGCCTTCATTCGTCGCAGAGCTATACCCGGCTCCGGCGGATCGATTTCGAGAGCGTCAATGGCATCGTTGAGGAGGGGGCCAAGTTTCTCTCCGAGGAGTACCTTCTGTCCTGCCTTCGTCTCAGTCAGATCGTGTCCCCAATGCTGCCTCTCGTTAGAAAGCGTCTTCTCAAGCTCGGAAACACGCTTTTCATGTTCGGCTATTGTCTGTCTCGCGATGACCAGTTCTGTCCGCAGCCCCTCGATTTCGGTGCGTGCTATGTGCAAGCTATGACGCAAATCGGTGGAGGTATTCCTTTCCTTGTCGCGGTCTTCGTTTGCTGACTTGACCAATTCGTCGCCCAGCCCTGCCATCGCGACGGCAATCTGCAACTCCCGACTCTTACCTTTTTGGATAACTTCCTGGGCTATGCTCGAATTCACGATGAAGGCAGTCTGTAGGTCCTCAGCAACCTGCCAAGCGCTTAGATTACGCTTCTCCATCAGCCAGCAGACAGTTATGCGGAGCCACGTTTCTGCGTGCTTTCTTTCCTCTTTCTTCTCGGAGCCAAGTGCCGCCCCGAGCTCGGTCAGTACTGTCTTCAAGATACGCCTTGTATTGTTCTCTCCCGGATTAAACGCGTCGCCGAAGTGCTCCTTTAGGCGCGCAAGAGCTGCGCTCCAGATCCAAACGTCAACACTTTCAGGCAGCGAGGAATACGCCATCAGAGCCCACAAGCGTTCCCCCTCAGGATCTTCATACGCCATTATTTTTTCTGCAGCCGCTCGATCTGACTGCTGAAATCGCTTCACTTCGTGCTTGCGCAGTACCTTGAAAAATGCCGAAGGGCTTGCGCGCTTCTCCTTGAAATACCCGCTCAAGGTAGGTTCAATCTCGATTTCCTCGACGGACCCCTCCCCCGAAACCGTCACATTCTCAGCTTGAGGCGCATCGAACGGTTGTTCGGTTTTAGTTTCGGGCGTCTTGTCGTTGTCTGTCATGTTGATACTTGCTCCAGATATTCACGGGCCCATCGGCTGAAGGGATAGACCTCGGCAATTTGTGTCAGCGGCTCGGTTATGCTCTCCCTTGCTCCCAATCTCCAGGCGAACGCCGCCCAAATCGCATAGGCTTTCTGGTGATCACTTTCATCAAGGAGGTCGGACTGAGCTAGGCCCCTGCATTCATCGTCAAGAATGGGGCTCCACCGCGGTTGTGCAACAAGCCGGGAGGCCATCTCGAGAACTCTCCACGTGCCATGGTCTACCGGACACACGGGGCGATGGCTGACACTTTCTGAACTTGAAGGTAAGGCGTCATGGTCTGGGTCCCGGAGCAGATCATTCGCGAGATCCAGCTTCAGGTAACCCGTCCGCCTGCGGTTGCCTTCAAAGTCATTCATCGAGAAACGAATGAGGCTCGCGATTAGGATTGCTAGTGGGCACTGAAAATCTTCCAGGATGTCGAGAGCAGTCCCATAGAGTTCCCGATATCGATAAAGTGGAGTCGTCAGGTTTTGCCCTTCTGAGCGTTCCTTCAAAAGGATACCCAAGCAGTAGTTGGCAAGGCCAGAAGCGTATTCCTTCCCAGCGCCTTGTGTCCTTTGATCGGAAAGAAAAGTGTCGATCGAACCACGAGTGATCGCCGCGGAAACAAGAGTTTCTGTGAAAGCCTTCTCGACGCTGGTTATAGCCTCCGAGTCTGCAATTCGGAAAGAGATGCCATAGAAAGACGTCACTGGAGCCGCGTTTTTCTGCTCAGAATTCACCAATTCGAGCTTAATTTCTGCTTGTGATGTCCAGACTAAGAGCTTGTTCAGTTCGACGGCATTCATTTGCTTTGGTTTCGTCCCGTTGATATGAACTTTTGCGAAACTTGTATTTGCTAGCGCGATATCGGCTGGAGCGAGATACGAGCGAACAATATCTTTTACGGCCGGCTCTTTTCCACGGAACATGATAAGCGGCCGTTCGACCCGGTGACTGGCATAGACGTGATCGTTAAACGCTGGTTGCGCGGAAAATGCCAAGGCACAGAAAGGGCAGGTAAAAACCGGCTCTATGACCTGAGAGGGATCAAGAATTCTTCCTGTGCTCTCATAGAACGCATCAAGATCGTCTTCGCGAATCCAGCCAAATGTAGGCATGCCTCCTCCCCCGAACAAATAAAAGGTGTGGGAACTTCACCGCCCCGTCTAAATCACTGACATCTTTCAGACTATTCAATTCTGCGAATGCCCAGCAAGCGAAATGTTTCTTGCTTCTACATAGGCACGGGCTGGTCTGCTTCGCCGTAACGGTAGACGTGCTGGCTAAAGTAGAGTGCACGGTCAGTGTGAAGGTCCGCTTCGGAAGCGTGGTCATAACTGTTTGCCGCGCCTGCATCAGCCCGTATCCCACCCTTCGGGTTGCGCTTGAGAAATCATTCCAGGATTTGGCTGGCGGCTGCATGAGGGCACTCAAGCCACTCATCCAGCTTGGACCAGCGCCGCCGCCCCGATACGTTTTTCACGGCGATGGCCACCGACTTGCGCTGACCGACAATCACCACGAGGCGCTTGCCACGGGTGATCCCGGTATAAAGCAGGTTGCGCTGAAGCATGGCGTAATGCTGCGTCAGGACCGGGATGACGACAGCCGGATATTCGGACCCCTGGCTTTTGTGGATCGTCGCGGCGTAGGCCAACACCAGCGTGTCGAGTTCCCCGAACAGATAGCTCACGGTCCGGCCGTCGAAACTGGCGGTCAGTTCTCCCTCGTTGAGATCGACACCTTCAACGTAGCCGATGTCACCGTTGTAGACCTCCTTGTCGTAATCGTTCTCGATCTGCATGACCTTGTCGCCCGGCGCGAAGGTCGAGCCGAAGCGTTCCACCTTGTTTTCCCCCAAGGGGTTCAGCGCCGCCTGAAGTTCGATGTTGAGCGAGCGGGCGCCGACACCGCCCCGATTCATTGGACAGAGAACTTGGATGTCCCGAATGGGATCCAGACCAAAACGCTTCGGGATCCGGTTTTTGACCATATCCAGAATGCGCACGACGGCCTGCTCCGGGTCTTCGGCCGGCACAAAATAGAAATCGCTCTCGCCGTCCGGCTTGGTCAGGTCCGGTATCTGGCCCTGGTTGATCCGGTGGGCGCTGGTGATGATCTTGCTCTGGGCGGCTTGCCGGAACACTTCCGTCAGTCGCACGACCGGAATCGCGTTCGATCCGATGATATCGGCCAGCACCTGCCCGGGGCCGACTGAGGGCAACTGGTCGATGTCTCCGACAATCAGGACCGCAGCGTGATTTGGTACGGCCTTGAGCAGCGAATGCATCAGGGAAATGTCGACCATCGAGCTTTCATCAACGACCAGCAGATCGCACTCGAGCGGGCTTTCCTCGTTGCGCTTGAAACCGAACGTCTTCGGGTCAATTTCCAGCATGCGGTGGATGGTCTTCGCTTCCATACCAGTCGCTTCTTTCATCCGTTTGGCGGCCCGCCCGGTCGGGGCGCACAGCAGCAGCGTGACCGCCTTTGCCGCCAGGATCTGCAGGATCGAGTTGACGATGGTGGTCTTGCCCACGCCGGGGCCGCCCGTGATCACCATGACCTTGGAGCGAAGCGCGAGACGAATGGCCCCAGCTTGTGTCGGAGCAAGGGTCAGACCGGTCTTCTTCTCGATCCAGGGAAGCGCCTTGTCGGCATCGATATCAGGCCAGGGACGAGGGCCCGAGACGAGATGGCGGAAACGATCCGCGACACCTTTCTCTGCATGGTAAAGCCCGCTCAGGAAGACGCAGGGGGTATCGGCCACGGTGTCGGCCGTCACGGTACCTTCGGTCAATTCCAGGTCGATCGCGGTCTGGATCAGGTCTTCAGGAACCTCGAGCAGTTTGATGGATAGCGGGATCAGCTCAGCAAGCGGCAAACCGCAATGACCGTTGCCCATGGCTTCGGTCAGGGCATAGGAAATTCCGGCGCGCACACGGATCATGGCGGTCTTTTCGATCCCGAGTTTCTCGGCGATCAGATCCGCCGTGCGGAACCCAATGCCGCGAATATCCCGCGCCAAGCGATAGGGATCCTCGCTCATCACCTGCACGGCGTCGATGCCATAGGTCTTGAAGATGCGCACGGCCCGCGCGGTTCCAACCCCGTGACTGTGCAGAAACACCATGATCTCGCGGATGACCTTTTGGTCGGCCCATGCGGACGTGATCTTGTCAGCGCGTTTCGGCCCGATGCCATCGACTTCGCGCAAGCGCGCAGGCTCGGCCTCAATCAGGTCAAACACGTCCTCGCCGAACATCTTGACCATCCGTTTGGCGTACACCGGCCCGATGCCCCGGATCATGCCGGAGCCAAGGTATTTCTCGATGCCATCGAGCGATGTAGGTGCGGAGGTTTTCAGGAACCGTGCGCGGAATTGCAGACCGTGCGTATGATCATTGGTCCATTCGCCTGACGCGGTCACCCATTCCCCCGCAGAAATCATCGCCGCATGACCGATCGTGGTCACGAGATCCCGGTGGCCGCGCGCCTTGATGCGCAGGACGCAAAAGCCCGACTCCTGGCTGTGGAAGGTCACCCTTTCAACTAGGCCCGCCAGAACCTCGGTTTCTGGAGCGTTGTTTGTCAATCGACTGCTTTGAGGGCTGTGCCCTTGGATCGCGCCATTTCCGCCATTGCTTTGTCAAAGGCAGGTCTCGGAATATTGACCAAAGCAAATCTCGTCTTTTCCGAAGGATGGCCCTCATCCAGCGCCTCGATCACTAACTCTACGTTTTCTTCGTTGGCGTAAACTTCAACTGTGATTTCAGCATTATCAAAGTCGACTTCATGGCGGCGGCCATTATTACCGCGAATGATGACATGGCTCACTTTTCATATCTCCCGTGCAAACCAGCGAATACGCCCGATGATATTGATCTCCTCCGCCGTGCATTCATAGGGTCTGTAGAGGGGGTTGTCAGAAATGATGCGCACGGCGGGCGGATCGCTGTTGGGAACGTGTTCGAGCCGTTTGGCGACCAGCCCCATGCCGTCATGCACCACGAAGATCCCAGGCGGGTTGGGGGTGCGGCGGGTCATGTCTACCAGCACAGTATCGCCGTCGAGCAGGGTCGGTGCCATGCTGTCACCCGCGACATGCATGATGCGGAGCTGAGACGGGCTGGCCTTGAGGCTGTCCTTTATCCACGAGCGGCGGAAGTGATAGGCCCGGCCGGGCGTGTCACCATCTTCATTGCCCACGACGGCCCCACCGCCCATCGCCGGGCGGGGACTGGCATGGGCAATCGCCACAAAGGTATCGTCGGGATTGTCGATGAAGGGTGACGCGCCTTCTACCTCGCCGATGCCGTGGATCAGCCAATCGCGATCCACCTTCAACACCCGGGCGACATCGGCCAGCCGGTCGATGCCGGGGCGCACGGATCGCCCGCGCAGGATGTCATAGACGAAGGAGCGGTTGACCCC
>Ga0335398_10009745_pt1 | contig 11034 bp, 6 predicted proteins | sample BON03_FD_205742 | JGI IMG/M metagenome (GOLD analysis project Ga0335398, IMG submission 205742) | Freshwater microbial communities from Lake Bonney liftoff mats and glacier meltwater in Antarctica - BON-03 (spades assembly) (version 2) | ecosystem: Environmental > Aquatic > Freshwater > Ice >...
GATCATCCCCATTGGTGCAGGCCTCATCCAGTTTGTCTATGATTTGCGCTCGCGCTTGGCCAACAGTGGCTACCCGTCAGAGAAATCCATTTCCGCCATTTTTCGCGCGAGTTAAGAACCTGCGAAAAAAAAGGAAAAGGCAGCAGAGGAAGGTGGGACGTGAAGAGGAAGGATCCAGCTCGAAACGTCCAAAACTAGCGGTCTTTATCTTGGCATTATGCGGCACCCCCGTGGCAACCCCCATGCTTTATTTGTGCGACAACCAAGCGCTGCTGAAAGCTATAAAAAGATGGGTAGGTGAAGGCGGGAAAGCAACGTTAGTCGCCAGACGCAGACATTTTATTGGAAGCAATCGAAGAGCTTCGAAAAAAGACAACAGCAGGAGCAGCGACGTTTCTGGTCAACATGAAAGCGCATCGAGGAGGACCTGCAAACGAAGGAGACGACATCCAAGCAGACAAGGCTATTTCAGGCAAAGATGTTCTCACGGAATGGCACGACAGGACAAATCGAGCAGTCTTCACGTGGCAAGAGTCTCGCTGGAAAGGAGGTACGGTGAGCATGAAGATTGGAAGTCGACGTGGAACAGCGGGGTGTGGAAGGCGATTAGACGAGGAATCAGCAGAAGAGGAGGTGCACAAACACCAGGATCGTGTGACAGGAGCTTGGAAACGAATCAGCAAACAAAGAGGATGAGTCGATGTAAGCTATGATCCGAGTTTGGAATGGCTCTACAGCATGGTACATGGATGGATGAGGAGGGTTTCAAAAAGACTTGTATCAAGGAGAAGACAAAAAGGGGAGGCATCCACTAGCCTCTCTACGTACATGGGTAGCGGACTTCATGCTGAGACAGGATGCAGGAAGGTTTATGCTGGGAACGTATTTGAGTGACAAAAAAATCCCAATCCTTCAAATGAGTCAGCGAAGGAGACGAGTGCGGATGGCGGTGGCAGAAAATACGCTAACAGCCGGTTTCTGACCAAAGTAGGCAAGATGCAATCAGCTGGATATCGGCTGTGCAGAATAGTGCGAGAGGCCCGAGGTGAGAGCACTGACGGTCTGGTGGCTGGAACACACGGTCACATTAACAGTGCAGGCTGCGAAGGAATAGCAACGACAGTCACATAGTACGGCTGCCCAATACTCCATCTGGAGGCTCCTGTATGACAGCATGTATGCTGCACAAAAGCCAAAAAGCAAGCTCAAGTTTGTCACGCTTTACAAAGAAAGTAACATGAGCACGCTGTGGCGACGAGAAAAGTTTCTAAGAATCTGCAGCAAGGAAGAGCTGGCTGAGAAGGCGCAGGATATAGAGGTGAGAATACCAGTCAAAAAAAATCAAGAGGCACGGTACAACCTCGATCCAGGGTCTTTCTTCGTAAATCGTTTCTAAGGTAGGCGGCCGGATGGGGTCGCAATCAATGAGGATAGGCAGATTGTGTGTATTTTAGAATTTAAACAGTCGACAGATAGGGACGAGGGGTTCCTAGAGGTGAAAGAAGCAGAAGCAAACGAGCAGCATAAAAGCATCATCAGTGCGCTCAAAGCTGCTGCTCCGAAGTGGGAATTCGAGCAGATTAACTTTGTGGCGGGTAACCGCGGATCGGTTGTTGCAAGCGACTTCTACACCGAACGCAAAAAGCTTGATGTACAAGAAGGAAAAAAATACAAGCTCTTCGCCGATCATGTGACACTGGTATGCGAAGCACATAATTAGGTGATTGTGTCCTTCCTCCAACAGGTGCAAGGAGGTGCGAGGCCAACCACAGAGGGTTCGAGGGAGAACATAGGGCACTATGTGCATGTGTGAGGAGACAGAGAGAGGAACACACGCTTACAGAGCGTCAAAGCTGGGGTTCGTCGAACGATACTGGACTCAGGATGGTAAACTGGGAATCACAATCCAAGAACCCCCCCTAGAGTCTGGAAGACGGACACATTTATTGTAATTACTTATTCGTATTGCATACTGTCACGTGTCTGAAAACTTGCCACTTTACTGCTTGTTTTACGTCACTATGAACATCTATTTCTGTTTGCTATGTTGATACTGCACGCGACGTCGTCACGGTTTTGCTTATATGTGCTAAATATTTATCACTTTACCTATACATTTTCACATACACTGGCATACAGAGGCACACACGCACAAGCACACATGTATAATCAGCATACAAGAGGAATGGTGACAACCAGACACAGGAGCTTGGTTCAGAGGGGCGGAAGAAGCTTTTGTCAGAGACCAAGGCCTTGCACACACACAAAAAGGGGGAAAAAAGGGAAAAAACTGTAAGGAAAAAAACGATATTCACGAATTTAAACAAAAAAAAAGATTCGAGCACATAGAGCTTCCATCAAAGCTACTAGTCTATTTCTTACGAAGTAATAAAAGCAACACCAATTAATTCAGCCAAAGGGTACAGGAAGTTTAGGAGAATTCAGGAGCAACAGCTGGTACGTCGCACCCTTGGGCGCTACTCCAAGGGGTTTATGCCACGTGTGAAACGAGGTGGCTTCGTGCTCCAAAGAGAGACCAAACCTGCCAGACACTGATTGCTCAGGATCTCTCCCCAGGATGGCCTCCAAACCCGAGCAACCTCGGGCCTGATTTTCGCAAAGCAAGCGGCAACAACAGATGTAGCGGGCGGCGGCAGCAGATGGCAGCAGCAGGCAGGATGGCAAGCAAGCAGGGCTTGCGTCATGGACGGTCTCGTGCCGCAGGTTTGTGCTCCGGAAATAGAATACACCGCGATAGTGGCAGGCAGCATAGTGCGAGGGCGGCGCACCGTTGTGGTTTGGCTTACCAGCTCAGTTGTGTCGATCTGTATGGCTACCAATTGGCTGCGCTCGTCTCCGCTTGTGCAGTCACTTCGTATTTGTCGCATTCTACACGGTCCCAGTCCCAACGACCAAGGGCTTTTGCCCTGGAGTCTCCGTTAACACCCCAGACTATCACGCAGCCCCCACACGTCATCGCTGTTTGACTTGTTGTATCTGCTCACCGCGTCCCTTCTTTCAGCGAAAAAAAATCAGTATTCACGCCAGCTCATGACGCAGTTGCGGCTGCATTGTCATACAAGCATCATCCGACCATTCACGTTGGTGAGGGCCCCATCTCGCGGATCTGTGGCCCAACCTTGCTACGTATGACATTCTGTTTTCGCCATTGTTTTCGTGGACTTTTTCTGTTTATCGCGCGCACACGTATAAGTCCAATTTAAGGTCCACAGGTAGGAAGCAGCTTCACTTTAAGAGTCCTTGAGTCGCTGTGTCTTCATCAAAGACCACGAGCTTAAACACAAGTGCCACACGGTGCCCTAAACACTGAATTATTTGATATGACATATGTGAAGTACCTTGGTGCTGTACAGATGCAATCACTATCTTTCCTTTCTCTCTTGTTTTCTTTGTCCCTTTCTCCTCCTCTTTCTCCTTCTCTTTATTTTCTCCTTTGTTTTTCTCTTTGTCTTTGTCTTTGTCTTTGTCTTTGTCTTTGTCTTTGTCTTTGTCTTTGTCTTTGTCTTTGTCTTTGTCTTTTTCTTTGTCTTTGTCTTTGTCTTTGTCTTTGTCTTTGTCTTTCTTTTTCTTTTTCTCTTCCCGGTGACCGTGCCACATGGGCGTGCTCGCGCGTTCTCGCTCTTGCTCCTTGTTCCCTCTCTCTCTGAGGTTCTCCCTCCCCTTTTGTTGTGTCTTTCGCGGCGAACTGGACTCGCCAACGCCAGCGCATGGCACTAGTGAAACATGGCATGCGAAAAAGAGTGTCTCTAGGAATCAAAAAGTGTCTTCAGGTATCGTCTTCGAGAAGAGACCAACTGCGGCCCTCCTTTCTCCTTCTGCCCTTGCCTCTCTCATTCGCGCTCTCTCGCTCCCCCCCGCCGGGAGAGTCACGGTCTACGAGTTTCAAGTCTCAGGCTACCCGGGCCCTTCGACTCTGAGTCACGAGTCTCTGATTTTTGTTCTCTTTCCTTGGTGGCAAATACCCAACTTAATTACTGGACTCGTGACTAGGTACGTAGTGGGCACCCAATTAATGAGTTAGGACACAAGAGACTCTGTCAGACTGTTGCTGCCCTACTTATAATGGCCGACCCACCAGTTGGTAAAAACAGAATACAGTGCTTGTGGGCTGGCGTGCATCCTCTCCGAGGCTGCTCCCCCTTTTGTGTGTGTTGCTTGGATCTATGGACTTTTCTAATAAGGAAGATCCAAAAAAAATGAGCCGCGCAAACTATCACGAACTTTTGAAGCTGCATGCAGATGGGTTTGTCACTCTCTATAGGACGCAAGCAAACCAATCAGGCCGCAGGCAAGTCTCATAAAACAAAGTGCGCTGGAGGCCAGATATTTTGACTGAATCCTGATGGATAGTCTGTCCTATTGATATAGTATGTAATCCATTTTTCACACATCACAGCTTAGGATCTTCTTTCTTCAATTGACTAATCAATGAATTAATGAATTGATTGATTGATTATTAATCCATTAACCAAAAGCAACATCAATCAAAAATTTGGCCGGCCTATAGCACGTTTTTTTTCCCCACCGTCAGTCGCTCGACGATCACCGCACGAAGCGGAGCAGCTGGGTGGCGAATAGCCTGATTGGCCTTGGATTTGGCGCATGCCTCCGGCATCTTGTCTTCTCCTAGGATCCCGACTCAGCCTGACTGGACCCTGTGCGCCGGCCGCTGGGAGCCCCATCCTTGTGATTTTACGGCTCGCTACGGATCTTAGGATCTCTCATACAGCCAGCAGCTGGTCTCGCTCTCGGATTTTTTTGGTCCAAAATCACCACTCTGGTCCTCTGGTTCTATTCCGCCATCCAGCTCCCGTGAGTCCCGTCTGTGCACTGGCGGCTAGAAGATGACGCTGTGCACTCGCCAGCTCTCATTTGCGTCGATTCTTGGGTCCTTTTTCTCTTTTTGTTTCCCTTTCTCTTTGTCTCTCTCTTTTTCTGTATCTTTCTCTTTCTCTTTCCTTTTCTCTTTCCTTTTCTCTTTCTCTTTCTCTCCCACCGTGATGCATGGGCGTGCTCGTGTGTTCTTGCTCCCTGTTCCCTCTGAGTCTCTCTGAGGCTCTCTCTCGTTCTCCCCCCCTTTTGTTGTGTCTTTCGTGGCGAATCAGAGTCGCCAGCGCCAGCCGCCAGCGCCAGTCGCCAGCGCCAGTCGCCAGCGCCAGTCGCCAGTGCCAGGAGAGATCCATACTTCGCCTCCCGCCCTGGGAGGGAGGTGAAGCCCCTGGGAGTATATCTACTCGGGCCACGTAGCTCTTCCTGCGGTCCTACCAAAGGAACACAACCGCCTGGAGACACTCTACGTGCCAACTGAGGTTAACACTTCACAAGTTGACGGGTCGGCTTGCATCTCTGGACTTACGCAAGCCCCACACTTGTCACATCCTCAGCCACTGAATAGCGTCCTGAGATTCCCCACGTCTGATCCTCATAAGCACAAACACTCAAGGCAGTCTCGTGCCTTAAGCACCAACACTCAAGTGAGTATTGCTTTGTTTTGTTGACCAGAGGGTGAGGACGATTAGAAATGAAGCCTCCAGTTGCCCTGGCATCTTCTCCAAGAACTCTCCGCTTTTACCATGTCGCTAGCTCCCCCGGTTCACCCCTCCCCCATCTTCTTGTCGGAAAACTTGTAGGATGCAGTGCAATGACTCCAGCAAGGTCATGCCCAGTCAGGGCGAGAGAAAGAGTGTTCGTTGCTATTTTGATTAACCCGAGGGTGAGGAAGATGAGAAATGAGGCCTCCAGTTAAATGGGTAATTTTTTTTTAGTTTTGAATGTTCACTGCTAGTGTGCCAAGTACATCAGGAACGCACACAGATGGAAGTGCAGTAATAAGGAAGCCCGGGAGCGCCTGGCTCGAAGGCACTCCCGCAATGGACCTTGGACACATGAATGTTGTTTTCAAGTGGATGTATTTGTATGTTGGGAGTGGATTGAGGAATTGAAATGGTTATTATTACTAAGGATGTGTCTTTCTTTCCTTCTTGGGTTTCGAAGACCCAACCTATATACCGGACTAAGTAATAATGTAAGTTGTATGTTTTTGTTTAATTGATTGTGTGTGCGTTTGTTTGTTTGTTTGTTTGGACTAAACATGCTTCGACGAGGCGAAGCGGGCCTGAAGGACGGATGCGCGCAAGTGTCCAGTGTCCTTGGCAGTGCTCTCAGCCAGGTGCGCATCCGTTGTAGCGTAGAACCTGTCCCAAACCGGAGGACCGGTATTTTATGGCAGACCCAAGCAGATCCCCGACTAGTGGGTAAAACAGATCACAATGTTGGTGGGGTGGCATGTATCCTCGGGCTAACCAATTCCCACAATCAATCTCCCTAACTGCCAAGAAACGTAGCGCCCAGGGATCAATGGTGCCCCCCCACTAGGGTAGAAACAAGCCTAGTGTCCTCCCAAGCAGTGCTCGTCAAAATTGTGACTGAGATACTCTTCGGGCAATGTGCCTTTGGCGAAGCCATGAAACAACCATCTTGGCAGTAGATCACAGACCATCGCACTAAATAAGGACAGAGACCTAGACCACGCGCATGCAATGGGTAGGGGTCGTACCAGAGTCAGGGGAAGTACTGACGTATTATCATCATATGTTTAACAGAACAGGCACGACATGTCGACAGATCAAGATGGGTATGGTGGCGTACCTGGGTGCTGTGTAGACCCTGCATGTGGGTACCATCATCAAACTTGTATATGTCGCAAATGGCACGTCAAACATACATTCAAACAATGTAACCTAGACCGTTTAAACAAGATGGGTATGGTGGCAAACCTAGGTGTTGAGCATGTCACAAGCATCATACTTTGTACGTCACATGAATCACGCAAAGCACACACCTAAACAACACAAATTAGACAGTTAAAAAGTGAATCCAAGGGTGCGACGAACAAAACGCCAACCTGTGTGGAGCCTGTGCACGCCCCACAGACGAACTCCCTTTGGCGAGGGGACGGTGAACAGCGCGTGTGAAGTGGTGTGTTTGAGGAGGGTACAGAGTACAACCAAGGCTATTATCATGAGAAGGAGCACAAAGACTATTATTTGTGAAGTGCCAAGCTTGTGGATCTAACTCTGAAGTGCTGATTCGTCCGAGTAATTCGGATGTTTCGGCCCAACTTTGAAAGAGATCTGGTGGAAGCAGAGTCATGTGAAAAAATATATGATTGAGGCACCTAAGTTGCTCAGCCCTCATTAAGTTTTCTTTCTTTCTTTCTTTCTTGGGTTTCGAAGACCAAACCTCAACACTGGACTAAGCGAATGGCGAGCACTCGATTAGACACGTAGGACCCAAGAACCTGTCCCGGACCGGAGGACTGGAGCATTACCTAGTGTATGGCAGACCCAAGCAGATCCCCATTAAGTGGGTAAAACAGATCACAATGTTGGTGGGCTGGCATGTATCCTCGGGCTAACTAATTTCACAATCAATCTCCCCAACTACCAAGAAACGTAGTGCCCAGGGATCAATGCTGCCCCCCCGCTAGGGTAGGAAAGGCACCAAATAAGCCTAGTGTCCTCCCAAGCAGTGCTCGTCAAAATGGTGACTGAGATACTCTTCGGGCAATGCGCCTTTGGCGAACCATGAAACAACCGTCTTGGCAGCAGATCACAAATCAGTGCACTAAAAAGAAATTGAGACCTAGACCACGCACATGCAATGGGTAGGGGTCGTACCAGAGTCGGGGGAAGTACTGACGTATTATCATCATATGTTTAATAGCACAGGCACGACATGTCGACAGATCAAGATGGGTATGGTGGCGTACCTGGGTGCTGATCATCATATGTTGAACAAAACAGACACGACATGTCAAAAGGTGAATTTGGGTATACTCACATAAATGAACTTGGCAGACACAGCATGCGCGCCCGGGTAGGTGCGATAAGTCGGATATCACAAAATGATCCATGGACAATCACAAACTGACCACATCGCCCCGCGCACTCCTCACGATGAGATGAGCTCAGGACCTACGGCCAGTGGAGTGAAGGTGCCGACATGTGGTACCTCCTGGGCGTGTGCGTACAACCAAAATGCTCGAGTCCTAAACAAAAATTCACAACCTTCGAAGTGGTATCGTCATCATACTTTTATGTGTGTGTGTTGCTTTGTTTTATTAAACCAATGTTGGGGAATCTTTATGTACGGTCCAGGGGCTTCATCGTGAGCAAGCCAAGGGAGACACAACCACGATCCAAGATCGCCGACATTCCAACCTCACCCTGTCCCCCCTTAGATAACCTGGGGTGTCCGGATCCTCACCCTCCACCTTGACTACGTCGCTGGCTACACCGGTCCCCTCCTCTTGCTCTTCGAACGGACCCACAACTACTACGTTGACAACCAGGGGCTTGTACCCTGGCGGCTCCGTCGTCTGGGCAGGTCCAAAGTTCGATCAGCCTCATAGGTGAAGGTCCTGAGTGATGTTAAGATTTCTTGGGATCCAAGGTCCCAATTGTCGTGAAACCCTCCACCACCCATTACCCAAAGCAACACTTGTTTGTAAAAAAAAAGAAAGAAGGAAAAACATGAAGGAGAAGGCGCACCTGCACCAGAGAAACCAAGTCTTTCCCATTTCCATTATGGAAACACTACTGAACTTGGTGTTGCTGGCCAGTTTGTGACGAGTTTAGACTCATCTGGGAGTGTGAGGCCTGCGTGTTTCAAACCAGGCCTACCAATTTACACACACCTGTCACATGAACACGACAATCCACACGCTCACGACAATTGCAATCATCATAGAATTGTCAGGGACAGGGGCAGGCAGGTGATACAAAAGATGTGGAGGGTGGAACAAGAACACGACGTCATCGGAATATTCTATTACACGCGGGGTTGGCAACAGGAGGGGACGGCGGAAAACACGAGTGGTGAGCCCAGTTATGGGCCAGGTTGGTTGTCCAGGCTGGGAGCCAGACTGTCTAAAACCTGCAGGAACGTGGCTGGGAGTTAGCGCTCGCATGTATAATGATTCGAATTCACTTGGAGACAGGGCCAAGGAGGGTCGTGGAAGCGAAGGCAGGCACGCGGGAACAGGGGAGGGAATTAGCGCTCGCAAACATGTGGCAAATTCACATGCAGACAGGGCCGAGGATGGATGCAGAAGCGATCGCAGGCACAGCGCAAATTCATTGTGAAAGGATTGATTCCGGCATGACGGTGGAGGCCAGCATTGTCGTCGCATATGCTGCAGGTTGCGGTGATGGTGTGTCTCTCAGTACAGGAGTGAAGGGTTCAACCGAGGTTGGAAATTGATAAGAATCATCAAGAAACGAAAGGCCAGAGTGTACAGCAAGCGTAGTCACAACTTTTTGGTTTTTGGTTTGTGATGCCGCCACACATCTAGCAACTCTTTCTTTCCTTCTTTCTTGGGTTTCGCAGACCCAACCTACTCACTGGACTAAGCGGATGGCGAGCACCCGATTAGTCACGTAGGACCCAAGAACCTGTCCCGGACCGGAGGACCGGAGCATTACCTAGTTAATGGTAGACCCGTAGACCCAGTCAGATCCCCAACCTAGTGGGTAAAACAGATCACAATGTTGGTGGGCTGGCATGTATCCTCGGGCTAACTAATTTCACAATCAATCTCCCTAACTACTAAGAAACGTAGCGCCCAGGGATCAATGGTGCCCCCCCACTAGGGTAGGAAAGGCATCAAATGAGCCTAGTGTGCTCCCAAGCAGTGCTCGTCAAAATTGTGACTGAGATACTCTTAGGGCAATGCACCTTTAGCAAAAGCCATCAAATAACCGTCTTGGCAGCAGATCACAGACCAGCGCACTAAAAAAAGACAGAGACCTGGACCACGCGCATACAATGGGTAGGGATTGTACCAGAGTCGGGAGAAGTACTGACGCAATATCATCATATGTTTAACAGAACAGACGACATGTTGACAGATCAAAATGGGTATGATGGCTTACCTGGGTGCTGATCATCATATGTTTAACACAACAGACACGAACTGTGTACAGGTCAATTTGGGTATGGTGGCGTACCTGGGTGCTATGTAGACCCTGTATGTGGGCACCAGATATTGTCATCATATTTTTACGTGTCACAAGTATCACGTCAAACATATATCAAAACAATGCAACCTAGACCGTTTGAAGAGTGGATCGAAAAGGGACACCAACGAGACGCCAACCTGTGTGGTGCCTATGCACGCCCCACAAACGAACGCTCTTTGGTGAGGGGAAGAGGGGGGTACAACCAAGGACGCCGAGGCTCTTTTGTATACTTTGCCAAGGCGTGTGGGGGTTGAGTGGATGTGGGGGGTCGCTCTATCCTTAGCGGCTGTTGGGGTGAGGCCCATCGACACGCCCGGGACAGGCTGTTTACAGCCAAAACAGAAATGGCTATGGGGTACAAGGGGTGGGTGGGGATGATGTGGGAGTGAAGGTGTGAGATGTTGGCGGGTCATGGTGCAGGCAGGGATGACACGAAGACAAACAAAGTCGGCGCTTCCGCGCGCCAATCATCGGTTTTGCCGCCGCGCTCCGAGGGAGGGAGTTCCCCTCCCTAAGTCTTCAACATGGTGCAGGTAGCGGACAAACAGATTCGGCGCTGCCGCGCGCCAATCGTAGGTTTCGCCGCCCCGCGCGCATTATGATCGAGGGTCGGAGTCCCAACCAAATGGACTTCAACCGGGGTGTTGCTCTGTAGCACAGGTTGGCAACCGCTGCCTGTGTGTGTGTGTGTGTGTTGCTTTGTTTTGTTGACCCGATATTGGGGAATCTAACGGTCCGGGGTGTGTTGCTTTGTTTTATTGACCCGAGGGTGAGGAAGATTAGAAACGAGGCCTCCAGTTGCCCTGGGATCTTCTCCAGAACTCTCCGCTTTTACTATGTCGCTAGCTCCCCTGGTTCGTTCATTCCTGTCAACTCAATTCAGACTGTTTTCTTTCTTTATTTTTTTTTCCCTGTCAAAGGGAAAATTACACGAACTTGACGTTTTTGACATCAGCCTTTGTCTCTCCCTCAGAAGCCTCACGAGTATAAA
>Ga0335398_10009746_pt1 | contig 11033 bp, 9 predicted proteins | sample BON03_FD_205742 | JGI IMG/M metagenome (GOLD analysis project Ga0335398, IMG submission 205742) | Freshwater microbial communities from Lake Bonney liftoff mats and glacier meltwater in Antarctica - BON-03 (spades assembly) (version 2) | ecosystem: Environmental > Aquatic > Freshwater > Ice >...
CAGACGCTTCAAACAGAGGTGCAGGCCACCCGGCTCGACCGATCGGGTTAACCCGCGAATGCGCGCGCGAGGTGGGGGTGGGCGAGGCAACAGCACACCGACTAGTAGCATAGGCCGACGGTCTAGCCCGGCGCGGCGGGCATGGAGCGGTCGAGGCCGTCGCCGTCGGTGTCCGCGCGGGGCGCTTTCGCTGGCCGGCCATGAAAAAAGACGGCAAAAAAGAAGGGCTCGGGAAAGCAGCAAATTTTTTTTTTACACTCGTTCTCAGAACTGAACTGTCGCTAGCGGCCCTCTTGTGGGCTCTCTACGTGCTGTTGCAAATGAGACTCTTCGTGTCTTTTGATGACATGATTGGCTAAACCCTAACGGGGAGAATCTATGCGCGGTGTCCTCAGTTGTGCGACTGAGGCTTCCTATGCGCCCTGTTCTCTAAGCGTCTGAACTGAATGGAAGGCTGTATGGAATTCGGGATGGTGGGTGGGTGCGATTTCCATGGCTCCAAACGAAGGCGCCATCACGCGGGCGAGCCTGGTTGGCGGCAAAGCGAAGAGCTACGCGCCGCGCGGTTTTTATACCGCAAGGGGGGGGGAGCTCTTCACTAGCCTATCGCACAGTTCACTGGCGCAAACTAAAGCCTGCTAATCATGAACTGTCGCTAGGGGCCCTCTTGTGGGCTCTCTGCGTGCTGTTGCAAATGAGACTCTTCGTGTCTTTCGATGACATGATTGGCTAAACCCTAACGGGGAGAATCTATGCGCGGTGTCCTCAGTTGTGCTACTGAGGCCTCCACCGCGAGGAGGTACGCGTCGGCTGTAAAGCTGCTTTTCCCGTGCGACGGTGTGGGGGCGGCTTATATCTTTATAATTATGAGCGCCCTCGCACGTTTATCGTGAATAGTCTTCCCTGCCGTGTGCAGCGAGTGCCACCGCACTCATCTCCCCATCCCGCCGAGTGGCCCGTTGGTCGTGTGACACCAAAATAGAACCTTCAATCGTAACGCATGGCCGCGCATGCGTATTAAGCACAAGACACACGCAACCATGCACCCCATGCTCGCGTGTGACACCAAAAGAGAACCTTCAATCGTAGCGACGTCAGTCACAATGCACCGAAATAGTACCTTCAATCGTAGCGGTAGCGGTGTCGGTCGCAACGCATGGCCGCGCGCCCCGCATGCGTATTAAGAGCAAGTCACACGCCGCCATGCACACCCATCCGTATATAAGAACATACTAGATAAACAGGTCTCCAGACCGTCAACGCACGTAGCCAGTTTTGGCCGCGTACGTTTTAGAATGAGACGCAGAAAGAACGCACACCATGGGGGCTGCTTAGCATGCAGCGCCGTCTTGTTATATATTAAGAATAGCTGGGATACGTGGTTGCTCAGCGGCGTGCAGGCTGGGCCCAGCCGCCGATGACCTCCTCGAGGCTAACCGACTGTGATCGGGCGATAGCATCCGCCACACGTAGCTGTTGTGCAATCGTATCGCGCGCATATAGGAATTCCAAATCGCCATCCCATCGGCCGCGGTTGCGGAGCTGCATCTGATCGCCTCTGCCGTCTGCGTGGTCTGTGGCTCCGCCAATACGAAAGCTATGACCACAAAGGTCATGCTCTGGCAGGTGCAGGGCTGCCGCTAGGCGGCGCGCGTAAGCACGCATGTCGTGTGTTGACACCGTGCGCGGCTGTGATGGCGTAGCCGAGGCGAGCTGTCGCTTGCCGCTGTTGCGCACCAGCGGCGTCGTGTCAGCCTCCCAGAACGCAGGTGCAGGGCGACCGTTGCCGTCGCGTCGAAACAGCCGCGCGAGTGCTGCCACGGCGCACGCCGGGTCGCCGGGCGCCACAGGGACGAGAATTGGGTACCGCCGGTGAGTCGCGCCATCGGCCTTCTTGAGCGCCAGCACTTCGATAAGTAGGCAGTCACGGCCATCGAAAGTTGCCTGTTTCATATCGCAGTAGCACAGGTGTGCCAGTTCGCCACCTCGCAGCAGTAGGATGTTGGCCAAGCATGCGGCCGCCCAAAGGTTAATATCGTCGAGATTGGTCAAGGTGCCGAAGGTAGTCGCAACGGCCCTGAGATGGCGCCGGCGGACGCCTTGGCGCTTACGCCGCTCGCCTGCCGTGTGCTCGCCGCAAGCCAGTATGTGTTTGACTACGCGCTTGAAACGGCCGCGCTCCTGCAGCACCTTGAAGCCGTAAGCGATGGAGAAAGCAGTGGCGACCGTCTCCACATAAGAAGAGATGGTGCTCTGCGCATACGGCGCGTGCGTGGTGTCTGACTCGATGCCCTGCAAATAGACGGCGAAGAGGCAAAGTGTCCACTCGTTGTGCTTGTGTGCGCCTAGCGAGCCATCACCGTGGGGCCGACAAAAAGGCGCACGCGGCGCTGAGAGATAAGCAAACTCTGCGAAGAGGCGCACGGCCGCATCATCTCGCCCGCCTCGGCTTCCGCGTACGAATGGGTCGCCGAGCGCTTCTCGCGCGACCGCTTCGAGGGCAGCAAGAGTGGGCGGCCCCGTGAGCCCGCCGGCTCCTCGAGGGCATGGTCGCCCCTCCGCTCCTACGAGATGTCAGAAGAGTGGCGGTGCGGAATGGTTATCGCCGTATGCATAAGATCGAAAACACGGTCTGGGAATGGGACCTCAATAGGAAGGAAGTTCGAGTTAGCACGAAGGTCGACGAGGACTGCAGCGCGTGTAGCCTTTCCACGACTCAGGCCGTCTGCTGCTCCGTTGCGCACTCCTGGCACATGCACGCCTAGGAGCTGTGGGACCGGCGCGCCGGTGAGCAAATAAAAGCGGCGCAGCGAATCAGTAAGGTCAGTAACCAAAAAGTTAAGCTGCAGCGACGGCGAGCTGTTGTGGTTGACGGCGGCTCTGGTCACAATGCTATCAGTCATACAAATGAGATTCGTGACGCGTATGCCCCTCGCCTCGCAGGCAGCCATCAGCGCAGGTGCGATGCCCACTAGCATGCCGAGCTCGCCCGCAGGCATCGAAAGCAGGTCGCTTTGGAGGGCGGCGCGAATGTCGGCCGGCCACTCGAAGCCACACCAGAAGAAGAGCGGTGTGTCTGCTTGACGCGCGATCGCGAGGAAGGCCCCACCGCCGGTGCCGTCCTCTCGAGCGGCGTCTGTGAAAGAACCGCGCAGCCCGGCTCTCCTGGTTCAGGGAACCGTGCCGGCGTCGCGAGCAGGACGCGTACTGGTCTGCTGAGCGCGTTGGCCCACCAAGCGAGGCAGCGCTGGTACTGGGCTGAGACTGGCCCTGCGCCTTGGATGCTAATAACGAGCTGCGATAGCCGCCCGCGCGAACCAGCCTCGAGGCCGGCAGCTTGTGCGCCGGCGAACCCGTGTCGCACGCGCGGAGACGCTTCGCTGGCGGAGCTCCATTGGCATTCGACCGCTTAGCGCTGTGGTGCCGCCGCGCGACGCCTAACGCGTGCATCTGGGCGAGGTATGCTCTGCCCTCCGCCACCACTTGGCCTATGTTGCCCAGGCGCCCTGTTAGCCGCTCGACGAGCGCGAGTGGTGTCTTCTGGTTAGCTGCGCGCAGACTGCTGATCTCAGCTAGAAGACCGAGGCGCTTAGTCTCCGGGCAGACTACGCCACCCTGCGGCGCCGTCTCCGAGGCCGCAGCGATGAGAAGGCCTAGAATCTCTATCTTGGGTCCGTGCTGCTGTTTCTCGGTGACCGTCTCCCACACTGCTTCGCGGAAGGTAGCTGCAACGATCGCCATATGAATGTCGCAGCGTGAGGCGGCCGTCGGCGGCCGCGGCTGTAGAGTAGAAGAGATGGGCTCCCAGGCGCCATGAAGCGGGTCTGGGAGCAGCGACTCCCTCGGCGCCAAAGACGTGGCGCCGCAGGCGTCGTCGTTGAGGTAGACCATCTGAAATGACGCACGCTGTGGCCCTGCACCGCCGAGTTGGCCGGCCCGCTCCGTAAGCCAGGCGAGGTGCGCATCTGAGTAAGGGTGGACGGCGTCGTAGGCGTGGATGCGTGCCGTGGCGACGGCGAGAATGAAAGTCGTGATTCGTTGGAAGAGCCCAACCAGGTGCGCCGAGCCGAAGACGGCGCGATAGTCGATTCGCACGCCGTCGCCCCACACGAAGAGCTGCTGCCACAGCTCGGCAAACTGCACTCCTAGGTGCCGATAAGCGTCGGCTAGGTCGATGGCCCAGAGTGCTACGCGTTCGGCCTGCGCGTCGCCTAGCTTGAGCCCTCAGAGACGTGCGACCGTCTGGACGATGGCGACCGCCTCGGCCAACGTTTGTGGTGTGGGGAGCAGCGTCAGAGGCCAGTCTGCACGGAAGAGGCCGTCATTACACGAGCCGGTACTGCGCCCATTCGGGTCGACAGCTTCCATCGAATCGTCCGTCATCACGCGCCACTTCGTCACGGAGGAGACGACGCCGTCGGCCGAGACTTTGTACTTCTCTTTGGAGACGCAGTTCTTGGCGACGCAGCATCCAGGAACAAAGGGCAGGTGCTGGCCGTGCCCTGTGCTGATCCAGCCGCGGGCTGGAGCTGCGTCCGCATCGATCAAGGTAGCGGCCGGTCCAATGTTGTCTCGGAGCCCGCCGTGGTGGCGCATGACGACGGTGGAGAACTCGCACTAACTGTCTCCTTCGACGCCGCCGCCGTCTACGATCTGGCGCAGCATTTCCGCGTCGGGCCAGTTGAGGGCGGCGCCTTCTCGGGCGAAGAAGTCGCGGTTGACGTCATCCGCGACAGGGTTGTCAATACCGGACGGGCGCAAAGGGACACAGGAGGCAGGGTCGCGGCAGTCCCACACTATGCTGCGCGCCCACCCCGGCTGCTGCTCAGGGCCCCAGACTCGCGTTTGCGGAAACCGTGTGGCCTGGCGCGAGAGAGTCGCCTTGAGCGCCGTTCGTTCTCCTGGGCTCGCGGTCTGGTCTGCCGCGGCTCGTAGCGCCGAGAGACGCGCGGCTTGATGAGCGCGCCCGAGGCGGTCGGCGACGGCGGCTGCCAGATCAGTGATGGCGGCCTGGATCTCGAGGTAAACGCCTGGGAGATACAGCTTGTCGACGGCGATGGGCCTCCCATGCGGAGCGGCGTCAGGCAGCGGGCTGTGTGTGCAGGCGGCGCGCGCGTTTGTGACCGATGGTGGGTGTGGCGTAGGTAGAGGGCGGTCCAGCAGCTTGTCCGGGTCCGCCTCCTCAGCGCGGCGTTTGGAGACGAAAGGAAGCTGGGCAGCCCGCTCGGCTGCGAAGTCCCCACGCGCGAGCTCCTCGCGCTCCGTCCAGGATGCTGGCAAGAGGTGGATCCCAGAGAGTGGGTTAACCCTGGCGGTGGCGGCGGTGGCGGCAGCGTTTGCAGCATGGGGTTCGGCGGCGGCGGCGGTGGAGCTCGAGTCGACCTTAGATCGTCTGAGTCGTAGACGCGCTGCCGCATAGCCATATGGTCTTGCTCGTGATCAGCGCGCAGAAGGTCGACCCACGTCGCAGCCACGCGTCTGTTGTCTGCAAGAAAGTACTCGCTCGTGATCACCAACTCGTCTGCCCACGAGACGTGGCGTCCGAGTCGAGGCTCGAGCAAACGCTGCCTCTGGCGCGATACGTCCGCACTCACCGCGTCGCAGTCCGGTATCAGCAGCGCCGGAGGACCGAGCGCGGGCAAGCCCGGGGCTCCGTCCACACCGAGGCACTCGAGCGTCGCTGCGTAGAAGAAAGCGCGGGCTGTGATGTTGTCTGCGACTGCCGTCAGGTGGCACGCCTTCGGTGCACACCAGCAGAGTAGCACAAGGTTTTTGCCGAGTGCGAGGCGCCAAGCCAGCGTATGGAGCGCCGCGTGCCGTTTCGCCGCGTCGTGTCACGACGCCGAGGTGTCGCAGATGAGCAGCCCGACCCGCTGCGCCGCCTCCCGCGGCTTTACTGGGTCGGCCAGCGCATAGAGCCGCGCCGCGCCTGCAACGGCGCGCTTACGTTTTTCAGCGCAGCTGTGGCAGTCCGTCAACGCTGCCACGCAGTGTTTGAGGCAGGGATTGAGTGGGTTGCCGAGCGGCGTGCGGCAATCGCAACGAATGAACCGCGTAGCGCCTGACAAGTCGTGCCGCCTCGGATATGATGTCGCCCGGCGCGTCCCGCATCGAACCTACGCGTATGGTTGCTCGGAGAGCCCCAGTCGGCGCGCAGGCCACACCGCTTGTGTCACATGAGCCGCAGGCTGCACCGCAGGCTGCACCTCCTGGAACGCACGAGCCGCAGGCCGCACAGCAGGCCGCACCGCTTGGAATGTACGAGCCGCAGGCAACATCGCAGGCCGCACCACTTGGGACGCACGAGCCGCAGGCAGCGTTGCCGGGCGCACCGCTCGGGACGCACGAGCCGCAGGCCGCACCGAAAGGGGCGCGCGAGCCGGAGGCCGCACCACTTGGGCTGCACGAGTCGCAGGCCGCACCTCTAGGGCTCCACGAGCCGTAGGCCATACCGCTTTTGCTGCGCGAGCCGCAGGCCGCACCGCCAGGGCAGCACCAGCCGCAGGCCGCACCGCCGAGGCCGCACGAGCCGCAGGCCGCACCGCTAGGGCCGCACAAGCCGAGGGCCGCACTGCTTGGGCCGCAGGCCGCATCGCTAGAGCCGCACGAGCCGCAGGCCGCACTGCTGCCGCATGAGCCGCAGGTCGCACCGCTAGGGCCACGCGAGCCGCAGGCCGCAACGCAAGCTGCACTGCAGGCAGAACCGCAAACCGCGCCGCACAAACTGCAGGCGGCGCCGCAGGCCGCACCGCAGGCAGAACTGCCAATTGCACCGCACGAACCGCAGACAGCACCGCAGACAGAACCACAGGCCGAACCGCAGGCAGCACCGAAGGCAGCACCGCAGGCCGCACCGCAGGTAGAACCGCAAATCGCACCGCACGAACCGCAGGCAGCACCGTAGGCAGCGCCGCAGTTCGCACCGCAGGCCGCATCGCAAACCGCACCGCACGGCTCGCACGCCCTTGGGATGCACGAGCCGCGGGTCGCACCGCAGGCCGCATCATAAACCGCACCGCACGGCTGGCACGTCTCTGGGACGCACGAGCCGCGGGTCGCACCGCAGGCCGCATCGTAAACCGCACCGCACGGCTCGCACGTCTCTGGGACGCACGAGCCGCGGGTCGCACCGCAGGCCGCATCGTAACCGCACCGCACGGCTCGCCCGTCCCTGGGACGCACGAGCCGCGGGTCGCACCGCAGGCCGCATCGTAAACCGCACCGCACGGCTCGCACGCCCTTGGGACGCACGAGCCGCGGGTCGCACTGCAGGCCGCATCGCAAACCGCACCGCACGAACCGCCGACGGCACCGCAGGAAGCACCGCAGGCCGCACAGCAGGCTGCACCGCTTGGGCAGCACGAACTGCAGGCAGCACTGACCGATGTGCCTGCCGCCGTACTCAGGTCGCTCGAGCCGCTGCGCCAGCTCGAGCCGATAGCCGCCGCGCCAGAGCCGCTCGTCGAAACGTGCGAGCCGACTGCTGGCGTGCTCGAGTACGCGAAGGCGCGCGCCGCCTTCTGTCGGGTGTTAGTAGGCGCAGGCACCGTGGCAGGTGCAGGCGTGGAGGGCGTTCTGGCTGCGGCGGTACCTGCTATATCCTAGAGGGCGACGAACGGGCAGTGCGGGACGGCCGCCTTGATGGCGTCGAGCACTGTCCTCGCCTCGCGCGAGTTGCGCTTGGGGTGCCAGCCTGGGCAGACCTGATTGGCACAGCCCCCTGGCTTGAACACCGCGTTGCGGCAGAGCGTGACGCCGTTGCGGTCTTTGAGATGCTTCGTGGCATCTATAAAGGTGGAAAAGTCGGCAGCTGAGGGCTGAGAAGCGAAGCGGAGCAGCGCCGAGCTGTTTCCGCCTCCGCCGCTCTGTTTTCCGCCTCCGTCTCCGCCGCCCTGGTGCCCGCCGCCGGCCTGGCGGCCGCCGGCGCCACTCTGCGGCCCGCCGCCGCGGCCGCCGTGCTGCGCGCTGGCCCCGTGCTGGCCACCGCCGGGCTGCGCGCCGCCCTGCTGCTGGGCAGCGCCGCCGCCGTACTGCCCGCCGCCGCCCTGCTGCGGCGCGCCGCCCTTCCTGCCACCGAGCGCCTTGAGCGCGGCTTTGGTTCCTGCGCGCTCGGACACAACATGCATCCTGAGGTTGGTGTAGTGCGCCTCGGTCGCCGCCATCGCGTCTTTGAGAGAGGGCGGCGGCGCCCGCGCGTTGCGCAGGAAGGCGACGACAGCCAGGTTGTACTGTGTTGGCGGGTGGGAGGGACCCCGCTGTGTGTTGGTGCCCCCCGCGGTGTGGTGCCCCCCTGCGGGCCCCCCGCGGTGTTGTGTGCCCCCCTGTGGTGGGCGCGTGCCCCGTGTGCTGCCCCCCCCTGCGGTGTGCTCTTGCCCCATGAGCTGGTGCCCCCCCGCGGTGTTGTGGCCCCGACCGAGACCATTGCTATGACCGCCTAGAGGCTACTGCGACACATCGCATTCATTCGCTCGCTCCATGGAGACACCAGGGGAGCGGCCACCCACACGCCTACGGGTCGTGTGTCAGGAGGGCTGGGACGGTGTACGCCGTCATCCACAGCCCGCAGCAGGCGTTCAGTCAGCAGAGCAGTGGTGCAGCAGCCAGTCGCAGTCGCAGCCACAGCTCCGCTACCAACATGGTAGCGGCACCGGTCATGCTGCCTTGAGCAGCTGGCCGGTGGCCGATCAGAACCGCCGATCCAGAGACTTCCAACAGAATCAACAGCTAGCCGCATGGCAGACGAACAGTCAGCCACAGCAACGCAACGGCTACACGGCCGCATGGCAGGACGAGTTCCAGCCACAGCAACGCAATGGCTACACAGACTACAACCAGCCGCTGGGCCACGCTTGGGCGCGCGGCGGCTTTGGCGACCTGCAACAGAACCAGCCGCTGGTCCACGCTCACTTCAACGGCCGCCGGCCCGACCAAGGCCATTGGCCGCGCGCCGAGGACGAGCACGAGACCCAGCGCTGGCGTGAAGAGATCCGGCGCATACACCAGATCTGCTGTGGCGGCCAGGCCGACGAAGGCTGGCAGCGCGCAGAGGCCGAGAACGAACGCGCGGCCCAGCGCTGGCAAGACGCTCGCGCGGCCGAAGAACGCGCTCACGCGGCCGAAGCACGCCGCGTCGCCGATGCTCAACGCGCTCATGAAGACGCTCGCGCGGCCGAAGAACGCGCTCACGCGGCCGAAGCACGCCGTGTCGCCAATGCTCAACGCGCTCATGAAGACGCTCGTGCGGCCGAAGAACGCGCTCACGCGGCGGCCAAAGTGCGCCACTTCGCCGACGCTGAGGACGAGCACGAACGCGCGGCCGAGCGCTGGCATGAAGAGCCACTGCTACGGCTACGCATCCAACGGCTCCAGAACTTCATTGGCGGCCAGGCCGACGAAGTCCACTGGCAGGGCGCCGAGGCAGAGGCCGAGAACGAACGCGCGGCCCAGCGCCGGCATGAAGACGCTCGCGCGGCCGAAGAACGCGCTCACGCGGCCGAAGCACGCCGCGTCGCCGATGCTCAACGCGCTCATGAAGACGCTCGTGCGGCCGAAGAACGCGCTCGCGCGGCGGCCGAAGTGCGCCGCTTCGCCGACAACCGACGTGCTCATGAAGACGCTTGCGCACAAGACGCTCCCGCGGCTGCAGAACGCGCTTGCGCGGCCCGCGACGCTCGGCACGCTCGTCACGCTCGCAAGGCCGCGGTCGCCGCCGGCGCCGAGTCGACCGGCAAGCCGGAGCAGCGCGCCGTCAACGAGCCGGGCCCCGAGCTGGAGCAGCCGTACGGGCCGATCGGGCATCGGCCAGAACGGCGCGCCGCCATCACCATCGCCGCCGAGCCGGGCAGCGCGCCGGTCGAGCCGGAGCATCACGCCGCCGCTGATGAGCCGCCGCCGCCTCTGGCTCGGCAGTCGGGGGAGCTCTCGGAGCGCGAGGTGGACTACACCGTCGCTGCGCAGCCGGGGGAGTTCGTGGGGCTGGGCCAGCCCACCGTCTCCGCCGCCGCGTATCCAGGTCCGGAGGGTCTGGGACCCAGCAGCGCGCCGCTTGAGATGGCCATCAACGCGCCGTTTGAGCCGGAGCAGCACGCCGCCGCCAACGAGCCGGAGCAGCGCGTCGCCATCACCATCGCCGACGAGCCAGAGCGGCGCGCGCGCGAGCTAATCGAGCCGGAGCAGCACGTGCCGGGCGGCGAGCAGGCCGAGTCGGAGCAGCGCGTCGCCATCGCCGCCGACGATGAGCCGGAGCAGCACGCGCGCGAGCTAATCCAGCCGGAGCAGCACGCGCCGGGCGAGCCGGCGCCGTTCGAACCACAGCAGCACGCCGCCGCTAACGAGCCGGGCAGCGCGCTGGTCGAGCCGGAGCAGCACGCCGCCGCCGATGAGCCACCACCGCCTCTAGCCCCGCAGCCGGGGGAGCTCTCGGAGCGCGAGGTGGACTACACCATCGCTGCGCAGCTGGGGGAGTTCGTGGGGCTGGGCCAGCCCGCCGTCTCCGCCGCCGCGGATCCAGATCCGGAGAGTCCGGGACCCAGCAGCGCGCCGCTCAAGATGGCCATCAACGCGCCGACCTCGAGGAGCTCGCGCACGCGCTTGCGCCGTCTCGCGCGTGCACGTGGGTCCGCACGCGCGGCTGCAGCTGATGCCATCGCCAGCCATGCCGACACGGACGTCTCGGCGCCTCGCGCCGCGCGTGACGCCTCGCGTGTTGCTGCGGCCGTCTCGGCGCCCTACGCTGCGCGCGCTTCGAGCGCGCCCGCTGCTGCGGCCATCTCGGCGCCCTACGCTGCGCGCGCTTCGAGCGCGCCCGCTGCCGCTTCGTGTGGCCCGCGCGGCCGGAACGGCGGCGTCGCTGCGGCCATGACCACGCGTGCCTCGGCACGCACCGCCGCTTCGCGTGGCCAGAGCGGTGCCATCGCCGCCACCGCCGCCGACCTCGCCGCCGCCCACGCCGCCGCAGCCCACACTGACGCTGCTCACGCCGCCGCCTGCGACGCCGCCACCCACGCCGCCGCAACCTACGCCGACGCTGTTCA
>Ga0335398_10009749_pt1 | contig 11032 bp, 10 predicted proteins | sample BON03_FD_205742 | JGI IMG/M metagenome (GOLD analysis project Ga0335398, IMG submission 205742) | Freshwater microbial communities from Lake Bonney liftoff mats and glacier meltwater in Antarctica - BON-03 (spades assembly) (version 2) | ecosystem: Environmental > Aquatic > Freshwater > Ice >...
AGATAAAGTATATTATTGTTTCAACTATTCTTTTTTCTCTCAAAAGTAAATTATATAATTCTTTTTTGAGAGAAGAGTGATTAATATTTTTTGCGTAGCAAAAACACCCGACTACAAGCGGAATTGTAATAATTTATTAATTGACATATATTAAAGTTTTTATATTTATTTAATATATGTCAATTACTTTTTCAACATGTTTTTACATTATAAAATCAAAGTTTAATCCAAATGCTTATATTAATTGGATGAATAATTTATTATCAATCGTTAACAATTTTAATCTAGTAATTTATACCGATGAAAATAGTTCAAAATATATAAATATAAATGGCAACCCTAGAATAAAAATTATAATAAAACAAATAGAACAATTTTATAACTATAAATACAAAGACTACTGGATTGAAAATCATAAAAAAAATATACTATTAAATGGCATATCCTGTTGGGAACTAAATATGCTTTGGTCTGAAAAAATATGGTTTGTAAATGAGACTATTGAGAGAAAATATTTTGATACAGAATTATATGGATGGTGTGATGTCGGTTATTTTCGTAATAGACTAGATGATACTCATACAAATTTTCTCTCTAATTGGTGTAATAATGAAAAAATATTGAAACTTGATAAGACTAAAATTTGTTATGCTTGTATAACAAATAATAATAATTATATGAATTATCTTTCAAAATTAGTAAATAATAAAAATAAAAACGGTGTACCAGTTCAAGAAATACCATCAACCCAAAATTCTGTTGTTGGAGGGTTTTTTATTATACATAAAGATAAAATTGGTTGGTGGTCTAATCTATACGATTCTAAGTTAGTACTATACTTTCAAAATAATTATCTAGTAAAAGACGATCAACTCATATTAGTTGATTGTGTTTTATCTAATTTAAATGATTTTATTTTATTTAGAGAGAATAATTGTAAATTTGACAATTGGTTTATGTTTCAAAGAATATTAAATTAATATTAAATTAATATATTATAAAATGATTAGTATATTAATTCCTATCTATAATGGTATAAATTTTATTAATGAATCTGTATCATCTGTATTAAATCAAAGTTATGAAAAATGGGAACTTTTAATTGGTATTAATGGCCATCCACAAAATTCTGAAGTATATCAAATAGCAAAACAATATGAAAGTAAAGAAGGGCAAACTTTAGGCAAAATAAGAGTAATTGATTTTTATAATATTAAAGGTAAATCAATTACTTTAAATGCAATGACACAATTTTGTAATTTTAATTATGTAGCTATTCTTGATGTGGATGATATATGGCATGAAAAAAAATTAGAAGTACAAGTATCAAAATTGAATAATTATGATGTTATTGGTTCTAATTGTATTTATTTTGGTGATAGAGATGACATTGTTCCAGTAATACCTACAGGCGATATTAGCAACTATGATTTTTCTTTAGTAAATCCTATTATTAACTCAAGTTCAATTATAAGAAAAGAATTATGTTATTGGGATGAAGACGGTATAGACGGTATAGAAGATTATGATATGTGGTTAAGATTAAGAAAACAAAATAAAAAATTTTTTAATTTTAAAGAAATATTAGTTAAACATAGAATACATAATACATCTGCTTTTAATTCAAAAGGAAATGACGATAAAGTTGAGGGATTGCTTCAAAGTCACGGATTAAAAAAGAATAAAACATTAAACAATAAAGTATACACCAAAGTTAAACTGGTATTCTAATCCAATCAGGAGGACATAAATCCTTTGTATTATTATTTGCTGCTTGTCCGAACCATATAGATGGATAACATACAATTTTGTCCTTATTTGAATTTAAATATCCCAACTCTTTTCAACACAGTAAGATGTTGAAAGCGGAATTGTGAAAGCGGAATTGTGAAAGCGGAATTGTGAAAGCGGAATTGTGAAAGCGGAATTGTGAAAGCGGAATTGTAAAGCGAAATTGTAAAGCGAAATTTTGTTAAAAATCAAATGAATAAAAATCTGTCGTAACATTTCTTGTCGCATACGACAATTCCGGCCGCTGTGGTTCAGGTATTGGAATTGTAACTTGTTTGGAACGTAAATCTTCAGGTTTTAAAATAAAACTGTACCCGTAATTATCAAAAAGACTATTGTTAATTGCCAAAATATTATCCATCAATTGAAAACGCATAGCGGTCATTTGGCAACCATATGCTTGACATAACACAGTAGATGGATTATTCGGATCACTACCTTCATCTGGTAATACGATAGTCATATTTTGTTTATTATATTCTGTGAGTTCATTTGTGTCGGGAGAATTTTTAATTTCATTATATGTGTAAGACCTCATAAACATTGAATTAGAAGTCAAATTGACAAATTCAGAAAATTTGGATGACTGTAAAAAAGTATTATTAGTTTTATCAACAACCAAAATGATTTTATTCATAAATTGAATAATAGGTAATGCCCCGATATTTCTATTTGAATTTTCAAAACTGAAATCACTTCCTAAGAAAAAATTGTCATACATCTTGAATATATCACCCATTTTATCATAAATATTCAAGTTATTACTCTTTACTCTTAAATGTATGATGATTGGGTCTTTCGGATTTGGCGATGTACTTCCTGAAAATCCATAATTTGCAATTATCTTCATAACTTCTTTAAAATCAATACTGTTGTATGTCTCTTTAATATAAAAACTATTATTAACTGTAGATGTAGAAACAACTGGAATATCATCAACTGAAAAAATTGCAAAATCCAAACAACGAACACCTTGTTTCAAAATACTTTTCAAATTGCAAATATTAACGAAATCATTTTTCAAAGAACCTCCAGAACAACAATTGAAAGCGGTGTTTATGTAATAATCATTTAAGTTATATTTGAAATCCGGATTATTACTATTAATTGATTTAATTTTACCATTTAACGTTCCATATATTTTTTCCATAGAATTACATTGAGTATTTTGTAATCGTGTTAAACTGATATAGTAAAATAACATTATAATTATTATTACTAAAACGATCGCTAAAATCATATAACTAACAAAATCTTCTTTCATTGACGCTATAGATTTAAAACTATTAATTAATGATTCTTTAACCCCTTCGATTGGTAATACAGATGTCATTTAATATAGATTGATATAATATAAAATGGTTATAATTTTAAAATAATTGTATAAAATAAAAAAAGATTTAAAATTTAATAAATATATATATTATTAATAAATGGCTGGTGGTTTAATGAATTTAACAAGTCAAGGTCAACAAAATATAATTTTAAATGGGAATCCATCAAAGACGATGTGGAAATCAACATATTCAAAATACACAAACTTTGGTAAACAGAATTTTAGATTGGATTATGAAGGCTCGTCTAATTTGCGTTTAACAGAAGAGTCATCATTTACATTTAAGGTAAAAAGATATGCTGACTTATTAATGGATACATATTTAAGCGTAAGTTTACCTAATATTTGGAGTCCAATATTTCCCCCTCGTGAAATTGAAAACGCTGATGGTTCAATAGATTACACTAATTGGGCACCATATGATTTCAAATGGATAGAAGATTTAGGAGCACAAATGATCCAAAAAATAACAATTAATTGCGGAAACCAGAAATTGCAAGAATTTTCAGGTAAATATTTGTTATCAATGGTTCAGCGTGATTTTAGTAGTGAAAAAAAGGCATTATTTGATAAAATGACTGGAAATATTCCTGAATTAAATGATCCGGGAAATTCAGGTGCTCGTGTCAATGCATATCCAAGTGCCTATTATACCTCAAACCCAGCAGGTGCAGAGCCATCAATTCGTAGTAAAATAATTTACATTCCATTAAATACATGGTTCAATTTGAAGACTCAACAAGCATTTCCATTAGTAGCATTGCAATACAATGAATTAACAATAACAGTAACGTTAAGACCAATTTATGAATTATTCCGAATCCGTGATGTAATGGATTATACAAATAATTTTCCATATGTACAACCAAATTTCAATAAATATTATATGCAAATGTATAGATTCTTGCAAACACCTCCAGATATTCCTTTAAGTATATCTTCTTATATAGACACAAGGACATTATGGAATATAGACTTGAATCTGAATTGTACATATTGTTTTCTCTCAAATGATGAACAAAAACTTTTTGCGAAAAATGAACAAAAATATTTATTCAAACAAGTTCAAGAATCTGTGTTTTATAATGTAACTGGACCGAATAAAGTATCATTAGATTCTCTTGGTTTAATTTCATCTTGGATGTTTTATTTTCAAAGAAGTGATGTAAATTTGAGAAATGAATGGTCAAATTATACAAATTGGGCTTATAATTATTTACCAAGTGATTTGACATTAGCACCAGCTACAGGAAGTTTTCCCGACCCTGTTTATCCGACAACAATTATTCCTGTTCTTACTACTATCGGTCCTGGTATTCAAATGAATGCAGAATTAACAGGCATATATATTACAGGTGACTACACGATGCAAAATCAAAAAGAAATATTACTTTTAATGGGTATTGTTTTAGATGGTCAGTATAGAGAGAACGAGTTACCTGTTGGTGTGTTTAATTATGTTGAAAAATATTTGAGGACTGCAGGAAACGCTAAAGATGGTTTATATTGTTATAATTTTTGCTTAAATACGAGTCCATTTGATTTACAACCATCTGGAGCCATGAATATGAATAGATTTACTTCTGTGCAATTGGAATTCACTACAATAGTCCCCCCTTTAGATCCATTGGCACAAGTATTAACTATTTGCGACCCGCAAACTGGAGATTTGGTAGGAATTAACAAACCAACATGGCAAATTTATGATTACAATTTTGATTTGACTGTATTTGAAGAAAGAATTAATATGGTTACTTTTATTGGAGGAAATGCTGGATTAATGTATGCAACATAATAATCTTGCGGCTCTAAATCTTGAAAGATATATAATATGTTGTGAAATATAATAAATATAATATGTTATGAAATATAATATAACATGTTATCAAATACAATATATATAGAAAATATAAAAAAAACTGTTTATAATAGGGAACCTACGGATCCTTTGCGAAGCAAAAGCCTTCTCAACTTCCTCTCCCAACCCTTACCCGACCCTTACCAGACATCTACCCACCCAATACCCGACCCTTGTCTGACATTTACCCACCCAATACCAGACCCTTACACGACAATTACCCACCCAATACCTGACACTTACCCGACACTTACTACGTTGAAAGGCGGAATTGTAAAGCGGAATTGTAAAGCGGAATTGTGCTTCTCTCAAATTCTTACTACGTTGAAGAACCGACAATTCCTTTGCGTTCCCTCCCTCTCCTGTTCCGACCTTTACTACGTTGAAAGGCGGAATTGTGTTTATAATTATTTACCAAATCTTGGATGTTCATTAATATTTTTTTTTATAGGTTCTTATTTTGTTTCTAATCAAAAATCTATAACTAATTTAATTATTGATTATCCCCAAAATGCTTGGAGTTCAATACTGTATTCATTGCCAAAAGCAGAATTACCTGTAAAAATCCCTTTATTGACATTATCTATTATAAGTTTTTCAAATTGGGCAAATAGTAATAATTTAATAAAGTTTATAGATATAACGAATATTTTTTGGGTAATAATCACTGTCACAACATCATGTCTACCAAATGCTAAATATAAAAATTATGTAATAATATTTGTTGATAGTGTATTCATAATATATATATCAAATATTGTTTATTTTGATTACGAATTATTAGTTTTGAATTATTACCAAGAAAATATTGTTATTCTATCAAGTATAATTACTGTAATATCAACAATTTCAATGACAAGTTATTATTTGAATAAACCATTATTCATATTTGGTATTATATCTATTTTTATGGGTTTTATTTGTAAATTAATTGGAATTTACAATTACAAATATTGGGCTACATGTATATTTCATACATTGACTGCTATTGGGATTTCATTATTATTACAATTACAAGAACAAAATATCCCTTTACACGAGAGATATAATATCATTATACTTTAGATGTGTTAAAAAGGGTGCATGATTTAATAATTGGATGCTAATGGTCCGTCAACCATAAAAAGACCTGTAGTTGTATATTGTTCTGGATATTTTGGCATAAATTTCAAATTGTTAGGTTTATATCTTTTATCAAAAAACTTACTACTTTGATTGAATTTACTTGACCATGTATTTAGACCAAAATCTGCCATAGCAGGTGTTGCATTTTTATTAATCAATGCGGCTTGAGTTCCAATGTCAGTAGTTAATGAAGAATATGAAGGATGTAAACCAGTTAAATTACCAGAATCATTTTCTCCAATAATGTCACTACTATATGAAAGTGGTGATTCAAAAGGCTGACAACCTGGACAATCATTATCACTTAAACATTGTTGACCAGTTATATAACAACGACTTGTAGATCCACACATATTATTGCAACTGAAAGTAGTTGTTAAAGGTAAATCAACATTAGTTGTATTTGAAGTTGTAAAATTTTCTTTTTTTTCACTAATAAAAATTATCGAAAATACAAGAATAAAAATTAATAATATAATATAATATTTTTTATTTTTTAAATCCATATAATATTATCAAATACTTTTTTATTTTTCAAATTAGTATAATATTACGGAACTTCTTCCTTTTGCATTCGCATGTATTCGCATGTATTCGCATATATTCGCATGTATTCGCATGTATTCGCATGTATTCGCAAAAGGGAAAGATTGGGTAACCAAATTCCCACAATTTTATTAAGATAATCCAATATATTTTTATATTAATTTAATATAAGTAAATGTCTTCAATAGATGATATTAGAATTATAGATGAAAAGAAAAACAATACTGATAAAAATAATAGTTATTACTTAAAATTACGCAATTTTTTCATAACATTATTGATTTTATTAATATGTGTGTTTGTATTTTTCACATCAAGTGGATTTGTATTATATTGTTGTAAAATAGCCCAATCAAATATATTACCAACTGAAATAAAATGTATGCCATACGAAGGAACGCTTCCTGTTTTTGAACCTAAAGAAGGAATAACAATCAATATATTTGAAACTATATTTCAAGATCCACCATTATCTGAAAAAATCCAATTTCCTTTTGATAAAACAAATTTTATTATTGAAACTTTAAGAGATATTAAAAGTAAAAACACATCCTCTGTTGTTGCGTATTTTGTATCTATAATTGAATCATTATTATGTTTTAATTATTCATCATTTAATTTAATATTTAACTCGTTGAATAGATTACCAGAAATATTGATTATTACTTTAGGACCATTTTTAATATCTGTGTTAACATCTTTTTTGTTTTTAATAAATATGATTTACACATTGTATTTGTGGTTCGCTAATATGGGATGGTTTTTCAAATCACGTATCAACGAAAAAACAGATTGGATTCCAGTAACATTATTACAACCTATTGGTTTTGGAATATCTCTATTTATGGTATTTTTATTCTCTCTGTTGTCTTTGTTAATAGCATATTTTGGAATACCAACTATCTCATCAGGAATTATTTTATGGACATTAACATCAATAGCAAGTTATAAAGGTTTTTTTATAAATAATGATAAAAGTAAAAAAGAAGTCAATTTTGGAAATATAATACTTTGTGTATTTAAATATTATAAAGTATTGATAACTACAATTATTAGTTTGTTTGTTGTTATAAGTGCTTTTTCAAATTTGGGGAATACATCTGGGTTGTTCTCTCTAATTGTTATTGCACTAATTTATTTTGGTATTTTTACAATTGATATTTATAATCCAATATTAAGACCAAATTTATCACCGTTAGTATCCTATAAACAGGCAATTAAAACATGTATAAAAAATGACACATCAATCAAAAAAGGTATATTCGGAATGTTTAGTAGTTTTCTGCCCCAGAAAGGTGGCAATAGATTTATTTATGAACTAAAAAAAATTAGTAAAAAGCTAAAAGATTGAACAGTTATTTTGTTCATAAATTATAAGAAAAATTTTATTATATAAATTTATAGTATAAATGTCAAAATCATTTTCAGCCAAATCAGCATTTGCATCAAATAAAGAATCGATTACTGCTGGTGATTATATTATAAAAAAAAAAAAAAATTTATGTAATTCTTTAAAATTTAACACAGGAGATTTGAATATAAATCTATTTACAGAATTAGATTTAAGCGGGGTTTGTACTGTTATGGATATGAGTGGAAATTGTCAACCTGAGATAAATATGAATGAACCATTTTATTTAAATTATGTTATTGATCCAAGTGGTCAATTATTTGGTCAAACAACATGTGGTGTAAATAATTTTGTAAAATATATGGTTATATCAAAATGACTAAAATAGTTATTTGTGTTTTTGAAATGAGAAAAAGTTGAATAATAATAATAATAATGTGGAAAAATAATGTAAAAAAATCTCTTTATATAAATAAATAATGAACGAAAAAAATGAGTTTTTACCTTTTGTAAGTATTTGTACTCCTACATTTAATAGACGACCATTTATTCCAATGATGTTGAAATGTTTTGATAATTATAATTATCCAAAAGATAAAATGGAATGGATAATTATAGACGACGGAACAGATAAAATAGAAGATTTAGTTTCACATATTCCTCAAGTTAAATATTTTAAATTTGAAAAAAAGATGACATTAGGAAAGAAACGGAATTTAGCTCATCAACAGTGTAAAGGTGAATATATTTTGTATATGGATGACGACGACTATTATCCTCCAGAGAGAGTTTATCATGCTATTGAAACATTACGAAACAATCCAAACGCCTTATGCTCAGGTTCAAGTATAATTTATACCTATTTCAAACATATTGGAAAAATGATAAAATTTGGTCCTTATGGTGCGAATCACTCTACAGCAGCAACATTTGCTTTTAAAAAGGAATTATTGAAACTAACAAGTTTTGATGACAATGCATGTGTTGCGGAAGAAAAACATTTTTTAAAAAACTATACAATTCCATTTGTGCAATTAGACCCAATGAAATCAATTTTGGTTTTCTCTCATATTCATAATTCATTTGATAAAAAACTATTATTAAAGGATCAAAATGATTTTGTAAATGTTTCAACAATTGAAGTAAATGATTTTATAAAAGATGATTCAATTAAAGAATTCTTTATGAAAGATATTGATGATATTTTAGATAAATATCAACCTGGTAAAATAGAAAATAAACCAGATGTTATTAAACAAATACATGAAATAAAAGTTAAAAGGGATAAAATGATAGATGACTATAATAAAGGTGAATTAATTAACCGCCAGAATACAATTATTGTAGATTATGAAGGAAGATTAAATCAAATGAATATATTGACACAAGAATTGACTATAGAAAATGGATTATTAAAAGATAAAGTGAATTATTATGACGACAAAATAAAAAAATTGGTACAAGAATTAATATTTATGAGAAAAAATGTAAAATAACCTTTGCTAAACTACATATCATCATAAATATTTGTATTAAAATCGTTAATGATTTCATCACTTACCTTATCTTCATAAGTAATTGCATTTTCTTTTGTATATTTGTCTAAATATCTATAAATGCGGTTAATATCCAGTTTAGAAATTTCGTAATTTTCAAAAAGTGAAAATAACTCTGCATCATCATCATATTTTGTGTTTAATTCCATGAAAAAAGATAATAAATCTTTTTTATCCATACCTAATTGTTGGCATAGATTTTGTATAAAAATATAGTTATTATATTCTGTAGAATATTTAGTCAAAACTTTCGTAAATCTTACTTCTTCAGTATTATATTTAGGTTTTTTATTGAAAGTATCATGATACAATTTATTATTCTTAAATGTTTTCATGAGAGAACTCATTTCGTTGAATTGCCATATTTGTTTTTGAAATGTAATTCTATCAATATAATCTGCAAAACACATATTATCTAATTGATTCAAATAAAAAGGTATAGCAACACTTTTGTCGATATTTGATATAACGTCGATAATATTTTCGTGCCATAAAAGTCCAATAATAGTTCTATCAGTTTCATTCATAATGGTATTATGTTGATTAATATTATATTGATTATTTATCAATTTATGCGTAATTTTTTTAGTATCATCATTATATGATTTCAACTGAAAAATGTTATCAATAAATTTGGATTTGAATATTTCAGGATTATTATTATAAATATTATAAATACTGTTTAATTTTCTTAAATCACCTTGTACAAACTTGATAATTTTGTTTTCAATAATTGATGTCTCAATATTTGGTATTAATTTTGTAATAATTGTATTAATTTGACAATCATTGGGTGTTTGTAACTCAACAACATTACAAACCTTCATAAGTTCTTTGATTTTTTTATCCATATGATAATTACCAATACAAATAATAGGATTAATTGTGACTTCTTCAAGACGCTGTTTTTTGGTTTTTTTGGGTCTAATAAGCTTTATAAGACTATTAATTCCACCTTTATCGCCATTATTCATACCATCAATTTCATCCATAATAATAGCAATTTTTCTTATTTTTTTATTAAAAATACTCATAATATTTTTATCTGACATATTATGTTTAGTTATAGTATCAATAACAGCTTTATTTCTGATATCCCCTGCATCATATTTAATAATATCATAATCCAATTGTCTCAAAATATTAGTAACAAATGTGGTTTTGCCAGTTCCAGGAGTACCATACACGTATATTCCTTTTTTAAAAACAAAATTATTCTTGTTAAGTTCAAAATTATTTAAAATATCTATTATTGTTTTGGCATTATTTTCTCTCTCTAATATTTGATTCAAATCCAAATGTTCCATATACATCTAATTGCTTTCTTTTTATGTTGTAATTTAAATTTTTAAGTAATAAAATAGTAGAAGAATTAGAATGATAAATTCATCGTGGTTCATAAAAAATACATTTATTTTATTACTTTGTAAATAACTAATTACCTAAATAACATTTTCCAATTCCGCTTT
>Ga0335398_10009752_pt1 | contig 11030 bp, 14 predicted proteins | sample BON03_FD_205742 | JGI IMG/M metagenome (GOLD analysis project Ga0335398, IMG submission 205742) | Freshwater microbial communities from Lake Bonney liftoff mats and glacier meltwater in Antarctica - BON-03 (spades assembly) (version 2) | ecosystem: Environmental > Aquatic > Freshwater > Ice >...
ACGGCCTCTACCGCACTTAGGGTTACAACAATACAACTTTGCGGGTGCCCCGGCAATCTTCGGCTATACCTGAGGGAAAAGATGGGGAAAACGATATTTATGTTGAATCAGACGCGGCTCTCGATGGGGAGAGCGCCTGATCGGGAGCCGTGCCGTCTTGCAAGACACAAAACGGTGGCCATAGCGCACAATTTGCGCTATGGCCACCGGCCAATGGAACTGCTGAGGCTACTGGAGCAGCTTAAGCACACTGTTGGGCATTTGCATTGCCTGGGCGAGCATCGCTGTTGCGGCTTCGGTCATGATGTTGGCTGAAGTCAAGTTCATCATTTCCGTAGCAATATCGGTGTCTTGGGCTTGACCGAGAGCGGACAACTCATTTGCTGACACTGCATTGAGTGCCTGCAGAGCATTTTGCAGCGCAACAAGGTTGCCACCATTTGTGGCCCGCAGGTCCGAAATCGCGGCCGCAGCACCCACGTAACCTGCAGTGGTCTGGAGTGTAATGGCAGCAATAGCCGTTGGTGTGACAGTGAGGGTGCCAACACCAATGTTCGGTGTGGCAGCGGTGGCAAGTGCCTGGGCTCCGTTGTATTGGACGTTAGTGCTCAGCGAAGCCACGGCGCCAGATATGGCCGTGAGTTGAGCGGTGATGGCCGACGTGTCAGCACCAGCATGGAGCGCCGTTGCTGCTATCGAAATTCCTTGTGAGACCAGAGCCATCGCCTCACCGTAGACCGCATCAGCGACCTGCAGCTGGTTGATCACATTTTGAACCTGACTGATGTTGCTCAAGGTGTTCTGACGATTCTGCGTGATGACAGCGGCGGCTCCCCCACTGGCGACATCACCGCCAGCAGCCTTGAGGCCGCTAGAAATCCGGGCGAGCGAATCAGCGGCCTTTGCCTGATGAACGCCGAGATTGTTATACACATTTAATGCTGCGATGTTGGCATTAACTTGAAATGACATGATCTTCCTCCTTGAAGACTAAATAACTGAGGTCCGTCCTTGGAACTCAGGGGAAGTAACGGCAATTACCATTGGTTATCAAGGGATTTTGCGAAAAAATTTAATAAAGTTGACGCAACTATGACTGAGTGTCAATAAATAGCGGACCGCTGGTCATCCCTTTTGCGGCGTTCGCGTCAAGGTACTGGAGGTGCCGCCTGATTTTTCGTCGGCTCGACTCCAGTTGCGGTAGCAGTTCCCCTTGCTGTTCAAGTAGACGCCGAACTCTGTCCACCACTTCAGCGGGCATGGGGGGAAGATCAGCCGGTGGGTCCCAGATTTCTAGCGGACCGGCCAACGCGCCGTGCGCTGATGAAAGTGCAAGTTGAAGATCTAACTCGATTCGGTCAAGGACGCATTCCCACTCCGCAATAACTTGCGCGCGATCAGGCATCAACGACTCGAACCGGCCGGGCAGATGAAAGTTCACCGGCCGACCTTTCAGCCTGGGTCCACGCATCCCTGAGCCCCACAATAATTTCTAAACTGTCTTTGATGAGCAACGGATTCTTCTCAATATTCGCGGTAATCAGACTCTGGTGGACCGAGAGGTAGATGGTGCCGAGGCGGTGAGCATGCTCCCAAGCATCGGTATCCAAACCAGAGATTAAAGCCATGAGAAGTTCTTGAGCATGAACCAAGTGAGTGTGGGGGTGTTCACCGTTTTCAAGGGCCACCAATGCTCGCTCGAGGTCAAGGGTGAGGCGTTCAAAAGCTAGGACCACAATTCGGGCAGGTGATGCGGTTGTTACGGCATGGTCACGGTAGCTGGCGGCGGCCTGATACGGATTTTTTTGCATTCAGATCAGCTTTTGGTCAATGCTTTAACGAAAACATCCAGTGTGGTCTGCAAGTAGCTTTGTTGGGATTGGAGTGACGAAATTTTAGCGTTGAGTTCTGAATAAAACACTGTAAGTGAATTCTCACGTTGCGTGAGAGCCGTGTTCATGTTGAGGATCTGCTGGGTCAAATCAGATACGCGGGATTGGCTAGAAGAAACCTCGCGGGACAACGAGCCCATGACCGATGTTGTCGCTGTCGCAACCGCGTCGACACGGGCCGCGAAGGCCGCAACCTGCCCAATAGTGTCCAGAGAAGCCGGAGTCGATGCCCTGTTGTCATAAGCCGTGCTCAAAACAGATGAGTCAAAGGTAAATGATCCATACCTGGTCAAATTAATCCCGGTATTTGCCAAGGAGGCGAGCGTGTTTGAGTCAAACGCGGTGGTGAGCAGGTTTTGCGACACCTGCCTAGGGGTGTAACTCGTTTCCAAAACCCCATCTGCCGCGGTCTGCACTTTGATCAAATTGAGCGTGTTATTCAATGCCGTGACTAGGTTCTGAGCGGCAGTGACCATAGTGTCTGAAGTCGATGAAGTAGTCGCGCTGGGAGTCACAGTGGCCGTCCCTGTCGTCACCCCCGACACCGTGATCGTCAATCCCGGGAAGTCTGCCAGGCCGGAAAAAGTGTTCGAGCTTGATGTTTGCGTCACTGTCGCACTATTTTTGGTGTACGAGATGGTCGCGGTTGTAGACACGCCACCCACAATCGAAGTGACGGAGAATGGGTATGGGGAAGCCCCTGAAACAGCCCCCGCGCTCGAATAAGCCGACACTTTGCCAGCGTCGCCAGAGTCAGAAAAAGCGACCGCGGTGGTAGGTGGGACCCATCTCGCCGCACTGGTAATGGCTTGGGCGGCTGTCCCCACCGCAGCCATACTGGTGTTGAGCTCTTGTAAAGCAACTATTTGCGCACTTTGAATGGACTTTTGCGCCACGAGTCGATCACCGCGCATGGATTCAACAGCCATGATGTTAGACACAATGGCTTGCACGTTGATCAAGTTCATGGACGTTATTCCGACCACAACACACCTCCACCTATCTAATCGGCACCACTTGGCTCTCTAGCAGGCGATTGGACAATCGGATTTACAGCAGTTTGAACACCGCGTTAGACATCTGCATGGCCTGAGCCTGCAGAGCGGCTGCGGGGTCTGTCATGATGTTAGTGGACGTCAGGTTCATCATTTCTTTGACGACACTCACGTCCAGAGCCTGACCGATTGCCGCTTGCTGATTGGTGATCGTGGACTCGAGAACCTGAAGCGAGTTCTGCAGCGAAATCAGATTGCCCGCATTTGTTGATCGGGAGCTCGTGATTGCAGCCGCGGCCGCTTGGAACTCGGCAATACTGCCGGGCTGGACCGAGCCGCCGGAGTTCACCGAAGCAATTGCTTCGGGGATCACGGTGATGCTGGCACCGGTTGAGTTCACCGCGGCTGTCACCGGATTGCCAAGAACGGGAATGCCGCCGAAGGTGGTGTTGGCACCAATGGAGTCGATTCCAGCTTGAACGGCCAAAAGTTGGGTGTCAATGGCCGCAGAATCACCACTTGTCGTGAGGCGATCGGTGGCCAGAGCCACACCCTGTTGGGCGAGGGTGACGCCCTTGGCGTAGGCAGCATCAGCGGTCTGAAGGACATTCACCGCGTTCTGCGTGCTCGTGATGGCAGTTTGAGTGGCCGCCAGTGAGGACACCAGACCCGCGGGCGGGTTAGTCGGGGCGACCTGGGCAACGTTGGAAGACTTGACATCCCCTGAGATCTTGGCCAGCGCACTGGTGGCATTGGCCTGCAACAGGGCAATATCCGGTCGGGTGTTAACCGCATTTGCGCCCACCGGGGCTATTTCAAACGACATGGGATCCCTCTTCTACTTTGATGCTGACGGCGTGCATGGAGTGCATGGAGTGCATGGAGTTCACGAGGCCACTCCAGGGGTGATTGGTTGGCGCTCTCGATCTCGAGAAGCTCCCTTGTCTTCGGTCAGTCGCTGGTCCAAGCCCAGCAAGCGGTGCTCGGCAACGGATGCGAAATAGGCGGACCTGCGCCGGTCCACCGCCCCTCCCGGTCTCGTGGAGACGGGAACCTGCTCGGGGGCAAGGTGGGAGTTCATGCCGTCGCGCAATAGGACGAGGGCCTCAGCGCGCAACTGGGACACTCTGGACTCAGTTACCCCCAGGTCCTCGGCAATGTCTGCCATGGCATGACCCTGCAGAAAGTAGCGGGTGATCACGGTGCCGAGGCGGTCGGGAAGTGCTGAAACGGCAGCCCGGAGGTAGGTCTGAAACTCGGTGTCCAGAATGTGTTCCTCGGGACCGAGGGAATCTGCGTCCACGAAATGTGTTGCCTGACCTGAGCCCGAGTCAAGGTTAGCATCGAGGGAAAGAACGCTCCCGCGAATGAGGGAGGCATCCAGGGTGCGGAGTTCTTCAACGCTGACACCCATGTATTCGGCGATCTCGACGTTTTTCGGAGCTGAGCCCAAGGTTGCGACCAAGTGATCCACAGCCTCTTTACGGGCCCGGCCGGCCTGACGGACAGAGCGGGTGGCCCAGTCATTGCGGCGGAGATCGTCCATGATTGCCCCTCGAATTCGCAGGGCGGCGAAGTGGCGAAATGGCACCCCGTGGTCCTCGGAAAAAGAGTGGGCAGCTTGAACTAGACCCTCAAGGCCAGCAGATCGAAGGTCGTCGCGATCAATGTACATGGGAAGTTTCATAGCGAGGCCGCTGACTACATATCCGACTAGGGCAAGGTTGCTGGTAACCAGCACTTGCCCCTCCGACGAGAGAGTCCGCTTTCCTCCTGAGGACTTCGTGTTAAGCATGGTATCTCCTACGTGCCCTAGCACTTAAGTGCTAGCGCACAATTGAAGTGAGCTTCCATGCCCGGGTACACCGAACGGTGTTCCCTTTAAACTGACGAATCGAAATCCATTTCGACCCTGCGTGATGCCCGATCATGTCCAAACATGAGCGGTCAATCATGTGCAGTGATGGATTTTTACTTATCCGTCGCAGACGTGTCAATACGGCAAATCAATATTCCGACAAAAATGTTCGGTTTTTACGCCATTTGAGCATCTTTTATGAAGAATTCTATAAAGAACGCGGGCAAATTATTCTAAGGTTCCGATCGTAGGTACCAACCGTTAACTCAGAGCTCATCCTCCGAAATTGCATGGCAACCAGAATTGCTCGCCTAAAAACTGACGTAAAGGTAATGCCCGATTAATCAGGGGCATAATGTTTGTCCCTGATGGTCAAAAAGCCGTCCGTTATGGTGAAAAACTCTTAAGCCGCTTCTTATAGGACTGAATTTGGGAGATTTATGGGAAAGGGGTTCTAGGTGCGGGTGTTGCTGGCTGACAACGAGCCATTCGCCTTAGCTCTTGTGAGCGAGGCATTAGCTTCCGCAGACTTTGAAGTGAATGGCGTATCGACGGTGGCCGAGGCAATCTCCACAATCGAAGCATTTTCCCCCAACGTTGTCGTCACTGACCTGAATTTCGGGCCGGGAGCTCCAAACGGTGCCGACCTCCTCGCCCACGTTGATGAACACTGTCCGTGGGTCGGAAAAGTGGTCTTGTCTTCGCACGGATCTGCTTCATTGGCATTACCCTTTGGCAGCCAATTGGCCGGCGAGGTCACCTATCTCGTGAAAACACAACTGAGCTCCATCTCTACTTTGGTGGACGCAATTAACAAATCGATCACCCATCCCGCGGGAACAACGCGCCAACAATCAACCGCGAGGGATGAAATTCTGATCAGCAAAGCACAGGGTGAAATTCTGCTGTTAATCGCCGAGGGCTACACGAATAATGCAATTGCCAAGAAGCGAGGGAAATCCGTTCGCGCAACAGAGGCGTTGGTTCAACGGACGTTCACGACTTTGGGCTTGGGTGGAGACGATGATGTCAATCCACGAACCATGGCTGTGCGAATGTGGCATCAGGGGAAAATCGTGGTGAAGTGAGTAAGTCACGCCAACCTTGGGGGTGAATTAACTCAATGTGTTCGGCGAGGCTCTCGAAATCTGCGGTGTCGAACCACTCGCGGGCCTCTACCGTGATGGATACTGCAATACCGGTGCAGATGACTTTGGATCGCACACCGTCTGCACCCTGGTCACCGCAGAGTTCCTCGAACACCAGAAGCAGGTTGGCAACGATCTGTCCACGCCGAAGCCAATGTCTGGCCGCACCATTCGGTCCGTCAAGCGCCACATGGGCACCAACTGGACCACCGACATTGACGACAAGAAATACACCTCTCAGGAGATCAGCGCTCGCACACTGATGAAGCTCAAGCGCGACGCAGAGGCATACCTCGGCGAGAGCGTCACCGATGCAGTCATCACCGTCCCCGCGTACTTCTCCGACGCCCAGCGCCAAGCCATGAAAGATGCAGGCGGGATCGCCGGCCTCAACGTGCTGCGCATCATCAACGAGCCCACGTCGGCAGTTCTCGCATACGGCCTGGACAAGGGCGATCAGGAGCAGACCATCTTGGTATTCGACCTCGGTGGCGAAACCTTCGACGTGTCACTCCTTGAGATAGGCGACGGCGTTGTGGCAGTGACTTTAAAGGTCGCTCAACAATCTATTTGGTTGTGAGTTTCAAGAAATAAGTTTTGCCTTGTGCATTGATCTTGTGCATTGATTAGGCGGATCGGGAAAGTCTTCTTTTCCGAAATCCGATTAGATGGCAGTGTGACTCTTCCACGCGAATTGGACATCACTGTTCCCAAGCTTTGCCATTCACCACCAATTCTGATTTGGGCGGCGAATGGTGTTGGGGCCAAGGGATCGCGCACCAGTGGCACGCGATACTTCCGCAGTCCGGTGATCATGTGGCATTTCTTTTCAGGAGGTCACGGATTTCGGTGAGGAGTTCAACATCCGTTGGAGGAGCCGGGATGTCTTCGCCTTTTTGGTTGCGTTCCCGCCAGTGGTTCATGGGCGACACAAAGACGAAGTAAAGAAGCGCCATTGTCAGAATAAAGGTGATGATCGCATTAATCACGGCCGTGATGTCAAAAACTTGCCCATTGACAGTAAAGACACCCGCGTCAACTCCGCCCCCTGAAATCAATCCAATGAGTGGGGTGATGATTGCTCCGGTGATTCCGGAAATTAATGCCACGAACGCTGCGCCAGCTACAAAACCAACAGCAACATCAACGACATTACCCTTTGTGATGAAATCCTTAAATCCTGTAAGCATGCGAAAAGTGTAATGGAAAGAGCTGCCTAGGAAGGCTCTACTGAGTCCGCTTTTCGCTTTGCTTGACTCATGACGGTTGCCCCGCTGACAAAAGCTTTACGCCACGGGAGCACGCCATCTATTTCCACTTCGATACTGAAACTCAGCAGAGTACGAATCAGGACAATTATTCCCAGAACAAGGACGTTGTCCAAGTTCGGCTCCACGGCCACGGTTCTAATGAGGTCACCGGCAACAAGGATTTCCAGTCCAAGCAGAAGTGCCCCACCGAAAGTTTGCCGCATTGCCTTATAAGCAGTGTCGCCTTTTTTGGTACGGATGAGGGTTCGGAATGAGAAGTAGGCGGCCCACAGCAATCCGAACGAAATAACGAGCGTCGCGATAATTTCAAATCCATGGGCAACGCCGAGCATCACCTCTGTATATGTGGCCTCAGACATGGCAAAGGTATATCACTAAGCCCTGTTTTCCGCTGTAACTTCAGTAATGAGTGCGGTAAGGACCTCTTGGGTGATTGGTCCAATAATTCGCACCGCGATTTGACCGTTCCTGTCCACAATTAGGGTGCTGGGTAGCCCATTTGGTGGAATACCGGGGATCAAGGCAAGGAGGCGACCTTCAGGGTCGGCGATACTCCGGTAGGGAATTGACTGTGAGAATTCGCGGGCCGATTCAAGGTCGTCGTTTACATTAAGACCAAGAAACTCAACACCTAAATCCTTCGTAGCTTTTTGGGCGGCAACGAGTTCAGGTGTTTCTTCAATGCAGGGTGCGCACCAACTTGCCCATGCGTTAACAACGGTGACCGTGCCCGCGTAGTCGGCGATTGCAATTGGTTCAAGATCTAAATCAAGTCCAGCAATGGCGGGAATATCTTGCCGATCTGCTTGCGCGATAAAAGTAAGTCCGACATCAGTGCCTTGTTGTGGTGACGCGTTACCGAGGTCACTTTCATTAATAGAGATTGTGGTGTCACTGCTGGATGACATGAAACTTCCGCAACCGGTGAGGGGGATTACCAAGACAAGAAGCCAGACTATTTTTTTCATGGCTATTGATTCTGCGCTTCCCGGGCCTCTTGGCGTTCAAGTTGGTCGGTTTCTTTTTCTTGTTCTCGCCACCATTGCAGCGCTGCGAGCATCATCCAGAATCCATCCAGCACCATGCCCAACGCCCACATGAGAGCCCCGGCAAATTTTTGATCGGTGAGTGGATCGAGCCCGCTTGAGAAACTGGCGTCAACATAAGTTGGATACAACGGGATTGGGGCGAAGTGAATCACCATGCCGAGGACCGTCTCGGGGATCATCATTAATCCGAGTGAAACGAGGCGAACGCTAGGGCTAGGGCGTTTCGCAATGAGGTCGTTGCCAATTAACGGGTAGTAAAAAATGAGTGCAGCCGCTAAGAAAACAGGTCGTTCGATGAAAAGCATTGCATCGTGATCGGTCAGGATCCACTCCATGACGAAAATGACGTGGGTCCCCAGTAGTACGAATGCAAATAAGGACCAGCCGAAATATGGGTTAGTAATTAATCTCATTGGCCGGCTGCGCAGAACTTTGACAACATTGCGGCGCCCGGCTGACCCCAAGTTAATAAATGTCAGTGTTACTGGATTTGAAAGTACTATCAGCGGTCCGGCAACCATCATGATCGCGATGTGTTGCATCATGTGTGGCCAAAATGCGACATGCGACCAGGCGGAAAAAGGACCGAGGTAGGTGGCGATCATGATCGTGATTGCGGACAGGAATGAAATTGTCCGCAGGATCGACCATGACTGGCCGGTTATTCGTTTGGCCCGACCGGCCGCCCAGAGGTAGAGCGCTGCAAGAGCCAGCAGGTTAACGAGGGCAAAGTAGTCCGGCTCCCACATGGGAAGTCCAAATGGAACTATCTGCATGGGCTCAGGCTAGTTGAAACGAGATTTCAACTTAGTTACCCATATGTAATGAAACGTTTATGTTTTTTTGCCGAATGAGCTGCCTGAATCGTAAGGGGTTTCTTGCCGCTTCCTTTTGAGTGAAGGATGATGGTGCAATGCCCAAGCATTTCGGCAAAGAACAGAAAGATCGAGCGGTCAGGATGCTCCTGGACCGACTGGATGACTACCCGTCCATGTATGCCGCGTGTAATGCGATCGGCCCCAAGTTGGGTATCGGTTCTGAAACGCTGCGCAGGTGGACTCTTCAAGTCCAGATTGATACGGGAGGACGTTACGGGCCAACTAGTGATGAACGTGCAGAGATTAAAACTCTTAAAAGCAAAGTTCGTGACCTAGAAGAAGCCAACGAAATCCTGAAACAGGCGTCAATGCCTCGATGCGAGGGAGCTCGACCCTCGCCACCGTTAATGTGTGAATTCATCGATGCGATGAGAACTCAAGGTTTTGGGGTCGAGCAGGGCTGCCAGGTAGCCCCACGAACCTACCGAGCATGGAAAAAAGCATTGCCTTCAACACGAACGATCGCTGACGCGCATGTGACGCATGCGATCCGAGCAACGAAGGACACCCCTGAAGGTTTATACGGTCGTCGCAAAATGACAGCCCACCTTCCCCGTAAAGGTCTCCACGTGAGCATTGGAACCGTTGACCGGCTTATGCGTGATGAGGGCTTAAGTGGTGTTCTGCGCGGTAAAGATCACCGTACGACGATCCCTGGCAAAGATGGGAAACGTGCCAGCGATCTTTTGGATCGGGACTTCACTGCACGGTGCCTGATTCAGCCCCAACCGAGTTTGGGTCGCAGACTTCACGTATTGCCGGACCTGGGCTGGCTTCGTTTACGTGTCATTCATCATTGACGTGTTCGCAACGCTTGATCGTGGGATGGCACGTCATGACGACCAGACCAACCGAACTCGTGACGGTTCCTTTACGCATGGCGCTATGGAATCGCAGGCATGAAGGCATCGAAATATTCGAGGGACTACTCCACCAAACCGATTCCGGAGCTCAATACGTTTCTCTGAAATTTTCGCCAACAACTCATGCTCGAAGGGATCTTGGCTTCCATTGGAAGTGTCGGCGACGCCTACGATAATGCCCTGGCTGAGTCAACAATCGGACTGTTTAAAACCGAAGCAATCAGGCGAGGAAATCCTTTCCACTCGGGGCCATTTAAGAACATTGACGACATCGAATACGCGGGCCTTGAGCTGGGTCGACTGGTACAACAACCGCCGCTTGCACTCATCCCTGGACTACGTGCCACCCGTCGAATTCGAACTTAACTACTACGCTGGAGACTTGGCATCCCAACCGGAGATGTCACACACATGAAGACGGCAGAAAAGCCCGAACGATTCAGCCCTCCCGAACGTGGTTAACCAACTGTTCCGATTTGGAAGCTTGCAAGTTCAGCTTCGGGTTCCCCTTGGCCATTGTGCTGATTATTGAATGCCGTAGTTGCGTCAACCCCGCACATTGATTCAATCGATCCACTGCCACCAGGGTGCGCACTGATCCACTGGGTGAGGTCGTAAACATTTCCATTAACCACCGACCAGCAGTCATCGGCGGCCGAATGCTGTGCCACCTCCGTAATGGAAATTGTTGTTGACGTTTCTTTGGTGATTGCAGTTCTTTCAGTACTTATGGTGGACGCCGTTTCCGTGTTTGTCGCCCAGACGGATTCGGCACCAGAATGACCGGCGAGGACTGTGGCAGTAATCGCGGCAATAGAGACGATTACGACAAGAATTCCGGTGATTGTCTTGTAAAGGGTCTTCGGTTTAGTGTCGAGCCAGAACCACACAGCACTAAGGAATAAAAGTGCCACGGCTGCATAAAAGGTTCTCGACCCCCACTCTTGGTGGTACTCGGATACGCCTTCGACTTGATTGAGGGCTTGTCCAGACTCCTTGGTGAAAAATGCGCTAACCGTTGCGACCACTAAAGCTCCGCCAACGAAGTACTTTTGTACAGTGCCACGAAATTGTGG
>Ga0335398_10009754_pt1 | contig 11030 bp, 8 predicted proteins | sample BON03_FD_205742 | JGI IMG/M metagenome (GOLD analysis project Ga0335398, IMG submission 205742) | Freshwater microbial communities from Lake Bonney liftoff mats and glacier meltwater in Antarctica - BON-03 (spades assembly) (version 2) | ecosystem: Environmental > Aquatic > Freshwater > Ice >...
GGGTTTAGGTCGCCTCTCCCTGCTGCTCCTCTCGCTGCCCATCCCCTTCTTATTCTCCCAACAACGTACCTCTGGGTCGAGCAGCTCGTGCACCTAGGGGGGGAGAAGGGGAGGGAGGGAGGGAGGGAAGGAGAGGGAAGAGTTAGTACACGAGGCCTCACCGCGACACAGGCGTGTCTGTCCTTGCCAGGGCGTGCACTTGGCTGCCGCTGCCCTACGTACCTTGCCGTGCGAGACTGCATTATCCTTGGGGTAGTAGATGTCCATGCTTCCCCTTCTTTCCTTCCTTCCTTGCTAAGCCTCCTTGTCGTGCCGCTGTCCTCCTCCCGTCCCACGCCCTCCTCCGCGCGAGGAATGGCTATCGTGCCTGTGTAGTGTGTAGTGTGTGTGAATGGTGGGTGCGTGCGTGCGTGCGTGTGCGTGTCTCGTGAGCCAAGGCACAATACGCAAATCCTTGGTTGCACACCAGGACGTGTGTCAAGCGTAGACGACATGCGAGTTTTGGTCGAGGGGATAGGGAAGCAAGCATGTGTGGAAGGAGGGCAAGCAAGAGAGACAGGCGCTGGCCTTTGTGCACGCAATAATCGTGCGTATGTAGAGGGGCTCTTGGATGTATTGACTACCATACGCAACCACTCCTTGCGCCACTGTATTATTTTATGGTTTTTCTGAGAGAGATCGTCTCTCGTCTCTTGCTTCTTCTGGCGCACGGTTCGCGCCACTTGACTGCGACATGCGCCTGCCTCCTCTTTTCTCTCCTCCCTGATGGCGCTTCTGCCGCTGCCCTCTTACTTACATCGACAGATGGGGGCAGTGAGAATCAAGGGAGCCAGTTAGAGAGTGAAGGCACATTGCCTTGGCTGTCGTCTGCCCTGTGGGATGGAAACCCCAAATCGAAATCCTGACGCAACCGCTTTTCAAACTAACAAATTCATATCACGAACAGGCATTTGCTTGCGGAAGAGGTGCAGTGGTCGTCGGACCAGGCCCTTTGGTCTCTTAGTGCGCACACCAAACAGTGAACCAATCCACCTGTAGGTCTTTTTGTTGTCTAAGCCTGAATTGTCGACCTGCTACGGTGCACCGTGACAAGAGCACATGCGCTCTTTGACGACCGGTCCACGACAGCTTCTACCTGCCTCCCCACTAGGTAATCTGGAGCGGTTTTCGTCTTTGTGGTAGGAGTCTTTCTTTCTTTGTTACGTGGTTTCCTAAAACTTGTCGATGTCTACTCCACTCTAACCTCTCCTCTAGATAGGGATGTAAGCAGGGTCTGTCGTGACCTCCAACGCCCGCGCCGCCTTTCCAGCAAAGAAGGGAGGGGAGCAGGTGATGTTGGCCTCGCGGTGCTGCTGCTCCTGGTGCGTGGGTGTGTGTGGAGGCAAAGGCAAAATCGGGACCTTAAGGGCTCCAAGCACTTGCATATGCGTGGCTTGAGAATATCCTTGAGGCAACACCAGGTATTTGTTGTGTGTGGGCAGGCGCTGGAGGGAGAGGACCAGACAGAAGTACTCTCGCGCATCGGCCACCATGAAGCGAGCCCGTGCCAGGGCGAGGTGGCTCTCGGAATGGTTCCGGTTGTCACGACACTTATGTTCTATCGTGGGGTTGTTTGTATGTATGTATGTAAGAATTTGACTTAAGGACGACAATAAATCGCGCTCTCCTCACCAACTCACCCCTCATCCTCTCACCTGCACAATGGTGCTGTACTCCCCCGTGTTTGCTCCACAGCCCGAGGCAAAGAGCATGCCCAGCAAGTACTCCACCAACTCGTCAAGGTCTTCGGGCACGAGGATGCTTGATTGATTTTGTCGGAGGAAAGCGTGAGTCGAAGAAATAATAAGTTCGTCGTTCATGCGACCTTGTGTCACCGAATTCAACATCGTTGGAGTGCGACAGGGGAAATGAGGATTGGCACAGGCAGAACGTACCATTCCAACAGCTCGGGCGCGCTCAGGTTGTGGCCATACTCGCCCTTGATCAAATAGCGCTTGGTAAAGAGGTCATTCCCGCAGATGCTGTATGGTATGTGTGTTGGGAGAAAATGCAATTGCGGGTGAGATTTCGTTTACATTTATTACGCGCCTTGCCTTCAAAGTACCTTCTCATTTTGTGCATACTCACTCCCGGCCGTTTGGCGGAGAAAGTTGCAAACAATCTTATGGTACCATACCGAAGGCCCGCCCGCCCATCTCCCCTCCACTCCTCACCCCTCTTCCTTACTGTTTCTGCCCGGCACTCAAAATGAGGCAGAGCGCGGGCGCGCCGTCGTTATAAAGATCTTGGATGAATGCGTCGCACACACAAGGCTCGAGCGTGCGCTTCTGCTTCCGGGTCGCCGGCGCGCAGAGCCCCCGCAAATGCTCAATGACGTTGGGGTCGTGCAGCAAGGTCTCATAAGTACAGCCGACGATTTGGCACATGTTTTTCAGGTAGGGTTGCAGCTCGTGGATGTCCGATGCCGCGTCCCGCATGCAGAGTCCAAATGCCCGCAAGACGGCCAAAGCCTTGCGCACAAAGCCCACCTCGAGGACATGCTGCAGAGCCATAAACTGCGTATAACTGCATTGCCCCAAGAAGGACGGCGTGCTCTCGCTGTCGCCGCGACCAATGCCATTCACAGCGTCGGGTCGCGGGGAGGGCACGGCCTGGAGCCACCCCTCGGGGATCGGGGGAGGGGGTGGGGGCACACTCAGCGTATGGGGCGGCGGCGGCATCTGGAGCGGCAACATCTGGATAGGCGGCGTCCGGAGTGGCGGGCTCGCGAGGGGCGGGGTCGCGGGCGGCCACGTCGCGGGCGCTTCGGGGGGAGGAGACCCGCCCACCCAATATTCAAGGTCCAAAAAGTTGGGAGCAGAGGGAGAAGGAGGAGGAGGAGCCAGGAGGCTTGCTGGGCCCTCTTCGCCCATGGCCGCCTTGCGCTATTTGTTGCCGCTTTCGGGGTCGTTGTTGGCCATGGTGGGCGGGCGGTGCGATTGTGGGGGGGTATTTGTGGGGAGGTTGCCTTTGCTTGCCCTGTGTGGGTTTGAGCAAACCTTTGCTGGAGGACGAGGCAAGGAAGCAGACTTGAGTGGGGTGGCCTAAGGCACAAATCACATGCGAGAAACGAGCCTTTCATCCATTCAGGAAGGGGAGGAACGTGCTGGCTTCTGAAAAGTCGTGTACGCAAGCTTCCGTGAGGCGGCGCCCGTTTGAGGATGGGGAAGAAGGTAGGGCATGATGATGAGGGTCTCCGTCTTGCCTTGTCTTGTCCGCACCACACGCTGCCCTATTCTCTCTGCGTAATGCTTACCACACATCTGATACACACATCACAACAGGCACGTCTCGGCCGTCATGTCGGTGCTGGTGGAGACGACGCTGGGGGAGTTTGTGGTGGACCTGTTGTGCGAGGAGTGCCCCTTGGCAGCCAAGAATTTCCTCAAGCTCTGCAAGGCCAAGTACTACAACGACGTCCTCATTTACAACGTGCAGCAGAACTTCATGATTCAGACGGGGGACCCCACGGGCACGGGCCGCGGAGGCTTGTCGCTTTACGGGTTGTTGTACGGGGAGCAGGCCAAGTTCTTCGAGGACGAGATCCGGTTGCCCCAGCTCAAGCACAACCGGCCCGGCTTGGTGTGCATGGCCTCGGGCGGGGAAAACCAAAACACGTCGCAGTTCTACATCACCATGCGGGGGGAAGACCTTGAGTTTTTGGACGGGAAGCACACTATTTTTGGGGAGGTAGCCGAGGGCCTGGACACAACCCTCAAGGACATGAACGAGCTGTACTGCGACACGAACGGCCGGCCTTACCGCGATGTCCGCATCCTTCATACCTACGTGCTTGAAGACCCCTTTGATGACCCTCCGGGCATGGGAGACCTGGTTCCGGACGCATCGCCGGTGCGGGAGCGGCCGGAAGCGGAGACGGTGAAGCCCCGGCTGATGGATTTGGTAGACGAGGAGGATGGGCTGACGGCGGAGGCCTTGGACGAGCGCATTCGAGACGCCGAGGCAAAGAAGCGGGCGGTGGTCCTGGAGATGATTGGTGATTTGCCTGACGCAGAGATCAAGCCGCCGGATAATGTGCTGTTTGTGTGCAAGCTCAATGCTATCACAACAGACGAGGACCTGGAAATTATTTTCAGTAGGTTCGGTACCGGGGTGAAGGCAGAGATCTGCAGGGATGCCGTGACGGGAGACTCGCTAAATTATGCCTTTGTTGAATTCGATGACGTTGAGAGCTGTAATGAGGCTTATAAGAAGATGGACAACGCGCTGATAGATGACAGGCGCGTAAAAGTTGATTTCTCTCAGTCTGTGGCCAAGCAATGGAATAGATATACCATGCAGGCAAGGGGAAAGGGGAAAATTAAAAGCCGTGGAGAAGGGTTCAAAGAATGTGGTGAAACCAGTGCAGCTCATACTGCTGGTGCTGGTGCTGGGACTGGAGGAAGCAAGAAAGGCGTGGCACCGCTTGAGCAACCGCCGCCGTCGCGCAAGAGTCGGTGGGAGGGGAATGATAGTGGGGGTGGTGGAGGGGAGGGATGGAAGCGCTCTCGGTCTCGTTCTGGCTCGCGAGGCTGGGACAGAAAGGGATACCGAAGGCCTCGCTCACGATCACGCTCTGGTGGAAGGCGAGACAGGGATGGCCATCGGGTGCGGAGCAGGCACGAGGATAAGGATGACGGGCGCCGGCGAGATCGAAGGCCCCGGTCACGATCGCGCTCTGGTGGAAAGCGGGAGCGACGTGGTGGTGGGGGTGAAAGAGAGAGAGAAAGAGGCAGCAGCAAGAGTGGCAGCAGCCGTCGTCGGTCCTCTTCGCGGGACCACGACAGGCGTCGGTAGACATATCAAAAAACATAAAGAATAAAGCAATAAACGAGTAAGCGATGCTTGCTTTTACTCTATCCCGCTCTTGATCCGTATTATTTTCTCTTTTCTTTTCTTTGTTGATTAATCCTCGCTATCAAAAAAAGACACTCACACTCTTCCTCCTTTTGTCCTATTTCTCTCCTACCATCTATCGCCGCTTATTCCAGGCCCTCGTCGTGGTACTCCCATCCGTCCGCCTACGAAACACAAAATAAGAGTCAGACGACTGCCCCTTCATCACCCTTGTGTCCTCATCCAAATACAACAACTCACACCGATTCAGAACCCGCACCCCCTTCCACCCCGTCTCAATCCGCTCATTCATAAACCCATACTTAATCGTGGCCGGCAAGACATCCATGATCAAACACAGCTCCCCGTCCATGATCGACACCACATCCTTCAATTCCCATGCCCCCTCCACCACCACGTCCAGTTCCCTCCCCAAGGTCTTCAGCTGCTCCGTGTACACAGTCTCAAACGCATACCCATTCACGGCAATCGACTGGCGGAACGCCACAAACTCCGCCTGCGGCAGCGACTTCCCCAACCCACTCAACCCACGATTATACCTCATCGTCCTCGAGGTACTATAAACCAGGTCCCAATCCCCCTCAATCGCCTTCTGCAACTGGGCAATCTCCAACTCGTCCTGTACGGCCAAATTCGCATCCTCTTCAATCATGGCCTCCACCAACGCCGCCACATAATCATCCGTCGCCTTATCATCATCCAGCAACCCCGCAAATTTCACCGACCCCAACACCTCCAACAGCTGGGGCTTCGCCGGTCCCACAACCTGCATCATCTCCGGTTCCTCCGCCTTGCTCTGAGCCGCCGCCGCCGCCTCAAACAGCGCCGCGGCCGACTGCCTCGCCGGCGCCGGGGCTGCAGCCGCTCGTGCTGCTTCGGCTGCTGCTACTGTTTCCCAATCCTCCTCCTCCATGAAGAGGTCATCCAGGGCCGAAGAGAGGGTTTTGAAACCCTCGAAATCGATGACGGGCTCGCCTTGTGTGATTTTGTCCCACATTGATTTTACCTCCTCCCGGGAGACCAGCTCTTCCGCCATCAAATCCGGGAGCTCGTTGGTCTTCAAAAACGTCGTATAATCCATCTTGGTACTCAAAGGCCCGCCCGTCGCCGCCGTGTACTCCGCCCAAAACTCCGCGTCTTCCGTTGATACCGCAGGGGGAGGAGGGACGGAGGCACGTTCAGCTGCTGCTTCTGCGAGAGCCTCAGGAGAGTCCTCCTCCTCGTCCTCAAACAATTCCTCGATCCGAGCATACACCCGCAGAGACGCCTCACGAGACAAAGGCGGAAGCAAGGGGCCACTACTGCTGCTAATGCTGCTGCTGCTGCTGCTGCCTGATTTCACCCCTGCTTCCACCCGCCAGAAATCAATGACCTCTTCTTTGGTGACCAGGTCCTCTTCCAAATATCGAGCCACGTCTCCCGAAGCCATAAACTCCTCCACCGACATCCCACCCATAATCGGCGCGTTCGTCGCAGCAGCAGCAGCAGCAGCAGCAGCACTAGCAGCAGCATTCGTGAGAGACTGTACCGCCGCCACAACAGGCGAAGCCGCCTTGCCCTGATCAACCACCTGCTGCTCTTCTTCCTCCTCCTCCTCGTCCTCATCCTCCCCCTCCTCCCCCTCCTCCCCCTCCTCGAACAAGGCATCAATCTTCCCATACACAGCAAGGAAACCCTCCAGGTCAGCCATCTCATCTGTATCCCCCACCTCTCCCATCCAAAACGAGTCCACCTCCGTCTTAGCCAGCAGCTTCTCCTTCAACAGCTCCGCGACCTCCCCACTCGTATAAAACGCAGACAAGGGCACAAAATACAACCCTTGGGTCTTAAGTGCCAGGCGTTGGAATTCGGCCTCGAGCACACTTCTTCTCCGAGGGCTCATTGTGGCCTTGTTGGCCTCCTTGGCGGCGGTCGCGTGGAGGAGCAGGAGGGAGGAAGGCCGAGGAGCGGTGATGGTCGTAGAGGTAGTGGAAGGGAGGATAAACATAGTAGAAGCGCGGCCACTACATCTTCTTTGGGCGGCTGCTGCTGCTGCTGATGGTGAGGATGATGCTGCTGCTGTAGCCATGGGGCTCGAGAGGAAGGGTTTGGAGGAGAGAAAAAAGGCCTCGGTAGTGGAGGGGGCGAGAAGGAAGAGCATGGCTGCTGCTGTGATTGTGGCTGTGCTTGTGGCTGTGCGGATGGCCCGACCAGCCGCCCCTGTCGACGTGCGCCGCCTGCTGCTGCCCATTTGGTGCCTGTGTGGGTGGGTGGTGGGTTGAAGTGAGCGGGATAGGTGGGGGGTGGTTGAGTGAGTTGGAGATTGGGTGTGAAATGAAAGGCGAGAACGCCCAAGAGCCTAGCCGACAGCCAGCACCAAGAGGTTGCAAGTGCATAACCGAATGAAGGACTTCAAGTCCTCGCTGCTAGGTTTGAGTGGGCAGCGGGAATGCTTTGCTTTTCCTGCCGCGCTCCGTTCCGTGCAAAACGGATGCGTCGCTGCTGCGGCTGGGATGGCGGTGTGTGCCCGCAAAGTCTCAAGGACGGTGCCCTGGCCGGCCAAGAACACAGCTCAGTCAATATAATGCTGACAAAATAGCACCCAAAAGGCAGTAGACCAGACGCGACGCCGCCGCAGCGGAGGTGGGCGGCAAGCATGCTTGAAGAGGCCAGCAGAGATGATGACTCCGTTTGCTGGTGCCGCTGATGGCGGCGGGTGACCACCAAAAACTCGGGCCCGCCAGCTGCTATGGCATGTCGCTATCCACTCCAGTTGCTGCCCCTGTCCATGGCCGCTTGCGTGCAGGCCAGGGTGTGGGCTGGAGGGGGCCGTGGGCTTGAAGAACATCGAGTGCTTGAGGAGCAGCATCAGTTGCTGCTACTGCGTCCGCCGACAAATGCTGGAAATAAAGGAGTTGCGGGCGCCAGGACGAAAGCGCCGCCTCACTGCACCGCGTTCGGGCTTGATGCCTGTGTTGTGTTGTGTTGTTGTGCTGGTGTCGTTGTGCTTGCATGGCGTGACCAAATGAATATCTCGTCGCTCGCTCATCGTGCGGAAAGTATCCTTCGTTCGAAATCGACACCTATACTTGTGTGCCTCTTTCTTCAGTATTTTGTATTTTACCGCACGCGTACGCTTCGGTGCTTGCCGAAATTTCCTTACAAGAAGACGCATTGTTACAAGGAGCCTGGCTTTTGTGTAATGCAAGCACAAACGCCTCCAAATTTGAATGAGGCAGGAGGTTGAAAGGGGGCACACGAAAGCCATCCATTTGCTTCGACAAAATGTCGTAAGCCAGTACAAAGTGACGCTCTTTCTGCAAGCATGCACAGACTCCAGGTAATATTGAATAAGACGTGCAAAGTTGCAAGGCTGACACGGCACAAATGGAATGGCATGGGCCAGGGGGGGGTCGATGGACATGTGCAATTGTTGCTTCGGATTGGGTTGCCTGCTGCCTTGCCTAATTTTACTGCTCCTAATCGATAATTGAGGATCATGTCGTAAGCGTGTCAATCTGCATCACTAAGAAAGAAAATCAGCGCCTGGGACGTTCTCCTCTCATTTCATTTGCCTTTGCTGGGAGAAGGGGTGGGGAGTCGGCGACCCAAGAGCCTTGAGGGCCACCCAAAGAGGTTGTGGCACCTAGAAACCGGTGTGTAATGCACATTCAAGACGAGCATAAGACGTCAAAGGCCATCCGCAACGACTCAGGCGGTGAACGAGGCTTCTATAGGGGTTATACGAGTCACCTAATGGGCCGAGCGGTGATTTGCTTTATCAAGACAAAGAATTAACTTTCAACGTTCTTCCGTATTCCTCCACTGCTCCTGTAGAACAGTTGGTAGTTTCGTCGGTCTCATAATCCACCCTGTCAGGGAACCCGAGTCATCCGGAGGTCATGAGTTCGAGCCTCATCGGGAGCATCGAAGGTCGCACTTCAACTTTTTCCCCTTTTTTGGGGGGGATAGATTTGTTTCTTTTTTTGTTTTTGTCCCAGGGAGTAGCCTTGCGGCCTTAGTGTCCTAGCCGATGATTTTCTGTCTTTGCCTGTTGGTTAGCGGGCGCGGGCGCATCGCTTGGTTGGTGTTTTAACCTTATTCCCAGTGGGGAGGGGGAAAGGTTAGGAGGTGGTTTGATTGTTTCTCTCTTTTTTTCTCTCTCTTTTTGTTTTGCATTTCTCCTTGGAGTCGCTGTGTTTGCGTAAAGATTTGGGTGCATACTCGGGCAGGTGCAACTTTTTATCCAGCAATTCCCCTTTTGAGTTTCAGCTTCCTGCATACTCCTGACTAGCGCGGCTGTCTCGTATTGCCTTGACATGCGCATGGTCACTTGTCTATGAGCGAGTCTTGGGCTGTATTACGCGGGCCCAGCAATACAAAGTGGCCCATGCACAAGCGTGCTTTGTCGAGCCTGTCCACTCCAGATGGTAATGAGACAAGTCCCCTAGGCCCGCAAATTGTGTATTGTTGCATGCTAGCCTGCAGGTACGCGTGCTTCTTTCGTAGCGTTGGGCATGGGTGGGTGCAAAACTCTGAGTCCCCGACCACCCCCTTGCTGGCTGGATAAACTCAAGGGGATCTCCATCATAATCTTTTTTAAGTCGGGGAGGGCAATACAATTAAAATAGCAAAATATAATTATTATAACTGAAAGTTATATTTCAAAACGTTTTAACTATATTTGAGGCGTGTAAATTTAAGTTTAACAATTTTAATTTATATATGGGTCCAAAAACACCTTTGTCTTGTGCTTATTTGCGTCTTGAGTTAGTCATTGGTCTGTCTGTGTTTCTCTTGGCTGGTACATGCAAAGCCTACAATTGACCTCGCCCGTGAGAATCGGGTTGTCATCGATGGGGGTTCGCCTTTGGCCTTTGTGTCGCATTTACTTCCTGGGTGTTCGACGTATGGCATTTTTTCCCGTCAATAGTGCTAAGGATGTATCCACATTACATGTGTTCCTATTAAATGTGGGGCTTAGTCCGCCCTCTTTTGCAGAAGCACTCAATCTCCGACGCTTCGGCATTTCCGGCAACCCATCTCTGGAAAGGCAAGTCATCAGATGCTGTAGAGCTTCGGATTGGCAACAAAGAACTAAACACTGCTGTAAGCGTCTATGCGCTTTCTTCTGGATGGCTTCTATCGTTCACTTTTGCTTTTCTTGGTTCCGCCGTTCACTCACGTCAATCTTGGGAAACGGCTTTTGCGGCCGGTACTGGTTGAAGCAAAGGGTTGCAGTGATCGATGAAGTTCGTACGGAAGCAACATTTGACACGACCGCGGCCCATCATAGGTCCTAACCAATCGATTCATGTCTTTACCGCCGGACCTGTGTGCTGGTGGTGAAGAGCCAGGCTTTAATATCTCGATTGGAATGCCACACCATCCGCCATGAGCACGAAAAGAAGAAGAAAGGACGACCTTGACGGGGGCACAAGTGCTCCTGGCCAACACGCATTTCTAGTTAGAAAGATGGGGAAGGAAGGAGAATATAACGTGTAAAATACTTTGATCAATGAGAATATGCAGAACCAACTACTCAAGTGCCGCGCCGCGTGGAGGAAATGGAGGGGTTTGAGAAATTTCCCGCATCTCCTGGCTTCTGCCTGCATGCCGCCGGGCTTCGCGACAAGGCTTGCAAAACAATGAAAGAGATAGTGAAGCGTTTATTGAAGAATAAAAGAAGGGGGCGAAATTGAAGCGAGGAAAGAAATTGATACGTGAAACCGAAGCAGTGTTTTCACGAAAAAACACAAAGTGTTTCCTCTTCTCCTATTGTACGGTCATTCGTCGATTGTTGTTTTCTTCCTTGTAGGGGTTGAATTTTGACGCGGGGGCTCCGTCCGGCCCCCGCCTCTTTGGGTGCGCCATTTTCTCTCGCTAGGGAAGAGACTAAAAATAAAATAACTTATAGGTACATTTCTCTCTTCGTCCCTTCCTCCTCCCCCTCCCTCGCTCCTTCCTACGCCACAAGAGGACAACCATTTCTGCTTAATCGACCTTGATGGCCCCGTAAATCTTACGAGTAAACCACAAGCAGGAGAAAAAGCCAATGGAGCCAGTCATGACGAAGAACGCCATGGAGATCATGCCCATGTAAGTGAAGTAGATAAAGGTGGAAACAGCAGCATCAATGTGCAGCTTGCTCTCGA
>Ga0335398_10009755_pt1 | contig 11029 bp, 10 predicted proteins | sample BON03_FD_205742 | JGI IMG/M metagenome (GOLD analysis project Ga0335398, IMG submission 205742) | Freshwater microbial communities from Lake Bonney liftoff mats and glacier meltwater in Antarctica - BON-03 (spades assembly) (version 2) | ecosystem: Environmental > Aquatic > Freshwater > Ice >...
GGGTGGGGCGGCGAGCGGCAAAGTGTGTCGATCTTCACGCCCACGATCACGAGGAGAAGAGGGACCCTTTGTCGCTGGCCACCGCGCTCCGCGCCGAGCGATCAGTCCTCGGCCTCGAACTGGACATTCGCCTGAGCACAGGGGAATGGGCGCGGCAGTTGAGCAGGCAAAGGGCAAGGGGGGAGGGGGGGGTGCAGCGCCCCCACTTGGCGTGCATGCAGGCGCGGGCTGGGCGGAAATACACCTCGTCCGCACTGCTGGCCACATCGGCCGACACTGTAGAGGGCGCGGTCTCGGCCAGGTTGCGAACGACGTCGGCCGACTCTCGGTGCAGCCTCGGGCGCAGAGCGCGCCTCACGGTGAGGTGCTCATCAGCCCTCAAACGCATCCGCGCCCTCGCATCGAGCCAGCTTTGGGACGAGGCAGTGCGCAATACGTGCGCCAAGGTTGTAGATAGCAGCGCGGCTCTGCGCTCGGGCTCGCCGCAGACCTCTGTGAGATGAAGCATTCCTGTGGGACGGGCACCAGACGTCGTCAGCGGCAAGTCCTCGCACTCGCTAGCACTCGCGCGCTCGGCGGGCGGGCACGGGAGGAAAGGGACAACATACCCGACGAGCAGCGCCTCCTTCGTTCGCACTTGTTCGGTCCCGGGCCATGGACCTCCAGAACTTGGCTGGCCGGTCTGCGCAGACCCACTCGCTGCGGCACAAAGTCTGTGCCTCAGACCTCGCGCGACGGACGAGGCTTGCGGGTCCTTGCCGACGGTTGGCGCCATGGGCGGCCATCGCGGAACCAGAGCCTCGGGCTGCCAGGACGTCGCCTTGATGGTGCTGCCCTACTGGGCCGAACGCGAAAATTCAAGATGTGTACGTTGCATTTCAAGCTAATTTTGGTCATCTTTTGAGACTGAAATCGTCGAAAATTAATTTACCCTAGAAATTTTAAAACAAAACTCCCCTAATTGACCCTAATATATATATATATATAATATATGGATGATGGCTATGATTAAGTAACCATCAACCACCATCTCCATCTCCATCTCAACAATCAGCACAATCAACCCATCGATTCAATCGAGAGTCGAGAGCTCAATAATCAGTGAGAGATCAGAGCCAGAGCCCGCCGCTGTTGCTGCTGGTGTGTGTGTGTGTGTGTAGACGTAGACGGGTACGGGTAGAGCAGAGAGCTCAGAGGCCAGACGCCAGACAGAGCCAGAGGTAAGAGCTCTTTGTGAGAGGAGTATATAGCTATGACACGCTATGTACTATGTAGCTCATGGGATGCTCTCGCCGCCGGCGGCACGCTCTGTGAGCACAGGTGTGCGAGTATGCGAGTCGTATAGTGATGTAAATGCATGCTAATTAAGAGTGTGGGAGGCGCTGAGAGTGAGAGGGAGAGGATTCGGGTTAAGCCCCAGCGCGCCGCTTAGCCATGCAGCTGTGCCTGCACGCCTCGCTCGCTCCGCGCACGCACACACGCGCGGCACGCGCCGCAGCCGCTCTCGCCGTCGTGAGGTGGGACGCTGGTGATGGCAGCTCGGCATGTGCAGCGTAGGTAGTTGCCGGCGCTTCTGGAGAGACTGGCGCGGCGCGGATCTGGTTCTGTCCTCTCCAAGTCGCTGTGACGACGCTACACGCCAGCCTGGCCTATCCCGCGCACGCCCTCTCAGCCGTAGTAGCCGTAGCCCTGGCCGTAGGAGTGGGCCATCTGCTGGGCGTAGTACTGGTGGTACTGCTGCCACTCCGCATGGCTGGCCGCCTGCTGCGCCTGCGCGTGCTGCGCCGGCTGCGCCATGGCCGCGATCGCTGCTGGCAGCATGGCGGACGGCGCCCCAGCCTCACGCGCCGCCGGGGCCGAGGCGGCGACGGGTGCAGGCTCTGCGCGCGAGGCCGACGGAGCGTTCGCCTCTGCGTACAAGCGCGGCCCGCGTTGGTTGCCCGCCTCGTCGCGCATCCGTTTCAGACCGCGCGACAGCGCCACCGAGCCACCGAAGTCGTCGACAAACTGAGCAACGGGAGGGGCAGGGTCTCAGTCAGCGAGAAGGGACAGCAGGGGGGGGGCAGGGCGCGCGCACCATTTGGTATCGGACCCACGCGCGCCGCTTCGCTTCGGCCGAGAGGGGCGTCTCCCTCGGTAGCATGCGCTCGTAAATGGACGCGACCGCCTGCACGGCGGCGCTGGCTCCCTCCAGCGGACCCGGCACGCTGCAGCCATCCCCGCCGCCCCCCTGCAGCTCCCCCAGCGCACACGAGACGGCCACGTCCCAGAGGAGCTCGTTGTCTGGCTGGCGCCGCAGCGCGCGCTCGACGACGTCGCCGGCCAGCTCGGCAGAGGGTCCGCCGAGTCGCCGCTCGGCTGCAGCAGCGTGGCGCACCAGCAGCGCGAGGTCGTCGCCATGCAGCACGGCAGCGCCGGCGGAGAGCGCGCCGCGCTCGCGCTGCGCGTCGCCGGCGCGCCGCTCGAGGTTTGCCTGAGCGAGGAAGGCCTCGAGCGACGGAGGGCGCAGGGCCGTCGCTGCGGCGCAGAGGCGCCGCGCCTCGGACAAGTCTGCGCCAGTGGAGGAGTGCTCCTCCTCGAAGGCGGCGTGGGCGAGGAGCGTCACGACGCAGCGCGTGAAGAAGACGCCCGACGCGCGGCGCAGCACCGCCCGCGCCGCCTCGAGCCTGCCGCGCGCCTCGAGCAGGAATGCGTATCCCAGCCAGAGCTCTCGCTCGGCGGCGCAGGCCACGAGCGCGCGCTCGTGCGCCAGGCACGCCGCGTCGAGCGCAGCCTCCGCCTCGTCCGAGGAGCCGCGCGAGCGCTCTTCGTGCCACGACAGGAGCGCGCGCCAGGCCTCCAGGTCGGATCGCTCGAGCGGCCGGACGTGGAAGTGCCTCCGCCGCACCGCAGCCTCGAGCCGAACCTGCTCCGCAAGCAGCGCCCCGCGAGACGCCACGCTCGCCTCCAGCAGCGCCATCACGCGCAGCTTGCGCGCGCCGTCGTCCTGGTCGTCCTCGCCCTCGCGCGCCGGCGGGAGGGCGCCGCGGGACGCGAGCGACGCCTTGAGCCGCGACTCGGCGGCCTCGTCCAAGATGTGGTGGCTCGAGCCGCACGTGGCCGCAAACCGGACGAACCGCGTCCAGTACGCGTCAGCGCAGCGCAGCGGCAGCTCCAGGATGAAGACGTAGAGCGCACCGAGCCGCGACTGGTCGGCAGACGGGTCCGCCGCCGCCGCCCCCGCCTCGAACGAGAGGTACTTGTCCCAGAAGGGGTCCGCGGCGTAGTCGGAGCCCACGAGCGGCACCGCGCGCTCAAACAGGGTACGCACGCGATCGGGCCGGCCGGCCCAGTGCCTGACGGCGTGAGCGCAATAGAGGGTCCACATGTCCACCGAGTGCGCGCAGGGCACGGCCGCACGCTCGTAGACGCACACGGCCGCCGCCTCGCTGTCGTGAGCCAGCTCCAGCTCGGCGAGCCGCTTCCAGTAACCAAAGCAGAGCGGGAACTGGGCGAGCAGCGCGTCCAGCGCCGCGCGGAGCGGGGCCGCACCGGTGGCCGTCTCCTCCAGCTCCGTCACGCGGGTCAAGAGGGCGGCAAAGTCTGCCATGGGCGCGTGGAAGCCAAAATTAGCCCTTGTGCTGTTCATGTGAACCGTCCCATAAAAATCTATTTCCGTACACTAATATCCAGCATTTTTGAGTCCACTTGTCGCCGTCCGCGGACTCTCGTGTCGCGTTGATGGGGCTGGTCTTCTCGTCACTGTGGCAGCGGCTGTTCGGAGCGGGCGAGCACAAGATTGTAATGGTGGGGTTGGATAACGCAGGCAAGACGACCATTCTCTACCGGTGCGCCTTGACCGCCGAGGGCAGCCAGCGCTGAGCGTCGTGCCTAGGCGAGCGCTGCACAGCTTCGGCATCCTCTCAGCTTTCCATTCGCCTCCCGTATGCTCCCCTCGCCGCAGGCTGGCGCTGAACGACGTGATTGAGACGCACCCGACCGTCGGCTCCAACGTGGAGGAGGTGACACACAGAAATGTTAAGTTCCAGGCGAGTCCACAAACCAACCCCGTCTCTAACGCAACCACGCCCCTCGCCCAACGAATAAACGCCCTCCTTTGACCCAGGTCTGGGACCTCGGGGGGCAGGACAAGCTACGGAAGGTTTGGGCCACGTACTATGTCGGCGCGTCCGCGGTGATCCTGGTGGTCGACTCGATGGACCGGGCGCGTCTGTCGCAGCTACGGGATGAGTTCGAAGTGCGCGCCACTTGCACCGGCCCACGTGCACGCACCGCCGTGACTGGCGCCATGTGCTGGCCGTGCTGCGCTCGCTGGGTCCCGGTGCGCCCGCGCCTCGCCGACTGAGCCGCGCCTCCCGCCAACAGGCGCTCGCGGCGTGCGAGGAGCTCCGTGGTGCTGCGCTGCTCGTGTTCGCCAACAAGCAGGACCTGGCCGGCGCGATGAGCGCGGTGGAGATAACGCAGGCGCTGCAGCTGCACGCGAACAAGCAGCACGCCTGGCAGATCCAGGCGTGCTCCGCGGTCTCTGGGGAGGGGCTCTACGAGGGACTCGACTGGCTCACGCACGCGCTCAAGAACCCAGCGGCACGCACATGACCTGCCGCCGGCTAAATATTCTGCTGCGTGTGATTGGTGCACTGTATACGGTACGGGCCTCTGGCGGCGCAGCCACGGCGCTCGTGCGTAGCCTTGGAGTTCCGAGGCAGAGGGGCGATGGTGGGCCAGCCGACACGAGACACTACGAACACCAAAGCCAAAGCGGGCCGGACGCAGAGCGACAGCGGCATAGCGTTTGGCGGCGGGCTGGCGCAAAGCCTGAAGCCGCGTGCGGCGCCCGCCTGGCTGGATGGGGGGAGGCCCTGCGCCGCCGCGGCACTCCCTTCACTCGCGTGCCCTCCACTCCTTTTGTATTTATATTCGTCGGCGTCCGCGCCGGCGCCGGGGGAACAGCCACGCACGTGCGGGCGTGGCCGCCGCCATCTACGTGTATAGCATGTGCCATATGCCGTATCCATATATATTTTTTGTGTATATATAAAAAAAATATATATATATATATATATATATATATATATATATATATATATATATATATATATATATATATAATATAAAAATCAAAATCTAGTTCTAATATTATTATTATTAATTATTAATTATATTTTATTATTAATTATAATTATTACATTATTATATTATTATATTTATATAATAATAATAAACCATATAACGACAATCGAAACCCCAGCCCCCAGTTGTACGCCAACTTACAACTATTAAAGCACACTATAACCGGAACTAAGCTCTTCTATGCCAACGCCTTTGCCTTGCATCATAATCATAAGTGAACATTATATCTTATATCACGAAGCTTGAAGCTTTCATAATCATAAGCCATACGCATACGAGTAAGAGTAAGAGTAAGAGTGCAAGAGCCTAGAGATAAGAGAAGTCAAGGCCTCTAGGCTCTATAGAGGCTCCAGCTCTAGGCCTCCCCCCGCCGACTGTAGGCCCAATCATTACAACACCCGGTGTGTGTGGGTGTGGGACGCGCACGTCGCACGCGTGACGCGTGGCACAGCTCTGCACATGAGCCTGCCACTGGGCGTGGCTCCCTATGGCTGCCCGCCTGCCCACCTCTCTTTGTCTTTGTGTGTGTGCGGTATTGGCTCCCTGCTCCTTGGTCGTCGCAACAACGATCGCTCTCTCTCTCTCTCCCGAGAGAGAGTGAAGCGTCGAGGCCGGCAATTATTCTCGGGCAGCACGCTGGCCACAGTGTGGCCGAGCGCGTGCTGCCGTCATCTGCGCGCCTGTGAGAGCGCCGGGCGCGTGGGTCGGGGGCGGGTGAGCTCTGACGTCGTGAGACGCTGAAACCGTCACCGCCCACCACCCACGCCGCACCAGCGCCCAACCGGCGCCGCCGAGCGACCAGGGAGTGGGGAAGGAGCGGATCGCGCGCCGGGTGCGCGGCATGGGGCTGTGAGGGCCCCACGCCGCATCGCCGGCGCGCTTAGCATCAGCCCACCGATTTGAGATCGCTCATGTTGGTTGTGGCGATCGGCGTCCCGAAAAACTGGGTGCAGCAAGGAGCGGGGGGCGTGAGCGGGCGAGGCGCTGGGCTGTGCCGGTGCTGGCTGGCTCCAGCGCCGTGGCGCGATGCTTGTCGCACCTGAAGCTTTTGCAGGGTGGTCACGTCCCCGCCGCCCTGGTTGGCGGGGATGAAGAGCGTCAGGGAGCTCACGTTTTGGAACTTGACGTATTGCAAGGGGACGACCTTGCCGCCGTCCGCCACGTCCATGGAAGCCAGCGCGAGGATCTGAGTCGGCGCCTCGGCCTCGCAGTCGTCGAACGCCATTGCCGTCCGGTTGGTGAAGAGCTGCAGCTCCGCGGGCGCTGTGCCGATTGGCCCACCCACCAAGACGGAGTGCAGCTTGACGGGCTGGGCGAAGCTCACGCTGATGAGCAGCTGCTCGTCGCAGTCCGAGCATAGCTCGCCGCCAGCCGCGGTGAGCACAGCATCAAGCGCCGCAGGCTGGCCTGCGTTGAGCACGCTGCAGCCCTTCAACTCGAGCAATTCGTGCCCGCTCTGCTTCTTCGGCGGCGGCGCCGCGGCCGCGACGTGCTTCTGGTCGTGCAGCATGAAACGGACAGTGTCACAGCGTGCGACAAGCGCGGCAGAAAAAGTCACCCTACGATATTTCCCAAATTAATGTACGCTGCATTTTCGCTGTCGTCGTCGCGCTCAAGCTCTCGTGCGGGCGGAGCTGTTGGCAGTGCGAGACGGGCCTAGTCCAGACCGCGCGTGGCACCCTGGTGGCCTCAGACGCGCCGGGACGATCTGAAGATGCGCGCGCAGGCCGGGTGTCGAGATCCCGCTGCCCTGCGCAGAACGTCGCTGTCTGACCTCCCGTCGCCTGCGCAGAACTATGCTGTCGCTCGCCGTTTCCCCGCTCTCCTTCTCCGGCGTGCCGGTCCTGCGCGCGGTGCGCTCGTCGGGCGCCAAGATGGCGGTCGAGGACCTTGTCGGCGGCATTAACGACCCGATCTTCGGTGGCACCCCCGAGGGCAAGATCTTTGACCCGCTCGGCCTTGGCGCCGACGAGTCGGCACTCTACCGTCGCCGCTGCGTCGAGATCAAGCACGGCCGCGTCTGCATGGTTGCCTTCCTTGGCATGACGGTTGGCCCCAACGAGGTGCGCCCCGGCGGAGTGGGAGACGCCAGCGCGCGAACTGTACAGTGATACGGCGGGATGCAGGGCGACTAAAGTTGCTCCCCCCCAGCAGCCGCCCACTCCCAACTCTCACTCAACGTACACACACACTCCCCCTCCCAACTCCCATGTGCAACTTGCACACACTCCTACACTCAACCCCTCGCCAGCCCACCGACTCACGACTCCCTCCCCTCCCTTTCAGCTCTTCGCGCCGTCGCACCAGCTGCTCTCGCCGTCGCTCGGCATCCACTTCGACGACATCCCGGGCGGCATCGCCGCGATTGACGCCGTGCCGGCGGCTGGCTGGTTCCAGATCATTGCGGTCGTCGGGCTCCATGAGCTGACCATCGCAAAGCAGGACTACACCAAGGAGCCGGGCGAGATCCCAACCTTCCTCGGCTTCAAGCCGGACGACCCGGAGGTCTTCCGCAACAAGCAGCTGAAGGAGCTGAAGAACGGCCGCCTCGCGATGATCGCCGTCCTCGGCGAGCTGATGGCGCAGCAGGTCTCGGGCATGGGCACCTACGAGCAGCTCGGCTCCATCGTCAGCTCCCTCGGCCCCATCGCCGAGGGGCTCGGCATCCCCCTGCCTTTCTAATTATGCAGTGAGCTGCGGGGCGAGCTGTTGTGGAAGCTGTGTTGGTTTGAGTTTGAGAGAGAATGCATTAAGTAATGTTGGTGTATTGTTATATTTGCTTTTGCACTTGGCACTTGGCACTATTGTCAATTATTGTCAATACTATTGTCATCTTTTTGTGCAATTGCAATGTGCAATGTGGGGAAAGCACGATACACATACACTGTACACACACACACGGAACATAAAAAAATAGGGAGAGCTTTAGCTTTAGCTTTAAAAGTAAATTATATAAAAATATAAAACTTTAAACTTTCTTGCTACTTGCTACTTGTCTTACTTCTACTTCTACTTCAATAACTTCAATAACGATATTTCGGGCACAATCCACAATCACAATCACTCATCCCTGCTCACTACCACTACCACTGCCACTGCTCACTACCACTGCCCATGACCCATGACCATGACCCACGGCCCACGCCTAAAACTTAATATTAATACTAATACTAATACTACGTACCTAATACTAATTATACATTATACTAATACTAATACTAATATAACTAATAATGGTATATAAAAAGTATATTATAGTATATGTAATATATAAAGGAAACCCCCGTACCCGTACCCTTACCCTTACACTTACACACAACAACAAAACAAAGCAACTACTATCTACATAATAACCGTGACAACAGCCTTCCCTCCAGCATCACCAAAGCTGTGCCTGTCACTCCCGTCACTGCCCTCCCCCGCGCCGCACAGTTGTCGCGTCGGACTGGCCTGCTCACACGCCTCCCAGGCACCCCCGTGCCCGGGCCCGGCGCCCCACGCGGCGCGCGGCCCCGGCGCCGCCGCGGCGGAACAGACGGGCGAGGGCAGCGAGCTGGGGCCCGCCGACGCGGCGCCGTGGTGAGCCGCCGATCCGCCGGCCGCGCGATGGCTGGCGGATCCTGGCCGCGAGCCTGGCCTGTTCTCTGGCCGGTTGAGCTGCGAGCGCGAGCGGTAGAGCTTGGTCTTGAGGATGAGCAGGTCGCCCTTGGCCTGCGCGACCGTCGCGAGGCTCTCCTTCTCGATCGAGAGCCGCGCCAGCTGCTCCATCGTCTCGGCGTTGCGCGCCGAGAGCGCCTCCGCCTGCGCCTGCGCGCGCTCCGCCGCCTCGCGCGTCGACGCGTCCCGCGCCTCGAGCGCCTCGAGCTGCGCGCGCAGCAGCGCCTCCGCCCGCCGCTGCGCCCCGAGCTCCGCCTCCTTGCCTTCGGCGAGCGCGCGCGACTCGTCGACCGCGCGCCGCATCTCGCCCAGCCGGCTCTCGAGCGCCTGCCGCCCGCTGACCGCCTCGCCCACCGCGCCCTCCAGCTCGGCGTTCCTCCGCGCCACCGCGCCAGCCTCGCTCTCTACGGCGCGCAGCTGGAGCGCGAGCGCCTCCCGCGCCGCCTGCTCCTCGCCCAGCCTGCTCTCGAGCGCAGAAGAGCGCTCGAGCGCGCTGGCCAGCTCGAGGGCCGACGAGCGCGCCGCCTCCGAGAGAGACTCCGCAGAGACGAAGTCGCGCCGCGTCTCTTCGAAGAGCGCCTGCGCAGCACGGGGCTTGGCGTGAGGCCGGTGGGGAATTTCCCAAGGGGAACGAAGCCTTCGGTGGGCGGTCCATTCAGCCCGCAGGCTGGGTGGGGGGAGGCGTCCCGGTGCCGGTGCCGGTGGCGTGCGAGTGCGATGTGTGAGACCCCCCCTCCCCCTCTTGGCTGGGATGCAAGCCCCCTCTCGGTCCCCTTGGATGCGAGCCCCAGACTTCCCTCGGGCACCTCGTACGAGAGGAGCTGCTCTCTCAGCCCCTCGGCGTCCGTCGCGAGCGCAGCCTTGTCGTCGGCCATCTGCACCAGCAACGACTGCAGCTTCCCAACCTGAGCCAGGGGGAGAGGACCGGCGTCGGCGGAGGTGCAGCTGTGCGCCCTGGCAGAGGAAGCAGAGGAGCCGCACCTGACCCGCCGCGTCCACCTGCGTGTTCTTCGTCGGCGCGAGCTTGAGCTTGCCCACCTCTTCGCCGAACATGAGCGCCTCGAGCGTGTCCCTCGCGCCGGCGACGCCGGGCAGGAGGGCGGCGGTGACGAGCACGGCGACGACGGCCTGGCCCGCGAGGCTGGGCTGGAGCAGCCGCGTGATGGCCGAGTTGCGGAAGGGCACCACCGCCTTCTTGGCCGCCAGGTCGTGGACGGCCACCTTGAGCCAGTGCAGGCTCTTGTTGATCGCGATGCCCTGCGAGACGAGCGCCGCGCTGCTGTTCTGGCTCGCCGCCTCGGAGCCCGCCAGGTCGACCAAAGTCAGCACGCCAGATGATGTGCCGGTCAGCGTCTCCTTGCTGCCGCCGCTCGAGCTAGCGTCCACCGTCACCAGGCGCGCAGCCTCCACGCAAAGCCGCACGATGGTGTGCGCGCGCGAGGAGCAGTCGTGGCGGTAGTTGGAGCCCACGGTCCGCGCCGCCTTGCCGCGCTCCACCTCGGCCATCAGCTGCTCCTTGGAGCGCACCGTCACCTCGCGGAGGCCGAAAAACTGCAGCCCGCCCTTGTTGGACGCCGAGCCAGTCGAGCGCAGCACCACACTCGTCCGGCCGTGGAGCAAGTCGACGCACCGCTCCTCCAGGATCTCGAGCACTGAAAGCCGCAGCGAGAACGACGTTTCGTCGCTCCGCGAGAGGATCGCCTCGAAGAGCGAGTCGAACGCCATCGGCACAATGCCCGGCTCCGAGCCGTCGGCAGCGCCCATCATGGTGTGCGTCTTCCCAGAGCCGGTCTGGCCGTAGACCATAAGCGTGCAGTCGAAGCCGCGCAGCACATTCTCGACCGCCGCCGCGTGGGCGCCGTACACCTCCTCGTTGGTGCAGCCCGCGCCGAACGCGTGCGCGAACTGGAACCGGTGGTTGCGGTAGAGGCACTGGCCGCCCTCCTCCAGGCGGATCTCCTCCGACTCGGTCACGTCGCCGTCGTCCACGTGCGCGACCGGCGGACGCAGCCGGATCGACACCTGCACGTGCATTGCTCGGCCCAACCTGAGAACGGTCACACAGTTGGCGGCTGTGTGCGTGGGTGTGCGTGCGTTGTGTCGTTGTGTGTTGTCCGTTGTCCACAAGTGCGTCTCTGGTTGCGCATACGTCAGCAAGCTGCAGTTGTGCTTGGCTTGGCGTTCGATTCGGTGTGTGGGTCGCTACCATTCGTTTTTTTTTTTTTTTTTTTTTTTTTTTTAT
>Ga0335398_10009761_pt1 | contig 11026 bp, 2 predicted proteins | sample BON03_FD_205742 | JGI IMG/M metagenome (GOLD analysis project Ga0335398, IMG submission 205742) | Freshwater microbial communities from Lake Bonney liftoff mats and glacier meltwater in Antarctica - BON-03 (spades assembly) (version 2) | ecosystem: Environmental > Aquatic > Freshwater > Ice >...
CAACTGGTGTCTCTGTCACATCCATACCCATGACCTTGGCGACAACAAGCACGAATGAGGTGTCATCTATGACTACAGGTGTCGCTATCACGTCCACACCCATGCCCTCAACGACAACGAACTCCAGCACGAGGGATGTGTCTTCCGCTACCACAGGTGTGAGCATCACATCCACACCCAGCATGACTGGGGCGCCACCTCAAGTGCTCGGGCTTTCAGCTGTGTCACAGACGCAAACATTGTGGACTATCAAATGGAATCAGCCTGCCGATTTTTTCAACCGGGGTCCATATTTTCTTCTTGACCTCACGTGTGGTAGTGACATGGTGGCACAAATTCGATATGCCGTTGAGGAGAATGCAGGCGCCCCTCATAATGCGACTTTTACCGCGCAGCTCGGCGTGAAATGGAACGAGACTGTGTCGGGATCTGGGATGGTTAAGATTACAGCAGATGGTATGGGGCTGATGACTGGACGTGATGCGCTGGAGTGCCAGAAAGAGTCCGACGTTATCATCACTGTGACGGCAGGGAACTCATTCTATCAGAGCATGAATGCGTCCGAGGCGTTAATTTTGAAGGCCATTCTTCTCGTGTACACTGTGCCAGATGTCGGGATGGCCAATGAAATCATTACAGTGTTGGTCGGCGTTGAAAACTCAAATATGCAAGCTGGCTTTGCTCATGTAGTATCTGGGCGTGTGGGCGACGTTGTGGTTGAGGTAATTTCTGTACTGCAGCAAGCCCAACAGTCCCTTGTCACGCAAGTCGCGATCACGATGAGATCGAGTGCAGTCGGTCTCATGACGGCTCAACTGAGTGTTTCGGACACGATGTTTGTGGATTTTTTTTTCTCATTTCTCGACCCTGCCGCCATCCGCATCTCGGACTATATGCCAAGGTCGGAGTGGATGTATGGTGGCACTCAGATGCAAGTCTTTGTCGATAATCTTCCATTTAATATCACTAGAGACGAAATAATGGTAGCGTTTGGTTCAATAGCAAACGTGTCTGCTACTGCTCTCACATTCTTGTCAGCAAGAAGATCGGAAATCTTGATCACTATCCCAGCCGCTAACAGTCTGGATCTTGTTGCCATCAAAGTGTTTCTAAAAGGCCTTGATCCTTTGGATTTCGCGGATCGTTTCCAGTATCTGGAGGCGCCAGTGCCTAGTGTGGCATCAGTGTTGCCAACGTGTGCGTCTATTGCAAGAGGATCGAGAACAAGACTGTCGATTAAGAACTTTCCCAAAGTGTCGGGTGTCGATAATGTTCATTTACTCTTCTTATTTGGCACAAAGAACGTTACTGCTCAAGTCATTGGGGTTTTGAGTCATGGTCAAGGAGCGATGCAAGATCTCGACATAGATTTCATGAGCCCCACTGGACTTTATGTCATTGAGGGCAGTGCGGCCATCCAGATCTTTCACACGATTCTAGGTGATGTTTTTGCTGTAACAGCACGAGGTGCTTTCATTTTTGTGGATCCTACGAAGCCGCGGGTGGTTGCAATCAGCAGTGGGTCTGAAAATGGAGTCAGTCAGGTCCGCACACCAATGTTGGGTGGAACCGATATTTCGATTAGCATCAGCAAAGCACCGCAAGAATTCAATGCAAGTACGTGCATTGCCAAGTTGGGAGACACTGCACTTGTAATTTCCGCCGTTAGTTCCGTGCCGCGTGAAGTAAACCTGGTGTTTTCGACAACTAGGGCCAATGATACAGGTGTTGAATACGGCATTGTTTTCTTTGGACATGTCGCTGTTAGCTGTTCCGCAGCTTGCTGTGCCTCCGCATCATGTGGTTCAGTGACGGGCTGCAGCGCGGATAGCTTTGCGTGTTTCGCTCTGGACTTTTTCGATGATACTCTACCGGCCGTCACAGTCCGAGAGGACCTACAAGGTCCAGAAATCGGAGGACACGTTCTCAACGTTGAAATTCTCAACTTTGTTAGTTTGACATCAGTTGTAAATGTGTCCTTTTCCTACGAATTTGGAGGGAGGAAGGAATTTTTTGACAGTGTGCAGATTGTTTCGTCGAATGCACAGAAAACTGAACTGTTGATCGTTACTCCAGAATTCAAGGGTGTTGTGCAGACTGGGAACACAGATCAGTCCATTGTAATATTTATCGAGCCCTCACAAGACTCCAAAAAAAAAGTCTCGTTCAACTACCTGGTGCAAGCAGTCAAGGCCACATTTATTGCCGCGAATCCGTCGACAGTTCCTGCTAGTGGAGGCAAAACAGTCACGGCAGAGATGGACTTTTTTGAATATCCAACTCAAATCAATGTTACCTTTGGTGGTGTCTTGCTTCCGCCAACAGACATTTCAGTGTTGACAGTGAGCAGCAAAGTCAAAAGTTTTGTCAAAATTTCCCTTCCGGCAAAGACGTACGGCGTATATTTCGTCGTCATGTCGCCTGCTTTGTGCGCCACCCCCTGCGCCAAGTCTGTAGGATTTGCTGTTAATCTCTACGACGATTCATTGCCAGTGATCCAACTCCCTCCTTCCGGGGGTCCTCTCCAAAAGACCACCTTGCCCACTCTCTACCTTACCAATGCTCCTGCTCTTGAAAGTATTACTTCAATTACACTCGCCTTTGGTGCTTCAGGCACAAGTTCTTTTTCGGCTGAAGCCCCTGTCGACACTGCCAACTTGCAGGAGTCAACAGTGACAGGTGTCAAACGCATCACTGTTACTCTGCCATCGAACATCACGGCCCCAGGAGTGTTTATGGTGAGTTTAAGGTTCGCACTCGCTGGTGGCATGAACACATCTTCTGCCCCATTTGCGTTCAAGGTTTTTGATGGGTTTGCGCCTCGTGTGATTGAAATAAATCCGTCCAGGATTCCAACAACTGCAATGGTGGAGGGACGGAAATTAAACCTCCAGAGCAAGGTCTCACTGCTGTGTGCTAATTTCCCGAATGATCTCACAAATTTGGAAGAATTAAGTGCTGTTCTCAGCCCATCGTTGCAGACTGCTGAAGTTCTGGAAGTCAAACATCTGGTAACTTGTGACTGGGGTGTCCCTGATTGCAATCGAACACTTGTCAAGTTGTGGATGCCTGCTGTCGAGGCTGCTGGTGTTGAAGAGTTCGTCCTATCAAGGATTGTGAACGGGTCATTGCAGCAGCTGGCAGTGGCTGATCTGACGTTTGTGCCCTCATGTGACCATGAATTTTTTTGCAAACAGTCAGGAAAAATGGTGAACTACGTCAAGCTCCTGGGCAATCCTATTCTAGAGTGCAGTGCCAGCGTGTGCCTCGATAAGATGCTCATCAGCGACCCCGTTGTCCTGAAAGTCACTCCCACAGCAGGACGTGCAGGTACGCAAGTAGCTGTGCAAGTCAAAGATCTGCCAGCATTTGCTGCCCAAGATGTCTCTGTTGTAGTCACAGGATCAGCATCCAGACAAAGGGTGTCAGTGTCGAGCTTGCAGCAGGATGAGGGATCAACTTTGATGGCAAGTCAAGGAGTGTTGCGGTTTGAAGCGCCGCGATTCACGTCCCCAGATGATTTTGCCATGATTCAGATCAGTACAATGGTGGGCGGCAAAGTCAGGGCCCTTGCATTCCCATTTAAGTTCGAATATCTGCCGACAATCACAGGACCTGCTAAGGTGGTCTCATTCTCGCCTATATCTATTATGGAAACAGAGGCTCTCGTCCTCTTTGTCACTATAGAAAATGTACACAGAATAGACCGCCCGTATTCTGCCACCCAACTTCTTGTGCAGGTCGCGGGTTTGGAAATTGACGCTGGATTGGTGTCGATTAGTTCCTCGGATCGCACGGCAACGTCACTGAGGATTGCAGTGCCAGCTAGTGCTATAACAGGTCATATAACAGAAGTTGGTGTCGGATCGAAAATTGAGGGAAACACGGGCCTCGGCCTTTTTAACGTTACCATTGTGCCGACCCCTTCCCCTGAGATCGTCTCTTCATTCCCACGAGACCTAAGCGCGGGCGCGCCAGCAGATGAAGAACATGTCATCAGCGTCACAGTGGCCTATTTGGAGCCAGCCTTGGCCTCTCGTGCAGCGTCGGAGCTAGTGTTGGAGCTAAGTGGTGTTAGCCACCTAGCTCAACCCAACACCGAAGGGGGTGCGAGTGTGGTGGAAGTTGTCTCAAAGATGGATCAGGACTGCACGGCACGATATTGCTCACTTATTGAGTTCAAGCTCAAGTTTCCCCCTCTTGATCAAGCGTGCCAGGAGGTTGGCGGCACTGCGAACATGACTATCAAAACGGGTCAACGAGTTTCTATCATTGATTTCACGTTTGTCCTGACTGCAGCTGGTCTTGCATCGGTTGTGCTGGTACAGCCAGCGACAATCCCCTTGGAAGGAAATGTGATGGTTACAGTGTTTCTCAAGAACTTTCCGACGCCTACGTGCCAGACTTTCAATCATTCTACGTGCGTTCAAGAGGCTGCCGATGCGGGACTTGAAGTCAAATTCCAGAATATCGGCAATTCCACTGGCCTCACCACAGACATTTCAAACGACATGTTTGTCCTTAAATTCTTAGTTCCTGCACGTGCAACTGCAGGAGTAGAGACAGGCAAGATCATTATTACTGGTGGGGATGAGATTGACTTTGTCTTGCAGTACATCATGCCATCTGCACATGTTTCGCCCATGGATGGGCGCGTGAGCGGCGGGGACACCATCACAATATCAACAAGGGGCTGGTACAGTGCTAAGACAGCCCGTGAGACTTGGTCGACGAGTGAAATGTCAACACGAGATCTCAGAATCAAGATTGGCGAGGTGTTTCTTGGTGTGTCAAGCATTGTGTCGGTTGTGGTCACAGGCGCAGATCTGCACGCCGTCATTAAAATCCCAGCAGCGTCCAAAGCTGGTCAGGTTTCAGGAAGCATTGGTGCTCAATTGGAGGGTGTTCAAAAGATGTCACGATTTGTGTTTCAATATTTCAATTCGCCTCAACTCACAAGCATCAAGCCGAACAAGGCGACTTTGTCGGGTAAGACAACGTCTACAGATGGGCGCAGCGTGCTGCTCACAATTACGAGCTTCCCTGCAGTCACATCGGCAGCTGACGTCAACATTTGGTTTGGGAATGCAGTATGCGATGCGGACACCTCGTGCAACATCATGACGCTGCGAAACTCGAAAGTTGATGGCATCAATCAATTGCAGCTGCGCGTGAGTGTTCCACCCGTCTCTGGTCCTGGAGACGTTGTAATATCTGTCGAATACGTGCGCGACCAACTAGGCAGCTGGGCGCCCAAGTCTGCGCACTCTACAATGTACTTCTTCCGACCTTTGCCGGTAGTGCAGTCAGTGAGATGGTGCCGTGAGTGCTGGAGTGCCGACGGGCGAACATGTATTGTTATGGGTACCTGCGGTGGGGGCAAGACGCCCCTCGAGAAGTTGCTTCCTTTTATTGGCGGCGGCACGATAGTGATTACTGTTGAGAACCCGCCCACGAACTTGCGTTTCAATGAAAGCTCTGGCTATACTGGCGCTGACATGCTGCTGCATTTGGGGGGTTCAAGCTTTGGTGAGTTTGTGCGTGTTGCACAGGGAAATGGTCAGGCAGTTGGGGGAGAGGTGACTGCGTCGGAACGTGTGGTGCTTGAGTTTGCTATTCCAGAGCTCTCTGGAGACTTTGATGCTTCGGGAAATCAGCTCAAAGTGAGCATCACACCCGTTGGCGCACTCTCTCCGTCCTCAGCGTCGATGGGCTTTTCATGTATCGACGAACAAATCATTATTGAGTGTCTCGAGGGCTGCGAAGGATCTGACCAGGGTAATGGGATTACATTACTTGCTCTGACCAATTTCCAGCTCACCTTGGATGTTTCACTCTTCGATCAAGTCATCGCAATGTTTGGCGGCTTTGAGGCTGCAGGCCTCGAGTTTGTGCAAAACAGCGACAATGCACGATGTGAAGACGCTGCCGTGACGTGCATTGTTCTCACCCAGCCCGAATGTGTTAGCTGTGTTTATGAACGAGGCGCCCTCATTGTCGCCTTATCAGTAGTCATGAAGGCTGACAAAAGTGTCGGCTCCATGGTTACTTTCACATACTGGGCTGCGCCCACGATTGTAAGTGCAACCCTGAACACCGTTGGCACCGCTGTGAATTTGCTCTTTGATCAGAATACAGACAAGGCAACGATGACAGCATCCAACTTGCTGTGCGATCAGATTCTGCATCAACACAGTCTTAAACAACTTGCTGCCTCGGCTGTGGACGCAAGTTGTGTGTGGGAAAGCCCCAACTCCCTCAACATTTACCTCGGGACAGGGGCGACCATTGCGCCTGGCCACATGATTGAAATTAAACCCGGCGCGCTAAAATCCAGCAATCTGTGGTCAGCGGCATGCTTTGCAGAGGTAACAGTGCAAGGCCCGGCATTCCCGGTGGCGCCCTTGGTTTCGATCGAGGGCACGTCAGCAATTGATCCTTGCGCAGGGCTTGAACTGAGGGCAATCGTGGATAGCCCAAGACCGCTCCAATTTCGATGGAGCTGCCGAAATGACGACACATTGTCCGATGCGCTCAGCCGAATCACGACATCGGTGCTCCTGCTTGCGCAGGGCACCAAAGAAATGACCAAGCTCGACCACATGTATGAAATCGTCGTTATTGCAACCGACTTCCTTGGTGCCACCAGTGACCAGGTCGTCTTTCCGATTCTAAAAATGTCGTCTGCGGCACCGAAACTAACTTTCATGCCGTCGACACTGTCAGTGTTCCAAGATCAGACCGTCATGGTCAAGGTCGTGGCCGAATTTAGCGAATGTCCAATCGAAAGGGGGTCTTTGGTGTTTAAATGGAGTCTAGTGTCATATTTGAGGGGCACAGTTACCGAATCCACAAGGCATGTGGGCGTGTTTGAGGCGACAGGCTCTCAGCTATGGGTGCCTGGTAGAGTTTTGGAAGCAGGCGCTACCTATACACTGGCAGTCAACGCCTTCATGGACAACGATCCATCTAGATCCTCTGCCGGCACGTTTAGTCTGCGCATCAAGAAGCGAGATCTCGTCGCCTCCATACGTGGGGGCGCGGCAATTAGCGCCTCTACAACACGCGATCTCGTGCTAGATGCTAGCGATTCTGGAGACCCTGACTTTGCCGAATCTAGAAAAGATAATGATCTCCACTTTGCATGGACTTGTAGCATCACTGAAGACGGCAAAGTCTTTAATCCATGCCGCACTAAGGCAGGTGCTCAACTGAATCTGAGGGCTCAGGCCATCGTGACCTTGGGGTCTACCGATTTGTCAGCAATGCACCCCACCGCCAAATATTCTTACCTCTTCGAGGTGAAGGTTTCCAAGGGATCCATGATGTCACAATCTTTCACAATGCCAATCACTTTGACAGAAGCAGCCATTCCGGCAGTTTCAATCAGATCAGATAGTGGTGAGCGTCTGCGGGACGGCGGAATCAGAGTCAATGCCCAAGACCAGCTTGTGATGCATGGTTCGTGCTCCGTCATTAGTAGCGGAGCAGAGGGAGAGGAGATGAATATGACTTGGAGGTTTTCCCCCGAGTTGGAGACCGAGTCCTCGACCATGGATTCGTGGTTACTCTTTCCAGATGAAAGTATCTTGGAAGACACTACAAAGCGCGAGGCGCTCATTGTTGCCGCTGGGTCCGGAGCATTTGTTGCAGGCAGCACGTACACAATTGAACTCCGATGCGAAGACATTACCAAGGGCAAACAGGCGGTTGCTCAATTCAGCCTCTTTGTGAATGCCCCGCCCAGAGGCAACAACTGCACATCATGCCACTTATCAGGCAGCGAGTGTGCCAAGGCTGATCCTGAACAGGGAAAGCCAATCTTTGATGTGTTTCGAGTATCTTGTATGAATTGGGCAGACGAAGATGGATCGCTGGAATATCAGTTTAGATATAGCTCCGGTGATACTTTGTCGGAGTTTGACTGGGGCAGATCTCGGATGGTTGATCTCAACCTACCTCCAGGCAAAATCTCGTTGGAGGCCCGTGTGCGCGACGGGTTGGCTGCATCTACACCGTGGCAAGCCGCAGGTATAGTGCTTGTGGGTGTTGAGACTATTGGTGCAAGGCGCTTTGCAAGACGCCTCCTTGCAGAAGATGACACGTGGGAAAGATCCAAAACCAAATTGCAGGAGACGCTGGATCTTGCTGATTACTCGCAAACAAACAAGCTGAGCAGTGCGATTGCCATCATGGTGGATACCGACGTCGCCGGGCGACGTATGGACTCACACAGCGTGTGTATGGACAAAAAAGAGATTCTATTGCAGGCTGTGCAAACTGCTGTCAAAATGGCCATCAACACACCCGGTTTCATCTGCGAATCCCTCTCGTTAGTCACAACCCTAAGCAATGACGTTAATTGTATAGATATGCAGTCGACCAAGATCCTCTCTGATATCGTCAAGCACCTGGCGCACTCCAAACGTGCCGACTCCTTGCCGGCGGAGTGCTCCCAGCATCTTGTCAAGGTGCTCTCCAAGTCGCTCGGTGCCGTGTACAACATGCGCACTTGTGACAGCGGCAAAAATGTTCCACAAGACACGGTCCACTCGGTATCTGTCGGTAGTTTGCTCTCAGATATGGACAGTAGCATGCAGCAGATGCTCCAAAAGTCGTCGAAGGACCTTATCACAGGGCAATCTCTGCATTCTTCTGCAGGGGGCACAGCAGAGACCAGCAAGGAATTTAAATTCATGGTCAAGAAGCTGTCCCCAGCTGCTGCTGATTTTTCGGGAGCTATGGTTTCGATGTATTCTTCTGAAGCTGATATTTCCTTTGACATTCCAGCAGCCGTGCGGGCAGACCTGCCATTGACTCAACACACTGACATCTCGGTACTGTTTTCAGCGATTCAGAAACCACCTGTCATGGGATTAGTCGCGCCAATTTCTCCATTTGTTACCTTGACGCTTGCGGGAGAACATGGGGCCAAAATAGAGCTTTCCGACCTCTTGGAGCCTATCACTATTCAAATCCCGATTTCGCACGTCGACATGTGCCTTGGTGAAATGTCGGCATACAGTGGTAAGGGCAAATGTATGTACTGGAATGAAACGATTATGCAATACAGTGCTGATGGATGCACAACAGAACACTCGGAATCGAGAAAGTATGTCACATGCAGATGCAATCACCTGACCAGTTTTGTGGTTGACAACACCATGGAGGACGAGGAGGAGGGGGTGGATACGGAATGCTCACTGTGTCCTGTGGGCAAGTTTCAAACCAAGCCTTGCAGCCACACTGTGGATCCCGTCTGTGAAGAGTGCCCGAGTAATTCCACCTCGCCGGGCGCCTCATATTCAGTTACACATTGCACGTGTATGCCAGGTCATGAAGGATACAAAGGAGAGGCCTGTGCTGTGTGTGCAGCAGGCAAGTTCAAATATGCTGGAGAAGGTGCTTGTGAGGCGTGCCCTACTCTGACTACCTCATCGATGGGTGCTGGTAACAGAAGTGCATGCCAATGTGTCAAGGCATACACGGGACCTGCAGGGGGGACGTGTACAATTTGCCCTGCTGGCACCTACAATGCGCAAGAGGGCGGCATGTGTGTTATGTGTCCTGAGGGCACATATCAGCCGAATGAGGGTCAGGATTCAATCGATTCCTGCTTCGAGGCAAGAGTGGGTAATCCGAGGCTTCTGCCTGCCATCATTGGTAGTGCTGTCGCAGGCGGTGTACTGCTCATGGCAATGTCAGTATATATGTGGCACCGCCGCCGCAATTCGGGTGTAGGTTGGGCCAAGCACGGAACGCAGCCAAAAACCACTATTTTCGCCAATATTATTGGCTCCAGAAATAACATGATAGTGCACGCTTCTACCTTGAGACAAGACCTCGAGGCAAATGACGTCTATGATCAAGTTGCAGACCCGTCTATCTGTCTACCAGCTGAATTGCAGGAACGCCCAACAACGCCAGCAATTATGCCGGCACTCCATGACACGCAGAGCGAAATGTGGCAGGAAATGTCTGTAGCATTGGCAACACAACCCGATTTGAGTGCACTACCACTGAGCGAAGAAAGCCCCTTGTCCAACGAAGAGGAACACAGGCTGAGGGGAGGAGAAGAAGACGAAGACGCGACATCAGGAGCAACTGGAAACATATGTAATACTGGAATGATCGGTCTTATGGATGTTGAAATGTCCTTTCAGTCTGAAAGCTTGGCAGTTGAAGGTAAGGTCTTGTGCATTGCATTATCGATATATCTGTATGTAATATGTATATGCATACACGCGTGTGGTTGTATCTGTGGTTGTGTCTAGGCCCAGGTCTATGTCTGTGTCTGTATCTGTGTCTTTATCTGTGCCTGCGTCTGTGTCTGTTTCCTTTTGTCTGTGTCTGTGTCTGTGTCTGTGTCTGTGTCTGTGTCTGTGTCTGCGTCTGTGCGAGGAATCATTTTCGAGAATTTGTAAGGCGTATGCTGGAAATGTGGAGGTAGATGGCAGAGACACTCACACAGACACACAAACAGACTGGATTCGTGCCTCGTCTGCAGGACATGGCGCACAGCAAAAATCTCTGGGCCTGCAACTAGATGAGCAACAGCACGCTCCCCTCACCATTTCCCAATCACCCCAAGTGCCTTCCAAACTCGGATTCTCGCTACGATTTCCTGCAAGCTCTGCAGCTCAAGGTAAGGCCTTGTACATTGCTGTGTCAATAGATCTGTATGTATATACATATGTGTCTGTGGCTGTGTCTATGTCTGAGTCTGTGTCTGTGTATGTGTCTGTGTATGTGTCTGTGTCTGTGTCTATTTCTATGTCTGTGTCTGTGTCTGTGTCTGTGCCTGTGCCTGTGTCTGTGTCTGTGTCTGTGTCTGTGTCTGTGTCGGTGTCTGTGTGTGTCTGTCTGTGTGTGTCTGTGTCTGTGTCTATGTCTGAGCTGTGTCTGTGTCTGTGTCTATGTCTGTGCTGTGTCTATGTCTTTGTCTGTGTCTATGTCTGTGTCTGCGTCTGTGTCTGTGTCTGTGTCTGTGCCTGCACCTGTGCCTGTGCATGAGTTTATCCCACAC
>Ga0335398_10009764_pt1 | contig 11024 bp, 9 predicted proteins | sample BON03_FD_205742 | JGI IMG/M metagenome (GOLD analysis project Ga0335398, IMG submission 205742) | Freshwater microbial communities from Lake Bonney liftoff mats and glacier meltwater in Antarctica - BON-03 (spades assembly) (version 2) | ecosystem: Environmental > Aquatic > Freshwater > Ice >...
TATGAAATCCATAAATAAATTTTTTTTCATCTTTAAATGAAAAAAAATCACCATTAGAAATATCTTTTAATTCATCTAATGTAAAAAAATCAGTATCATTAATACATAAACTTCTATTATTAACAGCAGGACCAACTAATCGTAATTTATAATTTATTAATAATTTTTTTATAAATCTTTGTAATTTTATAAGTTTATTCATATTTTGATTTGCTTTTAATAATAGTATAAAAAATGAATTTAACTTTTCTATATTATTAATTGCTTGTAAAAATTGCGAACTATTATATGTTTTAATAATTTTATAATGTTCTAAAGACGCATTTATTCTTGGTAACGGATAAGTATCTAATTTAATGTTCTCAATATAATCAACCAATTCTATATATTTAGTATTTTCTTTAATATATGATTTTCTAATATTTAAATAGTCATAATAATATTTATTTTTTTCTAATGTTTTTAATACTTTTCGTTTTGAACCTATATTTTCATTATTAATTATATTAATTAAATTATTATTATACTTATAATTTATATCATTAGAATCATTAGAATCATTAGAATCATTAGAATCATTAGAATCATTAGAATCATTAGAATCATTAGAATCATTAGAATCATTAGAATCATTAGAATGATTAGAATCATTTTTAAATATTATATCTTTCATGTGTTTATGTTTTCCACAAAATAATAAATTATTTTTTCTTTTATTTGTACATTGAGTATTATTATATTTATTTTTATAACTAGAACATAATAAATTATTTTTTATACATACACTATCATTTATTATAGTATTCATTTTTAAAACTATTTTTTAATCTTTATAATGTGATTTTTCTAAAACAAAACACGTATTTTAATTTTTAATAATGTATTTCTAATTAAATATAATGTATTTTATATTTAAACTATAAATATGTTTATATTATTATTTAATACTATATTATTTTAAAATTTATTCTAATCTAATAATTTATACTATGATTAACTATTATTTAAAAAATATTTTTAAAAATATATCTTTATTAAAATATAGTTTGAAATTAATTATTTAATTAAATTAAATAATTAAAAATAAATATTATACTTTAAATATAATAACCATCAAATAAGTTCTAGTCTTTTAAAAGCTCACTTGTCTTTATTAATTTATAAAATATATACGTTTATTTAAATATAATTCAAGAATATAGTAATTTTTTATATTATTAAAAAAAATTTAAAAAATTTAAAAAATTTAAAAAATTTAAAAAATTTAAATTATGCTTTGTTTACAAATTCACCAATACATATAATTTGATTATCTTTATATTTAAAATTGCTAATACCAACTTTTATATTTATGATATCATTATCTTTTAATTCTAAAAATTCATTATTTCCTACATGATTATGTTTGAATAAATAAATTTCTATTGGAGAACTATCATTAATATCTATATAACATATAACTTGTGATTTATTAATATGTCCAATTTTACATTGAATTATTTGATTTATTGTTGGATTACATACATTTGCGGTATAATTTATTTTATATATTGTATTTCCATCAAAACTTGCATTATTAATTATACCTAATGACCTTTTTTTTATTTCTATACTGTTTGGCATAACATATCCGTATTTTACACATTTACCTTCAATATTTTTTTTTAATTTTAATAGTATAATATCATCAATTTTTTTATTTAAATCAGCTGGTTTAATATATATATTTTCTTCTAATAATAAAGTTTTATATAAATCTTTATTTATATTTTTACTAATTTCTTTTATTTCACTCATTTTGTAAATCAAATTAAATAATAAATATTATTTACTGAACTTTTTTAATATTTAATATTAAATATTTTAATATAAATTTTTAAGTTATACTAATTATATAATAATTATATATTTTTATATTTTATTTTTTTAAATCAATTTTTATATATATATATATATATATATATATAATTATTTAATTATTTGTATTCAAAATAAATATAGTATTCTTCTGTAGTATAAAACCATTTTTTATTATTTAATTTAATTTTATCATTACTTAGTAATAAAAATTCAACATCTATACATAAACTTGAAATACTATTATTTTTTAAATTTTTTATTATTTTAGAATCAAGACTATGTAAATTTTTTTTTATATTACTTGTTGTCATAGTTTTACATGTAATACCTTTTACAGATTTTTTATCACCTTTTTCATCAATATCTTTTATTTTAAAAACAATTTCATTATTTTTTTCATATTTTAAAAATCCAAATAATTTATTGTTTGAGGTTTTCTGTAATAAGTCATATTTATATTCAATAATTTTTTTTAAATTACCATTATCTATTTCAAATTTTTTAATTTGTGTATTATAATTAAATAATTCTAAATCATTTATATTTTTAATAATGTATCCGTAAATATTTTTTTCATATTGTTTATGTTCTTTACTATCTGGATAAATATGTTTTAATAATACAATATTATTATTTATGATAGATTCTAATTTAGTTTCATTTATAGTTAATGTAACATTATTTATTTTTTTTTCTAAAATAGTTTTTATTATTATGTTTTTAAATTGATAAGATAATTTATAAAATACAAACTCAATAACATCTTTTAAATTCATTTTAACATTAAATTTAAATTCTCTAGAATTAGAATATGTGCCATAATATATTTGTTCTGATTTTTCAATTACATATTTATTAATAACTTCATGGTAATCATATTCTGTCTCACTTAATAATAATATTTGTTTTTCACTTAATTTATTAATATATTCTTTTAAATTAATTTTTGATAATGCTGAACTATATGGTTTTATATTTTGTTTTTGTATTCCTATATTAGGTATTAAATTATATTCTGGTATTAATCTTAAATAATCTCCAGATACAACAATTTTACTATTTCTGTTAAATTTATCTATTATAAAAGTATCTTCATTTATAATATCTTGTATTGCTTTATAAAATGATTCTTCAAAAATAATATTAGTTGTATTATTATCATCGTCATTATTAGTTTGTGTTTCTTCAAATTTTTTATTTTTTAATGTAAGTTTTTTATCTTTATTTTTATATGTAAGTTTTTCTACTTTAATTTGTGGTTCATTATCCTTCAATATACTATTATCTATACCATCAATTATATTTTTTATATATAATTTTAAATTAATAATTTTAATATTAAAATTACTTTTCATTAATTGTTTAATTAAGTTTTTATATTCATCTATATCTTTATCTATATTAAATCTCATTATAGGAAAATCTTTATAATAATTATCATCATTTTTTATATTTTTCTTTGTTTTTAATTTAAGTATTATTTTTTTACTTTTAGTTTTATTTTTAGTATTATTAATTATATCGTTATTATCAGTATCAGTATCAGTATCAGTATTAGAACATTTAAAATTACAATCTTTCATATAAAAACAACTACGTGAATAGGGTTTATCAGCTAATGATATTTTTATATTTTTATTATTTGATGTATTTAATTGTATTTCTTTACTATAATCTTTTTCACTATAAATATTAACTTCTTTATTTAATTCACAATCAAAAGCATTTTCTTTTAATATTTTTTCAACAATTCCAGAATTAATTGCTTTTTTTTCTGATATTTTATAAATTTTTAAATCATATGTCTCTCTATCTTTTAAAGTTGTAGCATATTGATATACTGAAACATTTCTGTCTTGTGGTGGTAAATGTAAATGACTACCAGTTCTAATAACTCTTCCTATACTTTGTTCTATTAAATTTATATTATGCCAAGGTTCTAAAATATGTACTTCTCTATATCCAAATAAATTTATACCTTCACTTGCCTTTTTTGTTCCAATAAATACTTTTACATTTTTTTTTTTTATCATATTTTGTCTTTCATTTAAATATTCTTTTGCATACTGTGATAATGATAGATCTCCAGAATAAATAATATAGTCACCTCTATAAATTGATGTATCTTTATACTCATTTTCAAGTATTGGTGAATTGTGTTGATTATATCTTTTAAACCCATTCATTTCAAGTGCAAAAGCAATAGGTAATATACCAGAATCTTTAAAAAAACTATATACAAAAATTGGACCGTTGCTTTCAAGAGCTCTTTCCAAAATATTAGCTATTTTAATACCCCAATTTTTTAATTCTGGTAACATAAATCTTTTTGCATAATCTTTATTTTTAAATTTATAAGTGTATTTATTAGGTTGTTTTATAGCTACTTGATCCAATCCTAAATGACCTGATACTAAATTTATATTGTTATTAGATTCACTTAAAGATTGATATATAAAATTACTAATTTGACGTTCTCTTGAATAAGCAACATTTTGAGAAATATCTATATCATATTCATCACTATCTTCTATATTATTATCTTCTATGTCATTATCTTCTATGTCATTATTTTTTATGTAATTATTTTTTATGTCATTATTTTTAATATTTTTCTTTTCTATAATATTATTTTTATTTTTTTTATTATTTTTGTTATTTATATTTTTAGTAGTATCATTTAGTTTATTGATAAATTTAACTTTATTATTATAAATAGATTCAAAATCATCACCTTTAATATTTTTAACAGGGGCATTTTTAATATAATAGTTTATAAGTTTTAATTGTTCTCCTTGAAACGGACAATTTACTAATTCAAGATGTTTTATTGTATCATCTTTATCTAATATTTTACCATTTATATCTTTTAATGGATAGTTAGAAAGATTTAACATTTTATTAGGTATATTATATTTTGCTGATAATCTTATTGGAAAATCATATGGATTATTACCACGTAAATAAGATACATAACATTTTATATTATTTTCTAATATTATTTTACCAGCTGGTTTTAAATTTCCACTAGCATTAAATATTTCATTTTCTTTCATTATTTCTCTTCCATCATTTATTAAAAAATAATTAATCATACTTATAATATTTTGCGGTTTATCATATATAGGTGTCGCGCTAAGAAAAATTAATCTTAAATTTGAAGCATATTTTAATACTTTTTCTAACTGTGGGGGAACTATTTTACTATCTTTTTCACTATTATGCATTTCATGAGCCTCATCAATAATTATAACACTATTATTATAATTATGTCTAATTATTTGTTTCATTTTTTCTTCTTTATCTTCTTTTTTTTCAATATTTTTTGTTTTGTACTCAATTTCTTTAATAATTTTATTTGCCCACATTTGAGCACCATTAAATTCATATATTTTTTTAATATCTTTATCTACTTTTGATTTTAATTGATCACAACTAAGTTTATCTTTATTCATACATTTATTAACTAATTCTTTATATTTATCATTATTTGTATATACATCTCCAGAACATTGATTAGCAGGATTACCTTCTTTTACAACATTAATATTAAATAATTGTCTTTCAATTTCATCAGATCTAATAACATATATTTTTGTATTAGATTTAGATACTATATTTTTTAAATTTTCTGCAATACTAATTGCAGTACAAGTTTTTCCCACACCCATTTCATGATATATTAATAACCCTCGATAAGGTGTTTCTGGAGACATAAAATTGCGAAGTAATTTTTGAGTAGGTTTAAGTATATATATATTACTTTCATTTTTAGAACTATTATTTTTACTACTATTTTCTTCAAAATCCTTATAAAGTTGATCTAATTTATTATCATCTTTTTTTAATTTATAATTTTTAAATAAATTATGATATGCTATTTTTTTACTAAAATTACTATCATAAATTGATGGAAAATATTTATTATAATTATGTTTTTTTCTATTTATTTTTGTAATTTGTATTTTATTATTTTTTAGTTGTTTTTTTAAAGTAATTTTTTTAATAGGATGTGGCATTTTTAATTTATTATTAAGTAATTATTAATATTCTTATACTATTATTAATAAATATTTATTTAATAATTATTCTTTAATTTAAAACTATATTTTTAATATTAATTATTATTAATAAATATTAAAAACAATTAATTATACAGAGCTTTATAAATTAAGTTACTTTAATTAATTTACTTTAATTAATTTACTTTAATAATGATATTATCCAGACTTAATTTACTAAAAACTAAGTCATTTATACTATTCAAACCTATTGTAAATAATGCAATTATACGAGTAAAACCTATTATAAATAAAACCAATATACCATTTATACCATTTATACCATTTAAACCATTTATACCATTTAAACCATTTATACCATTTATACCATTTATACCATTTACACCAATAGTAAATAAATTAATTATACCATTTAAACCTAGTGTAAATACAGAAATATTACCATTTAATACAAAATATAAAACGAAAACTAAAAATAATAATAATAATATAAAAATTATTTATTTTATATTTATAAATAGTTGTATTTATATAAGTTTATATACATATTTATATATAAATAATATTATTTTATTACTTACTACAACATAATATTATTTATAGTATATATTTAATCAATACAAAAAAATTTACTCATATTTTCTGTAGAAATATCATATTTAAATAATATTGGATTACCAAATGAACTTTTAATAAATCCTTCTTTATTACATTTTAATGATGGACTTCCATATTCATCAACAGGGCAGGTATTAATCTTTATTTTTAATGTTGCATTTTTACAAGGACCACAACTTACATGTTTATTATTAAATTTTGATAAATATTCACTTTTAAATTTAGGATTAATATCATTTAATGTCATTGTACAAGTAAAAAACCCAAACGGTTCATCTTTTTTTACTATAAAATAAATAAATAATATTAATAATATCACTATTATTAATAAATATTTAATAAAAAGTAATATATTATTTTTCACCATTTTTAACTATAGTATGTTTTATTTATTATTATTTATTATTATTATTATTATTACTTAGTATTTTATTATTACATATTATTTAATATATAAATTTTATAATTATTTATAAAATTTATATATTAAATTAATATTTTTAAATCATATTTTTAAATCATATTTTTATATAAAAAATTGATTTAAAAATATATTATTTAAAGAAATTAAAATTGAATTTAAAAATAGATTTTTATTTACTAAATGTTAAAAACTTAATTAATATACTAGTTTAAAAATGCACAAACAAAATATAAATCAAGATAATACTTTTATAAAATCTAAACATAATTTAACATTAGATGAAATATTAGGAATAAATGCAGATAATAAAATTATGAATGATGTAAAAAAAATCAATAATATAAATAAAGAGATAAATAAAGACATAATGAATAAAGAAATGAACGCACATCAATTAAATACAAATATTGATTATATTTTAAATAATGGAACTGTTAAATTTGATAATAAAATGCAATCATCTATGTTTTTTGTAGATTATAAATCTATAAATATATTTGTAAAAAATTTAAAAATCAAATATAATATTAATATTAAACAAGATATTATAGATGAACACATTATTCAAAACATTCCTAAAATTATTAAAGAATATACATGTAATTTAAAAAAAAGATCTAAAAAATTTATAAATATAGAATATATTTGTTTAGGACGCAAACTTGATAATAAACAATGTACACGAAAAAAACATAATGGAACAGATTTTTGTAAAAGTCATCTTATTAAATTATCTAATGGTAGAATTGATGAACTTTTACAAGAAATTATTCGTAATAAACGTGGACGTAAGCGTAAAGTTGAATTTGACCCCCGACAATATGATAATGAATATATAACATTATGGGAAGATATTATTAATGGTCATAAAGTATTATTAGATTCTAATAATAATATTTATACATATGATTTAAAAGGACCACAATATTTAGGTAAAAAAAAAATTGATACTAATATTGATTTATTATTAAATAAAAATAAAGAAAATAATGACGTAAAACAAAAAGGGAACTCAGAATTGGAACTAGAAAAGAAACAAGAAGTTAACCTAGAAGTAGACCTAGAAGTGAACCTAGAAGTGAACCCATCAGGAATACCAAAAGGAAACTCAGAATTGGAACAGGAAAGGACACCAGAAGTGAACCCAGAAGTGAACCTAGAAGTGAAACCATCAGGAAAACCAGGAACACAAATAGAAATGAAACTAGAAGGAAACCCAGAAAAAAAAATAGAAGGGAAACCAGATGTGAAACCAGAAGTGAATCCAGAAAAGAACCCAGAAGTTACACCAGAAGGAAAACCAGAAGTGAAACCAGCAGGAAATCCAGAAGTTAAATCAGAAGTGAAACCAGAAGTTAAATCAGAAGTGAAACCAACAGGAAAACCAGAAGGTAAATCAGAAGTGAAACCAACAGGAAAAACAGAAGTGAAACCAGAAGTGAAACCAACAGGAAAACCAGAAGTGAAACCAGGAAGAAAACTAAAAGCGAACATAGAAGTGAAACCAGCAGAAAAACTAGAAGGAATACCAGAAGTGAATCCAGAAAAGAACCCAGAAGTGACACCAGAAGGAAAACCAGAATATAAAAAATTGAAAAATAAAACTAATAAAATATAAGTTAAAAAAGCAAATAATTTATTATAACTTTGTTAATTATGGATAAACAATTAAAACACATTAATATTAAAAAACCTGATAATTTAAATGAACTCAGAACTGATATTGAATTTATTATTAATAAAAATGAAACGATTATTAGTAAATATTTAGAAAGACATATTTATACATCAACCATTTCGGAAATTAATAAAAAAAAAATAGAAGAATTATTTATTAAAAATCGTAATCTTATTTTAAATATATTTTGCTAATTTATAAATATTATTTTATTATTTATAAATATTATTTTATTATTTATTTTTTATTTTTTATTTTTCTGTTTTTTATTTTTCTTATGTTTATTAGTTCATTTTTATTAGTTTTTATTCTTTTATGTTTTTTTATTATATATTTATATTTATTAAATCCACTAGACTTTGAATTATATGTTTTTAAAAGATCACACATTGAACTTGTTGATTTTATATTTAAATTATTATTTACAGTATCTAAAAATATATCTTTTATATTTTATTTATTAGATACAGTATCTAAAAATATATCTTTTATAGTGTTAAATCTTTCTATACGATCCATCGAATAAGTGATATCGTCACTTTTATTTAAATAGTTAGGTCCATATTCATATTGTTCATAAATACGACTTTGTTTAATATCAATTACTTTTAAAAATTCTTTTATAGGGTCTCCTAGTACATTAAATACATTATATTGCTGAGATACTGTTTTAAAACCAAAGGATTTGCTTTCATCATTAAAATACTCAATAAAAGCTTCCCATTTTGTTTTATTAAATAAAAAATGAAGATTATTTCTTTTTTTAAGTTCTTTAATTATGTAATTTAAACTTTCTTTGTCTTTAATATGCATTTTATGTATTTTAATACTTTCTAATAACATAAATATTATACATATATCATCTTCTAGATTAACTTGTACATCTTTGGTTAAACCGTATTTATATAAGCTAAAAAAACAACTATTTAAAATATTACTCATTGTTCCAGTTTCACCGTTAAAATAAGTACAATTCCTATATGGATATATTACATTTTCATCATTTAAAACTTCTTTTTCACGACCTTGTATTAATTTAATAATTTTCTTTTGATGTTCTATATGTAAAGTATTATCAATTCTAATCATTGGATTATTATGTATAAATAAATCAATTTCTCTTGTTAACATATCTTTTTCACCACCAGGAAATTGTTGGTTTTGAATTAAATATTTATTATTCCATATTTCTGGTATTATTTTATTCATTTTTTAATAAATTATTATTAAATAAGTATTAATAAATTATTATTAAATAAGTATTAATAAATTATTATTAAATAAGTATTAATAAATTATTATTAAATAAGTATTAATAATTTATTAATATATTATTAATATATATATATATAAAATTAGTATTAAATATGATTGATGAAAATTTATTATTTATTATTTTAATTACTGTTTTTTCAGTATTTATTATTAATAAACAACCAAAATTAATTGCAACTATTATTTTAATACTTATAATTTATTATTTTTATAAATTAAGATTTACAAATACAAAAGAATTTTTTACATTTATAACTAATAAAATAAAAGAAGGTTTTGAACCTTGTAGTGTTGCTAATATTGGTTATTGTGATAATGAAGGTAGTGGTAGTAATACTACTTTTTTACCTGATATAATGAGAAGTGGAATACCATCTAATACTATTAATAATAATTCAGTAATTAAATTAAAAAAAGAAGATTTTTTTATAGATAAACGATTACAATTAGGTAAAGAAGAAATATCAATAGAAAAAATAATTAAAGAAATTCCAACATTAATAGATTATAAATTATATATGGAAAAAGTTATTAATTTTATAATGACTATAAAAACAGATGATACTTTACAAAAAATGTTTTTATGTAAAAAAATAAAATATAATATGACAAAAATTTTTTATAATTCTTATAATACTATAATTAATAAACAATATAATATTAATACATATAATGAACTTTTATTGTCTCAAAGAGAATTTAATGATACTTTAAATATATTAGCTTTAATAGGTTTAAATGAAATTTATAGTAATAAAGTAATAAAATTACAAAAAGAATTTAAAACTATGAATACAAAATTAAACGAATATATTATAGAAAAGGTAAATGATATTAAACCGAATGATTATAATATTACAACAAGTTTCTTACCACGTAAAAATGAACCATCAGGTGTTACTTATTTAGATAATAATGAATATAGTAATTATTTGGATTTGTAGACATTTTATAATTATTTATTAGGCTTATCCTTAAATAAACGGCTGTGTTTATTAAATGATAACCTAAAAGAACTTTTTAAAACCTTGAACTTATTTGACGGTTATTATATTTAAAGTAGATATTTATTTTTAATTATTTAATTAAATAATTAATTTCAAACTATATTTTAATGTAACATTAAAATATATACTATATAATAACG
>Ga0335398_10009770_pt1 | contig 11020 bp, 12 predicted proteins | sample BON03_FD_205742 | JGI IMG/M metagenome (GOLD analysis project Ga0335398, IMG submission 205742) | Freshwater microbial communities from Lake Bonney liftoff mats and glacier meltwater in Antarctica - BON-03 (spades assembly) (version 2) | ecosystem: Environmental > Aquatic > Freshwater > Ice >...
CCTCTGTTGGCCTGCACTGTGGGTAGCTGCAGATAAACGCTTTGAAACGCTAGCGCTTGATATTGTGCAGCAGTTGCGCCGGTGCAACGGTTTTCGCCGGCCGCTGCCCGTGACTGCGGACATGACTCCAGCGGTGGCACATCCGCAGGAAATCGCCGATTCTGGCGGGAAGAATGGCTGGGCACACGAGTGGGATGCGTTTGAGTGGCATCTTCCCTCTATATACATGTGTAGGGGCGTGGGTGTGTGTGGAGGGAGGGATATGAAGGGTACGGAGGGGGGGTGTTCAGCTATGGAAGGGCTGCTAGACTTGGTGTTCGCGCGAGGGTGTCGAGTGCTGGCTGAGAGGTTGGTGGAGGAAGGAGGCGAAAGTCTGGTAGCGCTTGAGGCTGCGGCCGTAGTGCCTCTCGTTGCCTCTGCCCTCGCTACTGGCTGTCTCGGTGCCGTGTCTGTGTGGGCAGATGTTGGCTTGCCGTATCCGCTGCAGCGCGTGCTCGACAAGGCGTGTGCTTCATGGCGGGTGCTCCTGCGCGCTCGGCGCAGCAGCACGGTGGTGGGTGTGAAGGAGGGCGAGTTGGTGCACAGGACTGCGCATTACGACGAATCAACCCCCCTTGTGTCCGTGTACGAGCGACACACGGACTTTCTCAAATGTCTCGAGGCGGTCGTCGAGGCGTGGCACCTCCTCCCGGTGGTGACTGCAACGCATTGCAACACACTGCAACAAACTGCAACACACGTCGAGGCATGGCACCTGCTACCGACCGTGACCGAGGATGATGCAGCATGCGGGAGGGGGGGGGCACTCCAACATGCCGAGGCGTTTTGTTTTGATGCGCCGGCGCCGCTGAGCCGTTACGCTCCCGATGACTTTGGCCGCAGCCGCCGCCTCGACTCGCTGCCCTCGGTGCTGTCATGGTATCCCTTGCCCGTGCGCACAAGAGAGAGAGAGATCGGAAGAGAGAAAGAAAGGGCTGTCGGGGGTGGGTGCAGAAGCAGTGCTGAGGCTGGCGCTGCAGATGACGCTGAATATGGGCAACAAACACTACAACGCACTGAAACACACTGCAATTACGGCGCGTATGGTGCCAGCACAGAATACAGGCAACGGTATACGTTGCCGCGTGTTGAAGAGACGGTGGAGGCGCGGCGCGGCATGCACAATAAGGACGCAACCTGGCGTGCGGGTATCGAGACGGATGACTTCAAAAAGACTTCTGGAGATATCGCAAAGCGCAACGATTCGGATTCTGACTCTGAAGGCAATGTGCCTGCGCCCTTTGCCTTTCCGGGTCCTGGAGCATATGACACAGACGAGGGGCGGGCATTCATGCTGATGAGAGCGCGCGTGGCTCCGAGTTTTGGTCGTGGTTGCCGTTTTTCTTCAAGATGGTCTTTGGCATCAGGCAAAGGCCTTGAATGGCACGCTCTTCATCACGAACTTGAGGATCAGGAGTGTGTACTGCAACGCTGTAACGCTGGCGAAAAGGAGGAGAGCGGGAACTTGAGAACAAGAGAGAGCGAGGGCGAGCCAGAAGACATGCCCAAGGACACTGAGGAGGAGGCCTCTCCCTTTGACTAAACACAGATACGCGGGGCTCTCTTGCGGTTCCTCACTCAAACGAAAATTCGAAATTTACTTGCACGCCTAAAAAATCTACTTGCAGGCTGGCAACTTGAAATAATCAAAAAACGGGTTCAAGTAGTACAAGAGTCCACCCAGCCAAACCCCTGCATCTGGATGGCCCCTCCCGTAGAAGGAATTTCCTATCGTGTGACGATCAATTTACTCCGACTCGGAGAGAAATTGTTGCTAGATTCAAAGTTTGAGGACTGCCATCAAAAAATATCATGTATGTGTGTACGTATAAGTTCCAGGCATTTGCTTGCAACCAATTCCAGGCCTTTGCTTGCAACCGGGGCTAAAGCCCCTCCGCTTGCCGCGCGCCCGAAACTCGCTGGCTGGGGTGGCAGTTTCTTAATGGTTTAAACCATTGGGGTGGCAGTTTCTTAATGATTCTTCTGTTTTTGTTTTTTTTTGTTGATATCGGACAAGGTTTTATGCATCTCCAGATCGTTGCGATCCCAAATATCGGTGTTTTACGCGCCAATTTCCACATGATCTGAGATTCGAAGATCGGACAATTGTCATTGAAGTCCGATGAAGTCCGATCTCAGAAAAAGTGGCAAAATTAGGGGGGGAAAATTAGGGGGGGCAAAATGCGGGGGCAAATTTATTATCTATATTCCGAGGCTTCTCTGTGCCTGAGGGGAATGGTTATTTCACAAAGAATTGACTTGGTTTGTCAATACAACTCCATTTCCACCACCTCTGAGACTGAAACACGGCACCACCTATGGAGTGACTACGATTAGTAAGCTTCTTCACATTATAGGTCTCCTTTGATGATGTAGGCTCTTTTCTAGGTCTCTTTTGCAAAAGAGACCTATAATTTTAAGGAGCCTACTCATCGTAGCCACCCCATATGACCCGGGAGCCTGCATATCACGTACGAGATGAAAAAAATGTGGACGCTTTCGAGTTGTATGTCTGTGTTGCTTCATTTTTTGATGGTTCTTCCAGTCAGCCCGTGGTGCTTGAAGGCTGCTGACAGAAAATTGATGCTTGTTTCAAAGTTGACTCGTGTTGAGCTAGTAATAGGTGAGGTAACATCCACTGCAACGCAATCGCATGCACTTCAACTTCATAGTACAATACAATCTCATCCCTATTTGTATGATCACACAGATACATATACAATAATATGTATAGATATACATATAGATATATACGTATATATATGTATACATGATATACATATGGAAGATACATACATACATAGATATGTTATAGATATGTATAGCAGGGTCCTACGCTTGCAAGGATTTCAACTTGTTGCAAGTTTTTGACAAGTGGAACTTGACAGGAAACTTGACAAGTGACTTCATAAGTCAAAAATGCAAGTGTAGGACCCTAATATGTACAAGTATATAAAAGATTATACTCATATAGATACACGTACATACATAGATAAATACGTGAGACCATACATATGTAGATATATATACATGTATACATATCATCAGAAAAATACACCTGGTAAATAGTAACTTCTTACTGATCACTAACATGATTTCAGTCGCGTACCATATTACTGTTTTTGGAATCACTATAATGACAATTTGACTTTACAAGTCACTTTTGCACTGTCGGTTCAATTTTTGTAGTAAATGTTTGAATAACCTGTACAGGGTGGCGAAGACTCAGAGGATCCCTTATCTTTATAGGTCATTTTCCACAAAAGTGACCTATATTTAGTGGCTCTTTTGTGGAAAATGATCTGGAATTTAGGGGATCCTATGAGTCTTCGCCACCCTGTACTCTCCAGTGAAATACATTGACTGGTATTGTCAAGACAAATGGATGAATTGGGCGTGTACATTGAGAAGAACAAGACTTCATCCGACTCTTTTAGACAATCAAAGTGTCACATGTTCTCATTTCGCTCAACCAAACCAAGACTGGAGCATGTATGTATTTGTGGTATGTGTATGTGTGTGTGTGTGGATGTGATTTGCCATGGGCGTATGATCAGGAACTCGGCACAAACCACTATTCTGTCAAGAAGTCTTTCAAATTTGCAATATTCTCATCGTGTATATTTACACATGTGTAAATACATAGATGTGTGTATATACCTAAACATATATGTTCATTCACACATCTGTGTTTGTATACGTATGAATATATGGGAGTACACATGTATACATATATTCAGGTATATACGTATGAATATATGGGAGTACACATATGTATATATATTATGTTCTCATGTTCCATTCCCACCTTTTCCTACCTTGTTCCCTTTCTCCTCTTTTTCCCCATTTTCATTTTCTGTTGTCTTGAACTTGACTTTTCGACAATCTTTGCAACTGCTCCTAGGAGCCAGTGCAAAGATTGTCGAAAAGTCAAGGACATGACAACAGAAAAGGAAAAGGGAAAGAAAGGGTAGAGGGGGGATGAGGTAGGAAAGGATGGGTGTGGAGCATGAGAACAGTGCCGAGAGCGGTGTGGGTGCGTGGCAGGGCGTGCGGGGGGGAGGAAAAGTTGCAAGATTAAGATTTCAAGACATCCGGGCCCAATAAAGATGAATGCATGCCCGTTGACCTCGCCAAGCTCCAGAGGACGCCGCGAGATGAAAATGCGCGCGATCGAGCGTACGCTTGCTGATATGCGTGTTTGTACGTGTGCGCGTGTGTGTGTCTTTCTGTCTCTTTCTTTCTCTTCCTTTCTCTCTTTCTCTCGTTCTCCCTTTCTCTCTCTCGCTCTGTCTCTCTCTCTCTCTGTCTTCATGTCTAGCGATAAAGCACCCACGAACAAGATGTGCCGCCGTGCGCCACTAGTCTGACCGTAACCTGAGCACCTACGAACGATATCTTACCACGAATGCGAAATTTTAGTTTCGAACTTTGGTTCTGTAACCGAACATTTCAAGAGCCCTTTTTCCCCCATCGCGTTGCTTGTTGATAGGATCAGAGGGCTGTCGCAGAACCGAGGTGAGCTTGTCGAGTTTAGAGTATCCAAGTGTCACATGTACTCTTGCGTCTCTGCGTCTCCGAGTCTGTGTCACTCTATCATTCTGTATCTCTGTATCTTTGTGTCTCGATTGTATGTGCACTCACAATCAGGACACGATTATAAGTAGAACTCTTTCATGACGTATTTCTTCGAATTCTATTCACAAATTTGACGAAACGTCCGGCAGTACTTCACACAGAGTAATCCACACACACTTGGAAACGTGGCAATCTCGAGGATTCGAAATAAACAAAGCAAGCCTGGCACCAGAATTCCCAAGGGAAAAAAAATCAAAATAAAGAAATATACAACGCTCATCCCTAGGCAGGACAACATCACCTTCGGCGCTAGCCAGAAAATGATGACTTATTCGTGCGAATTTGCTGTTGGTCTGGAGTTCACGGTGTCTGGTCCGCCCGTTGAGTCTGAGCAAGACAACACATTCGGATGGCAAAATGTTGTGAAGACTTGAACAGTGTCAACATGTGTCTTGCATGCCGTATGTCCATAACACAGCCTTCAAAAGTTGCGTGGTCAATCAGAAAATGAGTACTGAATGTTTGTCTGTATGCATCGAATTTGCGGGCCCTTGTAGCTGCCATTGCCCGCGCACTAACGAGTTCACAGCCCCTATCTGTACAGTCTTTCTTTCTTTCTTTGGAAGCAGAGTTTGTATCTGAAACTCAATGGTGAGTATTTCAAGGGTGCGTTCCCTTCTTTGTCATTGGCCCTGGCAAACTATGGGATTTCACTTGGCTCTAACATGCATCAGTCACCTTACCTGTCTCTACCCTCGCTCTTTACAGAACACCTTTCTTTAAAAATGACCTGTAACTTTAAAAATGACCTGGGGGGGGGACTGATGCTCGATAAGTAGGTTCCTTAAAATAATAGGTCTCTTTTGCAAAAGAGACCCATAAAAGAGACTATATTTTGCAAAAGAGACCTATAATTTGATCGAGCCTACTAATCGAACCCGCCCCATGTGACCCCGTCATACATGTGCCATGACTCATTTGTTCAATTCGTGACATGTCTCGTAGACGTTGAGATGTTGAGTGACTGGCAGTAGCATCTTTATTGGGCTCTTTTGCAACATCTTTATGGGGCTCTTTTGCCAAAGAGACTGCCAATTTTAATGAGCATACTAATCGTAGTCGTAGATGTTGAGTGACTGGCTGTGCATTCCTCACTCATACGTGTGCTATATTTTGTTCAAATGTGCGTGGCGTGACTCACGAAGGTTGAGTGAGTGGCTGCCTATAACTCATTCATATGAATGAGTACCAGGCATAATTTATCAATCAATTAACGAATCAATGGATTGATCATTCATCAATTGATTGAGGCTTCAAGGTTGAGGACCTTAGCGCTGGGTCTTTGCTACTCCTCTTTGTCGCACCACTTTTTTGAATTGAATAAACGCATCAGTTTCGTTGCCAGTATTGTGTCATTTGTGACCGCCTCTGGTGTCCGAGCAAGTTTTCAATAAGTGCATTTTGTGAAAAAAATCAAAATTCACTGTATACCTAGCATTTTTTGCAAATTTTTCAAGATGAATCCCCCAATTTCAAACGCCGAAAATATTTCATCTTCGCCCCTGAGTTTAGAAGACCAAGACAAATGAAATCTCTCTTCCAACCTGTGGTACCACCCTCCCCCTGTCTCCCAACAACTAACCCGCCCACTCCTCCCCCGGGCCCGGACAACGCGCACTGCCAAGTATGTCTAAGCCCATGTGACGAAGATGAAACACTCCTTTGCAACATATGTAACGCAGGATAGCATCTTGAGTGCCTGATCCCTCCCCTAACCATCCTAACGGGGATTTCAATGCCCGTCAAGAGGGCAGGGGAGGCCCCCCCATATGATGAACAAAACAATTGTTTTCTATCCACTGTCCTGTTACGATCGTTTGCGTTTTCAAGTTTGTTGCTTTGCTAGTTCTTTTTGGTATCCACCCCGCCCTTGGCCGATCCCCGGTCCTGTCTTTGTTTGTGGGCCTGTTTCGCAGCCGCTTTCCACTGTTTGGCCGTTTTCCTGAACTGCTCCATCATCTCTGAGACTCCTGCAAATCCAATAGGATCTTGCTATTGAATTGCTGCCGTACGTTCAATTATGATGTCCCAGTTGGCAATCGTCGCTCTGAGCAAATCAGTAAGAGCATACCTACGATTGTCTGGATTTAGCAGCACCGTGACATTTGTGTCCTGGAAAGTGGATTGCGCAATCTCAAACAACTCGTTGCATTCGCTGTTGAGGCTGCGTTCTGCTGAGTCTGGCGCATTCTGGCTGATCCTCACACTCTCGAAACCACGGTCTGAGTTTTGTATGCGCGCTTTCTGGGCGTCCGAGGCTTCACCCCTGTGCATTACATCCCAGGCCCACTGTAATCTGTCAATGTTCGCCTGTGCACGCTTCTCTGGTGCGAGAGTGGCGGTGCCAGCTTTCACAGCCGCATGCGTAGTCTTCGTGAGTTCTCCCTCGTCGATGCTCGCCTGTGCACGCTTCTCTTGTGCGAGAGTGGCGGTGCCAGCTTGTACAGCCGCGTGTACAGTCTTCGTGAGTTCTCCCTCGCTGATGCTCGGCTGTGCACGCTTCTCTTGTGCGAGAGTGGTGGTGCCAGCTTGCACAGCCGCGTGCACAGCCTTCGTGATTTCTCCCGGCTCCTCTGTGATCCGAAGCAGCACCTCAAGTTGCCACACGCTCAACTGTGTGTTCACATATGATTGTGAGCGTTGTTGCCGTGGTGAGTAGTCGCAATACAAATCCATTTTCATGCAGTACCCACGTTAATTCCGTGAACATCAATCTCTTCTTCCATCTCATTTTGCCCAAAGGGTTGCCCCTCTTATATCATCACTCACATTTTCAGGATCCAGCAAGAAGCACTGTGTGGTATCGTCTCCGGCCTGGAAGATTGCAGCTGCACTGTCGTGCTATTTTTGTGTGGGCTTGATGAACTCCGACGTGAAGGCAAAGCAAGTCTGTCTGATTTGTTCGCCCATAGCGCGTTGATGTTCGATCAAGAACTTTCTGCTCTCTCCTGTCATGGCGATGAGGTTTTCAAAAAACGGAACAGTGGGAGGGCTCGCAAATAGGTCCGGAAACGATCGGCAAAGCATGTTCGAGTAACCTTCATTGGCTCGTGGTAAGCGTGCAATATTGCCAACCATTATGCGGAGGCCCTGCCATCAAGAAAGAGTTAATTTGAAACACACAAATTCGCCAATTCGCAAGGTACAGTGAAGCCACGTAGTAGAATAACGATGAGTAGTCATGTATTCCGTCATAGGAGGATGAGTACCAGCGAGCAGAAGTGAGGGAGCGTGTTGGCGCCATTCGCAAGTACAATTCGACTGCCGGGGAGCATTATATTGTAAGCGTCTGCGACACCATGGCCTTGAATTGAAATTCTTCCCGTTTCGCAACACGCGTTCAGAAGAATCGCATGTATCTGTACTGACATGACATGTTATTACAGTCGACGTGCGGGCACCTTTATGCACGTGACAAGACTCCTATCTTCTGTCTCCTGGTGTGACTCATTCCACTCTAGCGATATTGTCTGTTCGGAGACGCCTTTCTTGCCCTACGTCGGAAGATGATACGCGTTTTCTATGGCTCTTGTCTAGAATTCTGCTCTATGGTTTTGTTGTCTTTGTATAGGGCTTTTATATATATTTGTATATATGTACACAAAAAAAGAAAGCAAAATTGAGCTCCAAAAAGGTGAAAATTTTAGGACCTGTTCCAACAAATTACGGATAGCCCCTGAAGCAGTCGGGTCAGCCAGTGGATGCGTCACTAGTTTTGCTTGGATGTGTCCAATTTTTGCGTACTTGCCAAAGACGCTCGTCAACGGCACACACTGCTGAACTACATCAAATGCTGCTATTTTCATGTTGAGTAAGCTCTTCTCTGGCACCCCGCAAGCCAAGGGCACCGCCCACAATTCGTTGTATGTCGTAGTACACACTGTCCCAGGGAGAAGAGGATACCAGCCTCTTCCATCCACACCCAGGTTGTATTGATGTATTGGTACAGGGATTGTTGAAATTCATCAGTTTCACGACACAGTAATACCACCAGCCCACGTGGATGCAGATACATGATAATAACACAAGTACAGCAGACGCGACCTCAATGATGATATAATGACTACCATGCAGTTTGTGTTGAAACAGTGAGAGACAACACAATGACGGAAATAGTGATTCCCATACCTTGGCTTCTTGGGCGCCGAGATCTCAGGCTTATCGATTTAGAGTCCAACATGCACTGGGATCAGCGCCCTTTGCACCTGTTCAAGTCTTGAATGTAAATCTAGAATCCACATGTTCGTTTATACATACACGCAAGGTCGCAATCGCATGTTCTCACCAGGGGTGTAGCGTGCCATTTGTCGAGCTGAATCGACACCTCGGGCGGTTAAACTGTCAGAGAGTTGCACAGGGTGCGTTTGCATGCACTCTTCAAGTTCCCGCAATTTGAAGATTTGGGCTTTGGATAGACCATGTCCAGTGTGGTTAATTTCTTGCACATGGATTTCGATGCATGACAAACCTAACATGTGCAGCGTAGCGTTGGGCCAGATTTCGACCCCTAGCGCCGTGCAAGATAAATATCGCAAGTCCTTTCCAGCGGGTATCAGGAAGCTTTCATTGAACTGCTCAATCACGTCACCCAGTGCATCCTGCGCCCCATGCGGGTACAAGAATTCCTCGCCCTGTGTTTATAACGTATATTTTGGGCAAAGGTGCGATCAGATTGAAGCACAGAGAGAGCAGATAAGGGCACATGCTTGCAAAACAAAGATTCAGAGCACGCAGGGCGTCCAGAAAAAATACATGTGCCTTTGATGACAATTGTTAATGCGGTTACTAGTCAAGATTGTATGTGGGATGTTGCCACCCTCTTTTTTGTTTAGTAAGCGGGGTGGGTCTGTGTAACAGTCTGAGTCGGGACTAAGAATGGGCGAGGGGAAGCGGAGATGTTGTAAGCCTGAGGATGCAGGGGAGGGGGAGGATTTCCCAACTGGTATGACAGTGGGGGGTGGAAGGAGACAATCTATATGCCAACTGGTATGGCATAGGTTGCAGATTGTGACATCCTACACGGCCACTTCATTTAAGGGCCCTCTATCATGAGCGGAATAGAGGTTCAACGGAAGAAATTGATTCGTATGAAGACATTCAAGAAGCAGCGCAGAGAGAAAGGTGCGACTACGACAGCTCATCAGCCAGGATTTAGCAGATGATATTTCCACAGACGTGTACCACTAGCTGCTCTGCCCCAACCATTTTGTTGTTGAATGTGTTGCGATAATCCATCAACCGTAACTGTGCAGAATGACAAAACGAATTAAAACCCAGCACGTGTCCAAAAAGAGCTGCATATGGGGTGGCTTTGGTTAGTAAGATCGATAAAATTATATGTCTCTTGTACAAAAGAGCCCTGCAAAAGAGACGCTATTCTGCAAAAGAGACATATAATTTAATCGATCCTACTGACCGTAGCCACCCCATGCATGACCACACCCTCCATGCCCACAACCCCTGTGCATTTATACAGCCACCCTGCCCCGCGGTGCACCGATCACCGTGCACACCCTCGTGATTTGCGTGTGTGTGCGTGCATGTGCGTGTGTGAGTCTGCGTCTATGTGCGGCTGTGTGTGTGTCTTTCTCTGTGTGAGCGTGTGAAAGAGGGATAGAGGAGAAAAGAGAAAGTGCGGGAGAGAGAGAGAGACAGCCTCACAGAGAGGGTGAGAACGAGAGGAGAGAGAGAAAGAGAGCGCGAGAAATAGATTGAGAGAGACAAAAAAAGAGCCTCACAGATAAAGGGGTAAAAGAGTAGGGAGAGAAACAGAGAGTGCGAGATGGGAAGAGGGAGGAAGAGAGAGAGAGTGTGAGAGAAGGGCAGGGGGAGAGAAAGAGAGAGAGTGAGAGAGAGGGAGAAGGGCAGGGGGAGAGAAAGAGAGAGAGTGAGAGAGAGGGAGATAAGGAATTTGTGTGTGAGAGAGAGTGTGTGTGAGAGAGAGAGTTAGAAAGAGAGATAGAAAGCGCGCACCCGTGCGAGAGAGAGATATGGAGAAAATGAAAAAGTGCACGGGAATGAGAAAGAAAGAGAGAGACAACGAGAGAGCGTGCGAGAAATGGATTGAGAGAGGGAGTGCGAGAGAAAACGAGAGTGAGAGATAGAGAAAGAGAGCGAGCGAGACAGAAAGAAAGAGAGAAAGAGAAAGAGAGTGAAAGGGAGTGTGTAGGCGTTCTAAAGAGAAAAAAAGAGAGAGAACGGAAGAGAGAGAGAGAGGAAGAGAGAGAACACAAAGAGCTTCAAATATGGGGACCAAAAAAGCATGACTGCGAGAGGGGCAAAGCAAGAGGAGAGAGGGAGGGGGGGAGGGATGGATGGAGGGAGGGAGGAAGAGAGGGAGAGA
>Ga0335398_10009774_pt1 | contig 11017 bp, 3 predicted proteins | sample BON03_FD_205742 | JGI IMG/M metagenome (GOLD analysis project Ga0335398, IMG submission 205742) | Freshwater microbial communities from Lake Bonney liftoff mats and glacier meltwater in Antarctica - BON-03 (spades assembly) (version 2) | ecosystem: Environmental > Aquatic > Freshwater > Ice >...
GCCGGGCGTCTCCGCGCGCGCGCGCCCTTGCCCCCTCGAGCCCCCCCTCCAAGCCCCCCAGGCCTGGTCCCCCTCCCACCCCCCGCCTCTCTCTCTCTCGAGGAGACCCGTTGCTCCGCTCTCTCCTTCTGCTCTCTCTCTCTCTGTGCTCACCTTCTCCGCCTTGGCTGCCTGGGCGCGCGTCAGCACGCCGTTCACGTTGCCAATGTCACCCAGGGCCCTGCGGTTGGTGTTGGTTTGGGGGGGAAGGGACGGAAGCGTGTGAGAGAGGGAGGGGGGAGGGTTCCCAAAATAAAAAGAGACGTTTGCTCGCTCGTTTTTCTTTTGTCGGATTGTCGAGCGCGCGCACTCACCGCCTGCGTGCGGGCTCAGCCGCGCTGACCGCCACGTTTTTGCCCTCTGCCAGGCGCGCCGCCGGGTTCTCTTCCGCCGCGCGGACGCGGAGCGAGGCCATGTTTCCTCTTTCTGCCTGTCCCCGTGTTTTTTGCTTCTGTCCGCGTTTGCTGTGGCTGTGTCTGGGTGGAAGCAAACAATCGAATGGAGGACGGCCGCGCGCGTTAAGGTGAACGAGCGGGCTACTTACCGGGGACTTACTGTGCGTGTGTGAGTGCGGGAGGTGCTTCTGAAAAGGTGAGGGGCGAATGAGCGAGCGGCGCCTAGTAGCCCGAGCCGGCGGCCCGCCTTAGGCACCAAGGCGAGCCAAGCGCGCGCTCGCTCTCCCGAGCCAAAAAAACCCTCTCTTTCTTCCCCCCCTTGCAACAATGACCAGACGCAAATAAAAGACCGTGGGACCCCTCCTTGACCCTCTCGCTCTGACTGACGGCCCCATCCGGACGCGGGGGGCCAACGACAAGCAACACGCCAACTGTTCGTGACCAACCCTTGCACCGGTGACCCCGCCAAGCAATCTTCCGCGCGCGGCGCAGCCTGCGAACGCCAATCCAATCGCCAAAGGCAGCGCGTCGATGGTGGCGAGAGCCGGTGGCTTGGCGCTGCGCCGCAACACCCATGGCGCAGCGAGCCCCTGCTACGGGAGCGGGGGAACGCGGCGAGCGGCGGCGGCGGCGGCGCCCCTCGGGGGACCACGCCACCGGCGGCGGACGGCCGCAGCGCCCGCCGTGCAAACACCCGCCGCGCCAACGGCAGCAGCAGCAACAACAGCAGCGACGTGGCAGCGACTGTCGCGTCGGCCCAACCAAGCCATCCCAGCGCCTGATCATCGGCGCCGACACCGGGCGCCGGCGCCTCGCGCGACCCCCCCCTCGCCCCATCCCCCCCCGCCGATGCCGCCGCCGCCAGGCGACGACGCCGCCGCCGACGCCGACGCCGAGGGAGCTCGGCAAGAGCCAGGCGAGTGCGAGGAGGCGCGCCTCGGCGCGCGGCGGGGGCCGGGGCCTCCCCCTCCCCATCCCCCTGCCCCCGCCCAAGAGGGCCGCCGGCCCAGCGTGCGCGCCGCGCTCCGCGCGCTGGCCGCCGCGCTCGCCCTCGGTTTGGCCGCGCTCGTGGCCGCGGCCGCCCGCTCGCCGGGCGCCGCCGCGTGGGGCGCGGCGGGCGCCGCCGCCGCCGCCGCCGCCGCGGCGCCCTCGGTCGCCGTCGCCGCCCAGGGCGGCGCAGGCGGCGGCAGGGGCCGCGCCGGCGCCGTCCCCCGCGGCTTCCCCCGCCCGCTGGGCGACGCCGCCGCCGCCGTCGCCGGCCCCCTGCGCGCCGCCCGGCGCACCGCCGAGGTCGCCCAGTACCGCGCCTCGGCCGTGCTGGGCCTCCCGGCCGTGGGCAAGGTCGGCGCCATGCTGGCCGTGTGCGTGCCCGTCGCCGCGCTCGGCGCGGCGCTCTACCGCGCGGCGGTGCCCGGGACCACCTGGGCGGGCGCCGCCGCCAAGGCGGCTGTCGTGATGGGAAACGTGCCCGGCGCCGACGTGACCAACGAGCCGTCGGCGGGCGCGGCCGCCGTGGTCGGGCTCGTGTACGCGGCGGGCCTGTGCTCGTTTGCCGTGCTGGTGGGCCTGGTCACCGAGGACATCGGCGGCGCCGTCGAGCGCGCGCGCCGCGGCAACCACCCCGTGCGCGAGCGCGGCCACACCGTCGTCGTGTGCTCCGGCAGCGCCGACCGCCCGCGCGGCCACGCGGCGGTGCTGGTGCCCGTGCTGCGGCAGATGGCGTACGCGGGCGCCGGGCAGCCCGGCGGCCCCTTCCGCGCGCCCGTGGTGGTCCTGTCGTCGCTGGGCGGGCGCGCGCAGCTCGAGGAGTCGCTGGCCGACGCGCTGGGCGCCGACGCCGCGCGGCGCATGCGCCTGACCGCGCGCAGCGGCGGCGGCGCGCGGCTGCTGGACCTCGAGCGCGTGTCGGCGGCCGAGGCGTCGTCGGTCCTGGTGCTGACGGCCGACGCGGCGGCCGACGCCGAGGCCGACGCGGCGGCGGCGGCAAAGGAGGCGGGCGACGGCGGCGGGGACGGCGGTGGTGACGGCGACGGCGGCAACGGCGGCGAGGGCACCGAGCGGGAGGCCGCGCGCGCGGCCGCCGTCATCGCGACGATGCAGGCGGCGGGTTGCTTCGCGCCCGGGCAGCGCGTGGTCGTGCAGGCGCGCGGCGGCGCGCGCGCGGCGGCGACGGCCAGGGCGCCGCCGTCGCCGTCGGCACCGGGGCCCCGGACGATTGCCGCCTTGCCGGACGCGGTCGAGGTGGCCCTGCGGCGCGCCGTCGCGGCCGGGCAGCGCCTGCCCGCGCTCTCCGGCGCGCGAAGTGGTGGCGGCGGCGGAGGCGGCGGCGGCGCAAGGGGTGGCGGTGACCTGGCAGCCCCGTCGGCCGCCGACGTCGCGCTCGTGCGCTCGAGCGGCGTCGAGCGCGCGGGGCAGCTGATGGCCCAGGTCGCGCTGCAGCCGGGGCTCGAGCTCGTGTTCAACGACCTGCTCACGTTCGAGGAGGGCGGTGGCGGCGGCGGCGGAGGAGGAGGTGGAGGCGGCGACGGAGGGATGGCCGCCGGCAGCGCCGAGCTGTATGCGTCGCCGGAGGCGGCCGTGCCGAGGGCGCCGCCGCCGCCCCCCTCGGACAACGGGGCCCGGGCGAGCGGCGAGGAGGCCGGCGAAGACGACAACGACGACGAAGAAGACGAGGCGGAGGCGGAGGATGCGCTCCTGGACACCGCCAGGCGGCGACGTGCGGGGGATGCGGGCGGCGCTTACGAGGCGGGCGGCGGCGGCGGCGGCGGCGGCGGCAGCGGCCGGGACGAGGGGGGCGGGCCCGCTATTGTCGGCCGGAGGTGGCGGGTGCGCGAGCGCAGGCGCCCGCAGGCCAGCGAGGGGGGGAGCGAGGCGCAGGCGGCCGAGGCGCGAGACGCCGCCGCCCGCCCCCCCCCCCGCCCCCCCCCCCCCCTGCCCCCGCCCCCGCCCCCGCCCCCGCCCCCGCCGCAGGCCCTGTACGGGGAGGCGCGCCGGCGCTACCCGGCGGCCACGGCGATCGGCTGGGCGCTCGGGCTCCGGGAGGCTCGCGAGAGCTCGGCCGAGGGCGGCGGCCGCCCCGTCGTGCTCAACCCGCCGGACGACGCCGCCGTGCCGCCCGGCGCGCGCCTGCTGTTCGTGGCGCGCGGCTTTGCGGACGTGCTGAGGCCGACGCCGGCCGTGGCGCGCGCGGCGGCAGAGGCGGCCGAGGCGGCCGCGCGCGCGGCGGCACAGGCGAGGGAGGAGGCCGAGCGGTCGCGCGGCCCCCAACACGGCCGCCGCCGGGGTGGGTGGCTGCGGCTGCTCAAGCGGTCGCCGTCGTCGCCGGCGAGCAGGACGCCGCCGGCGACCGGCGTCTCTCGCCCGAGCGGCGAGAAGCACGCAGCAGGAGCGCTCGCCGCGGGCCGCGACGAGCCGCCCTCCTACTCCCGTCGCGTGGCCGTCGTCGCGCTCGGCGGCGACGGCGCGCCCGTCCTGCGCAGCCTCGCCGAGTTTCTGCCGGCCGCAGCCGCCGCCGAGCAGGGCCGCGGCCGCCGGCAGCAGCAGCAGCAGCCCCGCGTCACGCTGGTCGTGCGCGGCGAGACGGCGGCCACCGCGCGCGCGGCGCGGGCGCTGCGGGCGCGCGGCGTCGGCGTTTCGGTCGTGGTCGGCGCGCCCTCGTCGCGCGACGCGCTCGAGCGCGCGGCCGTCGGCGAGCAGGACGTCGTCGTGGTGTGGCCGCAAGCGGCCGCGCTCTGCGGCGGCGGCGCCAACGACGCCGCGGCTGTGGACGCCGACGGCAGAGGCAGCGGCGACGCCGAGGACGGCGGCGGCGGCGGCGGTGGCGGCGAGGCCGGGTCGGACGCGGACGCCGCCACCATCACCGCCGTGCTGCAGATCGCCGACGTGGTCGCGGCGGCGTCGCCCGCGCCTGGCCGCGGCCGCCGGGCGCCACTGTCGGTGGTCGTCGCCGTCAGCGACGCCGCCACGCGCGACGTGCTCGCGCGGTGCCTGCAGGGAGGCCAAGCGGTGGCGGCGGCCCACCGCCGCACGCGCCTGCACGCGCTGCTGCCCGCCGAGCTGCTGGCGGGCCTGACCGTCATGAGCGCTGCGCAGCCGAGCGTCCAGGGCGCCTTCGCGCAGCTGCTGGCCGGCGCCGCCGGCCAAGACCTGTACCTGCGGCCGGCGAGCTCCTACTGCGACGGCGATGGCGGCGGCGGGGGCGGCGGCGGGGGCGATGGCGGCGGCGGCGGCGGCGGCGGCGGCGCGCCGGTGCGCTGGTCGGCGGTGGTTGAGCGCGCGCGCGCGCGCGGCGAGACGGCGATCGGATTGGTGACGCGCGGCGGCGGGTCGGAGCTCGCGCTGCCGGCCGACGCCCGCGTGCGCCTCGGCCCGTCGGACCGCGTCGTGGTGCTGGCGGACGAGTTTTGAGACAGGCTCTCGGGTCTCGTTTTGTCAAGAGCTGGGGCCGGGGGGGTGGGCGGGGGGAAGCGGGGGGAAAGAGCTGCAGGAGCGACGGCGGGCGCCCCGGTAAAACACGACGAGGAGGAGGGGTCGAGCGAGGGCCAGGGATCCCCCGCCGCCAAGCTGCTCGCTCGCTCTCCCCCCTTCCGTCGTCGCGCGCCTGCCAGTCGGGCGACGGCGGCTGCGCGGCGGAGGTGCGGCGCGGCGCGGCCTCCTCCGTGGACACGCGTCCACACCTCGGATTGCGGGCGCAGCGGCGGCGACCTCTCCCGACACGTCGCTTTTTGGGGCGGGGGGAGATCTGCGGCGCGCGATTTGCACGCCCGCGGCCTTTTGTCCTTTTTCGTCCTCGCGCTCGACACCCCCCCCCCCCCCCCCCCCCCCCCCCCCCCCCCGCCCCCCCCCCCCCCCCCCCCCCCCTCCCTTCTTTAACGGCGCCCGCCACTCCCGCTCCCCGCGCGATCGAACGATCGCCCAGGGACGCACATTGCGGCCAGCAAGGAGTTCTTGCGCGTTCCGGCCCCTCGAGCCCCACGCAATGTCTCGTGCGAACTCCCGCCGACGTCATCCGCCCCGCCGCAACTCGAGCCAGTTACCCGTCCGGCTCGCCCGAGCGGCGGGAAAACGAAGAAAACCCCCCGTCCCTCCGCCTCCTTTTCCCTCCCTCCCCACCACTCCCCTCGCCCCGCCCCACACAGGCTTGTTTAGGCAGGCTTCGCGCTAGTGACCCGTAGGACATAGCCGAGAGCGTTTCCACACTTGATCGAAGGCCAAAAGGGAAGACTCACAGACCGCACCCCCGACCGCACCCTAGAGACTACGCATAACGCGAGGCCGCCACCGCGCGCCCGCCGCCCTGGCCTTCTTCGTCCGCGAGAGACTAGCGCTCCCGACAGGTTAGTTAGCCCGCCGCGCCGCTCTCTGGGTTGGGGACGGGATCGTGCGGGCAACGCGATCGCAAAACCCGCCCCCCCCTTCCCTCGCTCCGCCTTGCTGGCGCGCCCGCCCCGACGCCCCTGCGCCCCCGGCGCGCGCGTGGGTACGGCGCAGCTCCCGCATGTCCTCGCGATCCGCCGCGCGCGGGCGCCCAAGCGCGCCTCGGTCGGCGCGGGAGACAGTAAAGAGAACACGTGAGGGGGGGGCAAGAGGCCTCCCCCTCCCCCATCCTTGTGAACGACACGCGCACCTCCGAGGCTGACATTTCTTCCCGGACGCGCCCTCCCCTTCCCCCGAAATCAACAACCCTCAGACTCGCGTTGCACGACAAGGCAGCAGACACGACGTACACAAGACCTTCGCAGCTCCCAACTCAGACTTATTTATTAAAAGCAGAGAATCAGTTCGCGCCTCCTCCGCCGTGTGACCTATTTTTTCCCGTGCATGAGCCGCAAAGCGGCGCAATTTCTCTTCGCTGTTCGCTTTTCGTCCACGTAACCACAACCACATTACTAAGCACTCATTTTTGCCTCGACTAGGTCGCTCATTTTTGTCTCGACTAGGTCGAGAAGAATACCCTCCTCCGAGGCGACGACGCTGCTCGCTCGCGCGCGCTCTTTTTTTTTGCCTTTTCTCCCCCTCCCCCGCCGCCTCGGCCGTCCTCCCGTTTTGCCTCCCCCGAGCCCCCGAGCTCCCCCCAACACTTTCAAAAAAAGGGAGCATCAAACACGATGGACGCGCGCGGCGACCCCCTTCCGGCCACCTCGCCGACCCCACCATCCCTGCGCCCTTTCACCGCCGCCGCTAGCGCCCACAGCGGCGGGACGCGCCCCCCTCACACCTGCGCCGGCGCTCGGTCCTCCCCAGGCCGCACTCTGCCGCCCGCTGCCGGCGACGGGCCCGCCGCCGCCTCCTCCCCCTCTCCCTCGCGCTCTCCCCCCGCCTGCCCCCGCCCCCCCTCCCGCAACGCCGACATCGGCGCCTCCGACGACATCAGCACGAGCCACCACATCCACCACAACAACAACACCAGCACCAACAACAACAACAACAACACCAACAACCCCGACGCCGACAACAAGGACGACGTGAGCGCCAACGCCGACAGCGGCGGCGGCGGCAACAGCCGTGTCGCCAGCAGCGCCCACGACAACACCACCAGCAACAACAACAACACCACCCCCCACAAGCACAACCTCAGCAGCAGCAGCAGCAGCGGCGGCGGCAGGGTCAAGAAGGGCGGCAACGACAACGACAAGGCGGCGCCCGACGGCGGCGGCCGCGGCGGCCACGGCTCGGACGACGACGGCGGCTGCTGCCGCCGGGCGCCCTCGCCCTCGCCCTCGTCCTCGTCGTCCGGCGCGGCCGCCGCCGCCGGCAAGAACGCGCCGCCTGGCGCGGCGGCCCCGACTTACGACGACGCGCTGCTCAGGCAGCTGCGCCACGCGGCCGCCCACGCCAATGCCGCCGCCGCCGCCGCCGCGGGCCCCGCCGGCGCCGCCGCCGCCGCCGGCCGCACGCGCGAGGGGGCGGACGCCGTCCTCGGCGGCGGCGGCGGCGGCGCCTGGGGCCCCCCGGCGGCGTGCGCGGCGCCTGGGGCCCCCCGTTCCGCCGGCGGCGCCGCCGCCGCCGACCCGGACGCCATCCACACGCCCCACGCGTGCCCCTCGTGCCCGGCCGGGGGGTCGGCCCCGCTGCCGGCCGTGGCCCTGATCGCCGCGACGCCCTTTGCCGGCGGCGCGTCCGGCGCGTCCCGCGCGCTCGCCTGTGCCTTTGCCTTCAGCAGCAGCAACAGCGAGGTCGACGACGGCGGGCACGGGTCGGGCAGCGGCGACAGCGGCCCGGTCGCCCTCCGCGGCGGCGGCCGCTTCGGCCGCGGCGGCAGCCTGCCCGCGCTGCAGGTCGCGCCGGACGCCCCGGCCGGCTGGCACTACTCCTCGTGCGCCGGCGCCCACATGCTGCCCGACGCGCTGACGCCCTCGTGCGGCGGCGGCGGCGCTGGCGGCGGCGGCGCTGGCGGCGGCGGCGCTGGCGCTCCTGTCGCGGCGGCCGCCGGCGCTGGGTGGCTCTCGACCCCCGAGCGCGGCGCGGCGCTCCCCCTCGGCGCGCCCGCGTCCTCGGTCGCGACGCCGTACACCTCCCCGATGCGGCCCGCCTGCTCGCTGCCGCCGCCGCCGCCGCCGGAGCGCTCGCCGCCGTTGTCGTCGCGCGCGCCGCTGTCGCGCTCGGCCGCGCTGGGCGCGGCCCTCGCGGCCGCCGCCGCTGCCGCCGCCGCCTGCTCGCCCCCGGGCTGCGCCTTGCAGCAGCACCAGCCGTACAAGCAGCAGCCGTACCAGCAGCAGCCCTACCAGCAGCACCCGCACCCGCACCAGCAGCAGCTGCCGTACAGCCAGCAGCAGCAGCAGTACCGCGGCGGCCACGGCGGCGGCGGCCACGGCAGCGGCGGCCACGGCAGCAGCGGCGGCGGCGGCGGCGGCGGCCTCCCCGCGCCCTCCCCCTACGCGCGCGGCCACGCGGCCGCCGCCGCCCCCGCGCCGCCCCCGTCCTCGCTGCCGCCGCCCCCGGGCCTCTTCCTCCCGAGCCCGCCGCCCGCCGGCCCCGCCCAAGCCGCCGCCGCCGCCGCCGCCGCCGCCGCCCAGGCCGCCCAGGCCGCTCCGCCGCCGCCGCTGTGCCGCCTGTACGTGGCCGGTCTGCCGCCCGAGTACACCGAGCGCGACCTGCGCGCGGTGTTCTCGCGGCACGGGAGCGTGCGCGACGCGGCCGTGATGTACGACCGCGCGTCGGGGGCGAGCCAGGGCTACGGCTTCGTGTCGTACGCGACGGGGGCCGAAGCCGACGCGGCGATCGCCAGGCTCAACGAGACGGCGCCGCCGCTGCCGGGCGCGCGCGGCCCGCTGCGCGTGCGCTACGCGCGCAACCACCAGGGCATCCCGCTCAGCGAGGGCCCCGCCGACAACCGCCGCCTGCACTTCTCGCGGCTGCCGCCGCCGCTGGCGTCCTCGCGCGCGCTGGTCGGGCTGCTGTTCTCCGGCGCGGCGCGCGGGCAGGGCGCGGCGCGCGGGCAGGACTGCGCCGTGCAGGAGGTCGAGATCTTTGCGTGCGCCGGCGCGCTCGGCAACGGCATCGTGACCATGGCGACGCGGCAGGGCGCGAGCGCGGCGCGCGGCGCGCTCGACGGGCGGCGGCCCGCGCTGCTGGCCGAGCTGCTGCCGGGCGAGGTGGCGGCGGCGCTCGGGGGCGCGCTGCTCACGCCGGCGCCGTCCGGGGGCATGCAGCCGCCGCTCAAGGTGGCGTGGGCCGACCCGGACATGCAGGCCAAGAAGCGCGCGGCGCAGCGGGTGTCGCTGGGCACGGGCGCGGGCGCGATGGCCGGCGCCGGCGGCGCCTCCTCTTTGGGCGGCGGCGGCGGCGGCTTTGGGCTCGCCTCGGCCGACTCGTCGGGTGGATTCTCCGCCGCGTCCTCTCGCGGCTTCCTGCTTCGCGAGCGCAGCGGGTCTTTTGACGACGCGCGCCCGGGGGGCGTGAGCGGCGGCGGCCTGTCCGCGTACGGCGACGCCTGGGGCGGCGGCGGCGGCGGCGGCGGCGATTTCGCCGGCGGGGCGGCCGACAGCGCGGGCGGGGGCGTGGGCGGCGTGGGCCCGTCGTGCTCGGGCGCGCCCATCCCGCGCCGCCACCAGCAGCAGCCGCGCCAGCAAGACGTGCGCTGCGGGTCTGCCGCCGCCGCCGCCTCCATGGCCGCCGCCGTCGCCGCCGTGGCGACGGCCTCGCCGCCGTCCTCGCCGCCGTCGCTGTGCTTTCGTCATTCGGCCGACGGTGGCGGCCGCGCGTGCACGGGCGCGGGCGCCGGCGACGCCACGGCCCTCGGCCACGCCGACCTGCTGGCGTGCATGTACGCGGAGCAGCAGTTTCGCCGCGCCCACGACGCGAGCCCGCCGCCCGCGCAGCGCCACGCCGCGCCGCCGGCCATGGGCGGCGGCGGCTGGGCCCTGCCGCCTCCCGCGGCCGCTTGCGGCGACGGCAACGGCGGCGGCGGCGGCTTTGACGGCCACCCCCACCGCCCCCACGCGGACGACGGACTGTTGTCGTCTCGCGGGCTCTTTCCGCTGCCTCCGCTGCCTCGGCCCCCGCGCGCGCGCTCGCTGCTCGCGAGCCTCGAGCGCGCCGCCCTCTTGGACGCGCCGGGCGCCGCAGCCGGCAGCGGAGGGTGGGCGGGCGGCTGCGGCGAGGCCGGCCCGTGGGCGCAGTCGCCGCAGCTGCTGCCGCCGTGGGCCGCCTTGGCCGTCGGAGCGGCCCCCGCGCCGCCGCCCGCGCCGCCCTCCTGGCGCGCCTCGGCCGGCGAGCTCGCCGCCAGCGCGGCGCCCCCCTTCCTCCCGGGCCTCCAGCCCCCCCCAGTCGACTGGCGCTCCGCTTGCGGCGGCGGCGGCGGCGGGGCCGGCGCCGGCGCCGGCGGCGAGCTCGCCGGCGCAGGCGCAGGCGCTGGCGCCAGCGCGGGGCTGTTTGCGCTCGACTCCCAGTCCCTCGCCAGCAGCGACTCGCTGAGCGCCGGCGGATGGCCCGCCGCCGCCGCGCCCGCCGCGCCGCCGCCGCCGCTGAGCCGGGCGTGCGAGCTGCTCGAGGCCGCGCTGGGGCCGCCGCCGCCGGCCGCGTCGTCGTCTTCGTCGTCGGGCGCGCCGCCGCCGGGCTTCGCGGCCGGCGGCGGCGGGGGCGGCGGCTTTTTGCCCCGCGCGAGCCCGGTGCCCGCGGCCGCCACGGTCTCCGGCGTCTGGAGCTGCGCCTGGTGAGCTGCGCCGATGCCGGCCTCCTCGTTGATTTGTCCTCCTTCTCTCCCAGTTGCTTCGTTTGCGCGATTGTGTGTTTGTTGTTTCCGTTGCGTCTTTTTCTTTTGGGGTCACGAACGCGCGCTGTGTTTGTCTTCTCGCTCGCTCGCCCGTCACCCACGATCCCATCCGTGCCTCCCCCTTTGACCGCCCGGTGATTCATCTCTCTCCGCGCGTGCCCTTTCCCTCGCCAAACCCTCCTTTGCCCTTGGGCCCTCCCCCCCACCCCCCCCTCCTCGCCTCCTGTCGCCCCCTTTGCCGCCGGCGCAACACGCCCCCCTGCTCTCCCCCTCCACACCTCAACCCTGCTAGGCACGCCGCGTTTCCGCCACACCTCCCCCCCCACGGTCCCGGCAGCACCCATTCGTCTCCCCCGCCCACCTCTTGCCC
>Ga0335398_10009775_pt1 | contig 11016 bp, 11 predicted proteins | sample BON03_FD_205742 | JGI IMG/M metagenome (GOLD analysis project Ga0335398, IMG submission 205742) | Freshwater microbial communities from Lake Bonney liftoff mats and glacier meltwater in Antarctica - BON-03 (spades assembly) (version 2) | ecosystem: Environmental > Aquatic > Freshwater > Ice >...
ATTTAATGATACGAGACATAGTAAAACTTGTAAATAATTTAGAAATAGATAAACTTAAAAAAATGCAATTTGAATTAAAAGACGTTATGGATTTAATATCTAAATTTATTATTAAGAAAAAACTTATTTTATATGGTGGATTAGTAATTAATTTAATATTACCAAAAAAATATAGATTTTACAAAGATTATACAATAAACGATTATGATTGTTATTCAAAAAGTCCATTTCAAGATTCCTTAGAATTGGCTAAAATGATTAAAAAAAAAGGCTATACTTATATTAAAATTAGAAATGCCAAACATATAGGAACGTATAAAGTTTCCGTATTTGGGAAGCAAATATTTGACATATCAATGTTAGATATTGATACATATAATAAATATTTGAAATTTTCAAATATGGAAAAAAAAACACTAAAATATTATAATGATAAGTATAAAATAATACCATTTGATATTATAAAACAAAACTTATATTTCGAATTAGCAAGACCAGAACAATCAGGATATAGATGGGAAAAAATATATGATAGATTAAATATATTAATTAAAGTATATCCAACAATGAGAAGTGTTAAAAATTACAAATGTTTACCAATCGATAACGAATATAAAAAAATTGTCACAAATCTTCTTAAATATATAAAAAATAATAAGAATCCTATAATAGATAGTTATCCTTTAAAGTTATATAATAAGTCAAGTAATTGTTGTTTTCGTTTAAATGAAGAATCAACTTATATAACAATAATGTCAGAAAAATATAAGGTAGCAAAAAAAGATATAATAAAAATAATAAAAGAAGAATTAAATAAAGATGATTGTGAAATAATATTGCAACATAATATGATAAATACTAATAATATATTACCTAGTTATAATATTAAAATTAAAAATAATAAAACAAATAAAATATTTAATATTATAAAAATAATATTAGTGAAAAATGAATGTTTTTCTATAAATATAATTGATGACTATAGTATAGGTAGTGTAGATACTATATTATATTTTTTATATACTGAATATATATCGAATAGAATTTATAATAACGATAATGAAAAAAGTCAAGAAACATTATATTATATAAATCAATTTGAAGATTATATTAATGCAAAACTTAAAAATAATGTAGAAAAAAGATTAAATAGTGTATGTTATGGAAAAATAAATGACGAATCTATTATAAGAGAAATGTGGAAAAAAAAAATGACATTAAAATATATATCTTAGATCAAATACATTTATTTTTATTATTTTCAATAAATCTATCTTTAAAAACGTAATTTATTCTTTTTAAAATACAATATGATATATTATCTTCGGAACTAGAATAATTATCACTATCTGTATCTATATGATTTAAATCATCGATAAAATCATATTTAATAGTTAGATTGTTTGTTTCTTCGTCAATAATAATTTTATCATTATCATTATAGTTATCAATGTAAGAGGTAACTCTTTCTTTTTTAAATTTACGCATATTTATATCATTTTCATTAGTAATTAATTTTAAAGAATTATTTAACATACTTATTATAACATCGTCGTAAAATGGTAATATTACATTTAAAAACATGTAAAAGTTTGCAAGACAATTGTAATAAATAGATTTATAATTATTAAAAATATTTAATGTCATAATATATTTTTAATATTTAATTCATCCTTATATATTTATGTATGAATAATATTTTTTTTTATATTGTATACACATATTGTTAATTTAAATGAATAAATCAAATTACTATTTATCATATTATAATCCTTGTCACGTATTGTAATATTAAATCTTTTCAATGATGGTTCAGGTGGGTTTAAAACATATACTGATGGATCAGACCAATTAACACAACCAACAGGATATATTATTTTAGAAATATATTTATTTCCATCTACAGGTTCTCCTGTGTATTGAATAGATTCAAAATATTTTATAGTATTAAAATCACCAGTATTAGTTTTCATATAAGAAACTGATCTATCATAATCGTTTAATTCAATATAAAAAACATTATCTGATATGAGAACCTGATTTGTAATAATTTGAGTATTCATAATTCTAATAAATACAATGTTTTTTATAGGTTCAGTCATATCAATATAAAAATTAAATTTATCATCTGGAAAAATACCTGAACTAGACTCAATATATATAATTTTTTTATCATAATCAGTACTATTATCTAAACTAACTTGCATTTTATATTGTATTACTCTATTATAATAAACTCATATTAATATATTATATGGTACTACACACAGTATATATAAAATATATATAAAGATTTTACAATATATATAAATATAGAAAAAAATCAAGAATTATGACCAATCCCGAAGACATCGCAGCAGGTTTCGACATTGGAACTACCACAAGTTGCGCTGCTATATGGGTTAATGATAGAGTAGAAATTATCCCAGATACTCAAACAGGTTCTCGTATTATCCCATCGTATGTTTCGTTTAGTGAAGATGAAAAACTTGTAGGAGATGCCGCTAAAAATCAATCAACTATGAATCCTAAAAACACAGTATATGAAACAAAACGTTTGATCGGGCGTAAATTTAGTGATAAGGTAGTACAAGACGATTTGAAATTATGGTCTTTTGTGGTTGCTGGTGATAAAGATGACAAACCACAAATTCAAGTAAAATACAAAAACGAAAATAAAACTTTTCACCCCGAAGAGATTTCAGCTATGGTTATTCAAAGACTAAAAGAAACAACAGAATCATTTCTCGGACATCCTCTTAAAAAAGTTGTTATTACTGTTCCAGCGTATTTTAATGATTCACAACGTCAAGCAACGAAAGACGCAGGCGCTATTGCAGGTCTAGAAGTTCTCCGTATAATCAATGAACCAACCGCTGCAGCTATTGCATATGGTCTTGATAAAACAGATGATAAAACAGAAAAAAATATCCTTGTATTTGATTGTGGAGGAGGTACACACGATGTATCAATATTGACACTCGATGGTGGTATTTTTGAAGTAAAGTCAACAGGTGGAGATACTCATCTTGGAGGTTCAGATATTGATAATTTGATTGTAGAGTGGTTATGTGAAGATATTAAAAAGAGAATGAAAAAAGATGTTCGTGAAAATGCTAGAGCTCTTAAGCGTCTAAATATGGCGGCTGAAAAAGCTAAGAAAAATCTTTCTGTATCTTCTACTACAACGATTGAAATTGATTCTTTACTCGATGGCGTAGATTATAATGCTACTCTAACACGTGCTAAGTTTGAACTACTTGCGGATAAAGTATTTCAAATGACACTTCAACCAATTGAACGTCTACTAAAAGACGCAAAGATGGGTAAAAGTGATATTGATGAGATTGTTCTTGTAGGTGGAACAACACGTATTCCAAAGATTCAAGAGCTTCTATCAAATTATTTTAACGGAAAACAATTAAATAAATCTCTTAACCCAGACGAAGCTATTGCATATGGTGCAGCAGTACAAGCATCAATTCTTACAGGTCAAGGTAATAAAAAAACAAATGAACTTCTTCTTCTTGATGTAGCCCCACTTTCTTTAGGAATTGAAACGGCAGGTGGTGTTATGACGAAAATTATTGAAAGAAATACTACAATTCCTACAAAAAAGTCACAAGTATTTTCTACATATGCTGATAATCAACCAGGAGTTGATATTAAAATTTATGAAGGAGAAAGAGGTTTTACTAAAGATAATAATCTTCTTGGAAGTTTTCATTTGGATGGAATCCCGCCTATGCCTCGAGGACAAGCTCAAATCGAAGTAGCATTTGATATTGATGCAAATGGTATTATGAATATTACTGCTGAAGAGAAGTCAACAAAAAAAACCAATAACATTACTATTTCTAATGACAAAGGGCGTTTATCAAAAGAACAAATTGACGAAATGATTAAAAAAGCTGAAGAATATAAAGAAGAAGACGATAAAACTAAAGAACTAATTGAAACGAAAAATGGTCTAGAAAATTATCTTTATAATCTTAAAAACTCAATGACTAAAAAAGACGATTCGCCTCCAATTTTAGATGAAATTAAAGTTGAATTAGATCCAATTATTGATGATGGTATTAAATGGTTGGAGGAAAATGCGAAAGTTGATATTGAAACTTATAAAAATAAACAAAAAGAATTAGAAGATATCGTCAACCCTTTGATGCAAAAACTATATAGTCAAGGTGGAGCACCATCGGGTGGGGTAATGCCTGATATGGGTGGTATGGGAATGCCAGATATGGGTGGTATGGGAATGCCTGATATGAGTGGTATGGGAATGCCTGATATGAGTGGTATGGGAATGCCTGATATGGGAATGTCTGAAACACCTAAAGTATCAGAGGAAGATAATGAAGTAGATTAATATTTACCACCTGACAATAATAACATAGTAAAACCACCTATTAATATGAAGAATAGAGATATAGCAATAATAGATAATTGAATAATATTATAAATCCAATAAACTTCTCTTTTAATATCTTCGCTACAATAACAATTTATTTCTTTTAATTTATTTATAAATACTATGACAACAAATATATTAACTACACCGAATAAACTTATTATTTTTGTAAAATTAACATATGCATTTAAAAAACTATTTTGATATAACATTTTCATATTATTAGTAGAATATAAATAGATATTCATTAATAAACTTATAGCTTGTAGTGGGATTAATACATGTAAATAATATTTAATATATGTACGCATCCAGCTATCACTACACGCGCATTCTATTTTTTCTAATTTATATATCCACATTATAGCATAAATATTAATTAAAAATACAGCAATTGTAACGATAATACCAATAATAAACGCATAAAGAGGAATAGCAGTTTTAAATCTATTTCTCGATTCTTTTTCATTTTTTTTTAAATAATCACCTATAGTAATAGTTTTCTTAACCATTTAATTCTATTTATTATATATATTTTTTTTATTGTATGATATATGAAATACCATTATTATATATATAATAAAATGCAAGGATTGCAAAATATTGGATCTACTTGTGCAATAAATAGTTTAATACAAATAATATGCAGAAATGATATATTGAGAGATATTATACTTAACTATGATTTACCTGAAAATACAGTAACTTATCATTTGAAAGAAATATTGTCATCGATGTATATACGTAAAAAGTCACTTATTCCAAGAAAGTTTGTAAATAAAATATTTGACACATTTTCTAATATATTTATTAAAGGAGAACAACTTGATATATATGAATTATGGATATTTTTATATTGTAAAATAATAGAAGAAATTAATGATGAACCTAAATATTATAATGTAATAGATGAAAAAGGATACTTTAAAGATAAGTTAAAAAAAGGAATGATTTATCATAATAATAAAGCATTTTGTAATTCTCTAATAAAATGTAATTTAATTAAAGAAAAGTTCAATTATTATAATGCGAAACTAAATGATAATAAAGTATCTAAATTTCAATCAATTACACAAGGATTTTTTTTAAATATTACTACATGTTCGAGATGTCAAAACGTATTATATAATTTTGAATCTTTTTCAACACTTGTTTTAAATATACCCGAAAATACAAATACATCAATATCTAATATGATAAATCAACATTATAAAGAAGAGTTAATAACAGATGATTGGAAATGTGATATATGTAAAGATATTTGTGAATATAAAAAATCAACTAAAATATGGAGTATTCCTGATATATTATTCATTGTAGTTAATAGATTTGTAAGTCCAACCATAAAAAACAATTTTCCTATAGATATAAATGAAAATATATGTTTTAATAAAGGAACAGTATTAAATAATGTTGAAATTCATAAAAAATATGAATTATCTTCTATTGCTTTACATTCAGGATCTTTAAATAGCGGACATTATACGGCTATTTGTAATAATGATAATAATGATTATTTACTATATAATGATATGGATATTTATAAAGTCGACAATTTTTTAGAGAAAAATATTAATGTATATATGTTGGTATATAATTGTAAAAAAAATTAAAAATTATAGATTACTATTTAATTTATATGGTAGTTCATGTCCGAAAAGTATCATATATATCAGAAATAATGAAAATATTAATAAACTGCGATTCTCTGCTACGTCTGGTTTTTGCTTTAAAACAAAAACCATAAATATATAGAATATTAAACCTATTATAAAAGAATGTATTAACATAACTAACCCTCTTTCCATTTTTATACTACTATTATATATAAATAAATATATAAAAAATAAAATATATATATTTATAAATGGAAAATATTAATAACACTATAACTACAATTCAAATATTAAATACTGATATACATGTTACATATGATAACGATGAAGTTGAAATTATTCAAAACAATGTAGAATCTTATATTAAAATGAGGGAAACATGGCTTATAGATCAACCACCATTCATAAGTGATAAATATAAAATGAATATGAATAATATTATATTAGCATCTATACAAAAAAAACAGTCTTCAATAAATGATTTGAGAACATTTTTTTCAGAAGGAAATGAACTAATTATCAAAAACTTTTTTATATACATGAGAAATCGTGATTTGACTTTTGAAAAATCAAAATGGACGAGAGCAAGTTAAAAAATACATATAAATAATTAACATTAATATAATTAAAAAAGAAAAATATGAAACTTGTTATTGCGATGTCTCTATTTTTTATTACAAATGCTTTCGTAAATATAAATATTTGTGGTAATGGTATATATTTACCATATTATATGGGAGTTCTTGGATGTATTAAAAAAAACTATCCTATATCTAACTATAGTATAACTGGTATATCTGGCGGAGCTTTATGTTCGCTTCTATATACACAAGAAAAAGATTTATCAAATCATGATAAATTATGGGATATGACAATAGGAAAAAATATATCTGTAATTTCTTTACATACAAATATAAAAAGAGTTCGAGAACAAATAGAATCTAACTTAAAACTTAGATATTCAGGTATTAAAAATGTAGTTTCAGAAAATATATCAATAATATCTTCAAATGTAGGTAATTTTTATGAAATAAAAAGTGAAATGATATCTTCATTCGACAATATAAACGATTTAATAGACTATTCATTATGTAGTTCTTACATACCATATATAAGTGGTTCTAACTTTTCTAAATATTATAATGGTGGTAATTATATAGACGGACAAGTTACATATGAAAATATAGAATTATCAGATGATAAAACATTATATTTACATAAAGGGATGTGGGATAGAGACTTTTCAAATATGAATAATTTATTATTATCTAAATCTGAATCAAAAAAGTTATTTGAATATGGATGGAATGATACTAATAAAAATAAAGAAATTATTTTGAGATATTCAAATAATAAATCATCTTAAAAATAATTTATTTGCTTTTTCAAAAGTTTTCTCTATACGTTTATCGTATTTTTCAACTCTTTCTAATCGATATAATTCTTCTTTTTCTAATTTTAATTTATTTTTCTCTTGAGACTTTAATTCTTTATTTGTCATAACCTTATTAATCCTATCGTTACTATATAATTCATATTCATCAACAGTTTTAAACTGTTTAATATTATTTATTAGTGATTGATCTACAAGACGAGAACCATTATGTGCTCTCATATAATCTGTATATGCTAATGAATTATTTTTATCTATACTACTACTATAATCATCAGGTTTCTGTCCTCCTAATTCTGTAAAATTAAGAGATTTAGCAAGTAACATAGGTTCAGGTTCAATATATTTTACTAATTGTTTATAAACAGGTACATTTTTATTAAATAACTCATTAAAACTTTCATTATTTATTTTTTTTTTCTTAATAAGTTTCTCTATATTAATATCTTCCCTTATTTTTGTAGATTCGTCCATTTTTTCACCATATCCAAAGTCTGTATCATCATCGTATATTTTACATTTTTCAAAATTATTATTAAACTTACTTGAAAAAACTTCATTTGTACTATCATTATTTGATAGTATATCACTTGGATGTTGTGATATATTATTAGTAATTTTATTAAAATATTGTTCTGAGTTTTTTTTAAGTTCAGTATGAGATAAATCATTTTCTCTTTTTTTAAAGTCTATAGCTAATTTTTCAAAACTATAAGTTATTATTTTAAATAATTCATTATTGCCACCAGGTTTATCAGGATGTGTATTAATAGCTAATTTTCTATACGAATCTTTTAATTCATTCCAAGTAAACTTCTTAGATAAATTCAATACCTCATATGGATCTATTGTTTTTAAATCAATATTTTTTAAATCTATACTATCTGTTTGTCCGCTTTTTTGCATAGCATCATAATATTGTTGATAAGTATATTGGCGAGATGATTTTGCTCCCATATATAACCTCTTTAATTTTATAGATAGTTAATAAAAATATTTTCAATTACGCATATATAAAAATATATAGGTTATTAATTATTAAATTAAATGAATAATAGTATAATTATAATAGGGTGCAATTTTATAGGATTGTATGCCGCAATTAAATGTGCAGATAATGGATATATTGTAAATATAATTGAAAAAAAATCTAATTATAATGATAAGAGAAATAATCAAAGAGTTTTTAATAAAAAACATACATCTTATATACAGTTATTAAATAAATTTAATATAAAATATACAAATTATATATTAAAATATGATGATAGAACATATAATGTTCTAGCAAATATAATAAATAAATCCAAGTTAATACCTAATAAATCATTAAATAATCAGTCATTTGTTAAGTTTTGTAAAACCTTCTTAAATAATAACGATTACAATATATTAAAAGCGAATATTGAAAGTTTTGAATATATTTATAATAATATTTCAGCAATGTATGCTATTTCAATATTTTCACAATATATCAATAAAAAAAATGAATATTATATTTTAACTGACGACGTATGTATATTAATTGATAGTATGTTGAAATATTTAATTTCAAAAAATGTTAAGTTTAATTATAATTTAGAAATTAAAAATGTTGTTTATAATAAACATATAATAGTATCTACTATTAATAATACCTATATTTCTAATCTAATTATATTAACATTATCAAAAGATAATTTATTAAGATTCAAGTTTTTCAATAAAGAACAAAAAAAGTTTTTAAATTGTGTAACTAAATATAATATAAATTGCGAGACTTTATATAATGACAAATACGTACAAGAAGAATATGAAATAAAAAACAATCTTCTTGATAACGTACATATCGTATGTCCTATTAAAAAACACAATATGTATTTTTGGGACATTGGTATTAATAATTTATTTGTACTAGATAAATTAAAGTCATTATTCAATCAAATATATATATGTAGCGAATCTTATTCTAAAAATCCATTTTTTGCTAACTATTCTCTTGAAACTTTTGATATTATTAATAATAAATTGATAAATAAATTGTCAATACAATAAAAAAATGATAACATTTGTATTATATTTATTTATAATCTAATGGATACTTCATTTATTAATGATGAATTAAATAATGTCTTCAATGGAATAATAAACATTATTGATATTGAATTCATTCGCAATTATTGGTTTATATACATTGATTATTTTAATTTTAATTTTATCATGTCTATTATTACTCCTACGATTATATTATTTATTCTTATATTATTCATACTAATATCCATAATCAAGACTTCTTATCTGTGCTTCCAAATCCTCCAATTCCTCTACTGGATGTAGTTATTTCATCAGATGAAATAATCAACTTACTATATATTTGTTTTTTTACTATCATTTGACAACATTTCCAAGGAAGAACTAAGTCATCACATTCTTTATTAATTTTTATTAATGCTATAAATAGATTACCTCTATATCCTTGATCTATAATACCTACATTATTCGCTAACATATACCCCGAACGACTTATAGAACTTCGTGGTACAATTTCTACATAATATCCATTTGGTATATTTAGTTTAATTCCTGTGTCATATAGTACTGTATCACTATTTAATATTTTACTTACTTTAATAATTGTTAAGTCATATCCTGCATCTGAATATGAAGATTTTGAAGGAATAACAGCATTTATATCATCTTTATAAACTTCTAACATATTTACTACACTATTACCATCTTTATTATTAAAATTAAAAATAGTATTATTTATATACATATTTCTAATATCTTTATTGTCATTATGAAATAATCCTAGAAAGTCTATCATATTAACATTACAAAACTTAATAGTGAATAAGTTCAAATATGTCTTTACAATATGAGGTATTTTATATAATTCAATAATTTTATTCATATTATTGATATTATAAAAAGTTATATATAAATCATCTTTAATAATATTACCATATTTTTCAATATAAGCAATTACAAACTTATCTGATATGTTAACATTAGTTTTATAATAACTATCTATTAACAACGAAAAGTCTTTTTCATACATATTGTTGAATGAATCAGTCTTAATATTTTTACTAATATCTTCCATAATTGTTTTTGAAGTAATTATTAAATTGATATTATTATAATTATCATATTTTACATCACCAATATGTAATAAACTTTCAGTTAATATATCTATATTTTTATAATATGTATATTGTTTTTTATCATATTTATTTTTTAATTTATAATCTTTGTATGTTAATTTAAGATTATTATCAAAGTCTACACAATAATCTAATGTAATTTCAACTTCCAATTCATTATTATCGATAATATTATTCTTAATATTAAATATAATTAATCCTAATAGATAAGCTTTTTCAGGTGTGTCAATATCTTTGAAAAAAAAGTCATTCGTCATTTATATATATAATAATCAAAAACTTTATATATAATATTATATAAATGATAAATACAAAAATGCTAAAAGATAATATGTCATTGGATAAATTTTATACAAGTGATGAAAATGTTTTAATATGTTATGAAGCTATAAAAAAAAATATAAAAATAGATAAAAAGGATCTTATTGTAGAACCAAGTGCAGGAGATGG
>Ga0335398_10009782_pt1 | contig 11011 bp, 7 predicted proteins | sample BON03_FD_205742 | JGI IMG/M metagenome (GOLD analysis project Ga0335398, IMG submission 205742) | Freshwater microbial communities from Lake Bonney liftoff mats and glacier meltwater in Antarctica - BON-03 (spades assembly) (version 2) | ecosystem: Environmental > Aquatic > Freshwater > Ice >...
AGAGTTGAGCCTGGTACAAATTGTCGTGGAAGCGTCGGCAATTAGGGGGGGGTTCTTAAACACTAAGCCCTCTGAGCCTGTTTCTGGTTGGCGCTGTCGCCGCGTTTTGGGGGACTATAGAGAGGGGCTGGCCATCTGACCGCATGGATGAAAATACATGCGAACTTCAGGATTTGATATGTGCTAGACACTCCAATAAGTTTCAACTCTGCGGTCGAATGGCCAGCCCCTCTTTTAGGACCGCTGATGTCGCTTCGACCAGCCCGAGATATGAGTTTGGGAAGGTGGCTTATAGTAGCATGTTTCTCAAGCGTAAAAAATCACAACGTTTCGGGGCCTCATCTTTTTCCAAGTTTCACCAAACGCCAAAAAATCCCTTTGCCACCCCTAGGATGGTCGTACAGCGAGCAAAAAAATCGCTTTGCAATAGGTCGTAATTCCGAACGTTGTTCTTACCACACAGATTTATGAAGATTCGTCCTTCCCATCAGCGACCCGTCAGCATTGAATTTCGCACAATTTGTCGGATTCCAGAATTTCCCGGAATGAATCCAAAACGAAAAGTTGCGGAAACGTTCGAATTTGACGGAAAAGAACCACTGTTCAGCGAAAGAGCCATGAGCATCTCAAAAAGAGTTTTAAACATATGATGATAATGCGTCAGTAATTTCCCCGACTCTGGTATGATCCCTACCACTTACATGCGTGCGGTCTATGTCTCAGTCGTTGTTTTCAGTGAGCTGGTCTGTGATCTGCTGCCTTTCGCTAAAGGTGCATTGCACGAAGAGTATCTCCGTCATAATTTTGACGAGCAATGCTTGGGAGGACATTAAGCCTATTTGATCCCTCTTCTACCCTAGTGGGGGGGCACCATTGATCCCCTGGGCACTACGTTTCTTGGTAGTTAGGGAGATTGATTGTGGGGATTGGTTAGCCCGAGGATACATACCAGCCCACCAACATTGTGATCTGTTTTACCCACCAGGTTGGGGATGTGATTTGGTCTACCATAAACTAGGTAATGCTCCTATCCTCCGGTCCGGGACAGGTTCTTGGGTCCTAAGTAGCTAATCGGATGTTCGTTATCCGATTGGATGGGTCTTCGAAACCCAAAGAAACAAAAAAACAAATAAACAAAGTTTTGGGATGAACGCCCACCTTGCTCAATTGCACTTTCGTCTCACAAAAACATGGCCTGATACCCTTCCTGCTACTCTATTCTAGACCTTAAGAAAGCACTGACCCTCAGCAACTTCCACCCCTCTACTCTCGACTACCACATCCGAAACTCACTCCACCAACTCCACATTGACCACCTCGTAGACCCTCTCTCCCACATGGCCACCTGGCTGCATAAAAGTTGCGAACATGCCTACCGCAACATACTACGCACTACAATTAGCACCCTTTGGCGAATGGAACTTCTCAGCCACGCCCCCCTGCACCTGCCCCACACGAATTGTAGGAAGGCTTCCTACATTCACATTGCCTGTGACGACCTCCAGCGCCGTGATCTTTTGAAACCTGCAAAATAACTTCGCTCCCACCTTGACCACCTACCCCTACTCCGCCTTCGAACCCAGGCCACCTGCCACATCCCATCTCACCTTCACCTTGCCAATGACCACACATACACCTCCTACGACCAACACTATTGCTCCTCTTGCCTTCCCATCCAGATCGTGGGTAACGAACTCCTCACCCTCTTACACTGTCCCCACTCTTTGTCATGATGCACTGCGGGGAAAGGGGCTTTTGGAGAGTCTCGACTCTCAGTCTCGACTCTCCGCTCTACAAGCCCTGCTGTGTTTCCCCTGAGGACTTCTTCGGTACTAAACATAACGAGACGAGCACGGGGCAGTATGCAAGCGGGTTGTCGGCTAAGACGGGAACAACAAAGTCAACCATCACACACTCTTAAATCAAAACGACCTTTACTTCTTTCTTGCAAGCCCCTTATGTCATCGTGATTTCGTGTAAACGTAACAGAAGTGTTTCTCCATACAATACGTTTGAATGTTATTTCAACACACTGCAGTGAGAGGAAAAGGCGGCAGTGCCTTGGAGGCCGTGACTAAACGACCTGGCACCCATTTTGAATACAATTAGGAGGGTCAGGAGGCTACTACGTCGTCCGCCGCAGGGCCACTGCGCCCACCAAGAGGAAGGAATCGACTTAAGGCGATTCCTCGCCTTAAGTTAAAACATATTTTATCTGTTTTTTACAGATGAAATGAACAATTTCATCTGTTTATCTCCAGTGCCATTGCAAAAGAATTCCGAAAACTGTGGCAAGCAGCGTACAGAGCGGCACCGGTCAGCACTACTGGCATCGGGCAGGGTAGCAAGATCTACGTAGCGTTCCTCAACTTATTTGCAGCTTTTAGCACCACGTCCGGCAAGTGCAAGGTCTTTCAGATGATGGACGCCTTTTCGTACAACGTGCGCGGATTCAAGGTAATGTGGCGTGATCTTATGGAGCCTTTCGAGATTCTTGACCATACCGCCATGACCACAACCTTGCATCGTTACATCCACCACCGTTCGGAGCTGTGGTCAGACGCCAAGAAAATCTATTTTCTCATCGACATATTTAGCGAGGCGGGCGAAGCATGGGTCCTCGGGGCCATGACACGGCCGGGGGCAGAGCACATCACCACGGTAGCCGCTGCGGGCGATTATTTGAGCACCCACGTGCCAGAAGACGGGACGGTTGGATATGGCGGCACCGTGCACGCTCTTACGCACGGTCGGCGAGGCCATCCTGTTCAGTGTTTTTCCTGTAAGGAGACGGGTAAGTTGTCGACAACTGCCCACACCATGCTCAGGGTGCGAGTGCGCTAGGCACAACTTTGCCCTACAACTGGCCAAGTGCGCCACACTAGCGCCCCGACACCAGTGCGCAAAATATGGCGCGTAAAATGGATGTCACCCGACGCTTTGAGGAGGCCTCAGCTGCGGAGCGCTGCATGGAAGCCAGCACCCAAAAACTTCTCCTCTTGTGCGAGCGTGTTGAATTGGTCTGTGCTCGGATCCCTGGAGCTGCAGCAGCGGAGCGCGCCGCCAGGGCGGTACACACCTGATTGCCTCTACATGTGGATGCCAGTGAGCACCAAGTCATGACAGGCCATGACGACGTCGCAAAGATGGCGCGCGCCATGGAGGCAGCTCGTCGCTGTGAAATAGTAGCGGATACCACTCAGGCGCTCGATGCTGACTGGGGCAAGATCCACAACCCATGGGAGCACGCCCGGCCTCACCAAGTCAAGCGCTGGGGAGAGGGCCCGTATGGCGGACTAGCTTTCGTTGTCAGGATATATTTATGCGAACTGGAGAGTTCCTCACTGGTATATTCCTTGTTTTAATTTGTGAATTTGTGTATGTTTTCATTTGTAAGGCAATATGGAGGCAGTTCCCGTTTAACCTGTACGCGACTGGTATTTATGTTGCGCGAAATTTTTGCAGGTGCCCTGCCTGCGCATCCAGCGTGGATTTGTAAGTGTGAGAAAGTGTCATGAGGCACTGCGGGAAAAGGGGCTTTTGGAGAGTCTCGACTCTCAGAGACTCGAATTGTATGAAAAAACACTTCTGTTACGTTTACACGATATGATGATGATATACGGAGTTCTTGTGAAAGAAGTAAAGGTCGTTTTGATTTGAGAGTGTGTGATGGTTGACTTTGTTGTTCCTGTCTTAGCCGACAACTCGCTTGCATACTGCCCCGTACCTTTCGCATTATACTCTTCCCCCTTCTCTCACCCTGCCATCGTCGGCCTTACCCGCGCTCTTCGTATATATGACCTCTGCTCCTAGTCCTCACACACCCCACTCCAACAAACTGCTATTCTCATTGGGTCCAGCCCCCCTAAACTGCTCCGCAAACACGACGAAGCACCGACGTACTCTACCTTCACTACATACACACAACTCAGCTACTCACTCCAATCTCACTTTTTCAAACACTAAGCCTCAGCCTCTCCCAGGCCCGTATCATCCCTCACCTCCTCCCCTGCCAGCCTTCCCTCTGATGATACACAGTGTCAGGTGTGTCAAAGTCCCTTTGACGATTAAAAAATGCTTCTCTGTGACATATGTAACGCCGGTAGGCAATGGACTACCTCCTCCCCCCCCTCACCAGCATCCCTGCTGGGATATGGAAATGCGCCTGTAGTGTCACGAGACACTGTACAAACTCCCATTGTAAAAGAACATCTTCTAGTTCACGCGTTCATGAAACGCGTGCGAGTCTCAGAATAAACCAGTTTTGCCTTTAAATGATGCATGCACGTACTGTACCCCAAGTGCCTGCAGATCATCACTGCGCTGCTCCAGCCCCATCGCATTACACTTGGTAGCAAAGGGGCTGGATCGGCGCAGTGATGGGTGTTATCTGCAAGCACTTGGGGTACAGTACGTGCATGCATCATTCATAGGTAAAACTGGCTTATTCTTAGACTTGCACGCGTTTCATGAACACGACAAATAGAAGATGTTCTCTTACGATGGGAGTCTGTACAGTGTCTCGTGACAATAGATACCTTGACCATGGTAATTGCCCGCCAAGATGAACCGTGACATGGAGGGGTTACAACTTTTTACTCCAAGCTCACACCCAGACAGTTGCCCACAAAGACCCTCCAGTATGTAGACACCTTGACCCTAGCAATTGCCCGTCAAGATCCACCGTGCCGTTATGTAAACACCTTGACCTTGGCAATTGTGTTTGCAACATCATGATTTAACTCCATGATCACACTAAAATAGAGTCCAGTGGATTTTACCTTTTTCCCGCGCAAAGACAAAGTTGCATCAAGAGAAAAATCTGGCGTCTGAAAGACCTGGGCCCGGAAATACAGGAAAACTGGAGTTCGAAAACTTTGGGTGGCGCGTGGCAGCTGTGGGTCTAAAGCCCCTTGCTGCCGTTCGCCGGTTCAACTTCGCCCTGAACCCGGCATGAATACCATACGTCGCCGACCACATTGCAAGTTAGCTAAGTGAAGTATGCGAATGCCGAAAAACTCCACTACCACCCCAGCCAGATTTCTCCCTTAACCTGTACTCCTTTCAAGGACTAATCAAAAATACAAACATTGACAGTTCCTCCTTCATCCAACCAGCTTGTATAAGATGAAGGTTGGCAAGTTGTTGAAGGAAGACTTGGGACACATGAGGCAGTCTCAAACGAAAGTCGTGAATGGGAGGGACAGAATGGCTTCTTAGCAGAAGTACTAGGACGGTCCTAATTGGGTATGACTCAATAGTCGCGCGAATCTAGAAAACATGGCATTCCTCTCAATAAATAACACCAGTTATTTTCCCTTCTCAATTTTTCAAATAATAGTTCGTCGTATCCACTTGAATATGTTTCTCATTTTTTCAGACTTTTTCGAATGAACCCACCAATGATTGAAAAAATACAATTTCGAATCTTCAATCAGAGGAACAGACAGTACCTATTTTTTACCCAGAATCTCGAAAACAGGAACGGTGGTAGTGTGTCCGTTCCTGATTTTGAGACTCGCGGAAGTGTTCATTCCTGATTTTGAGACTCGCAGCGTGAATGCGTGCGCATGACTCGAACGCCAAGACGTGTGGACTCGCGACCGCGAGGGACTGGGAAAAATGGACAAAAATGGTCGAACAATTTTTTCTGGGTCCCGGTCCGATTTTGAAATTCTTCAAAATATACCTTTGGCCCCTGCAAACTGATCCCCACAGCAAAAGCGATGAAATAAAAATCGACTGGTCTCAAACCTGCCGATTACCGCAGAACAATTGAATGAATAAGAAAAGGAAAAACAACAAGTAGGACGACGCCAAATTGCAATGCAGTGATGTCCATTCCGCACGACGGCACCTGTGCGCGCCGTGCGCGTGCGCGAATAATCCACAAATACTGCAGGAATACACCCCACCGAACGGGGCGACTTTTAAAAAAAAAATTGGTCAAAAAATTCGGGCAAAAATTGAAAAAAAATAAAAGTTGGATCTGTTCGCAATTGACACCGGTAGCAGGATCAATTTTCGGACCACTTTCCCAGACTCTCTTTTCTAAAATTGATTTCAAGAACTGCCATATCTCCAGATTTTTTCAAGTAATTCAAGTAATCTTGTCGGGAAAGTTTTCCTCTGCGGAGGAAGTTGACCTCAGCTTCATTTCATGAATCTGAATTCATGAATCTGATTTCAAAGACTTCTTTTTGGAAAAGAGACGATGACAAATTGTTTCCATCCAATGTTCTAATTCGGGGATAAATGAATCCACTCCATAGACACAAAGTAATGTCAATTGGAAATCAAGTAAAACAGAACTTGAAATTTCGTTCTTGAACTCACTTTTAGAAAATTGGGTCTGGGAAAGTGGTCCGAAAATTGATCCTGCTACCGGCGTAAGAGCCTGCCGCATTGCTGATGATGAAAATGTAAATTGACTAATGCTGGGGAAGACGCAAAAAAACACAAAAAAAACCTATATAAGAATTGAAGTAACTTTGAAAGGGACTGGGTATTGTTGAGATTCGAAACCGGATGTCAGTAGCAACACCAGCATTGCCTTGCGACGGTTATGTGGAATTCAAGTCGGATGTGGGTTGTGAATGGTCACGTTCAATAACTTCCAATGTGAGCTTGGCTAGGAGTTGTTTGGAGACCGATGTATAGGCGCTTGAGCCCCAAGTCTGTTGTGGCGGTAGACCTGTTAACTTACCGTTGGTCAAATAAGATCTGAAGAAGAATCTCCGAAGAATTCCTTCAAAAGGCTTTGCACTGTTAAGGGGTTGCTGGTTTTGGTCGAAATAGCTTCATTTTCAAAAGAATTGCGATGCGAATGTGATAGCGGTGGAGAGGGTAAGAATGGCATCACCACATGTGAGCTTCGGCGAAAGAAAGAAATGATTGTCGTGGCTAGCTGTCTGTTAGTTCGTGTATTTGCCCTGTGCGTACCCGAGCTTAGATTCATAGCAGATTGCCAACTTGGTCAGGTGCCGCCGGTTAGGTCAGGTACCATGAGATTGACACGGTACATTCTCTGGACAGAAGTATCTCGCCTAAGATATCAGGGGCGTTATTGATGATCAGTGTTAAAACCAGTCAGTAGCCTTGACCCTGTCAATCCCATGTTGCTTTCATAGAATATACTGGTCAATATCCTGGCTAGTGAGGACCACTTTGGTTTTGCTCTGTTGTGGAGTCAACAGGCTCATTGGCTCCCTCTGTAGTATTGAACACTTCATTGCAGCAATGCAATGCGAAAGGATTGTTGGTGGGTCGTCGACCTCTATGGCGTGGGTACTTCTCCTTCGGGGTTTAATTCTGTTTTTTTCCAGCAAACAAGTGTTGCTTTGCTTTGGTCATGGGTGGATGAAGACTTTACATACCCTTGGGACTCTAGAACCCAAGATATTTTACCATCAGTTAGGACCCTCACCAATAAGGCCGAACAAACGTTGGATCTGCCCAGACAACGAAGCCACCTGGGCAAAAGCTCCTGGTCCTCAAGGTAACGTATAGTTGTGGGTCCGTTCGAAGAGGAAGAGGAGGAGATGGATATAGCCAGCGACATAGTTAAGGTGAAGGGTGATGATCCATCCACCCCAGATTCTCGAAGGGGGAACAAGGCGAGGTGGCACGTTGGCTATCATTTTTTAGGTACGTGCTCCTTGGCCCAACCCTGAGGATTGTTTGAGGGTCTATGTAGCTGGTTGTCACGTTGTCATTAGACAATGCGGCCTGCCGTGGTAATGTCGATGTCGGTGTGGTCGCCGTGCACTCTTCTCCGGTTGGCGCTGATGTGTTTGTGGCAGGTGCTACCATAGCTGCATTGGGTCAAGGTGTTTTGGCATTTGCGGACAGGCATAGTTTTGATGTCGGCATGGATTTAGGCGACGGAGCTCCTATCGTTGCCAGTGACGTCAGTGTGGTGCCCGGTGTCGTCTCTTTGGGTGCTGTCGGTTTCTTCCTGGGCTCTTCGGCGTTAGAAGGGGGTGGTTTCCCTGTGGCTGTCGAGGACGATGTGTCTGTCTTTTAACTTTCGACTCAGGGTGATGCGTTTTTAGGTGCCGTTGGTTTACAGGTTATGAACCCTGGGCCGTCTGGAGTTTTTTCGAGCTCTGTCGTCGACGGAGCCCCCGTTTTTTTAGACCACCCTCGAGTGGTTTTAGTTTAGCCTACTCTACTATCACCCCCTCCGGGAACTTAACAGCTGCTATCTCATTGTCTTTCGATTCTTGCTCCTCTTGCTAAAGTCAATCTTTAATAAGCACCCTCTAACTTAAAAAAACAATTTTGAGAAAGGTATTGGCAATTTGATGATGCTTGCGCCTACACTTGCGCATGTTTTTTGATGATTATCTTTATTACTTGTAACAGTAATTGTGTACCCTTATTGGAGATCATTGTTGATCTTTCCCTTGGTTTTCCAATAAACAACCTTATCTCTCTTGTACCCTTGTTTAAGGGTCTATGTAGCCAAATCTATGTAGATTTGAGTTCTCGTTTTTTTTTCCTTTCGTGTTTTTGCCGGAATCGAATCGACGACCTCGGCATTGACAGTCCCACGCTCTGACCAACTGAGCTAGTGTTACATCGTCTCGGATCAAGCACTTATTGCGGACAAACAGGTTCTCAAAGTACTGCGTGTCCCAGTCTCGCCTTGGAGCCCTGCCGCAGCGCTTCAAACCCTTCCCATACCAGTCGAAGTGGAACACTCAATCGCAGTAACTAGAAATTTGTTTCTTTCAACCTTTTCTTTCTCGGGTGGCAAATGCCCAACTTAATCACTGGACAAAGCGGATGGTGACAAACCGACTGATTACATAGGACCCAAGAAACTGTCCTGGACCGTTGTAATGGTGTTGGTTGTTATTTTTTGTGGTTTGGTTTATTAAAACTGCCACGCCACTTACTGATAGTTGGGGCCTTTGCCAACTGGGCCATCGAACCCAGAGACAACTCTAGTTGGGATCAAGCTTTATCGCAACTGGAATTGTCCGAGTCTCTGGGTACAATAGCCCAGTTGACTCAAGTTCCTACTGTCATAACAAAGCTTCCATGATTGGTTTTCAGTACTACGGTACACGACTTGGTGATCACTCAACTGGGGGGTGTTCAGGCTTCTAGCAGGAGTACAAAAATAACCTGCTCAAAACGCGTGCTGTTGAATATCTTTCTAAAAATTTGTTCTTTTCTCGGTTCTCAATTCGGGTCGGATTGAAAGGACGGAACATGACGTTTTTGAAACCTCAGAAATGTGTGTGGTGTCAACTCAACAGCGACCAAGCACTCTGATTACTTTGTTTGAAAGGACACGTCAGAGCGCGTGACTCGACGCTGTGGTGACACCAGTCGACAAGAAGCGAGTGAATTCTTGCGTATTAAAACATCCCTTTTTTTGAGGAAGTTCAGCAACAAACAGATTCGCTCAAAACCCCCAGAAATGCTTTCTCTGACGCGCTACTGATGTTTTGCTTTCAAAATATTGCTGGATACACTGCGAGCGTCAAGAAAAGTCGTGAAAACGTGCCATCTGAGTCGAGAAATTCTGGCATGTGACTTTCTTTCTTTCCTTGAGTGTGACCCCAGTGAGCGTGACTTTGGTCAATCTGGGGTGGAATCCTTGCTCACGGATAAACACCAGGTGAAAATGACAGCAAACAAGTGACGAGTCCCGTCAGAGTCCCGTCACCCTCACACGCATGTACGCTCACGAGCACGAGAGCACACACACGTACGCACAAACACTCGAGCACACGCACACATACACACACAGTACACGATGGGGTCGGATCTACCCCTACCATGGCACGGCCGAAAATCGATCACGAAGAGCAACGCAGCCCAAGACTCGATCATCACGTGGCAGCACGCGAGAAAGGCTGTATATACGGGAACAGATGGACAACATAATCGGAGGTGAACGCACGACGAAAGGTCGTGTCAGAGAGTTCTTGTTTGAATTTGCATCCTGCGAAGGAGGATGCATTTGCATGTCTACACCTCAGCGCTTCAATGGCGACACAGCTACCAGTTTGAAGTGGGGAGAGCAATACTATTGCCATCACAGAAGCAAGGATTACCATTTAGCGAAATCAAATCTGGCAGTGGCGTCAAGACTAGCATCCAATCAGACATTTGCGCGGCCGCGCACAGTATGGAAAATTCGTTGGGAGGACGGTGATTCTACGGATACGCACGAACGCCCAATCAGCAAGTTCATTGTCGTCAACGCACGCAGCACCGATCTAGTGGCATACAATGCGCTCGCATTCTAATTGGAACCACATACAAACGCTCGAAGACTGCCTTTATTGTCACATTTATTGCTCTAGCAGTGCCACCTTGGGCCACAATTCTTGAGGCTTACCACGCAGTTTCAAATAGGGAGTCCAGGTACCCTCATGGTTACTTGATCCAGCGAGACTCTCTCCTCATCCTCCTGGTGCTGATGGGCTCTTGATGGGGAGACCATCTCAACTGCACGCAGAAGTGATGTTACTGGCACCAGTGACGTTAAGATGCACAATATGACCTAGCCATGCACACAAACATTCACAGACGCCCGTGACTCATAGACGCACGAAATGACACGTATACACATACATATAAACATATATGCACCAATGGGACAATCTATACACAAAGCTGAGCCCGTGGTATTCTTGTGATAGGACCTAAGGGGAGAGGGGGGTTCAGAACCTTAGTGAATAGACATTTTTTTCTCCAAAAGATCAAAATGCCCTCCGCAGGGCGCATGAAGGCGCCTAATACTGAGAAGATCATTTTGATCTTTTGGAGAAAAGAATTTTGCTGTTTTCTATTTTTCTATTTTTCTATCTAGGACTCCTTTTTGAAATGATTCACGAACCACTCTGCCTAGAAGAGGGTACGCTGGCAGAGGATGACTTAGCTTACTTTGTCCTTGACAGAAGGGAGGAGGTGAGACAAGCGCCATGGGCAGAGAAACACTGCGGGTAGTTGATTATGTTGACTTGAGTATGTGATACGTACCTTTATG
>Ga0335398_10009788_pt1 | contig 11007 bp, 8 predicted proteins | sample BON03_FD_205742 | JGI IMG/M metagenome (GOLD analysis project Ga0335398, IMG submission 205742) | Freshwater microbial communities from Lake Bonney liftoff mats and glacier meltwater in Antarctica - BON-03 (spades assembly) (version 2) | ecosystem: Environmental > Aquatic > Freshwater > Ice >...
TTTTGACAAAGCTGAAAAAATGGAGATGCCAATGTTGCAATCTTAATTTCACCTTGTTCATATTTTTCAAAAATCTCAAATATGGGTTGTCCTGAAGATTTGCAATCAGGAATATAAAGTTTTATCACTATTTCAGCTTAATTAAATAGTCCTTTCAGACGGTTCTTTTTCTGATAAAAAAATTCCAGAACTACTTTTGGTGCAACCCAACGAAGCAAATTTATAACGCTTGGGTTTTCTGGAAATCGCCTTTTAAAAGGTGTTTTCCGCAGGTATTTCCAATAAAGTCCACGATCAGGGTGCTTACAGCTCCAATGCCAAGGTTTTGTAGTGCCTGTGAAATGAATAATGATTGATTTTTTTTGTGAATTTTCCATTTCAGCAGCAGATATTTTAGTCGGCTTGACATAGGAGTCATCATAGAAAATACCTTGAAAGTTGAATTTAGTCTTCAGCGGCAAAAAATTATCCATGGCTACTGCATTTAATCCACATTGGTCTGCAAAACGGATGAGTTTTGGATTTGTCTTAGAAAACTCAAGGACACTTTCTAAAATCTGAAATTTTCTCCACTTTTTCAGATTAATCAGCATTACTCCAGAATTGAAGTAACCAAACTCCTGATTAAATAGAAGTTCAGGATGCATATTCCTGGAAAATTCAGGAGCTGCTGCCAAGAAATATTCTCCAAGTTCAATTTCCCACAATGATCGAAGCGATCCATTAACAACCAAGTCCGAATCGAGGTAAATGGCCCTATCGGCTGATATTATATCTGGTATAAGCAGGCGAAAGTAACAAGATAAATCAAGGTGAAAACTAATCGGTAATCCCTTGAACTGGTCAATCGCCACATCAATTATTTTAAGTGTAGATTCATGGCTCTCAAACATCTGTTTCAACTTGTCAATATCATTTTTTTGAACATCGTACGCCAAAAGATAAACCTCAAAGCGCTCCATCTGATTAGTATCAAATATACTTTGTAAAGCGACAGCCAAATGAGCCGAATAATTCCCTTTAATCGCAAAAACTAAAACAATTGGTTCCATATAGCACTGAAATCATTAAAACTACCTGAGTGAAAAATTCTGGATCGAATTTTCTAATTGTTTTTTTAAATGAATTGTAAAACTGGCCTCAGCACCGGTCCCATTAGTCCATTTTTGAAATTTCTCGAAACCTGCATCTGCTACGTCCTGATAGTTTCGGACATTTCCTAAAACTTGCCCTATTTTATCTGAAAGATTTCTAGCATCCCAATCATAGGTGACCATAACATCCTGACTATAAAAATCAGGAAAGGTTTCTAAATGACTCATATCCGGTTTAAAGAGCAATGTCCGAGATTGAAAAGCCTCAAAGTCTCGGTAGCAAATCTCACCCCATCCGAACGGGGAAAGGCAGATTTTGCTAGAGGCTAACTCTCTGCGGTAGGCCTGATTACTAACCAAACCTGAAGGTACAGTCGTTTGATTTAAGGCTTCTTTCTGATAAACACGGTAGGTCTGTAAGCGATGAAGTCTACATGCATCGTGGCTTTGACTGAAAAAATTTCCACGAAACATAAGGTCAATTCCTCGATTCACAAGGTCCTTTCCAGGATTCCACTCGGGAAATGAGCCATTTCTGAACAGAATGTTTGAATACCTGATAAATCTGGAAGAAGTTTGAGTTTTCCAGTCGATCAACCCCAGATTCCATGACAGTCCTAGTTTACTAATTTCCTCTTTCGAATAGTTGACCACAGGGAAATTATTTTGGTTGCGAAATCTATAATCGCGGAAATATCTGTCACGAAACAGATGCCTTCGGTGATCATTTAAATAAAAAGATTTATCTCGAACCAATTGTTTGGCCAAATAAAGATCAACCCATTGGATTACTTCATGATCAAAAGGACCAGTAGAATCACTTCCTGACAGATAGATCAACGGAACATTTCTATCATGACAATTTTTTAAAAATCGAGAAATTGTGATGTCTTTGGAGTGCAGCAACTTGGGTAAAGAGAATCCCGAAACTATCCAAACGTCTGACTTCGAGGATAAAAAAGAATCAGTATTCGTGTATAAATGGATACTAATTCCATGATATTCTAAAGCCTGGCGATAAGCTAACAATGGAAAAATGGAATTATGTCCCTCTCTATGGGGGAAGTACAAAACAGATAACTTCATTTGCAGATTAGACATTTAAAAACTTATTTTTCAAATTTTATACCGTACCATAGACTTAAAAAAAATAGCTGCCTGACCATTCCATAATTGGTGGATCCATCTTTCGTAAAATCCGATATGATCTTTTTTATTTGAAGCTTCTCGAAAGTCTCAAATTCAAAGAGCAGACTTTTTCCCATATTTTCAAAATGATCTCTAAACTCTTCCTGCTTCAGAAAATAGTCATTCCATGGAACCGACAATCCAATTTTAGGATGCTTGGTAATGTAATCAGGCAAATACTTCCCAACAGAGTTGAATAAAAGTTTTTTCCCTTTACCGGAAGTATTGAAATATTGATCCGGCAAACTAGCAACCCCAATCACCAAATTCGGATCGAGAAAAGGGTCTCTACACTCGATTGAAGCACCCATTGTTGTTCGGTCATTTCGATCATTGAGGGTGAATAAATGAGTGTGCTGCTCCAGGTAAAGTAATTGACGAAAGCGATTGCCCGGATAGAGACTTTTAGCCTCGGCTAAGACTTGTTGTCGATAAGGAATCTCCAAGTGGTCTGTATTTCCGCCTAATTTCTTGAGATCGCTTAGAAAATTCTCATTACTATTAGACATCATTTGAAACTCTTCATCCCCATCACTGAGGTATCGCTTCATTTTCTTAAGTCGATCCGGCTTAAGAAATTTTTCAGGAACATAGCGAAGCGATTGAAGTAATTGATATCGCCACGCTTTGTCGTGAACCTTGTATCTCACATAACCCCCGAGCACCTCATCTGCTCCTTCCCCACTTAGCAATACTGAGACTTTTTCCTTCGCTTTTCTGGCTATTCCCAGAATATGGCCATCCTGCAAATGCATGAGCGGCTCATCATGATTATGGATTGATTCCTTCACCAATTTCATCAACTGGTCTCCGGTAAACTCATGTGTATGGAAATCTACTCCTAGGCTTTTTGAGAAATCTCTGGCGACTGAAGACTCATCATGCTGGTAGTTTGAAAATGAAATATTCCATGAACTAAGCCCTTGATACCCTTGGGACACTTGACTATATAACACTGCACTTGAATCCAGTCCTCCACTCAGCAGAGTTCCTACAGGGACATCGGAAATCATTCGGTACCGAATAGATTGATGAAAGGTATCTTCAAACCAAGCCAGAGGATCAGAAATCTTTTCTTGAGCCAATGCTGCATCTTTTAAAGAAAACCAACGATTGGTTTCGAGAATTTTTCCGGATTGGGAAATTCTCATCCAATGTCCGGGAAGTAATCGCTTGATTCCTGAATACATGGTGTTTTCACCCGAGACATAGCGGTAGAAAAAAAGCTCGTTGAGTGCGCTTGTATTCAAAATCTTAGTCGATCCTGCAGCAATTAAAGCTTTGATTTCGCTTCCAAAGGTGAACTTCTCTGAATCATTGGAATAAAACATCGGTTTCACCCCAAATCGATCTCTAGCCAGAATCAATTCTCCAGACTCTTTGTCCCAAAAAGAAAATGCAAAAAACCCATTGAGGCGATGCAGTACTTTCAATCCATATTCCATCAACAAATACAGCAAAACCTCTGTATCCGAATGAGACTTGAACTGGTAGCCTTTAGAAGATAACTCTGCTGTGAATTCCTGAAAATTGAAAATCTCACCATTGAATACAAGCACATATCTTTCGCAAGGCGAAATATATGGCTGATTGCCGGCGGAGGTCAAGTCCAAAATCGAAAGTCTCCGATGAACAAAGCCTATATTTTCAAAAGCAAAAATACCGGCTGCATCAGGTCCTCGATGAGCGATACTTTGCCCCATTAGTTCAAGTGTATGCGCACTTACTTTTTGATTTGATTTATATAGTATTCCTGCAATTCCGCACATGGGGCTTAATTAATTCTAGTCAAGGTGTGATACAAAATCTCTAAGCTTTCCGGCTAGCTGTCTGAAATCATGATTTTCAATTATTTCCAGTTCAATATCTGAAAAGTACTTTGCCGACTCAGAGAGAATCAATGCTAAGAGATCTTTAGAAACCGGCTCTTTGACCCAAATTTGAAGTTTTCCTTTTTCAAACTGATGTGCCTGAAAATCAATAGTACGATTCTGATTGAAATAGATGTTTTTAAAAATATAATAAAGGGTGAGACTTGGATAAATCTGACCAGCACCAAAAATCTTTTTACCAATTCTTCCAGTTACTTCTCGAATGACTGGTGAATGTATTCCACAGGAGCACTGAAATGATTCATCTTCCAATACAATTTGGTCACCAAGTTTATATCGAATAGAAGGGAATGAAAAACTCATCAGATTGGTAACCAAGATTCCTCCATCTTCCGAATCCTGCTCCACAAATACACCCTCCATATTGATATGCATACTTCCTTTGGGACACTCAAAAGCTATGATTCCTGATTCGGTAGATCCATATTCATTTGCGATCGGCATTTTATAGACTTTCTGTGCAATGTCCTGATAATGCGGAAATACCTTTTCTGAAGTTCCTTTAACCAGCTTAAGATTTTCAAACCTGAGATTTTGTCCCTCAATCAGATTGGCCAGTTCATAAATCATTGAGCTATAGCCTTCGATAATTTGTACATTTTCAAGCTTCGGGATTAGCTTTTTTAACTTTTCGGTATTGTAATCGAAGAGTCTAAAACGGTTGACCAAGAAATCCATAAACTTCAGTTTCAGTCGCTTGATAGGCGCTGTATTATATCCCCAGAAATAAAGCTTCCTGTCCCAAGGGTTGACCCCAAACCAACTATAGCCTCTCCAAATTGCTGCCCGATTAAACGAATCCCATGATTCATCTCGATGAAAAGTTAGAATCTCTCCTGAAGTACCGGATGTCTCCACAAAAAATCTTTTTTTGAAATTATTCGCTGGGGTATGAATCTCCTTATTTGACTCAATTAAATCCCTTTTTGTAGTAATTGGAATCTTTTTAAAAGCTTCTAAAGACCAATTGGATTTTGGATTGAATCCAGCTTTGGTAAATCTGGATTTATAAAATTCACTTTGCTCAAAGGCAAATACACAAAGTACTTGGAGACGCTGCTCGTTGAGCTTAGTAAGATCTCCCCGCGCTAGTTTCTCACTAGTTTTCAAGGCTTCAAAGTGCCTAAAAATACTTGGATTACGCTTTTTTGCTCCTCTAAAAAACAACCATTTATGAAATGAACTCAAGGGATCAGGAATTGAAAGTTTCGATGTATCGCTCCCATATAAGTTTCATGTTTTTCTTCAAATCAACTTCCCTTTCTATAAAAGTACGATTTTCTAAAATTGCTGATTCAAACTGATCGGAATTCTCGATGAATTGTATTAGGGCTTCGGCCAATTTATCAGGATTCCCCACAGGCACTAAAAGCCCGTTTTTTTCCGAATCAATAAAAACCCTTGTGCCCGGCAAGTCAGTAACTATAGGAAAACATCCTGATGCCAAGGCCTCAAATAAAGAAGCAGATACACCTTCCGTCTCGGGTACAGAGATATAAATCTTTGCTTTTTGAAGAAGCTTCGGCAATTCAGCATTTGGGATTCTTCCTAAAAACTGAATCTGATCTGGAATCGCCAAATCTATTGAAAGTTGTTTTAGGCTCGCCAACCTCGGCCCATCACCTACAATCACAAGATGGATCTTCAATCCTTTAGTCCGTAATAAGGCGATTGCCTGTAGGATATCTTCATGATGGTACACAGCAGTAAGCGACCTAGTCACTATCGCCAGATTAGACTCTTTGTTTTCACCGGACCGAAACTGATACCGAGACAGATCCATCCCTTTGGGGAGAATCAAAATTTTCTCAGGATTTGCTCCAGAAGCAAGCATGACGGGAACCATTACTTGCCCCCAAGCATGTATTAAATCAACCCGCTGATAAACTGTCTTTTGTAAAAATCGCTTGTAGACTCCGGAAAAACCTGTTTTTGGCCAAGCATCTGTTATTCCCTGTTGCGCAACTATTCTTTTTTTAGCTTTTACAAAAAGTGAGAAAAATCCATAGCTGGTAGCTCGCTCCGCAAGTACCAAATCATAGCTTTTATTAAAATTTATAGTTAAAATTTTCCATCCAAAGGACAAAAATTTTAGAATTCGCTCCACCCTAGTCTTGGTACCTGCTACCTCTAGGGTATCGATTGTTATTCCAGAAACTTCTTGTATCCCCTGGATCCAAGACTGTGCGTCTGCGCGGTAGGTCTCTCCTAGAAAAAGTATTGTTTTTGGTTTTTTCAAACTTATCAGTTTAGAGATCTAGATTTCCAATAACCGGATGGGGACTCCAACCAAGGGTCTTTTTAGCCTTAGAATCATCAAAAGTCAGGGAGGTATTCAACTTAGAAAGTCTATAGCTATTGATTGGGAAAAATGACCAGCAGTCCCCTATTTTACAAATAAAATTCAATAACCCAAGAGGCAAACTTTTAACTTTCTTGCCAAGTTTTTCTGAAATATAACTATCCAATTCGCTCAAGCTCGGATGATTTCCATCAGTAAGATTATATACTCCACTAAAATCTGAAATATTAGGAATCAGATTCGCTACATCAGTCGCTAAGACCATGGACTTCTTACTTAGACCCTTACCCACTCTAAAATAATACCCTTGCTTAATTGCTTGGATCATCGCTCCAAGATTACCTGGCGGATTGACTCCTCCAGCGATCAATGGTAATCTGAGGATCACGAGATTGACTTTATGATTATTGCACCAATTTTGCAAAATAATCTCTGCTTCATGCTTGCTTTTGCCATAAGGCGTTTCTGGTTTTGGGGTGGTTAGTTCTGAAATCATTTCACCTTCTTCTATTCCATATACAGCCACGGTACTGATGAAAACAATGGCTTTAGGAGGATATTCACATGCGTCAAGACCTTTGAGTAGATTCTGAGTTCCAACAAGATTGACTTGGTAAAACTTCTGTTCTTCTTCCGGATTTTTAGGAATTCGATGTGCCAGACCGGCACTGTGAATGACCATATCAAATTGCTGCAATTTTGGCACCTCATTAGCTAGGTCATTTTGAATCTGATTGTCTGCCCCTCTTCCCAGCGTTATCAAATCATCTCCAAAATTTTTTCGGATATAATTCCCCAAAAACCCTGAAGCACCCGTAAGTAAAGTTCTCAATCGTTGATTTCTTTAAGTTTTTTCAAATAAAGCTCCGATAATGTATTTCTGTTAAAGTCAGTTTCTGCCAGTCTTTTCGATGACTCTCCCAAGCTTTTCGCGAGAACCTGATCAGCTGCTAATAGTTGGATCGCATTAGCAAAGCTTTGAGCTGAGGTAGGATCCACATTGATCCCACAATTTTCGGATTCAACCAAGTCCTTAATCCAACCTTTGGTAGATTGAATTATAGGCACTGCTGCTGCAAATGAATCGAACATTTTATTTGGCGAATTGGTATGCAGGACTGGGAGATCTTGAAAGGTTACAAAACTTGCGCGTGCAATACCGAACCATTTAACTACCTCAGTTTTTGGGATCAAACCCAGAAAATAACTGCTGACAGTTGACGGCAAGAGTTTAGCCTTTTCCTCCAAAAGATTGCGCTCTGTCCCATCACCAATAAAAACCATAGAAATAGAGACCTCGTCTTGGAGGAGATTCATACCTGCAATAATCTGTGAACAGTCATCCATTTCTCCCAAAGAACCAGCGTATAAAAAAACTGGCAGTTTTGGCTTGAATCCATCAGGAAACTTTGGCAATTCTGATTGACCCCCGAATAACTCGAGGTCTGAGGAATTTGGAATAACCACTGTGTTCGTTTTAGAATTAATCTCCAATACTCCGGATTCCATTCCTCTAGAGCAGGCCACTACAAGGTCTGCGTATTGATAGATTAATTTCTCTAATGCCAATGCCGGCTTACGAATTGCTGGATTAGCTAGTTTACCCATTTCTATTCCCCCTCTTGGCCAAAGGTCTCGTACTTCAAAAACGAAAGGCTTTTTTCGAAACCATTTAGAAATTAAGCCCGGTAGTGCGGTGGTAATCGGGCCTGAACTGGACAATACAATATCGTGAGACTCAGTCAAAGCAAAATAAATGGATACAATCGCAAATCGCAATGCGTTCCAGGCACGTTTTAAAAACGAAGCTTTATTGGAATCTGGGGAGTCAATGACAATCAGTTCTACACCTTCGACCCATTGTCGAGAAATAAAACCCTTTGCCTTTATATCCGACTTATAATACGGCGAGGTCACCACTTTTACTTGATGCCCTTCTTGTACCCACCTACGAGTAAACTCATAATATCTCGTACTCCAACCTCCCTTTGGAGTTCCAAAATATTGATAAAAAACTAGGATTTTCAAGCGAATTTCGACCTCATAAGGTCAAATTTTTATTGGTGTTTGGTTTATCTCCCTTTTTGCAACAATGCTATTTTTTTCTACTCTTTTCCCTCTTGCATCAGTTATCGTCAGCATACTCAATCCTATCATCATAGGGGACACAAATGTCCGCATAGCTGCATGGAAACTGGTAAAAACACCTACCACAAAAAGAGCTATTAATAATCCTCTCACAGCAGGGTTCGGATGTGACTTTAAAATCTTAAACCCATAATAAATCAGAATAGTAAAGTAAATAAATCCCAATATACCATGCTCTGCCAGTAAACGACTAAGTTCAACGTGAGCAACTACTCCATTCATTCGCTCCCGAAGATATCTCGATGTCCCCACTCCCACACCAAAAACTGGATGATCCAACCAAAGTTCGATATCCCCCATGAGGATGTCAAACCTACCCGACGTGATACTATTGAGTGATTTCTGTTTGGTACCAGCCATCGTGCCTTGCGTCTCTCCTTGATACCGAAGTAAAAGCATCCCATCTGTTAATCTGTTCACGATAAAGAATGTGCCCATAATTAGTACTAATGCAGGAATTAGATAGTTACCTATTCGAACTAATCCAAATCTTTTAATTTGTAAGCTTGAGGCGGTTCTTAAGAAAAATAATATCGTGAAGATTCCAAGAAACCCAGTCACCATTCCACCACGCGAGAAAGTAAGTAAACCTTGAAGTGTGAAAATCACTAAAATTCCAGAATCAAGTAGTCGGTAGCCAGTCAATTTCCACCTATTGATCCAAAAAATAAAAACAATAAATGCAGCTAATCCAAGTCCCGTCGACACTTGATTTGATCCAAATCCCCCACTCGTAACCATATTGGCACCAAGAGAGAAATCTACCTCAGCTAGGTCAGGAGCTTTGATTAGCACATACGCCAAAACGCTTACCATTGGATAGAGTAGTAGCTTAAAGGATTCCAAAAGCATCTTTAAGGAAACTCGTTTTCCATAGAAAAAAAGCATAGCCAAAGCGACATTCAATGGACCTAAGAAATTGAAGATCATGTCCAGGAAGCTCACTTGACCTGAACGGTCGAAAAGGACAGCTGGAAAAAGACATAAAGCCATAACAAATGGTGGCCAGGAGCTTGTTTTATACTTTATGATCCCTATCACTAATATGATAAAGAACAAATACTTACCCATCTCATAGGGTATATAGGGAGAGGTTTGGGCCATTCTGGCAATGAGTTCGAAAGAAATCATATAGACCATGAAGGCTGTGTAGACTGAAGCAGGGGTAGTAGGCCTCAAAACCACAAAAAATGAGGATAAAAGAGAAAAGTAAAACCAAGCAATCAATGGAAGTGGACTGATCAGAGAAACAAAACCAAGCATGGCATGGATAATTATCCAAAAGACCATTGATTTCGAGGTGAGTAATAACTTGATCAAGTGTTTTTCTCTTTAATTACATTCATTTTAACTTACTAAATTAAAGCTTGGCTTGTCGAACTAGTCCAAGCTTTCGTCCCAAATTGTGATGCCAATTTTTATGCATGCAAGGCTTCTCAATCGCTAAAAAAAACAAGGCAGAGATAACCATCAATAGTATAAAACCAAATCCAAACTGTAGGCACAAATTTGCAAAATAACTATCGGCTAAAATGAAGTTGCCTGAAAACCTTACAAACAAGCCAAATAATGGCAAATGAAGGAGATATATGGTATAGCACATCCCTCCGATAAGATAAATTACAGGAGAAATCAAAAAGGCATTGATCCAAACTCCTTTGAAGGCACTGCAGAAAAGGATAAAAATGGAGAGATTAAAGAATAATTGTTTTATAAAGTCCGCCTGAGGTTTATAAAACCAAAACATTCCAACAAATGCAAATAGGCCAATGAAATCCCACCATAAGGTTTTGCGCCTCAGCCATTTTTCATTGGTAAGGTATAAATAGGCAAAAAAGATCCCTACTAAGAAATAACTTAAAAATCCAGGTAATGAAGCCATCATTCCATAAACCCCCTCTCTGAGAAGGTAACCTCTGAATAAAATAGATGCAAAAAGAAGTAAAACACCTATTCCCAAACTGATTTTTTTGTTTTTAAAACTTAAAGCTATCATGGCCAAGAATGGAATAGCAATGTAAAATTGAACTTCCGTCTCAAGGCTCCAAGTCACCGGAAGGATGGTAGAATAAGCATTGTAAATCAGGGTGTGAACATAAAGCACAGTAGCGGCAAAATGAGGAATTAACGTAGGTAAATTCTCCCCCAAAACTATCCAATGGACAATTAGAAATCCTGTAATGGCAACGATAAACGGTGGCTCAAGCCTAGTTAAGCGGCGAATAAAATATTCCTTCAAATTAACTTGACGGCCATTAAACCAGTGCGACTTTAAAAAGGGAATACTCAGGATAAATCCACTTATCCCAAAAAAAACTTTTACTCCTAGATCCATTCGCACAAGCCACCATCCTAATGAAGTGATTCCAAGCTCATGGATATC
>Ga0335398_10009789_pt1 | contig 11007 bp, 9 predicted proteins | sample BON03_FD_205742 | JGI IMG/M metagenome (GOLD analysis project Ga0335398, IMG submission 205742) | Freshwater microbial communities from Lake Bonney liftoff mats and glacier meltwater in Antarctica - BON-03 (spades assembly) (version 2) | ecosystem: Environmental > Aquatic > Freshwater > Ice >...
TCTGTTCAGTTCCGGAAAGCTTTTCGCCTGGACACTTTACAACAAATGGACTACTGACTCGAAGCGGAAAAACATAAAAGAAATAGACAAAGTAATAGAGACATTCAACAACCATATTTCCGGAGTGATAAATGCATTGATAATGAATCTAAGCAATGCAATGGCTGAACGCCTAAATGGCAAAATTCAATAACTTAAAACAGTAGGAAAAGGCTATCGAACCTTTGCCAACTTTAGGAGTGCAATCCTGTTTTTCCATGGTGGTTTAGATCTATATCCACTAACTTCGGGGTAGAACCAATTTTTAAAAAGCTTCAAATATAAAAAATTCGAATTTAGTTGATAAAATGATTTTTGATTCACGAATTAGAACCTGATTATTTTAAATACTTATTCCCCGCTTTAGCCAAGTGGGCTTTATAATTGGAAATAAAAATATCCAACTCTTTTTTCATAGAACCTTTTTGAAAGTTCTGTCGATGGTTTTCATCCTGATTTGAATGACAGAGAATACAGAGACATTTGAGATTTTTTTCGGAATTGTCTGTTTTATCTCCTGAGACGTGGTGAGTATGTATAAACCTCTTATCAAGGACCTTTGTGATTTGAATTCCACAATCTTCACAAGAATATTCTTTCCTGGTTTTAAAGGCTCTGCTAATGCTTTCCCATCCTTGTGTGTATCCAAATAAATCAACATTTATATCATCTACCTTATACTCTTCCTCCAATAGATCAAAAAAATCTTGAGTTGTCTTGATCTCAGATCGAACTTGCTTTCTGCAATAAGCGCATAAGCTAAGCTTTTCATCTTTGTATAATTTCCTTGAGGTTTTATCAGTCAAGTCATTCACTTCTGAATTAGAGAAATCGTATCTTTCTTTAAAATTACCCTTTAGTATAAAATCATTAATTTTCTGACATTTAACTATATGGAACTTTGGGTAACTATTGTGAACTTCAATATAGGGTTCACGAATAAACATATATCCTTTTAAGCTTTTATCATCATAGTCCAAATAAATCCCATCATCTTCGAATCTAATATTACCAGCCTTGAATGCTTCCTCAAAATCAAGGCCTTTTATTACCTGAAAACCACTTTTGACCGATATTTTAGGGTAACCCCATCTATCCAGTGCCTTGGAAAGCATCTCGAATTGATATAATTGAATTTCAAAAACCGAATCAGCCATATTAATTTTCAGTCAACTCCTTTATAACTTTCTCAACCAGCTTATCGCTCGTTGTAACTATTCTGAATTCAACCCTTCTTGAAAAATCGTTATCAACAGGGTTTCCTGATTCTGCACTCAGTTTCTTGTTTGAGTCAAGCGTTCTTCCATAGGAAAGCCCATTTGCCGTTAGCCAAAACTGGAGAATATCCACACTTTGAGGAGGTAAATTTCTGAAATAAGCCATTTCTCGGAAGTACTTCAAAACTTGTGCTGACCGTAATTGTGACAATTTCACATTGCCAATATACGGGTCTGTATCAAAATTATACGCAGGAACTTGATCTGTATGGCCTTCAATCCTTATTTCTGATATTTTATCTCTGTACTTTCCTTGGAGAACAATTTCAAAATATACCGGAAGGAATTCATTTAATATTGTTTGAAAGTAAGGTCTTATCTCTGTTTGTCCTGATGCGAACAATACATCTGGATTTGTAAACTTTATGGACAAATCTCTATCAAGCTCAACTTGCCAGTTTGTAAAGTCATCCGAGAAAGCACTATCCAAAGAATTATAAAGGCTTTCTTTTGTAGCCTGAAATTCTTCAAACAATTCATCTCGTTCTTTTTGTCTCTTTTGAACTTCAAGTATATACGAAATTGCTATAAACATGAAAATGACCATTAATCCAGTCATTATATCTGAGAAAGACACCCAATTACTTTCCTCTGAGGTCGAAATTCTTTTTTTTGAAATGGCCATTTAATTTGCTATTTATTGTATTGAGCAACAATTCTTTGGATTAGAGTATCCAAATTCTGGAACGTATCATTCAGCTTTTCATAAAAATGCCCATGTATTTGTCCTACCTGGCTATCGAGATCCTTGATTGATTTCTCGATTATGCTGACCCCGTCATTGAGTTGTGCTTTAAGATTCTTCCAGAAAACTTCATTAATGTCTTTTATTTTATCAATCTCCTCAAGGCGAACAAGCAGCTTCGTTACACTATCTGAAAAATCGCGTTGCTTTTTTACCCATTGATTAAGTTCGTTTGTCGTTTTGTCAAATGCTTCAATGTTTAATTTCAGAGTGTCAACTGCCCCTGAAACCTTATCAGTTATTTGGGTAAACTTCGTATCGTCGACCATTACCTTCTTCAAGGAATCCACTATTTGAACCAGCTGGCTATTCTTATCGGTTAAGGTTGAGGTATTTATTGAAACCTCCTTAAGTGCTGATGATGATATAGTGAAGTCATTTGAAACCGATTTAAATTGTTCCGTCAACTTGGCAATCATTTCCTTATTATCTTTTTGCCATTGATTTAGAGTTTGAACGCTATTGTTCAATTCAGCAAAATTCTCTTGGACAAGTTTGTTAATTAGGGCTGACATTTGATTATTGAATTCTTCAGTAGCTTTCTTCATTACTTCAACAAGAGCTTCGGTATTGTTCTTTGCGAGTAATTGGGAGAACTCTTCAAATTTAGCTTCAATGATCTTGTTGTTACTATTCATTGACTTAACTATCCAATCAATATTCTTACTGTTTTTCTGTGCGTGCTCATTTATGTCTGCCCTTAAACTTGAAAGTTGATTATTTAGACTGAGATCGGTATCGCCTCCAAGAGAAAACCATATTTTGTACGAAAATTCTGCTTGTTGATTTAAAGCCTTCAGTTGATCTGTTTGTTGATTTCTTAGCTTCACCAATTGAGATGTTACAGAAGTTTCATTTTCACCAATCAGGGCTTTTTCGAGATTCTTAAAGTTACTATTCGATGTCTCATTCCCTTTTTCCACTGCATCTATCAGCGTTTGTAATGCTGACATTTCACTTGATGGCAATTCCGGCTGGAGTCTTTCTACATTTCCATAGACTGACTTAGAAATTTTTGAGAATAATAGCGATAAGAAGATACCTACAATGGAGGTGCTGAAAGCGGTTTTTAATCCTTCAAGCAATCCAGGAATGCTCGAGTCGATATCATTAACATCGAAATTTAGTAATCCTAAATAAATCCCGACAAAAGTCCCAAAAACACCAAGCGTTGTATAGACTGAAGGAATGCTTTCGTATAAGTATGGGTTAATAGACTGGAGGTCCTTCGAGGATTGCAGTTTTAAAATCCATTTTATTGAAAAAAAAGTCCAGACTGCAAAAAGAGCATAAATAATATATGGTACGGAATCGATCATATTAAGCAAATGTGATTTTAGGTGATCTCAAAACTAATTCTTTTTATTAAAAATAAAACGCTCTTTACAGAGTATTTTTTATTTAACATCAGTGTCTTAACCACGTGATAAACTAATTCTATGAATGTTTTTCTTTACTTAGAGACTTAATTTCAAACAAGTAGAAATGATAATTACCCTTTAGATATCATTTCATAAAACTCAATTCTGTAGCTCAACTTGTTCTTCCGTTTTAAAGATCTAATCTTTTGTTTGAGACTTTCTGATCATAAAAAGTGAACTCATTATTTTTAGAGATAATTTTTTGCCAAATCATATTCCTTCTCAAATGGCATTTTAAGCTCTGCAAGTAAATCAGGAAGGCTAAGTGCAATTGAAACATACATGAAGGCAAGAACTTTCTGACCAGAAAATCCTTTTCCTTTTTGGAAAGACACTTTGTATCCCTGCTTGTTGGGATCTATTCCTGTATTACCAAGCATGGCAAGTTCCATTGCGATTTCTTGGATTCTTGGATCATCGAGTTTTTTGAAAAACTTGATTGCATCCACCATGTGAAGGAAAATCGCCATGTTGATTTTTAAGTCTGCATTGGTTGCAAGAAATTTTTTCATCTCTTCCTCCTCCTCCAATGAGAAACTATCAGAACCCAGTGGATCGGACTCAATATTCGCCAGAACCACAGTAGTGTCTTTCCCTTTCTTTGAATTGTTGGGATCTGGTTTGAATTTAAAGAATACATCCAGCTCCAAGTCATTGGCCCAGTTTTGAACCAATTCATATTCTTCTCCGGATTCCCGGTCTTTTCTGTATTCCAGAAACTCATCCCAGAACTGATCTAAAAGGCCTTTTTCCTTAGGGCTAAGAAGGTATTTGGACTCCAATGAAGTGCTATAAAGGTTATCAATTTGCCTTGCCGTAAGAGCGTTGTAGACTTTAACTTTGCTAATCAGGGCAGAAGGAGTGATATCGAGAATTTGGGGATCTGTAACAGCCTGTAGGGAAAGCTTATCCATTTCCACCATAGATATGAACTGGTAAGGACGTAACTCCTCAAACTCCGTGTAAAGTAGGTCCTCAATAAACAAATCAATCGGAGCGTTAAAACCCTGCTGTTTAGTCCGTGGAAAACACTTTCCACAAATCCCTCAATCTTCTCTTCCGGCAATCCATCAGATTTTAGTTTTTTACTGGTCGGCTCCATCAATTTTTGGAACCGAATTACATGTTGCTGGTCACTCGTGAAAAGGAGGTTTTCACCTATTTTCCTTGCTGCCAAGATCAGTTTAAGATGGGTCAGCTCATGACAAATCAAATGTTCAACTCTTGGTGAATCTGGGCGATAGGAAACCAGGTGGAAGTCTCTGTCGTAGTTTTCGGCAATTTCAATTTTGGCATTTATCGGAAGGTTTTTGACAGTCTGGATTTGTATTTCTTTACCAGAGGCTGTTTCAAGCTGGGTGATGTAATCAGTTACCAAATCCATTTTCGAACCTTCTTTGAAATACTGATTGGCTACGGTCAATAGGAAGTCATCGAGTATTTCTTTCATCTGGGAATCTTTAGATTGACAAGCTTTCAGCCCCGATACCCCTGATTCAAATGCTTTAAGAGTATTGCCCTTTCTCATTTCAATAATGCCCATTCCATGTAAAGCATTTACAAAAGCAGGATTGACCTTGAGCGTATTTTTGAAATACCGTTCTGCCAAATTCAGTTTATCAAGTCTTAGGAAAATTCCTCCAATGTTGGAGAGTGCCAGATAGTTTTCAGGATCCGCCTCAATGATTTGGTCAAAGTAGGTTAATGCTGTTTGGGTATCTTTTTCGGCTCTTAGGTAGATGTTACCCATCAGAAGCAGTGCCCAATTATTTTTGGGATTCCAACGTAAAGCCTCAATGAGACTATCAATAGCATCATTATACTCTCCCAGTTCTTCGTAAGCTTGTCCCAAATTTCTATGGTATTCAGAGACTTTGGGATTAGCTTCAATTAGCCGCTCAAAAATTGGAATTGCCTCCCGATATTTTTTAGCAGTACAAAGATCGGCAGCCTTATAAAACTGATCTGGGTATTGTTGCTGAACCGAGTCAGGAAGAGAAATGGTAATCACATCACCATCGATTTCTACTTTTGGGGTATGTCCATACTGGGAATAATAAACCGTCAGAACCTTTCGAATAACCTCATTGTCATGGATGTCGATGTCGGGAAAAATTGCTTTGAGAAATTCTGACTTTTTAAAGTGTTGATCCATTGTTTAAAGAAACAAAAAGGAGAGGGATTACTAAAATCAATGTATAAGAAACTGACTATTGTTAACCTTGCATTCCCAATCGGGAGTACCTTAAAGTTTATTCTTATTTGTAGTTAACTCTTGTTTTTCTTTTCTCCCATAGTCCGTATACCAATAACTGTCAAATAATTCGTTCTGAGAAGGATGGTTATTAATTTTGTCAAATAATTCTCCTATTTCAAAAATTTTATAAGAATATTCCTCAGCAATTCTTAACTGGTTATTATCAATCCAACGGGAATCTATGTAAATCAGTATTTTTTCAATTTGGGGAAACATTTGGCCCTTTTTATTTTCAATTATTTTAGAATATTTATCCAATTGGTTCTTGGAAGTCTTCGTGTACATTTTATTTTCAATGGATAGTAAAATCTGATTGCTTTTACCATCCAATTCGTACTCAACCTCTGCGATTACATCTATTTTCTCAAACTGTCTTTGAGTAATAGCTTTTTTAAACTTTAATCTCTTTATGAAATCATCATCTATCTTCTGGTCTTTGAAAAACAATGATTTCTCAAAAATTAGTTTTGCGAGTATTTTTTTTGCGTATCCATGAACAATTGGATCGGCTGTGGAAAATCGCTCTTCAGCACATCGAATTGTCCAACTTATAAAGAAGTCTTGAATTGCTTCATATCCATTGTTAACTGGTTTTTTTTCTGAAAGGTGATTTAAAAAGGTTGGTAGTTTTTCCATAATTGGGTTTTTGAAAGTTTGAAACTGAAAATTCTATAAATTATCTGGTGTTTAACCGTCCCTCGATTTGTAGGATATTGGTAGTTGTAAAGTCGCTTTTTTTAATTTAATGTTTTAATAATTATTTGATTTTTCCCTCTAAAATACTCCCAGCCTTTTCTCTTAACATTTCTTTCAACCTCACCGGATGCTCTACCCGCACTTCATCCCCATGGAAGCCATTTCAGTCCTTCGATATCATCAAAGTTGTAACAGATCATAAATAGTTAGTTATAAAATAATATTCAATAATCAAAATAATCAATCTTCGTTCTGAGAAATTCCTGGCAAAGTACTTCCTGAAGATCTGGGCTAAGGTTTGATAGCGTTAGTTGACGTGGGCTTCATTCAATCAGATTTTGAACTCTTTTCCCAACTTTTGACCAAACACAGATGGTACCTTGTCGAGGTTGGACGCAAGTAAGGGAAAGTGCCTCGGTTGGACTTAGTGTCTTATATTCCACAATTTTTAACCCTTTGAGGGAGGCAATTCTTCCTTCAAGTCCATTTTTGTTTCCCCATTTTCCTGTTAGGATTTCTATTGGAGTATTCGGTAAAACTTTACCGATTTTATATTGATTTTGAGATTCGTAAACACAGAAAACAAACCCACCGTCACGGGCTAATTTATGGAGTGAATTCATTCCTTTTAAGGCAATTCCCGAATAGTCTTTGGGATCGAGGCTTTGGAAATCCTGCTGGTCATCCCAGCCTTTTTTTGAAGTGGGGTAATGGATGGCCAAGTAATTATTATCCCAGAGAAATTGGTGAGTTTCTGAATCTATATCCAGCGCTGAGGAATGTCGGCAAAAGAAGGTTTTCATGAAAATTACAAAAGATTAGAATTGGCAATATTTTCCGCCCTTTTCTTAATTATATCTTTAAGGCTTGTCGGATGGTCTACTTTCACTTCATCTCCATGAGAAAGGATTTCAGAAACCAGCTCATAATTGATTTTGACATCTAATGAAATCGTAAGGGTGATCCCATCATCCTTCAATATCTTTTGTGAAGAGTGCCATGGCATCGACTTAATATATCTCCCTTTGAATTCAGTGAAGGTAAGTATCACCTTCTCCACTGAATTGTCAAAGTCATTAGTAATCCCAAAAACATCTTGATAATAGGTTTTGAGATCAATTTGCTTCGTTGATGTAAAGCTTTTGTTTTGAATCTGGAGATCAGTGATTCGGTCTAACCCGAATGTCCTGAATTTATCTTCCTGAGTTAAGCCTAAAAGGTACCAGCGATGATCAAACTCCTTTAATGCAATAGGCTTGATTATTCGATCCTCAGCATCCCAAAGCCAGAATTTGCGGTATTCAAATGAGACCATCTTCTGATTTTGAATCGCATGAACCAAACCAAACAAGTGCTCGGTGCCAATTGCATTTCGCTCCTCAAAGAACACAAAATCATTGATTCCTTTAGATAGTTGAAAGGCATGAATCATATCAAATGATTCCCTAATACTCATGTTCACTGGACCAGAATCCTCTTCGTTGATCGCATAGTGTTTAGTCTTTCTGTTGAATTGTATATCAATACCATGAAAGCTCTTAATGTCTTGTATATCTCTTTGAAATGTCCGCTTACTAACCTGAAGGTCGACATCTTTTATTTCCGATAGCTCCTGTATCTTCCTCTCAAACCTTTCCCAAGTAAATGGTCCTGATTTAGCCAAGTTGATGATCAGGGTAATCCTTTCATATACTTCAATCTGCTTCATGGGTCATTGGATTTATAAGCTCGGGGACAAGTTGGTAAGGAACAGTGACAAAACATGTCGTTTAAAATAAAAGTAAGAAAAATATTACTGCGACACGAAACGACGCTCAAAGACAGAATTTGGCTCCTGAATCAATATAAAACTCAGAAGTATGAATCAGAACCAAATTAAATCAAAACATCAAGTCCTCGAAAATGCACGTCAGGTACTAAAATTACAATTCTTCGGGATAGACAAAGTAATCGACCAGATTATAGACAGCATTTCCTCTTGGTATCATTTCCCTGAACTACAGACTCGTCCGCTTGTAGTGAATCTTTGGGGAATGACAGGGGTAGGGAAATCAGATTTGATCAAAAAATTAGTGAAGCTTATAGATTTCAATAAGTCCTTTTTCCATTTTGATATGGGTGAGCAATGGACTCGTGACACATCAAAAGTTAAGGATGTTTTGTCATTCCTGTCTATTTATGATGAGCCTCATTCAAGCGTGATTGTTTTAGATGAGTTCCAGGCATTAAGAAGCCTATCAGGAGACCGAAGGGAAATGAATAATGGGTTTTCCCGAGTCGTGTGGAAATTGATAGATGAAGGACTCTTGGAGATAAGTCCAGGGCATAACCATCAACGGACTAAGGTTCAAGAACTGATCGGAGAAATTCGTTATTGGATAACTCAAGGTCTGAAGGTTGACATGGGAATAGTATCTCCTTCTTGTAAGGATTTTTTGAATGAAAAGCATGATGAGAGTTTACGTGAGTCAAGTTTGGACTCAGACCAGTACTTTGCCAAGGTCTCTAACAGATTTGTTTTTAACGCAGAAGATCTCCGTGACCTATTTTGTATGTATGAGCTGGGTTTCAGGACTACACGGCAAGTGAAACAAAGAATCAGAAGTCTTGATGAAACTGGCTTAGTATTATTTTTAGAGGAGTGCTGGGAAAAGTTAACAAGGCCTAAGAGTATAGACTTGACGAGGTCTCTGGTATTTGTGGTTGGCAACTTGGATGAAGTCTATCACTTTCATGATAATCAATCTTCAGATATCTCACCAAATGACTTCTACTTAAGATCATTAGAAATTAAGCTACCAGATATCAAGCAAGCCCTCCAGAATAGGTTCAGGAATGAGCAAATCGCACGATTAGGCAATAACCACATCATCTATCCAGGCTTGAGTGAAAAGGCATTTTATCAGATCATTGATCATGAACTGATTAGGGTCTCTCAGAATATCTTTGAGAAGTCAGGAATAGAAATGAAGTTCAGTACTCGTATGAAATCATGGTTGTTCAGCGAAGGAGTAGTCGCAACACAAGGCGTAAGACCACTCAAATCGACTATCAAATATGCGATTGAAGATTTGGTTCCTAATATCCTGATGAAGGCACTTACAGAACCAGACCAACCTTCCGTAATAGAAATCGATTGTAACGAATCTATGTTGATCACCTACAGCGATAAAGACAACATTCTTCATATTGTGGAATTTCCTTTAAACAGTAAAGTTGATTGTCTCAAAAAGAATAGATCAGATGACAAGCAAGCGTTAGTTGCTGTTCATGAGTCTGGTCATGCCATTCTGGGAATGGCTTTATTTGGCAAAGTCCCTTCAAAAATCCTTTCGGTAGCTTCTGATTCTGGTGTAGGAGGAATGGTTCAAAATGAATGGAAGCCAAAGCTCAGGACAAAAGGACAATTAGCTAATGAGGTAGCAGTATTGCTTGGTGGCTATGAAGCTGAAAGTCTAATCTTTGGCGAAGGAAACATAAGCACAGGATCAGAATCAGATATAGATGCAGCAACAGAACTGACCGTGACTTGCATCAAGAACTACGGATTTGGAAAGGACTTGATAAGAACATCTATCAATTCTGATGATTATGTAAATATCTACCACAACGTTTCTGATGCTGAGTCGGAGGCTAAGGAGATTATTAAAGCAGCAAGGGATCAAGCTCAACAGGTGCTTAGTAGAGAATCAGTATTACTTGTACAATTAGGTAAAGTACTTGCTGAACAGCCTTCCCTGAATTCCAATGAGATCAAACAATTGGCTGAGGAATATGGCTCTCAGGAATTATTAGAAAGCCTTAATGAAAAAAGGATTGGATATCGGGAGATGCTACTGAAATGTGATGTTTCCACTTCAGCTATTCAGAGGTTTTGTGTCCCCAGCTAAAAATGTCCCAGAAAGTATTCTTTTCGGGGTCAATACCTTCCTAAGTTGTTTAGAGGTAAATAGCAGAGACAACAACTGAGTGAAATTGCCCTCATTTAATTTTTGCTCTTTGAAGCCTTCTTGATGTCTGATTACATCTTTTCGATACCTTTGGTTTCACTGGTCAAAGGGAAGTAAGATAATCACCAAGAGGCCCAACAGAACTTTCTTTGGAACACACACATTTTGGACCTTTAGAAAAAAGCATACACAAAAGCATACACAAATTCATTTCTTAAGAGGTGTTAATAACATTTAAAACATTGATATACAATAATTTACAATTTTAGTAACCCAATCCCTCCTCCTCTGCTTTTAAATTTTTAGTTATTACTAAAAGCCTCAGATTTTAATGATTTGGGGCTTTTTTCTTTTCAGTCTACCTCAAAAATCAGTAGATAATTCGGATTATCTGTGACTAATTCGAGAACTGCTACTTTTTCCATCGAGGCCTATCCATCTGGTGATCTTTTTGGTGATAATATAAATCTGATAGGTCTTTAAACACGTTCAAAAGTATCCACCCGAGCAACTGCATCTATATTTAAGCTATTTTTTTACTAAAGACAGTTTATAATTTTTGGGCATGAGCTCTTGTATTTTCTGGATGTTTGTATCCAAGATGTGATCGAAGACGTATTTG
>Ga0335398_10009791_pt1 | contig 11006 bp, 8 predicted proteins | sample BON03_FD_205742 | JGI IMG/M metagenome (GOLD analysis project Ga0335398, IMG submission 205742) | Freshwater microbial communities from Lake Bonney liftoff mats and glacier meltwater in Antarctica - BON-03 (spades assembly) (version 2) | ecosystem: Environmental > Aquatic > Freshwater > Ice >...
GGGGGGGGGGGGGGGGGGGGGGGGGGGGGGGGTGGTTTGGGGTGGGTGGGGGGGGGGGGGGGGGGGGGGGGGGGCGTTCAGCATTGGCCTTTACACGATATTTTTATCACCAATATTGTATGGTGTATAGCATATAAACGGGAGGTCGGAAGGGGAGTCGTATACTGTCCAATAATCATGCAATAGCATTTCACCAGGGTGGGCAATGCAGGTGGCGGGGGGGTGACAGGATGGTTGATTCGTGCACAACAGCCTCGAAGTAAACGAATATCTTGTGAAGGCCAAGTTCAGAAATCGATGCGTCAAAGGCGGGGGCGGACCTGGTCGCGGGAGATGCGTAGTGTTTCGTCGACGTAGCTCGTGCGGAATCGCGGCTTTGGGTTGGCGTAGCCGGGAACGAGCGACTCGAGTGCCGAGCCCAGGCGTCGCGACTCGAGCCGCAATCCCGCATCTAGCATCTGCGCCAGAAAAGCAACACGCAAAGCGGAAACACACAATTATGAGCAGCGGGGGTTGGCGGGGCATCCGATGCAGCAAGCGTGTGGTGGATATATATATATATATATATATATATATATATATATATATATATATATATATATATACATGTATCGGGTTATAACCCGAGGGGCGCGGATCGGTCGGTGGGTTTTCTAGGCCCACGAGTATAATGCACATCGTCAGCGGCGAGCTCGGTGCCCAGTGCGTTTCGTCATCTCCGCGTCAAGGTGAGGCCAGCGGGCGGGGGGAAAGAGAATATATACGAGGCCCACCTGCCGCAGCCCGGGGATGTTGCTGCCCTTGACCTGGACCGTGTCCAGATAAAGCGCCCAGCCGTCGCCGGCCACGTCCTCGATGCTGGCGCTGGTGACAATGGCTCCGTCGATGCGCAGTGGAAGCCCGCCCGAGAGGCCCGGCAGCGGCAGCCCGCGCGGCAGAAAGTCGGCCACGAAGGGTACGGTTCCCGCGCGAACCTCGAACTCTGAGGTGAGGCGGCCGGGCGCGCCGCCGCCGCCCAGCGAAACGATCTGGCGCACCTTGCCGATGGTCGAGATCGCGAGCGCCGCGCGGTGCAGGTCGCAGAAGGCGTCGTAGCGGCGCGCCTCGCTTCCGTCGGCGCAGACGGCGCGTCCCGCCATGAAGAAGGGGGACGAGCGGAAGAGCTGTGTGTCGCTCAGCACCAGCTCCCACGTTCCCGCGCAGCGCGGGTCCGTCGAGGGAGAGCCCTCGCCCTCGTACCGAGAATCTAAGTCCGCAGCGAGCCGGCGCGCCTCGTCCCTCTCGGCCTCGCTCGCCATCTCGCCGCGGCCCGTCGCGGCGCCGATGCGGAGCAGCGCTTGCGTGAGCGCACTCGTCCGCTCGGCGCCAAAGGCAGAGGCCGACGCGGCAGCCGCGTTGGCGAGGACCGCCTCGCGAAGCGCCCCGTCCTGAGTCGGGCCGCCGGGCGCGCCGGGCGCGCTGGCGCCATTCGCGTCGCCGCGAAACGGAGTCGTCTCGTACGCGCTGCCGGCCAGCTCCGTGTCGAGCTCGCTGGTCGAGATGGACGCACCGCAGTTTGTACATGTCACAGGCGCACCCGCCGGCCCCGTCGCCGGCACCCAGGTGCCACAGCTGCCACATGCCACGTCGGCGCCCAGGTCGACGTCGCCGGGCAGGGCGCAGCACACGGGCGCGAGCGAGCGCGGGCGCGCGGCGATGGTGACTGACCGGGGCATCGTCGGGTGGAGCGCACTCGCCACGGCTGCCACCGCCACGACGGAGAGGCTGCGGAGCACCATGCGAAGAGCAGGGCTCGAGCAAGGGTCTGGGCTTTCCCTGCTGTGGGTCGCGCTTGAGCTCGCTGTGGTCGGCGGCGAGGCGGGAGATGCCTACGGTATTCTTACATACAGTACCCCTACGGTATTCCTACGGGAGGCCTTAGCTGGCTTTTGTGCTTGCTGACGCCCGCGGAGAGTAACTTCCCGCGCTGGTGTGGCCGCGAGGCCGCAGTACAGTGCTGTCTGCGCGCTGTAGGCCTGTGTGGGGGGGGGGAACCCTGGGGGGATAAGCATATCATCATTTGCATACCATAATCCATAATCATAATACATAATACGAGTACCAGAACCAGCCAGAGAGGGGACGAGGGGCGAGGGGGGACGACTCTGCTGCTGCTTAACTACTGACTGACTACTGAACTACTAGCTAGCAGCTAGCTTTCTAGCGGCTCTTCTTCTCAAAACTCTAGCTCTACATAGCGTATATACTAGCTACAATATAAATTATAGCTGTAAATGTAAAAAATAATAAATAGTTCTTGTTGATTAAAAAAATAATAAATATATTATTTTATTATAAAATATATTTATATTATTATTATATATATATAATAATATAACGACAATAAATCTAGATTTTAAATCACATCTTAAATCTTGTTGGCGTGGCGGAGGGATTTGCCCTTTCCCTTTCCCTTTTTTTGTTTACCCTCGCTCGCGCCGTGTGACCGTGTGACCTGCCTCTGTCTGCTGTGCCATCCTGCTTGGGATTTGGATTTTTGTTTTGTTGTACAAGACACACAAGACGTATCGACATCTGGCTGGTACGAGGTCCGTGCGTATATGGTACAATGGCTACGTGGGACGTATATAGGTAGAGGTAGAGGTAGAGGTAGGTAGTGGGTAGGGAGGGGGGAGGGTCGTACGAGGTATGAATATGAACGAGTCGCACGAGTAGTAGGAGGAAGTGCGAAGAAAAAGAGCTGGCCAGCTCCATAGCTGTAATAGCTACAGCAAATTCAGCAATACAGCAAGTTACGTACGAGTACATACGATGTACAGTGTACAGTGTACAGTGTGTGTTGGTACAGTGTACAGTTCGCTCTCTGCAACATGTTGGGCGGGACCAAGGGAAGGGCGGGCCCTCTGCTGTGTGGTGTGTGCGAGTGTATGTATGCGGTGAGGGGAGTTGAAGGCCGGGGTGAATCATCATCCTCTAGGGCTAGAGAGGTAAACGTACACCGGCCACTCGCCTGCCGAGCTGCCCCCCTAGCGCTACTGTTCCACGCCGACCCTAGCGAGCTGCACGCGCGTCCGCTCGAGCATGACCGCCTCGCGTCGGTTGAGTGCAGCGCACAGCTCGGCGCGCCGCACCACCTCCACACCCACGCTCACTCCCGCGCTCCGCACTGCTTCGCACGCGGCTGAGCCCTGCGCGAGCCTATCCAGCTGCGCCAGCACCGCGCGCGCTAGCACGTGGACGGCGGCGACTCGCGCGTCGGCGCGCAGCCCGTCCAGAGGAAGGAGCACAGAGGACCCGCCATAGTCAGGCAAGTTTGGGGCGGAGGCATCGGCCCAACGCAGCGCGATGCGCGTGGGCAGCCCGCTCGCTCGAAGCGCAGCTTCCGCCTCGGCCGCGCCTTCTGCACCCGTCGGCAGCAGCTGGAGCAGCACCTCCTCGTCGCTGGAACCCGGCCCGGCGGCTGGGGGCACGAAGCCGTAGAGCCGCAGGAACTTGTGCGGCGGAAGGGCGCCGTAGTCGATGGTGAGCTGCTCTCCGGATTGCAGATCGCGCGAGACGACGAGCTGGAAGGCGCCGCTCACGGCGTCCAGTTCCACCGCCGCGTTGGCCTCGCCCCCCGCGTGGTTGAGCAGGTCGAGGCCGGGGACCAGAGCGAGTGGCTTGCCCTTTCCGGCGTGCGCGCGAGAGAGGAGCGCGGCCTGCGCGACGCGGAATCCGCGGTCGAAGTCGCCGCCGCCCAACGCACTGCTGCTGTCGCCCGTCCTGAGCTCTGTCAGGGCCTCGCAGATCAGGGCTGCTAGCTGAGCCTGCGATTCGGTCGCGGGAGCGGCCGATGTGCCATGGAGCAGTGCGCGACGCAGCGCTGGCGGCCACAGCAGAGGGACGTCGGGAGGACCAATGTCGCCGAGCCAGGTGGCGGCCTGTGAGCCATGGGGCGAGAGCTCGAGATGGGCGGCGAGCAGCGCTGCATCGCCCAGCGACCCCCCACGCGCCAGTGAGTCGACGCGGGCCACGGCCGCCGAACTTCGCTTCACCATTCTCTCGCGGGCCGCAACCGCCGAGAAGGGCAGCCAGCAGGCTCGAGGCACTTGGAGAGCTACCTCGCCCAGACGGAGTGGCACGGCGGCGGCAAGGCCGAGGCCCATGCCGGAGTACTCGTGCGGCGTGACCCGGTCGAGCCGGACGCCGCTGGCCTCGAGAAACGAGAACACGCGGGCAGTCGCGAGCCGCATTTTGGGTTAGCCCGAGTCCCAAAGGCGCCGGTCCAGCTCGGGGTAAGGGTGCTTCGTCTGCCGGAGTAGCAAAATATCTTGGCGCGAAAAAAAACTGTTCATGTGAATAAGAGGAACGAAAGCGGGGACGTTTCTTAGAACTTTCCCGGCCGTCTTCAAATTTGACTCCTTCGGATCTCTGGCATGGGCGTCGCCGCGCCGCCCCAGCGGCGTGCCGCAGCACCGCCAGAGCGTGCTGGCCGCGCCCACGCGCCGCAGCAGCTGCTCGACGCGAGTCGCAACATCCACTTCTTCGCGCGTGCCGGGTTCCTATTCTGCTCTTACAAGTCGTTTGCGTTGAAGACTCACGCCTGGGCCAAGCTGTGTGGGAGCGACAGCGAGGCGGTGGATGCAGCGTGGTCGGTGCAGCACGAGTGGGGCGGCGGACAGATCTACCAGATGGCGGTGGACCTTAAGGGATTCCACCTCAAAGGCGCGCAGTGGCTGAGCGCGCGGCCGGATATCTGCCCGCCGGAGTGGGTGGCCCAGCTAACGCGGTTGCAGGACCGCTGCCCGCCGCTGACCCGCGCCGAGGTGGAGGGCGTTGTGCTTTCGGAGCTCGGCCTCTCCATCACGGACGCGTTTGCGAGCTTCGACGACGACCCTATTGGGTGCGCGTCCATCGCGCAGGTCCACAGCGCGCGGCTTCGCGCGTCGGGCCGTCGTCTCCCGTTCCAGCGCGGCGCCCGACCGGTTGCCGTCAAGATACAGCGGCCCGGCGCTGAATACACGATGCTTCGCGACCTGCGCAACCTGCGCTCCTTCTTCTCGCTGCGCTTCGTGCGCTCGTCGCTCGCGTGGGACCCGGTGGTGATTCTGGACCAGGTAGACGGCGAGACGCAGCAAGAGTTCAACTTCGAGGGCGAGGCGCGCACCATGGACCTTGCGCACGGCGTTCTGAGCCACCCGCCGCCGGGCCGGCTGCGCTGGCTCCGCCGCGCCACATACCGCCCGCCCGTCGCCGTGCCGCACTCGGTGGCCGGCATGGTGACTAAACGGCTTCTGGTGATGGACCTGCTGCCGGTACAACCTATGCGCACCAAGTAGCTCTGGATACTTACTTGCTTACTTACTTACTTACACCGGCGTAGGCATAGCACCTCGCAAAACAGCAGGTCTTGCGGTTTCTTACCCCACGTGCTCGCTTACGTACACCCAGCACCTGCGCAAGCAGCAGCTAAAGGATTCTCACGTACGTATTCCCTCCTTCGTAGGGCATCCAGCTCTCGCGCCTGGCGCGCGAGGCCGGCGCGAGCAACGCCGCCGACGCCGCGCGTTCGCTTGGAGGCCGAGAGGCGGCCGCCGCAGCCGACGCGCAGCCGCCCAGGCCGAAGCGCCGGCCGATGGGCGGGCTCGCCAGCGCCGCGCCAGCGAGCGCGGCGCTGCGGAATGAGCCGGTTACTGCGGCGCCGGGCGATAGAGGGGCCGCAGCGGTGGGAGGCGGCGCTGGGTTGGAGCGCCAACGCCGCCGGAAGGCCGCGGCATCGCGTCAGCTGCTCCGCGCCCTGGGCGAGGCCTACGGACGGATGCTCTTCGACGACGGATTCGGCGGCGTACACGCCGACCCGCACCCGGGCAACATCGTGCTTGCTCCGGGGCTGCTGGGCGTGCGCGTGGGGCTGGTCGACTGGGGGCAGACCAAGGCGTACGACCTCTCGATGCGGCTCCGGCTCGCGCGGATGGTCGAGGCGCTCTGTGCGGCGGGAGACGCTGACGGCCGCGCGGGATCCGACGAGGTTGCGGCAGCCTTCCGCGGTCTGGGAGTCCGCTGGAACTCGTCCCTCCCCGAGGCGGAACAACGTGCGGCCGTCGCCGCCACGGCCACCGAGTGGTACGATACGCTCCCGATGCCGGCGCCCTACTCGCCCGACCCCACCTCACCCGGCTACCCGGTCCTCGCGCTGCAAGAGCTCTCCGCCTTCCCGGTCGAGCTGGTCTACTTTGTGAGAGCCACGCAGTATCTGCGCGCCATGGGCGGCTTCCTCGGCGTCGAGTGGTCGCTGGCCGAGGTCTGGAGGCCGCACGCAAGGCGGCTGCTCAAGCGGCACGGGCATAGACCAGAGGCGTGGGCCTACACGCTCACCGGGATTGGCGATCGCCAGATTGGGGATGGCATCGACGCGAGGTAGGCGCGCCTGGGTGGTGCTTTCTGTGGGTTCTCGTGTTCTCGCGCCGCGGGGCGCGGGGGGAGGGTTAGCCCGCGGCACAGCCTACGGCTGTGCTGCTGTGCTGCCTTTGCCTTCCGAGTTGTATATTTGCGTCGTTCTGATGACTGGTGTGTTCTTGCTCTGAAGCGTGCTCTAGTCTCTAATCGGTGATGTTGATACGACGTACAGTACACTGAGTACACGTACGCAGCTGTGAACCCTCACCCCCCTCCCCAGGGTACCAGGTATTTTTGCAATAAAATCTCCACAAATAGAAAATGTAACGGTGGGAAACTTGTTCGAATTTTCGCCTCGCCGACGGGAACTGACGTCGCAGCGTGCGCAGCGCATGCCGGCGCTCTTGTTGCTGCTCCTAGTTGAAAGTGCCGCGGCGTTCGGCACCGCTCCGTGGGTGCGGCTAACCCACCGCAGCACTGCACCACCAACCCGCCACCGGGCACCGCAACCGGCCTGCGTCACGTCGCCTGGAACCGCAGCACCGACTAGCGCCGAGGCGCCTCCCGCAACAGCCGGCGATAGCGCGGCCGCCATCTTCTTCCGCGAGGTGGAGGCGAAGCTGGAGACTCTGCTCGGCGACCCGCAGGAGCTGCTCGAAGCTGTGGTGGGCCTTCCGGACAATGTGGCCACCTACGACCGCGGCGCCATTGTCGGCTACTTTACGCGCCGGCCGACGCTGATGGTTGGCCGGGCGGTGGAATTCCTGAGCGCTGCACGCCGCATCCGCGCAGTCTGGCTCGCCGATGACGGCGCGCGTGACCGGGGGTCCGTGCTGCGCGCCGAGCTCTCGGCGCTCGGGCCGGTTGCGGTAAAAATCGGCCAGACGCTCTCGCAGCGGCCCGACATTCTGCCCGAGGACGTGTGCGAGGCGCTCAAGGGGCTCCAGACGTCGAACACGCCCTTCCCCGACGCGGAGGCCTTTTTGGTGATGGCGGAGGAGTTCAACGCCACGGGGCCGCTTGCGCCGGGCGTGGCGTGGGACGGGTGCGACCCCGACGCGCCGCCGCTCTTCGCCAATCTGTCGAGCACCTGCATTGCGTCAGCCAGCTTGGGCCAGGTCTACCGTGCAACCACGCACGCGGGGCGCGAGATCGCCGTCAAGGTGCAGCGGCCCGACGCGCTGCGCCGCTGTCTCCTCGACGGGAGCGTCATCATCGTCGCGCTCTCCGCCATTCAAGGACGCTTCTGGAACGGCGGTGCGCGCCTGGCTTGGCCTTTGCACGATATTGTTATTACCAACATTGTATGGTGTAAGGCATATAAAGAGAGGGTCGGGGGGAGGCCATATATTACGCAAACGTCGTGCAATATTATTGCAGTACTGTGGGTAATGCGAAATGGGCGGAGGTAATAAAGGGATGATTGATTCTTGCACACACAAAAGTGAAAGAATGTCTTGTATAGGCCAATGCGCGCCTGGCCCACGATATGGTTGTCTAGTCGTCTAGATCGAGCGGCGCCACCGACTGGTATATATGTATCTATATATCCATGCCTCCGAATCCGGACGCCTGCCAGGAGTCTCACTCTCTCGCTATGTGTGTGTGTGTGTGTGCGTGTGTGTGTGTGTGTGAGAGAGTGTGTGTGTGCGCGCGCGCGTGTGTGTATACGTACATACATACATTCACATATATATATATATATATGTGTGTGTGTGTGTGTATATATGATATATATATAATCTACACACCTCCTATGATCACGCACCTGACATGGTCTTCCTTTTTTGTCTTTTTCTTTTTCTCAGACTTACTCGCCATTTTCGACGAGGTGGCCGCGGGCGTTGTACAAGAGCTCGACTTTCGGAACGAGGTGCGCCCCCCCCAGTATCTTTGCATAGCGCTCTCCCAAAAGTGTAGGTGCTCACCTCGGGTTAACCCTCCCCCTTTGGGTTAACCTAAGATTGGTAATGACAATATCGTGTAAAGGCTATAAGCTGTGGGCGCACCTCGTTCCGAAAGTGGGGTTAACCCGCGGGCGTAGTACAAGAGCTCGACTTTCGGAACGAGGTGCCCCCCCCCCCGTATCTTTCCATAGCGCCCTCCCCAAAGTATGCATATCTTACCGTATAGGGTTAACCCAACTTTCGGAACGAGGTGCGCCCACAGCTTGTCCTTTACAAGGTATTGTTTTACCTCGAGGCTCATGTGCACGAATCAATCGTCTTTTATTGCCCCCCCCCCCACCCGCATAGCCCACACGATTGCACTACTACTGCACGCCTATTGCGTAATATACGACCCCCCCACCGACCCCTCTTTTGTATGCCATACACTGTACAATATTGGTTATGGCAATATCGTGTAAAGGCCAACCCACAGCTTAAAGCCTTTACACGATGTTGTCATTACCAATCGTGTATGGTGTATGGCATAACCAGGGAGGGTCGAGCGGAGGTCATATATTGCGCAAAAGTCGCGCAATAGCATTGCAGTAGTGAGGGTAGTGCAAATGGGCGGGGGTAATAAAGGGGTGATTGATTCTTGCACACACCAAAACGAGTAAACGAATCTCTTGTATAGGCCAACCCACAGCCCCCCCCAGTATCTTTCCACAGCGCTCTCCCAAACGTGTAGGTGCCCATTGCCTCCCCCTTCGGTCCCTTTCTACTGCGCTCTCCCAAACAGATGCCTACGTTTTTCTTACACAGGCGGGTTGGCCTTTACAAGATATTGCTTTACTTCGAGGCTTTTGTGCACGAATCAATCATCCTTTTATTGCCCTCTCCCACCTGCATTGCCTCCACTATTGCAACACGAGTGGCGCAATATACGACGCCCCCCCGACCCCCCTTGTGTATGCCATACATACACCATACGATACTAGTAATTGCAATATCGTGTAGAGGCCAACAGGCGGGTGCCCACTGCCCGGGTTAAGGGGTAAGGGGTTAACCCGAACTCGCAGGCGATGCTGCGCGAGATAAGCGAGGCTGCGCTCAAGAGCCATATATATATATATCTAAAAGTCGGGTTGTCTCCCGCCCTTCGGGTGGTGGCGCGGTGTGGCCGCAGTGTCGGCAGTGTGCGCTATTGGCGGTGTCTGCTGTCGTTTTGGGGGAGGGGGTGTCCTGGGCCTACATGTTGAATATGCGGAGCAACGACAAAAATACGGTACTCTACCCGGCTTATGAATACAGTAACCTTGCATACGAACATGTTCCTGTCTGATACAGGGTTCACCGGGCGGAATACGTTATTCATATTCTTGTGGCTGCGTCCCAGGAATACGTGAACACCTATTCAACATGTAGGGTCCTGGGGGGGTAAGTATAGCATTATAGTCGGCTGTCCCTTTGCTTCTCCATCGGATCCAGAATTGGACCAGAAGGGGGTTTTAGATCATCTCCGGGTAAACTCTTAACTCTTAAGTAACACTTTATCTTACCCCCTCCCCAAAGGTAGCCTAGGGCGGAAATGACCGTTGGGAAATCATCTCTGAAATACCCCTTGTGGATTCGACGGCAGGCGCAGAACGCGGCCGCCTTCCGCGCCAGCCTCTCTTCCTAATACGTTATTCATATTAGTGTGGCTGCGTCCCAGGAAGACGTGAATACCTATCCAATATGTAGGGTCCTGTGGGGATGCTAACAGCCCGGGTAGCCGAGAATTACGTCTAAGGCGTGTAGGTAAGATGGGCTGCTGGGGTCGGACATGTCGGACCCAAGCCGCCGAAGCGCCGCCGTGAAGGACTAGCCGCCTCGACGGTCAACCCTTAACCCCGTCTCCAGGCCCAGAACGCGGCCGCATTTCGCTCTAGCCTCTCCTTCCTCGGCTACGTCGGCGTGCCCGAGTCTTTGCCGGAGCTGATGATAAGCAGCACGTGTATACCTATTCAACATGTAGGGTCCCGGGGGGGTAAGCATCTCTTTGCTTGTACAGGCACAGAACGCCGCCGTATTTCGCTCTAGCCTCTCCTTCAAAACAGAAGGAGCACGCGCGGATAAACTTCCGAACACCGGCGAGTTTTCTTGTCGCGGTATTTTGCAGTCAACAACGTCCCTTTGCTTCTCCAGGCGCAAAACGCCGCTGCCTTTCGCGCCAGCCTCTCCTTTCTTGGATACGTCGGCGTGCCCGAGTCTTTACCAGAGCTGACCCTAAACCTTTAACCCGAGGGGGTGTCCTGGGGGGTAAGCGACACGGGACAAGCAGTCCGTGTCAAGGGCACGTACGTTACGTGCAGGCACCCAGTCTGTGCAGGCTCTCTCTGGCAGAGCGCGGTCTAACACCGTCGGGGAGGGGCGCAACAGCCTGCACCGATACAGCGGTTACACGGCTATATCGGTCCCTGCTGTGACGGTAAGCATGCCATCACCGTCGGCTGTTCTTTTGCTTCTCCAGGCTCAGAACGCGGCCGCCTTCCGCGCCAGCCTCTCTTTTCTCGGATACGTCGGCGTGCCCGAATCTTTGCCGGAGCTGACGACTCGCCGCGCCATGGCGATGGAGTGGGTCTACGGCCGACACCTCTCCGCGCTAAATCCGGAAGAGGCGATGCGGATGACGTATATGGCCGTTGAGGCAGTCACCGCAGGGCTCGTGCTCACCGGGTACGTCTCTCTCTCTCTCTCTCT
>Ga0335398_10009792_pt1 | contig 11004 bp, 10 predicted proteins | sample BON03_FD_205742 | JGI IMG/M metagenome (GOLD analysis project Ga0335398, IMG submission 205742) | Freshwater microbial communities from Lake Bonney liftoff mats and glacier meltwater in Antarctica - BON-03 (spades assembly) (version 2) | ecosystem: Environmental > Aquatic > Freshwater > Ice >...
GTCCCGTTGGCCCAGGCTGACGACTTGAATGAGACAATAACGACATTTGCATCGCGCCCATCACAAATGATCGTCATGCGTTCGATCCACGGCCCTTGCATTCGGCTATCAATTCCGCCATAGGCTCCGCTTCCGCGTGATTGGGTCCGTCCGAATCACACGGAAAACGAAGAAAGCCGGAGGGGCGTCAGCATGGTGCGGCGTCAGCGATCGGCGGTAAATGAAGGAATGATTGCATGCCAATGTATGAGCATGTCTTCCTTGCGCGACAGGATCTGAGCCAGTCTCAGGTTGATGCTCTTGCGCAGGAAGCCACCAAAATTGTAGAATCCAATGAAGGCAAGGTCGTTTTGACCGAAACCTGGGGCCTGCGTACGCTCGCCTACAAGATCCAGAAGAACCGCAAGGCACATTATGTCATGCTGCGTCTCGATGCACCAGGCAGCGTTATCCTGGAACTCGAGCGCCAGACCCGGATCAACGAAGATGTCATCCGTTTTCTGACCCTCCGCGTCGACGAGCATGAAGAAGGCCCGTCCGTGATGATGCGCAAACCGGAACGTGAACGCGAACGCAAACCGCGCCGCGATTTCGACAAAGATTAAGCCAGAGAAGGAGTTAAAACATGGGACGTCCATTTTTCCGTCGCCGCAAAAGCTGCCCCTTTTCCGGCAAGAACGCAAAGCCCATCGACTATAAAGACGTGAAGACGCTGCAGGGATTCATTTCCGAACGCGGCAAGATCGTACCAAGTCGTATCACCGCAGTTTCCGCCAAGAAGCAACGCGAGCTCTCCAGAGCCATTAAACGCGCCCGCCATCTTGGCCTGCTGCCGTATCTCGTGAAGTAGGAGCGAAACAATGGATATTATTTTGCTCGAACGAGTAGAGAAACTGGGAAACATTGGCGACATCGTCACTGTCAAAAACGGCTATGCCCGCAATTTCCTGCTGCCCAACAAGAAAGCCTTGCGCGCCAACGTGGCGAACAAGAAGGTTTTTGACGCCAACCGCCAGCAGATCGAAGCGGACAATGAAACGAAGCGCACAGAAGCCGAAGCGGCATCCGGTAGCATCGATGGCAAGCAGATCGTACTGATCCGCGCATCGTCTGCCAGCGGTCAGCTTTATGGTTCCGTGTCGGTTCGCGACATTGTCGAAGCGCTGAACGCCGACGGCAAAGGCACCGTGGTCGAGAAGAGCATGGTCATCCTGGAAAAACCGATCAAGACACTCGGCGTTTTCGATGTCCGCGTTCGTCTCCACCCGGAAGTCAGTGTCAACATTCAGGCCAATGTCGCCCGTTCGGATGACGAAGCTGATATGCAGAAGGACGGCGTCGACGTGATCGCCCAGATGTTTGAAGATGATCAGGCTGAACTGGCCGCCGCGGCCCTTTCGCCCGACAGCGAAGACCTGAGTGACGAAGATGGCGCTCAAGAAGCCGGCGAAGAAGCTGCTGAAGCGGCTCCGGAAGCTACCGAAACAGCAGATCAGGACGATACCGAAACCAAGGAATAGTCCTATTCTGACTTTGATTTGGAAAGCCCGGGTCTGGAACGTCGCAAGACGGTTCACCAGATCCGGGCTTTTTCATTGGAGGCTGGGTTGAACAACGATTGGCAGTCCGCTTTTGCACAGAATGCTGCGCTCTTTCCGCATCTCGCTGATCTGCAGAAGGATCAAGTCCTGCTATCGACGATGAGCGAGACGGCCTTCCGCCAAGCCAGCTTTCTCGACCAGCGTCTTTTTACCCCCGATCTCCCACGGCAGATCGTTGCCTGGGCGGATGTCGCGGCGGTGCCGTTACCGCCGCTCCCAAAACCCCAATATATTTTCCACGTCGGCCATGTCGGATCAACTCTGATTTCGCGGTTGTTGGGCGAGATGGACAGCGTTCTCGCACTGCGGGAACCGGCAATATTGCGGCAGCTGGCCGAAGTTCGGGTCAACGAACCTGCGGATATTGGCTGGACCAGCGAGGAGCACAGCGAACGACTTGCACAGGTGGAACACTGGCTGTCCCGCGTATTTCACGCCGACCAGCGGGCGATGATCAAGGCGAGCAGTTTTGTCAGCCCGCTCGCCCGGCCTCTTTTGGCCAACAAGGGCACGGCGCTTTTCCTGTTCGCCTCGCTCGACCGCTATCTGCAAACCATTTTGGCCGGGGAATCTTCAAAGCAGGAGGCGGCAGCATTGACCGATCTCAGGCTGTTCCGGATCGAGCAACATTGCGGCCAGTCTTTGGACGGGAAAGATACGCTATCGCTTGCCCAGACCGCCGCGCTGGGATGGCTTTGCGAGATGGTGACACTCTGTGATGCCGAGTATCATTGTCCCGCAGCAAGCATCGCGTGGATGGATTTCGATGATTTTCTGCGCCAGCCCGCCGAGCAATTGCAGGTCGCAGCCAAACATTTTGGACAAGAGCTTTCCCCGGAAGATTCCCAGAGCCTAGTTTCCAGCCCGATCATGACCAGCTATTCCAAGGCGCCCGAATATGATTACAGCGCATCGCTGCGGCAAGAGCTTCTGGCCGAGGCAGCGCAAATTCATGCTGACGATATCAGGCAGACACTGCTATGGGTCGATCAATTGGCGCGGCGCTTTCCGAAAGTTGCCGCCGCGATGGCAATAGCGGAAACGAGACGATAATGTTCAAACAGCTCAGCTTACTCGACCAAAGTCAGGTCAATGAACTGAAACAAATTGCCGACAAGGCAAAATTTGTCGACGGCAAGATCAGCAATCCGCACAGCAAGGTGAAGAATAATCTGCAACTGCATGATGTCGAAGGCTATCAGAAGTCTTCAAAAATCCTGCACGACGCGCTGTTGGCCAATCGCGAATTTGTCGATTTCGCATTCCCGGAGAAAGTCGCACCGCCGCTGATCACACGATATAAGCCCGGCATGAACTATGGGCTGCACGCCGACAGCGCGATCATTCCCCTGCCCGACGGTCCGCTCCGCTCCGACGTGAGCTGCACCATTTTCCTGAGCGACGTGAACGACTGCAAGGGTGGCGCACTCCATGTCACACAGGGCGAAGCGGGCATGCGGTTCAAGGGCATCCCGGGCACGGCGATCGTCTATCCATCCTCCACGCTACACGAGGTGGAGCCGGTTACCGAGGGCGAACGAATGGTGGCGATTACCTTCATCCAGAGCAAGCTCCCCGATGTGATCAAGCGCAATCTGCTTTACGAACTGAACGAAGTGGCGGCGCTGGAGGGTCTCAACATGGCGCATGAGAACTACACCCGCCTGCAGGCGGTACAATATAATCTGATGCGGAAATGGATGCGCTGAGCAGGCTTGCCGTCAATAGCCCATCAGGCTCATGACTTCCTTGCGGCTGCGGGCATCGTCCAGAAAACAGCCGAACAGCCGGCTGGTGATCATCCCGACGCCGGGCGTGCGGACGCCGCGGGCGGTCATGCAGCTATGGCTCGCCTCGATCACCACGGCAACGCCATGCGGCTTGAGATTGTCCCAGATACATTCGGCAACCTCGGCGGTCAGCCGTTCCTGCACTTGCAGTCGCCGGGCGTATCCGTGGAGTACGCGGGCCAGTTTGGAAATGCCGACGACCTTGTCGGTCGGCATATAGGCGATGCTCGCCTTGCCGATAATCGGTGCCATATGATGTTCGCAATGGGAATGGAACGGAATGTCCTTGAGCAGCACCAGCTCGTCATAGCCGCCCACTTCCTCGAACGTCCGTGCCAGATGCATCGCCGGGTTTTCGGCATAGCCCTCGCAATATTCCTTCCACGCCCGCGCCACCCGTTTCGGGGTGTCGACCAGGCCCTCGCGCTTCGGGTCGTCGCCGGCCCAGCGTAGCAGCGTCCGCACCGCTTCCTGGACCTCGTCGGGTACCGGAAGTTTCTGGGCTTCGCGTTCGGCAAGCGCGTCGACAATGGAGTTGGAATAATCGGCCAAGACAGATCCTTCATTTCATCACATGCAATGCCAACAAACTACGCCAGCGAGGCCCCATGCGCAAGTGCACCTTGGGACATGGTCTGACAGAAGAGGGAAAGTGGTGCGCCCAGAGAGATTCGAACTCCCGACCCCTTGATTCGTAGTCAAGTACTCTATCCAGCTGAGCTATGGGCGCTAACTAGAGGGTGCAGATAGGGGGTGAATAACCTGCTGGCAACCCATAATTTGCCCTGCTGTCCAACAATCTGAACATTCCATCGACATCGGGCTCCGCACTGGATGCGGAGCCCGATGTCACAAAAAACTCACTGTCCACCAGCGCTCCCCATCAGGCGCGCAATGGATCATATTATTTTTGCGACAGCGCCGCCTGCGCCGCGGCTAACCGGGCAATCGGCACGCGATAGGGCGATGCGCTGACATAATCGAGGCCGGTTTTCTCGCAAAAGGCGATCGAAGCCGGATCGCCGCCATGTTCGCCGCAAATGCCGAGTTTGATGTCGGGGCGAGCGGCCCTGCCCCGTTCGGCGGCGATTTCGATCAACTGGCCGACGCCCTCGATATCGAGGCTGACAAACGGATCGCGCGGGAAAATGCCCTTGTCGACATATTGGGTCAGGAAGCGCCCGGCATCGTCGCGCGAGACGCCCAAAGTGGTCTGGGTCAGATCATTGGTGCCAAAGCTGAAAAACTGCCCATGTTCGGCAATCGCGCCGGCCATCAAGGCGGCGCGCGGCAATTCGATCATCGTACCGACCAGATATTCAATCTCGCGGCCCTTTTCGGCGAATACTTCTTTCGCCATCCGGTCGACCACATCCTTCATCAATTCCAGTTCGCGCGCGGTGGCGACCAGCGGGATCATGATTTCGGGAATCGGTGCCTGGCCGCTCTTTTCCGCCACTTCACAGGCCGCTTCAAAGATCGCCCGCGCCTGCATTTCGTAGATTTCGGGATAAGTGACGCCAAGACGGCAACCGCGATGGCCGAGCATCGGGTTGAATTCGTGCAATTCATTGGCCCGCTGCTTCAGCGTGTCGACGCCAACATCGGCGGCTTTCGCGACTTCTTCAAATTCCGACTGATGATGCGGCAAAAATTCGTGCAGCGGCGGATCGAGCAGACGGATGGTCACGGGCAAGCCGACCATGACCTCGAATATCTGGCGGAAATCATCGCGCTGTTCGGGCAGCAGTTTCGCCAGCGCGACGCGCCGGCCCTTTTCGTCGGGGGCGAGGATCATCTGGCGAACCGCGGTAATCCGCGCTGCATCAAAGAACATATGCTCGGTCCGGCACAGGCCGATGCCCTCGGCACCAAAATCGCGCGCCACCTGACAATCGAGCGGGGTTTCCGCATTGGTGCGGACGCCGAGACGGCGGACCTTGTCGGCCCAGACCATCAGCACGCCAAAATCGCCGACCAGTTCGGGCTGGATCGTATCGACACGGCCGGCCATCACCTCGCCATTGCTGCCATCGATGGTCAGCATATCGCCTTCCTTGAGCTCGCGGTCGCCGACCTTCATGACTTTGGTTTCATTGTTGATCGACACCGTACCGGCGCCGGAAACACAAGGTCTTCCCATGCCTCTGGCGACCACGGCGGCATGTGACGTCATGCCGCCACGCGCCGTCAAGATACCCTTGGCGGCATGCATGCCGTGGATATCCTCGGGCGAGGTCTCGGTCCGCACCAGGATGACGTCATCGCCCATTTCGGTGCGCCGTTCGGCGGTATCGCTGTCAAACACGATCAGGCCACTGGCGGCGCCGGGCGAGGCCGGCAGGCCGGTGGTCAGCACATCGCGCTTGGCGTCCGGATCGAGCGTCGGGTGGAGCAACTGGTCGAGCGCCATCGGATCGACGCGCATCACCGCTTCTTCCTCGGTGATCAGGCCGTCATGGGCCATATCGACGGCGATTTTCAGCGCCGCCTTGGCGGTGCGCTTGCCCGAGCGAGTCTGCAGCATCCACAATTTTCCGCGCTCCACGGTGAATTCGATATCCTGCATGTCGCGATAATGGCGTTCGAGCAGGTCAAAAACGGTGGTCAGTTCCTTGTAGGTCTCCGGCATCGCCTCTTCCATCGACAGCGGCTTGGCATTGGCCTGTTCGCGCGCTGCCCTGGAGAGATATTGCGGCGTACGGATGCCGGCGACGACATCTTCACCCTGCGCGTTGATCAGCCATTCGCCATAATAAGCGCTGTCGCCGGTCGAGGGGTTGCGGGTGAAGGCGACGCCGGTGGCGCTGGTTTCGCCCATATTGCCGAATACCATCGCCTGGACATTGACCGCAGTGCCCCATTCGGAGGGAATATCGTTGAGACGGCGGTAGACTTTCGCCCGGTCCGCCTGCCAGCTGCCGAATACGGCGCTGACCGCGCCCCATAGCTGATCATTGACATCCTGCGGGAAAGGCTTGCCCCAGAGTTTCTCGACCAGCGTCTTATATTCCGCGACCAGAGCCTTCCAATGCTTGGACTCCATCTCAGTATCAGTGAAGAAGCCATTGTCTTCCTTGATAATTTCAAGCGCTTCTTCAAAGGCGTCATGATCGAGCTGGAGCACGACATCGGAATACATCTGGATGAAGCGGCGATAGCTGTCCCAGGCAAAGCGTTCGTCACCGGAGGTCCTGGCCAGACCTTCGACGGTGTCGTCGTTGAGACCGAGATTGAGCACGGTATCCATCATGCCCGGCATCGAGGCGCGGGCGCCGGAGCGCACCGACACCAGCAGCGGGTCGGCAGCATCGCCAAATGTCTTGCCGGTCACCGACTGGATATGGGCAATGCCCTGCGCGACTTCCGCGTTCAGACTGTCGGGATATTTGCCGCCGTCCTGCATGAATCGGGTGCACATTTCGGTCGAAATCGTAAAGCCGGGAGGTACGGGCAAGCCAATATTGGCCATTTCGGCAAGATTGGCCCCTTTGCCACCGAGCAGGTTGCGGGCGTCTGTGGAGTCAGCGGGCGCGCCGTCTGCGTCCATGCCGCCACCGAAACGATATACATATTGGGTCATTCAATTGCCTCATCACTGTCCCGCCCCTCCTTTTTAAAGGAGGGGAAAGGGGTGGTTTATGGGGAGGCTGGCTCGATGCCAGTCTCCGAATTTGTGAATGGGGACAGGCCCCACCCCAACCCCTCCCCTGAAGGAGAGGGGCTTTTAGTTCAGTCCCGTTACCGCAAAAAAACCGCTGCCAAACTTTACAAACTTTACACTGTTATGAATCAAAACTCTTCTAGCCCTCAATCTGGGAGAAATCAGCGACTTGATGGACGGCATTGCGAAAGCGTGCCAGCAGGGCAAGCCGAGCTTCACGCTTTGCTTCGTCACTATCATTCACGGTCACATCCTCGAAAAATTCATCAATCGGTCCGCGCAACGCGGCGAGTGCCGTCATGGCGGTTTCAAACTGCTCGTCGGCGATCGCAGCGGTCACTTGCGGTTGCGCCGCATCGAGCGCGTCTATCAGGGTCTTTTCGGCTTTTTCGGGCGTGTAGGAAAGGGATTTTACGGATATTTCGTCATCCTGAACTTGTTTCAGGACCCCGGGAGATCCTGAAACAAGTTCAGGATGACGAGTGTCCGCGTCAGGATCAGAGGTCGGGAGATGGGCCCCTGCCTCCGCAGGGGAACTGGTGCCGCCCTCCTTCTTCAAGATATTCGAAGCCCGCTTGTAACCGGCGAGCAGGTTCACCCCGTCCGTAGTCTCGACAAAGGCCTGCAAGGCCTTCACCCGGGCGAGCAAGCGCAACAGATCATCTTCGCCGCCAAGCGCGAAAACCGCATCGATCAGGTCGTGACGGACGCCGGCTTCGCGCTGCTGGACTTTGAGGCGGTCGGCGAAGAATTCGAGCAGTTCTTCAACTATAGACCAGTTTCTTTGGTTCTCGACGAACGTGTAACGCGCAGCATATACAATAGCGATTTCACGCGCACCTTTCTCGTTGATTATGAAAATATTTCCAGGCTGTTCGTGTTTCGCCCATATCTGAGAAATATGCTCTACTGGCCCGTGCTGCAAAGCTTCTAACTCTGCAAGTGAACCTCGAGATTTTTCTTGCTCATCCAAGATCATCGGCCAAAGCCGTTCGATTTCTTTTTCGCCCAATTGTTCAAGCCAAGTGAATCTACTTTCCAACAGAAGGTCCCCCAGTTTGATTTTAAGCCCGTTGACTATTATCAATTGAAGGATACCCAATGCCGCTCGGCGAAGAGCAAATGGGTCTTTGGAACCCGTAGGCTTCATGTCTTCCGCAAAAAACGCAACAAGCGTATCCAGCTTATCCGCCAGACTCACCCACACCGTCACCGGATCAGTCGGCACATCATCGCCCTGCCCGACCGGCTTGTAATGATCTCTGATTGCGTATGAGACTTCTACCGGAAACCCTTGTTTCTCTGCATAATAACCGCCCATCAAGCCTTGCAGCTCGGGGAACTCGCCGACCATTTCGGTGACGAGATCGGCTTTGCAGAGACGTGCAGCCAGTTGAGTCTGTTCTGGGTTGGCACGGAGTAACCCAGTCCCTTCTAAAGACGCCAACCACTCAGCCAACTTGACTACACGCTCTACCTTGTCGGCAACCGTTCCCAATTTCTCGTGGAACACGATTTTGCCCAATTTCTTTGCATGATCCTCCAACTTCGTCTTCTGGTCAAGTTCCCAGAAAAATTTGGCGTCGGAGAGCCGTGCGGCGAGGACTTTTTCATTCCCTGCCGTAATTGCCTTGCCGCCATCGCTGGCGTCGATATTCGCCGTGCAGACAAAATTCGGGGCGAGAGCGCCCTGTTTGTCCCGGCAGATGAAATATTTCTGGTTCACCCGGGCGGTCAGCTGGATCACCTCTTCCGGAACATCGAGAAAGGCGGGATTAAAGCTGCCCAGCAACGGCACCGGCCATTCGGTCAGGCCGGCATTTTCGATCACCAGGCCTTCGTCTTCGACCAGGTCCAGACCGGCATCCGATGCAGCCTTGGCGGCACCGTCGCGGATGATGTTCTGGCGTTCCTCATGGTCGACGAGCACATGGCAGGCGCGGAGTTTTTCGGCATAATCACCGGCATTGCCGATGGTGATGCCCGTTAGCCCTGAGCTTGTCGAAGGCCGGTTCTCGGAGGAGAGGCGTGGTTCGACAGGCTCACCACTAACGGTATTGGCCGTCTGATGATAAAAGCGATGTCCGACAGTATCATAGCCTGACGTCAAGCCGTCAATCTCGCACGGGACAAGGTCATCGCCCAATATCGCGACGATTCCGCTCAAAGGCCGCACCCAGCGCAGGCTTTCGGTCGAGACGCTGGCTTCGCCCCAGCGCATCGATTTCGGCCAGGGGAAGGCACGGATAATCGCCGGAATGGCTTCCGCCAGCACGTCGCTCGTATCGCGGCCCGGCTTGCTGATCACGGCGAAATAGGTTGGTCGCCCCTTGACGTCGCGCACTTCCAGCTGGTCGCGGGTGACGCCGTTTTTGCGGCAGAAACCTTCAACCGCCTGATCGGGCGCCGCTTCCGGTGGGCCCTTGGCTTCCTCGCTGACCGCTTCGGTCTGCGCTGGCAGGTCTTTGGCGATGAGCGCCAGTCGTCTTGGCGTCGAATAGACGGTGATCGCGCCGGCTTTCAGGCCGGCTTCGGCGATCTGCGCGGTGAATAGCCGCTCCAGATCAACGCGCGCCTTGGCCTGCATGCGGGCGGGAATTTCTTCGGAGAGCAGTTCGAGGAGGAAATCGGTCATGATGGCAAACCGTCATTCCAGCGAAGGCTGGAATCCAACCCGCCTAGCGTGGGACAACTAACCTTGGTTTGGGCCCCAGCCTGCGCTGGGGTGACGAGTGACGGACGAACAATCACGCTGCCCATCCGTTCTTGATCATATGCGCTTCACAGCTGCCCTTGGCGAGATCGCGGACCCGGCCCATGTAGCTGGCCCGTTCCTGGACGCTGATCACGCCGCGCGCCTGCAGCAGGTTGAATACATGGCTGGCCTTGATCGCTTGCTCATAGGCCGGAATTGGCAGTTTCCTGTCGAGGCAATTTTCGCATTCGGTGGCGGCCTTGTTGAACAAGTCGAACAGGGTGTCGGTATTGGCAACTTCGAAATTCCACTCCGACATCTGCTTCTCATTCTCCAGGAAGATATCGCCGTAAGTCATTCCAGCGCCATTATAATCCAGATCATAAATGCTATCGACGCCCTGAATATACATGGCCAGCCGTTCCAGCCCGTAGGTCAGTTCGCCGGACACCGGCTTGCAGTCGAAACCGCCCATTTGCTGGAAATAGGTGAATTGGGTGACTTCCATGCCGTCGCACCAGACTTCCCAGCCGAGGCCCCAGGCGCCGAGTGTCGGGCTTTCCCAGTCATCCTCGACAAAGCGGATATCGTGCAGCATCGGATCGATGCCGATCACCGACAGGCTGTCGAGGTAGAGCTGCTGAATATCCGGCGGCGATGGCTTCAGGATCACCTGATATTGGTAATAATGCTGGAGACGGTTGGGATTTTCGCCGTATCGGCCATCGGTTGGACGGCGGCAAGGCTGGGCAAAGGCGGCCTTCCACGGATCGGGACCGAGCGCGCGCAGGGTGGTCGCGGTGTGGAACGTCCCGGCGCCCATTTCCATGTCATAGGGCTGCAGGATCGCACAGCCGCGATCACCCCAATATTCATGGAGTTTCAGGATGATCTGCTGGAAGCTGAGCGGCTTCGTATCGGTCAAGATGAAGACTTTCTTCGCATGCCAAAAAAGGAGGTGCAATATTTACGCGCTGCTTTGGCGAAAGGGCGGCAGAGGGTCAAGGGAGGAATCGGATCGTTGAGGTCAGCATGTAGAAAAGCCCCTCCTCTTCAGAGGAGGGGTTGGGGTGGTGGCGAGACTGCAAGTCGAGCAGCGGCATCGAGCCGCTACTCGCCTATCCCACCCCAACCCCTCCCTTGAAAGGGAGGGGCTTTATCAGATCATTCCGCCGCGACCATTTCCTCAACTCTCGCCACCGTCACCGACACCGCATTCAACACGGCATTGCCGGACAGCGGATCAAACGCTTC
>Ga0335398_10009801_pt1 | contig 10998 bp, 12 predicted proteins | sample BON03_FD_205742 | JGI IMG/M metagenome (GOLD analysis project Ga0335398, IMG submission 205742) | Freshwater microbial communities from Lake Bonney liftoff mats and glacier meltwater in Antarctica - BON-03 (spades assembly) (version 2) | ecosystem: Environmental > Aquatic > Freshwater > Ice >...
CGCCCTACCCACTGAAGTCTTGTTGCAGTTGAATACCTTGGCTCTCACCCATCGAAAAGCCTCAGTTCCGATCTTATCCTCCTTGCCCATACTCTCATAGTACGACCGCATCTGTTTGTCAGCAAGAACCCAGAGAAGCCGAAGAAAGTCAGCGTGGATCTGACCGGACATGCCTACGATGGCAGGCTTGTGACGATGCCATAACGTCCTCAACCCAAAGTTATTCTGAAGTTCTGGTACAAAAGGTGTATTTTTGAATTAAATGAACTCTTTTTTCCACTAGAGGCCCTCCTAGACCGGCCTCGGAGTCACATTATAAGTGGGAGTTAAAGTGCAATTGATACCAAAATCTGCCCAAAATCAAGGCAAGTGTTTTGACAAACAAAACTGATACAATATACATGGTTTGTGGAAATTTGGGTTCAATTTGGTTGCAATTCCCCCCCCCCCGGTCCACACCGGTCTGGCCTCTTCCTTGTCGGACAGCCAAAATTTCTCGAAATGGGCGAGTGTTTTGTATAATTGTGTCAGCATACTTTTCACCAAATTACCACACAACCCGGTCCGCTCGCTGGCAGTTGGAAGTTCAACAAAAAAATGGCAGGGTGAGAGGACTATGCCGGCGCAGGCGCAGGGCCCCTTACGTGAAGCTGGTCTCGACTCACCCTGACATGCTCCCACTCTGGCAGCAGCGGTATGGTCGTGAGCAGCGGCTGGGCAGGCGGGAGGGCCCCACGCAACTTTTTCTCCAAGGAGCAGCCCGTGGCTCAGGTGTGATTGTGAAGAGGAGTTTTCCATTTGCTTGCATTTCTGCCCAATCTAGCCGTGGAAAAGAGTGCCAAATACAGGGTGCGGGACGGGTGAGGGACGTGTCTCCAACAAAGTTCACGTATCTAGATGTGGGAGAGACATGTTGTTTCACCACAGAAACACGCGTCGATCTTAATATAAATGCACCAAGTGTATGTTCACCTTGCCTACCAGGTTTTTGTCCTTACAAGTATGCCATTTTTTGTTGAATTGTCTTCCCAATAATGACAAATGGTGGAACTGCGAGTCAAGTCCAAAGGGAAGCAAACAAAGAGAGACTGTCAGAGACAATTTTGACACGGTGATGGAGCGCAGAGACTCAGATGTTCCCACTGATGATTTGAGGGGTTACAACAAACCATGGTGGCAGTTTCGGCTTTTCTTCTCCCCAAACTTCTTGAGGCGCGCGGCGGCAGAGGGCTTTACCCCGACGTCGCCGCACGCCCACTGGATTGGACCAGAGTCAGGGAGGATTTTTGACTAATTTTCGAACTGTGCTGTGCAGTGGGAGAAGACGCGCGCACGGCAGCAATTTGTAGTCTTTTCCCGGCTGTATGATGACGGCAAAAGGAAACGGGAGAGTAAGTGATTTGTTCATTTTGGCGATGCCACGCGAGTCTTGGGCGCGCGGCCAGCGGAGGGACTGTAACCCCGGAGCCGCCGCGCGCCACAGGGGTCGGACCAGAGCTTCCACCCATTTTTTTGAGATCGGACGTCTCTCAGCATATTTTTTTGAGATCGGACATAGTTAAAGTCCGATCTCAGATTTTTTGGTTGGAGACGTCCGATCTCAGATTTGGTGGAAAAAGTTGAGGAAAAAGGTCTCGCTACAATCCGTGGGGACTCTGGTCCGACCCCTGTGGTACGCGGTGGCTCTGGGGCTAAAGCCCCTCCGCTTGCCGTGCGCCCAAAGCGACGATTTTCAATTGAGTTGTGAAGGCTGTTCAGAACTCAAGTCTTACAGTGCGAGTGCCTTTTGCGCCTGTTATCGAAATCCTGCTTGTGTTTGCATATACCAGACTCAAAAACTGGACCGGCCCCTTCACTCTACACGCGCCAGGACTACGAAAAGAAAATATCCCTTGAGTCTTGGAACCCATGGAGTCCAGGTGATCACAACACAACACATTTTTGTAGTTTGATTTTCCCAGAGTATGAACTGTGCACTTCTTGCGGGACTTTTTTTTTAACAATCCCATCTGGTGCCAGTCAAAATTCCAAGATTTCTCCCCACATCGATGTCACTGTGTCTCAATCTGTCTTTTTTCTTGTGATTGAATCGTTGTATGTATACTGTTTTCGATCTGCGGATGTTCCAGGACGAAGTTTCCCGCATTTTTTTACATCGTTTTGCCCATTCATCAACCAGCGTGTTTGTTTTCCCCCCCCAATTTTCCTCGCTTTTTCCGACCTTCGGGTGCCGCAGGTCGAAATTCCAAGCAATTTTTTCGTCTTTTGTTATTTTTGCACCTGGTTCAGGGTTTGTTATTTCCTTTTCTTTTCCTTTTCTCGACCTGTGGCTGCTGCAGGTCGAAATCCCCACAGATTCTTTCGACTTGAGTATTTGCACCACGGCAAGGGTTCCGGTTTTTTCCGACCCGTGCAGGTCGAAAAAATCTGTCACACGCCCGGAAGACACGTCTTCGGTTAATCGTCCACCTGCGGGCCAGGTCGAAAAAAGGAAGAAAATTGGGATTCTCCCTGGTTTAGTCGTGACCATGTGGCGCCCGGCAACTCGGGGCTAAAGCCCCTTCGCGGCCGCGCGCCCCGACTGTTGTCCCTGTGAAAACAGAAACGCATACCTAAAGGTTTCCTGTTTTTCCAAAAGGCTCCCCCCCGGCGAAATTCTGTTGACACTATAATTGTCGTGCTCCGGTCATCCATCCTTCCTATTGTTGGTGCCGTTGTTTCTGCCCAGGATTTCTCGTGTCAAACAAACACCAAGGAAAAACGGTCCCACGAATCCGACAGGTTGACAGAGCATTTGGAAGACTCGGGTTTTAACTGTAAACTGAAATCATGCCTTTTCTCGTGTATTTCTCACAGCCCAAATATCTGCCAACCAACGTGCGTCACGCCTAATGATTCCCGCCATCAAACGGTCAACACTCATGGACCGACACCTCGGGGGACCTGGAGGGCTGATTTGTTTGCAGCAACACGCAAGTAGCCTCGTGTACCCCGAATCAGCGCGGCCGTGTAGACCCGAAGAGTTGCTTGCCCGCCAGGCTTTGCAGCAGGCACTCTTGACAACGCCGCGACAGCGAACCAACTATTTCAATCTGCCGTCGCTGAATCTCACCCAGGACAAAATGAAAAGTGGAGGAAGCACTGAACGTTTGGCAACTCTGATAATGCAAGGTAGTGGGTCGCAGACAGCGCGCAATTTGGACAGCAACCCGGAGGTGGAAAATGCAAGAGAGTCCGGCTCGGAAACAGCGCGTGACATGCGCAAGATTGAGATCGCAAAAGAATCAATCGTCAACTCGTTGAAAGGACGAATGAAGACAGGGGGGGCGACACACAGGAACAACGGCTCGGCGGGGCGGGAAGTCATAAGTTCTTCCACGTATAATCAATAGATGACTAAAGCAAGGATGTCAATTTTGGCTTCGTGGGCTGCTGTAACAAAAAACATTCCCTGTCGAATCTCAAAATCGAAAACACTTTACGGACAATAAATCTCCACATTCAAGTTTGTGTAGACGCACAATCGCACACCTCACAGACCCTCCTCTATTCAGGAGACAAAACAGTCTATTCCCTCACAAATACCCCGAACATACATTTGGATTTGGACACCCAAAATTGAGTCACCAAATCGAAAAATGGAGAGTAAATCCCCCAAATCTGCAAGGGGTGTTCCGCGTGTTACTGCGGTTCCTGTACACGCACAAGTTGCCCGTGGAGGAAGACTGCGGGGAGGGGCTGGAGGTGGGGGAGATGGTGCAGGTGGCGTTCCAGGCGGTGGCGCTCTATAAGCACTGCGTGGAGCAGTTCAAGGAGGGGCTGGCGGTGGATAAAGTGGGGACGCGCTGCAAGCGAAGGACCGCTGCGCGCCACTCGCAGTCAGCCAGAGTTCATACGGATTTTTGGTGTTGATTTCCAAATTTTATTACAGCCTATTGCATTTGGAGTGTCATTTCTTCGTTCTCGATCTCAATTGATAATCTTGTCCTCTACGTCTCTGTTACCACCTTATGTTGAAAAGAGACCAAGGAGATTGAGATTGGAGATTGAGATTATATGACACTCCAAATGCAATAGGCCGCGGCTGTATTGGCTGGTAGTCAATTCGTCTTTACTGGGATTTCTGAGTACAAATATTTTAGTGTAAAATAGCCTCGCGGTGAATTGGAATATAACACCGAGTAATTTTCCCCGCCAAAATCAATACAGGGTTCCCAAACGAATCAGACAGTCAACCAAAAATGTAGATTAAATTTGTTGGCATACGAATACAAAGTTTTTAAAATAGCCTGCGGTACACCTCGGTTTTGCCATCTTTTCTTTGTTCCAATACTCTTCTTCTGTTCGGGCGGCGTTCAGAAAAATCGGAACATTTTGTGGTTGCGGGCAATATTGTGGTTTCTTTCGCAAAGAACCATCTTGTTTCCAACATCTCTTGTACCACACCACTCCGCGAGTCCCAGATTGAGCTCTCTAGGGACGCACGGCCATCGTCGGTGCCGGCTGGACCACATTAAAATTTATATTATGTCCAGTATCCAGTATGTCCTGTTGGAACCTCATGATCGGTTTTCAACAAAAAAACACAAAAAAGTCATGACCAGTTGGCACCACAACAAAACAACATTCCTGTCAGGTATGCGAGGAAAGCAAAAAAGACTCTCAGAATACGAAATGTTGTTATGCACTAGATCTAAAATTCTCGCCAAGTTTTCTCATTCAGGGTGATTTTTGTATTGTCTATATTTATTATTTCTTATATTCTCCTCCCGCTCTCCCGTTGTCCTTTTTGGACGCCTTGCACTGCCTCCCCCGCGCGGTGGGAGTGCCAGACCCTAGCAAGTGGCTGGAATATCGGTATTGTGGGGTTGAAATATTCCGAATTCCGAGTGTAGGATCAGGTCCAACCATGCACGAATTTGAAATCATCAAAAATTGCACAACGAATGCATTCGAAGCAATCAAAAATCCCACAACAATTGAATTCAAGTTTCTGGCGTTTTCCCCAGTGTTTCTGACCTGCGGCAGTCGCAGGTCAAAGTCTTGTTTTTCGGTTTGTCTTTTATGATGATGATTGCTTTTATTATCACTCTTGGAGAAATAATGTAGTAATTGCGTGTGGAACTCTCTCGTCTTTTCTTACCTAGCTTCAATGAGTGGCGTTGTTTGCGTTGTTTGTCCTACTGCAGATGATGATGATTGTTGCATCTGGTCATACAATTGGTGCGACGATTTTGGACTATTACAAATTCATGTACTGTTTATTGGATCAGTTATCTATGTGGAAAATATGTTACAATCAATCGGACCCATATGAATTTTTGCATTACTGATATTGTGACCTCGATATATTCTCACATGTTTGTCGAGGAGCAGTCAAATCAAGTTCCAAATTCAACAGATATCCACTCAGTGCACAACGGAAGCATGTGAAATTCCTAACATTTCCACAAGCCATAAGTCTGATTTTAATTTGTTCAAGAATCACCTCATTATTCTGCAGACTGTGTTGTGATCAATGGTCCCCCTAATTGCGACACTGCAAATGTGAAAACATCCACCACCTTCAATGGTCAACAAATTAACAATCTCTGTATCAATAGAAATTCCATTATGAGGAAGTGTGATTTTTGGATATTTTCCCAAGTTTAATCTGCCTGCGACTGCATAGGTGGACATGTGACTTCATTTGATTGGGTTTTGTGTGGTTTGTGTCAGAAGCATTCACTGTCCCTCACTATGTTTTTTTGTCACTTGTCGACCTGCGGCAGACGTAGATCGCAATTTCCACCAACTTGTTCATCGTGATTTGCGGTTTTTGGCGCCGGTATAGCGTTATTTTTTCCTTTTCTCTTTTTTGACCTGCAGCAGTCACAGGTTGCACATTTGACCAAGGTTTGTAGGTTATTTTTGGGTTTTGCACAGTTTCTGTGTGACTTTCCCTCTATTATTTTTCCCTTTTTCGACTTGCGGCGGCTGCAGGTGGGCGCCCGAATAGAGCTGCAACGCAGCTCGATTCGGCCGACCTGCGTCGCAGATCGGCTAATTGTCACCTCGCGGCTGCCGCAGGTCGACAACAGGGATAAATTGGAAATTGTCCCTGGTTTGATCGTGACCATGTGGCGCGCGGCAGCTCGGGGCTTTAGTACAGTCGTCCCTGTGTCTTGTCAGTCGCATGAGTCCTTGTTACAATGTGGGGCCTGCGCTACATACTTTGCTGTGCTCGGAGTAAAGATCACTTGCTTTGTGTATTATGACAGAGCTGATGATTCAAGTATTTATAGAGGTACGTCATATACTCGAGTCAAAATCATCAACTACCCGCAGTGCGGCTGTATCTATTGCGCTTCCCTGAACCCTTCCACAAGGACGAGGTAAAATGAGCTGCCTTTGTCAACGCACCCTCTTCTAGGCTGACTGGATCGTGACTCACTTCAAGGGTCAAAGAAGAAACATAGATAAAGAAATAGAAAACACAAAATAGAAAAACAGAAATTAGAAAATTTCATTTTCTACAAGATCAAAAGAGAGATAATGTTGTTTATTGGAAAACCAATGGGAAGATCTATAATGATCTCCACTACAAGATCAAAATGATATCCGCAGTAAAGGCGTCAGCGCCCTGCGAAGGTGCTTTAACCCCGACACCACAGCTTGACATATGGGTCAGACCACTCCCGGGCCCATTCTCAAAAAATATTGTTGACGGCTGCGTTGAGATTGGACATTGAATTGAAATCCACTTTCAGATTCGAACGTCTTAGCAAACTCGCCTAAATCAGGAAAAATAGACGTCCACGTCCATGTTTGCTATTTTTCGTGAAAACAGAAATATTCTGGGATAGCACGTCGCTGGCAAGTTGGGCAACTTTATGTTGGCTGTCTATCCCTCTTCACGTAGCTGGCCTGTTGTCTTACTGCCTCCTGTCACGGCTGTATCGCTCTTTCCTTCTTGGGTGGCAAAGACCCACTTTAATCACTGGAGACGTCTAATCTGGCTAAAACCTTGGAAAACATCCTCGATCCCTCTACGCGCCCTTCGGCTGATTCGGATGATCTACCTGCAACCAAGATATTGGCCAGAGAGTGCAACATGTTTAAACTTGGTTGTTGCGTGCTTGCTTGCGAAATTTTGACAATGTAATAGTGATCCTTTTTATTTTGCGCTGCAACCTGATATGGAACTTTCTTGAGTGATTACTCCTCATGGTGCCTTTCTCACCTGAGGGGTGAGGGGTGCAAAAAGAAAGGAAAAAAAAGGTTTGCAAAGGGCCCTGTGAAAAGAAACCTGGCAACTGCCCCGCACTGGAATGGCAGGTACACCTGAGTGGCGACACTCAGTATGTTCGTGCTCTGGGTAAGATAGGTCAGGCTGGTGAGCAACCAGTCAAAAACAGAAAAATTAGAAGCATTTTTCTTCTGACCAACGATTTTCATGTGCAGAATCAATTTGTGAAGCTAGGGGGTGTGGATTTTTCTTCTGACCAACGATTTTCATGTGCAGAATCAATTTGTGAAGCTAGGGGGTGTGGAGATGCTTGCACAAATCCTTTGATCGTGAGCAGCGGAGAAAGCAGCATACAATTGTTTTGCAAACTTTGCCATTCTGATGACACTTGCGGCACATATGATATTTCAGACCTATCACTTGTTTTGATCTGTACAGGTCGGCACACGTGTGGTACATCCTTACACCTTGCTCAGTTTCGCATGCCTCTGTTGGAGTGCAAAATCCATTACAGTGGGGGGATATGCACATGTGCGAATGCTTATCGTCCATCATCGCGTCGAGGTGGCGTTCAGTCTGAAAGTCGAGGCCCTTTTTGGCGCCATCTATTTTTTTCTTCTTTGACTCTTCTGTCTTGCATGCCGCGCCGCCTTGTACACCCTTCTTGGCAGCCCCCTCTTCGACCTCTCGCCACCTTTTGCCATGACACCCCTTCTCTGCGCCCATCAGCTGGAAAGCCGAGTGCCTTTTTACACATGCAAATAGATCATAAAAAATAGAATAGTAGCTTGGCTGGAAGCTCTATATCAACGCTGGATGTCTTTTCCGAGTACTACATTTGTGTCCCAATTTTGTGGTACTGAAACCCAAGGTAAATACTTAGACAAAGCAAAATTTGTCGACTTGGAGATTCGATGGTGGACCCGCTAGTTTGCAAAAAGAGTCTCACAAATCATTGGTCAGAATCTTTTTTCTAAAAAACTGATTTGTGAATAATGATTTACATACTACATCAACAGGACAGAGTATCCACCAGGATTCAGTCAAAAAGATCTTGCCTGCGGCGCATTTTCTTTAATAAGTTTTGCCTGCGGCACATTGTGTTTCATAAAAAAATCTTGTCTATGGGGCATTTGATTTGTCTGGTTTGGTTTACCAATTCATTGGTATTGAAAATGATTTGAATTCAAATACTCAGAGATCACAACTACACAACTTCTTAAACACAGCAATGAAGACAGTGTCAAATGACAAACCCTTTGTCAAATCAGACATCGTGAGATAAAAATCGCACAACACCGATTCAATTCCGAAACAGTTTATAAGAAACAACGTAAGTCATCAAACGCAAAATAAACATCACACGTCAGCGAGCCAATACCTACGATGAAGTGGCTGATGCCGGTGACCACCGTTGTTGCTACAGTCTCCAAAGATTCCGTGAAGCGACTGCCAGGTGCACATCAGTACGAATGCAAATCGTAATCGTGGTCGTCGGCTCGGAGTCGTGTGAATTCTAAATGAGACTGTTGAAGAGAAGCGCTTCTATTGACATAATCCGAGTCACTTGGCGTGACCGTGACGGTAGAGAGCAAACAGCTTTCAAAAAACAGAGAGTCTCGCTCAAAGGTGTGTATGTGTTGGGTGTCAGCTCAACAGTCACGGTGACCAAGCACTCAAAATATTTTGTTTGAAAGGACACGTCAGAGCGCGTGACTCCACGCTGTGACGACACCAGTTCAGAAAAGGTAAGTTCATTCTTGTTTATTAAAACACCTCTTTTTTTGAGGGAGTTCAGCAACCAAAAAATTGCCAAAAACCCCCCGGAAATGCTCTCTCCAACGCGCTACTAACGTCATGTTTTGAACAAATTACGGCTGGCGCCGCAAAAAAGAGACCACGGAAAACCGCACTTCGCGCGGTTTATATCATTTGATGATCAATTCATCCATTATCCATTAATTCGGGGCCAAAGCTTCGAAGAAGTTGTTTTCTTCAATGGTAATCATCAGGGTGGTTCCTAGCCGAAATTTTCACAGAACCTGGACCTGGGTTGAAGTGAGGGACGGTGACGAAAAGATGTGACGTCACATTTTCGTCACAAAAAGTCACATTTTAGGTTCGATGTGACGCTACCAGGTTTCGAAAAAGTTTTTTTAAGTACTCCGAAAAATGTGACGATTTCCCTGGAACTTGGTACAAATGTGACGATTTCGTCACACCGTCACATCATTTTCCTGGGTTCGGCTTGGAACAAACATGGGTTTGAAAACCTGGCCAAGTCCTGGGTTCTGGGTTCCAGGTTTTCCAATTTCGGCTTGGCACGAACCTCATGGACAGGAGGCAGGACTTGATTAATGTTGCTTTTATTACTGCATAAGAAATAGTCCAGTAGTTTTGCTGGAGTCTCTATTTGCTCGAATGTTTTTTGATTTGAGATCTCGACGTGCTGTCATTGTTTTTTGGTCTGATTCCTTTGTTTCAAACAAACCCCTTCTTCTGCCCCTTCCAAACAGGCTTCTGTGCCCGGCTCTCGCAATTCCTCCTGAGTGCTAATCATACATGTGTGCTTGTGTGTTTGTGCCTCTAAATGTGCTTGTGAAATTGTGTGACTAGATTGGTAAAGATCAACAAACAAAAGCGAAACCGCGACGACGTCACGTGCAATAGCAAAGTAGAAATAGAAAAAGAGGTTCATGGTGACGTAAAAAGCAAGTACGGGGGTGACAAATTATTTTTGTGCGACAGAATACAATACGAATAAGAAAAGTACAACAAGTGTGTCCGTCTTCCGGACTCTGGGGGAGTCTTAGATTGTGGTTCCTAGTTTACCATCCTGATTCCACTGTCGATTGACGGCCCCAGCTGTGATGCTGTGTGAGCGGGTGTTCCTCTTTACTTCTCCTTACACGTGCACATTGTACCCAATGTTCTCCCTCGATCCCTGTGTGGTTGGCCTCGCAAGTCCTTACACCTGCTGGAGGAAGGACAGAATTGCCCGATCGTGCGCTTCGCATACCTGCATCACATGATTGGCGAAAAATTTGCCTTTCTTTCCTCCTTGTATTTCAAGCTTTTTGAGCTTGGTGTAGAAGTCGCTTTCGACAACAGATCCGCGGTTACCTACAACAAAAGTAATCTGCTCAAATTCCTACTTGGAGCAGCTGCTCTGAGCGCACCGATGATGCTTTTGTGCTCCTCATTTGCTTTGGCTTCTTTCACCTCTAGGATCCCCTCGTCCCTGTCTATTGACCATATAACTCGAATTCTAAAATACATACGATCTGAAGAGTCTCATTGATTGCGACCCTATCTGGTCGCCTGCCCCAGGGACGATTTACGAAGAAAGACACTAGATTGAAGTCGTACCGTATCTCTTGACTTTTTTGACTGTGAAGTGAAGATTGCTTTATTATTGCTCGTAAAGAAATAATGTAGTAGTTTTGTTTGGAACTCTCAAGGTGCAGTCTTTCATGCTCACCGAAGTAAGAGACTGTGATTTGCTGACTCGGATTGTCGTCACATCTTCTACTTTTCTAAAAAGAAAAGACATGTTAAAAGAAAAAAACAGTTAGCCCAGATCATCAAAACCCGCAGCACGGCATATATATAGACAAATGTACTGTGTACACCTATACGGTCCACATGTATACTGCGCTTTAGTTGATCTGGATTCTTCTGGCTCTCCAGGTGTCCGTCCCACACCTGGGCTCACATCAAGTACCCAAGTAGTTTGTGTGTGTGTACGCGCGTATACAAGCACACACACA
>Ga0335398_10009804_pt1 | contig 10997 bp, 6 predicted proteins | sample BON03_FD_205742 | JGI IMG/M metagenome (GOLD analysis project Ga0335398, IMG submission 205742) | Freshwater microbial communities from Lake Bonney liftoff mats and glacier meltwater in Antarctica - BON-03 (spades assembly) (version 2) | ecosystem: Environmental > Aquatic > Freshwater > Ice >...
CCTCTCGCTCTTTGGCCCGCCCGCCCCCCCCCCCCCCCCAAGAGCCGCGCGCGCGCGCACGCGCGTCGGGCACCATCAAGGGCGACAAGCCCTGCGCGCGCTCGCCTTGAACCCGGCGGCCGCGCCCCCTCTCTTCCTTGTCTGAGAGACGCGTGTGGCGCATGCGTGTGGCGTCTGCGTCGGCGTCGGCAGCGGCGGCGCCGTCGCCGTCGGCGGCGAGGATGGCGTCAGCAGCAGCAACGATGCCCATCATCGCCCGGGGCGGCCTGCGCGCCGACCCTCGCACCGGCAGCAGCAGCAGCAGCAGCAGCGCGATCCTGCTCGCGGCGCAGACAAGGCGGACGACGAGGAGGCGGAGGAGGAGCGCCCTCCTGGCGCCGCCGCTGTCGGCCTTGCCCTCGGCCGCAGCGGCGGCCGCGACGACCCTGGCCGCCGCCGCCGCCACGACCGCGGCGGCCCCCACCACGGCGTCGGCCGCCGCGGTTGCCGCCGCCGCCGCCGCCAGCGCCGCCCACCACGCCGCCGCCGCCGCCGCGCACCACGCCGCGCGCCACGCCGCCGCCGTCGCGCAGGCGCACCACCTGTCCAACGGCGCCCCCTACTTAGTCACCTTCTGCGCGCTGTCGGTCGCGCTCGGCGCCACCACGCTGACGCTGGCGCGCACGCTCGCCGAGGTGGACGCCCTGGGAAAGCGCGACCGCGAGCGGCGCTCCGGGCGTGGAGGCGGCGCCGGCCTCAGCCCGCGGACGCGCGCCTTGGCCGCGCGCGGCATCGCCGCCGACGGCACAACCCTGCTGACGGCGGCGCAGGCGCTGCGCGCCACGGGCGGGTGGCTGTTCGGCGTCGACGTGCGCGGCGTCGGCGCCTTCTCCGACCCGGCCGTGCTGGCGGCGGCTGACTTTGCGGCGCGCGCGCACGCGCGACAGGTGCGCCGCACGGGGGAGCCCTACGTGTCGCACTGCGTCGAGACGGCCGCCATCGTCGAGCGCAACCTCCCGGCCTCTTGGCGCACGTGGGGTGGCAGCGCCGCGGGCGGCGACGGCACCGACGCGACCTCCTCGTCCCTTCCTCCCTCGACAGCAGCAGCGACAGCAGCAGTCGCAGCGCTCGCAACGAAGGCGGCGGCGGCGGCGGCGGCGGCGAGGCCCGGGAGCCCCCCGCCGGGCGCCGCCGCCGCCGCCGCGGACGGCGCCGCCGAGCGCGCGCGCTCCGCTGTGGTGGCGGCGCTTCTTCACGACGTCCTCGACGACACGCCCGCGGACGCGCGCGAGCTCGAGGCGCGGTTCGGGCCCAAGGTGGCCGACATGGTGACGCGCGTGAGCCAGCTGAGCCAGGTGCACCAGCTGCTGCGGCGCGAGCGGCGGCGGCGCGCGAGGCGGCAAGAGGCGGCGCCGGCAACGGCCGCCGCGGCTGCCGGGGCGGCCGCGACCGCGGGCGCCTTCTCCCCCTCGCCAGGCGGTGTGAGCGGCGGTGCCCTGGATGCCTCGGAGGGCAGCGACGCCGACGGCGACGGCGACGAGGCCTACTGGTCCGGCGCCTGGGCCCGCCTCCGCCGCGTCATGTTCGACGCCGTGGCCGCCGAGCCGCTCGTCGTGCTGGTAAAGCTGGCCGACAGGCTGCACAACGTGCGCACTTTGCACGCGCTGCGCGAGGACCGGCAGCGCGCAGTGGCCGAGGAGACGCTCGAGGTGTGGGGCGCGCTGGCGGGCTACCTCGGGTGGCACGGCCTGAAGGCGGAGATGGAGGACCTGTGCTTCGCGGCGCTCGAGCCGGAGCAGTACTGCCGGCTGCGGGCGGAGCTGGACGCGCTGTGGGCGCCGGGCGGCGGGGGCGGGGGCGGAGGCGCGCTGCTCGGGGGGGCGGGCGGCGCGGGCGGCGCGGGCGCGGCGGCGTCGCCGCCCTCCTCCTCCTCCTCGCCGCCCGCTTCGTCATCGGCGCTGGGCCTCGGCGCGTCGTCATGGGCGGCGCCTTGGGCGCGCAGGTTTGGCGACGCCGCCGCCGCCACCTCCTCGCCGCCCGCGCCCGCCGCGCGCCGGCAGCGCGTCGCCGAGGCCTCTGCCGCGCAGGACGCGTGGCGCCGGCGGCGCCGCGAGGAGCGCGACGCGCGGTCGCCGCCGTGGGCGGCGGCGCTCTGGCGGGGCGTGTTTGGCGCCGCCGCCGCCGAGCCGCCGCGCGCCTCCGGCCGCCCGGCGTCTCCCGCCGGCGCGAGCGCCGACCGCAGCTGGATGGACGTGTACGGCGACGACGCGGACGAGGCGGAGGAGCAGGAGCTGCTGCTGGAGGCGGAGGCCGAGGAGGAGGAGGCGGGGCGCGCGCGCACGGCCAAAACGGCCCTTGCGGCTGGCGGCGGCATCGGCGGCGGCAGCGCGCTGCTCCGAGGCGTCACCGACGCGGCCACGTCGCTCCAGTACATCCTCGGCACCTCGCCCCCGGCGCCCCTCGCCTCCTCCCCCTCGGCCCTGCACCCAAACGCCGCCTCCGCGCCCCGCCCCCTCGGCGGCGCGCCCGAGCCGCCGCCGCCGCCGCCGCCGTTCAACCCCACGCTGCAGCAGCGCCGCCTGCGCCGCGTGCTCGCTACCGTCGTCCCCTTCGACGCCGTGTTCATCGCCGGGTCTCCCTCGCAGCAGCGCGGCGACTGCCGCGGGCTCGAGGTGCTCGACGGCGCCGCGTCCCGCCTGTACACAGAGCTGCAGCTGGGGTCCTTCGGCGGCGGGCTGCAAGTGTCCGTCCAGGGGCGCCTCAAGTCTCTGCTGTCGGTGCAGCGCAAGATGCGCCGCAAGGGCTGCTCCCTCCGCGAGGTGTACGACGCGCGCGCCCTGCGCGTCATCGTGGACGACGAGCGCGGCCGCCGCGGGGCCGACGCCGTGCGCGTGTGCTACCGCCTGCTCGCGGCCGTGCACCGCGTTTGGAAGCCGGTAGCCGGCGGAACCGAATTTGACGACTATATTGCCAACCCGAAAAAGGGGTCGGGCTACCAGGCCCTGCACACTGCAGTTTACACGGCCGGCGGCTGCGGCGCGCCCATCGAGGTGCAGATCAAGACGGCGTCGATGCACGAGCACGCCGAGTTTGGCGGGGCCTCGCACTTCCTGTACAAGGAGGCGAGCGCGGCGGCGGCGGCGCTGGCGACGGCCGTGACGGCGGCGGCGCGGGCGGCGGACGGCGGCGCGGCCGAGGGGGCGGCGGCGGCCGGCGACGCGGCCGCCTCAGCTGCTGCCGCCGCCGCTCTCGCGCCCGAGGACCTAGGCATCGACGAGCGCTTCGGCTACCCGGGCCAGCCGGTCCTGCGCGTCTCCGACCGCTCGCTGCGGTACGGCGTGGTTCTGAGCGCCGAGGGAGGGGGCGGGGACGAGGAGCAGGAGGAGGAGGGCGCGGAGAGCGTCGGCAGCAACGACCGCGCCGCCGCCGACCCCCCGTCCTCGTCCCGGAGGGAGCAGCAGCAGCCCCCCCCCCTTGCGCCGCCGCCGCCGCAGCCGCGCCGCCTCCCTGACCGTGGCCATCCTCAACGGCGGCACCCGCTCCGACGCCCCCCTGCGCGCCCCCTCGTACGCCCTGTACGACGCGCTAGGGCGCTACAGCCGCGCGCGCGGGTGGGGGCGCGCGGGCCAGGGCGACGGCGCCGCGCGGCTCGAGGAGTATGCGCTGTGCCGCGACGGCCGTTACCGGCGGCGCGACCACCTGGGGTACGTGCACCCGACGACCACGGCGACGCTGCTCGAGGGGTACGCCGGGGTGGTGGCGGGGGGCGTGGCGGTGGAGCGGGCGCTCGAGCGGGCGGCGGCGGCGGCGGCGGCGGCGGGCGCGGGCGTGGCGCCGATCGGGCGGGCGCTGGCCGCCGCGGGCGCCGCGCGCGGCGGCGCGCCGCCGGCCGGCGGGGCGTCGGCCTCCTGGTCCGGGGGGCTCGCCTCGTCTATCTCGCGCGGGCGCCCTGCTTACTCGGGCCCATCGCGCGAGGCCGTGGCCGCGGCCGCCGCGGAGCTGGCCGCCGCCCTGGATGAGCCAGCGATGATCGACGGCACGGCCGAGGCGGCAGCCGCCGCCGCCGCCGCCGCCGCTGCCTCGCTGTCGGGCTCGCCGTCTCCCTCGCCCCTCCCTCCGGTCTACCCCGGCGCCTTTGCCGCGCCCTTCGCGCCACTGTCTTCCGAGGCACGCGACGGTGCTGCTGCTGCTGCCGCTTCTGCCACTGCCGCCCCTGCTGCGGCCGCCGCCGCCGCCTCGTCGTCGCCGTCCCGGTCGCCGTTGCTCGACGCTCTCGACGCCTTCCCCGCAGGCCCCGCGACGCCAACGGCGGCCTCAACGACGGCCTCGACGGCCACGACCGACGACGACGAGGTGGTGGACGACCTGCAGCGCCGCTGGCGCGAGGCCGCCGCCAAGGCGTCGAGCGCGAGCGAGTGGCGCGACCGAGCAGCCGCCGCGCTCGCGGCCTCGGCCTCAGCGTCGGCGTCGGCGTCGGCGTCGGTTGCGAAGGCGTCCCCCGCGGCGCCTGCCTCCTCTTCGACCGACGAACGGCAGCAGCGCGTCAGCGTGGTCGTGTGGCCCGGCGGCCTCATTACGGACGTGCCCCGCGGCACCACCGCGGGCGACATGCTCAAGGCCAAGGGCCTCATCACAATCAGCGGCGGCGGCGGCGGCGGCGGCTTGGCGGCCGCGGCGGCCACGGGCAGCGACGGCGACGACGACGACAGCAGCGGCGAAAACGAGGGCCGCGGCGACGGCGAGGGCCGCGGCGGCGGCGAGGGCGGCGAGGGGGGCGGGCCGCTCGTCAACGTGAACAACCGCCTGGTGAGCGAGGACACCCAGCTGCAGGACGGCGACCTGGTCATCCTCGCGCGCGAGAGGCTCAAGATTTGATGCGGGGGACGATCTTGGGTCTCTCGCGCCGCGGCGCCCGTTTGTCGTTCGCTTTGCTTCTCTCCTCCTTATCTTTTCTCAAGATTTGATGCGGGGGACGATCTTGGGTCTCTCGCGCCCGTCGTCGCCCGTCGTCGCCGTCCGTTTGCCGTTCTCTCCTCCTTTTATCTTTTGTTGCTCTGCTTCGCGTTCCTTCTTCTCTCTGTACTAACACCGTCTCATTGGTCGGGTCCTGACGATGCCGTCATCCACGGCTCCGTTGCCCCCTTGCTGTAAAATTAGCCCACTCACGTAACATTATTTTTTTTACCGCAACGCCCTCACGTCGTTTCCATCGCGTCTGCTCCCTCGTCGCCGCCCGCCTCTTCGCCGTTCCCGCATCTTGCCGCCGCCCCCGCCGCTCGTCCGCCCCCCACCAGGCCCGCCGCCTCCGCCACGGCCTCGTCCGCCCGCGCCGCGGCCTCCCCCCGACCCTTGGACCGCGCCGCCGCCGCCAGCCCCGCCACCTCCGCCTCCAGCGACGCGCACGCCGCCGCCACCGCCGCGGCGCCGCCGAGCGCGCGGGACCAGTCCCCCTCGATTGCCGCCAGCTGCGCCCCCGCCGCCAGCTGCTGCAGCTTGCGCCGCCGGTTGGCCGCCACCACCTCCGCCGACGCGCGCGACGCCTCGGCCGCGAGGGCGCGCGCCGCCGACCCGACGCCGTCGGCGTGCGCGCGCCAGGCGGCGGCGCCGTGCCGCGCGAGCAGCTCGAGGTTCAGGACGCGGCCCTGCTGGTGGCCCAGCTGCGCCTGGGCGTTGCGCAGGGCCGAGAGCCAGGCGTGTGGGTCGGCGCGCTGGGACTCGGGCGGGGGGTCGAGCCGGTAGCGCGAGGGGTCGAGGGGCGGCATGGCCCGGCCGGCGGCGACGCTATTTTTTTTTGGGTTTGGGGGGGCGCGTGCTTGAGCGTGAGCGACGAGCGAGCGAGAGCCGTGGCGCGGCGCGCGCGCCGTCGACGGCGTCTTGCCTCTCTGTAGTCATGAACAACGGCAATAACCAGCCCCCACTCCACTAACCGCTCGTAGTCGCGCAAGACCAGCGGGTGGTCCTTGACAAAGGGCGACTCCTCGGGCGCGCGCACGGCGGGCAGCTCGCGGAGGTAGTCCTGCACCGTCTTGCCTCCTCCCCCCTTCCGCGCCTCGTCCGCGATCAAGGCATCTACCTCGGCGCGCTGGTCAGTCAGCGGGTCGATGTAGGGCAGGGCGTCCACCAGCTCCGATGCACGGCCGCGGGCGGCGCTGGGGAGCGCCAATGGCGCGCCCGCCGTGGCCATGTCTGATTTTGCTCTTGCTCGCTCTCTTCTTTCGTTTCGCGAGCTAACTGGTAAACACACAGGGAGGGGTGGCAATGTGTTGTTTGTGCGTTTGTGCGACTCGAGCTCATTGAGGAAGCGTGTTGTCGTCCATCGAGGGCGCGCAGGGCCATCAGGTTGGCGGCGGACCGACGTCGCGCGCGCCGTCGAGAACGACGCGGCGCCGGCGAATGGCGCTTCATCAACATCCGTCCTCCCGCCACACACACGAGCCCCATCCATTTCTGCCGCAAATTCGACGCCGACAACGATATCGTTCGAGTACATGCGCTGCGCGGCGGGCAGAGGCAGCAGCAGCGACACAGCGCGACGGCGAGAACCAGGATGGGCATCCCCCCGCCGTGACTCGATCGCCACCACGGCGCGCCGAGCTCTGCCCCCCGGGGCCGCCCGCCAACTGCTGCTGCTGCGGCGGGCCATGGTGGCCAGCAAGCGCCCGGTGCCGCCGAACGGCGCGGCCGCCGCACAGCCCGGACAAGGCGCGGTCGCCGCCGCCTCCTCCGCCGCCACCACCGCCCCCGCCTCGGCCGCCACGGCCGCCGCCACGGCCGCCGCCGCGCGCGCCGCCGCCCGGGCCGGCCTGCCGCGCGTCGTCGTCATCACGGGCCCCACCGCCGTTGGCAAGACCGCCGTCGGGCTCGAGGTGGCCCTGCGCATGGGCGGCGAGGTGGTGTCGGCCGACTCGGTGCAGGTGTACAGGGGGCTGGACGTCGGGTCGGACAAAATCCCGCCGGGCGCCGCCCGCCGCGGCGTCCCCCACCACCTGCTCGACGTCCTCCCCTTTCTGTCGGACGACTTTTCCGCGGCCGACTTTCACGCGCGCGCGCGCGCGAGCCTCGCCGACATCGTGGCCCGGGGCCGGACGCCCGTGGTGGTGGGCGGCACGGGCCTCTACCTGCGGTGGCTCGTGTGGGGCCGGCCGTCAACGCCCGCGGGCGACGCGGACACAGAGGCGCGCGCGCTGGCCCTCGTGCGCGCGTCGCAGCGGCGCGCGGCGGCCGAGGCGGGCCTGTCGTCGGCCGACGATCTCGACGAGGCCGTGTCCTGGGCCGCCGCCGCGCGCGCCGTGGCCGAGGCGGGCGACCCTGCGGCCGCCGCGCGTGTAAGCCTCGAGCGCAACAACTGGTACCGGCTGCTGCGCGTGCTGCAGATCCTACTCGCGACCGGAGGGAAACCGCTCTCGGAGCAGGACCTCGACGCGCAGCGCCCCTGGGACTACGACTTCCGGTGCTTCTACCTGCACCGGCCGCGCGTGCCGCTGTACGAGCGCATTGCGGCGCGCGTGGAGGAGATGGTGTGCGGGGTGGGGCGGGGGGAAGGCGCAGAGGGGGAGGAGGAGGAGGGGGGCGGCGGGGGGGCGGCTAGCGTCGGCGGCGACAGCGGCGGCCTGCTGCAAGAGGCGGCGATGCTGCTGGACGCGGGCCTGCCGCCGGGCAGCAACATGGCCGCCAAGGCCATCGGCTACCGGCAGGCCATGGAGTGGCTGTGCGCCGGCGCCGAGCGCGCGCTCGCGAGGAGGAGGAGGAGCGGGGGCGGCGGTGCTGGCGGCGGCGGCGGGCGGGACGAGGACGAGGACGAGGCGGAGGAGGACGGGCCGGCGGCGCCAGCCGCCGCCAAGGCCGACGGCGCCGAAAGGAATCCGCGAGCGGAAGAAGGGGACGTCTTTTCGCTCGGCGACCTCAGGCAGCTCGTCCTGGACGTCGCGCAGGCGTCGCGCCACCTCGTCAAGGGGCAGTCGACCTGGTTCCGCGGCGACCCGGCCTTCACGTGGGTGGACGCCGCGCGGGGGGCCGAGGCTGCCGCGGAAGAGATCGTGGCGCTGGCGTCGGGCGCCGAGCCACCGCCGGCCGTCGTCGGAGGCGGGGGCGGCGGCGGCGAGGAGGCGGAGGGGGAGGAGGAGGCGGGCGGCGGCGCCGCGCGGCGGTCCGAGGCGGCGGCGCGGCGCCAGCTGTCGCGGGAGGAGCAGGACGCGGTCAGGCGGTACCGCCCCGCGCTGCCGCGGCTCGACTCGGCGGCGGCGGCGGCCGACGCGGGCGCGCGGGCCGCGCTCGCGCGGGCAAACGCGGCGGTCGGCGCGGGAGGCGCGGGGAATCAGGATCCCGGGCGCGCCGAGCGGTGGGCGGCGCTCGCGCGCGCGGCGCGCGGCCGGCCGGCGTGGACCAAGCAGGGGGCCGTGCAGCCGGCGGCGGATGGGGGCGGCGGGGAGGCGGGCGGCGGCGGCAAGGCGGCGTGCTTAGAGGGCGGCGGAACGGAGGAGCTCATAACGCGCGTTTGAAGCGAGATACGAAACCTGTTGTAGACGTGTTTTTTTCCCAGGCGGGCGCCTCTTCGGCGCTCGCTCGCTCGCTCGCACTTGGCTTGAAATTAAAGCATTTCCGCGGTTCTCATTCTCCTCCATCTGCCCGCCCCGACGACGCCCTCGCCGCCCCGGCCAGCAGCACCCGCCGCATGCCGTCCCGCAGCCGCGAGCACCCGCCCAACGCCAGCTCGACCGCCTCTCGCAGCTCGGCCTCGGAGCGGAAGGCGCCGCGCACCGCCACCTGCGTCACCCCGCCCGTCGCCGGCAGCGCCGCGCACAGCAGCAGGGCGTCGGCGCCCGACGACTCGGCGCCGTCCGGGTCGAGCACCAGGCGCCCGCGCACGAGCGCCACGCCGCAGCAGGCGGCCAGGTCGGCGGCCTCAATGCCTGCGTCGGCGAGCGCGAGCGAGGCGGCGACGACGGCGGCGGCGTCCTCGCCGCCGTCGGCCTCGAGCACCGAGACGCGCACGTCGACCGCGGCTTTCGGAAACGCGCCGCCGCGCACGGCCGCCTCGAGCGCGTCCTGCAGCCGCGCGGCCGCCAGCTTGGCGTCGCCCAGCCGCTCTCGCCGCCCGCGCGCGTCGGCGGCGGCGCCGCCCGTCACCGAGGAAGCCGACGCCGACGCCGCGACAAAGGGCGCCGCGTGCGCGCTGACGCGCAGGCAGCCGCGCTCGGCGAGCCCGGCCGCCCCGCGGTCCGCCCCGCCCGCCGGGCGCGGGCCGTACACGGCCGCCATCACCTTGGTGCGCGCGCCAAACTCGACATAGGCCGAGCCCGCCGCCGCGCCGACGACGCCTGTGTCGGCGACTTTTGGAGTGTTATTTTTTGATTTTTTTGTTGTTTTTCGGGGGGATAAAAGGGGGAGGTGGCGCATGTGAGCGATCGGCGCCCTCGTGCGCCAGAGGTGGGTGCGAGGAGAGAGGCGGACGACGACCAGAGAGGCTCACGCGACTACTCACAAAACTGGCGGAACGACTCGGCCGAGCGGCCGTCGAGCCGAGCGGCGCCGGCTCGGCGCGCGCCTCCGTCGGCCGGCGGCGGCAGCGGCACTGACGGCAGCGCCTTGTTGCCGCCGGCGCCGGCCACCATGTTGGTGTTGGTATGTGCGTCGCTGGCGGCGAGTGGCCGGTGATCGAAACAGAGGCTGGGGAAGCAAGGACGCTCAGGCGCTCAGGCACGCGCGGCGACACGACGAGAGAGATGACAGACTTGGAAGCGCCCGGGTTGTGCAGATCGAGTGGGCGTTTGTGATGCGTGTGTGTAGTCGATCGATGAGGGAATGCAATTGGTGGTCAGTACGGCTGGCCAAGATGTTTTGTGTGTATGGTGCCGGCGATTGCAAACCGTGAAGAGACGCCAGAGAGCCTTCTGCTGGTCCCCCCTCACTCTCACTCCTCAAGTGAGGAGTCCTCATAGGGGTGTCAAAACAAGGGGTTTCGGCCAAGTGCCATCCTGATGCCGGACGGCCCCCTGTCGTCCGGCATCGTCCGGCACTTCAAATGCCAATTACACATACAAGCCGACATGTAAACACGATTCTGCTCGCGAAATAAGACTCAACGGCGCACAGTACAGTTGCTTCCACGGAAAGCGAGAGCTTTCACCCCCTGGACAGCTCAAACTTCCGCAAAGGCAATACTAGCGACTCACGCAAGGTGGGGCGCGCGCGCGCGCGGCGACATGACCTGTGAGGCCTCCCGCACGTCTCCGTCGGCGGGCTGGGCAAGCCCAGCCGTTCAGCGCGCGGCGATTGTGGTTTTGTCCCCCCTTCCTCCCCCTTGCTCTTCGGTCGATCCCCTCCTCTCTCCCCTTCCCCCTACGCGTCGGCCGTCGCCGGCGTCCAGCCCGCCGACCAGACGGAGGGCAAGATACGGGCGCGTCATGTGCCAGTCGCCATCGGCGCCAGTCGTTCGCGAGTAGCGACGCTCGTCGGAGACGTTTTTTGAAAAAACACAGTTTTCCCTCCCCTCCTCGAATCGCCCTTTCCCGCGCGCGCCTGGCGCGCGCGCGGCCGAATTCGGCACCTGGACGCGGCCCACAGGTGGGTCCCGCGCTTCCCGTCGCGAGAGGTGCATCGTACGCGCGCGCGCGCGACGCCAAACGCCAACAAACTTATTCGCGCCCCGTCGCGCGGGGTCGCGCGACGGCGCGCGCGCGCCGCGACCGATGCGCGCGCCGACGCGCGGCGCGACGCGCGACGCGCGCGCCGCCCACATCACCGGCAGCAAGAGGTGGAGAAACCAACGTTTAGCGCCGCTGCGCCCTCGGCCGAGTCGTGGACTCAACCACTGGCGTGCGCGTGCGCGTGCGCGTGCGCGTGCGCGTGAGCTAATAATAGCCAACGGCGCTCAACAACGGCGCTCGACAACGCCGTCGCCGTCGCCGTTGCCGTCGCCCGCGCGGTTCGTCGGTTTCCCTTTCCGGCCGTTCGCGTGCTGGCCTCCCTTGCGCTGCCGGCCCTGCTCCCTTCTCCGCCGCCGCCCGCCCTTCCGTCGC